>SAMEA3663015__coassemble_1217_pt1 | contig 8604 bp, 7 predicted proteins | sample SAMEA3663015__metabat2_low_PE_015 | metagenome-assembled genome bin SAMEA3663015 (sample SAMEA3663015) | pig gut metagenome | biome: pig gut; feature: pig-associated habitat; material: faeces | place: France | collected 2012 | reverse complement strand
TTCGTTAATGCCGACGTATTGCAAAATTGGTACGCTTCGCTTAATAAACCGTCTTTTACTCCGCCGGATTGGTTTTTCGGCCCGGCTTGGGGTGTGCTTTATTTGTTGACGGGCATTGTCCTTTACATTTTATATACCGCCGAAATAAACTCCAAAGACAAAAAGATTTTGCTTCTGTTTTTTGCCGCACAGGCCGCTTTAAATTTTTTATGGGTGCCGGCGTTTTTCGGCGCGCGCGCTGTGCTCCTTTCTTTATGTATAATAATCTTGATGACGGCCCTTTGCGTTGATTTCGTCATAAAAGCATTTAACGTAAAGCCTATTTTGGGGTATTTGTTTTTGCCTTATGTTATTTGGCTCTTATATGCCTTTTGGCTTAACGCCGGGGTTTATGTCTTAAATTAATTTTACGGAGAAATATATGAAAGTATGTATGATAGTTGCCGACGGTTTCGAAGAAATGGAGGCTATGGGTTCTTATTCCGTTTTGAACAGGGGCGGTATAGAGGTGGATTTATACGGGCTTAAAGGGGATAAAGCGGTAAGCAAACACGGGCTTAACGTCTGCGGATTAAAACCTTTCGCTTCTTTTAAAGACGAGGATTATTCCGTTATTATTTTACCGGGCGGGCCGCATTACAAAGCTTTGGAAGCGGACGAAAATATTAAAAAACTTATAAATGATTTTTTGGCTTCGGGCAAAAAAATCGCCGCCATTTGCGCCAGCCCTACGATATTTGGGCGTATGGGAATACTAAAGGGTAAAAATTACACTTGTTACACCTCTATGAACGGGGACTTCGGCGGAAACTATAAAGAAGATTACGCCGTTACGGACGGCAATATAATTACCGGCAAAGGGCCGGCCGCGGCGATAGACTTCGGGCTTGAAGTTTTAAAGAATTTAAAAGGCCCGCAAGCGGTTGAAGAAGTTAAAAAAGGAATGTATTATAAATAATTTTTACGGGTTTGTGTTAAGTAATTTCATACGGAAAATTAACTGTTAAATCTTTGTTGCCAAATCAAGGTTAATTTTGTTATATGGAGTTATAGGCAGTATAAAACGAAAAAAGGAGGAGTGTCATGAAGAAACTACTTGGCTTGCTTATGGTATTGGCCGTTGCGATGCCGGCAAGCGCAGAAATACTCAAAAATTTTGAGTTAACGGGCGATGTGCAGGTTATTGCCTCTGACGTAAGACATAATTCAACCGCCGTAAAGTATACTACGGGTACCAACCTTCGCGTATTGGCCGGCGGTTCCTTTGACGTTGCTGAAAATGTTCGCGCCAATTTAATGTTCCAATATTTAAACGTTTGGGGCAGCGATCCTACGGTTGCTTCCTATTCCGTAGGCACTGTTGGTAAGAGCGCAAATGACTATTTGGATGATATAAGAGTGGTGGAAGCCAATGTCGAAATGAAAGAAATTTTCGGCTGGCTGGACGTAAAAGTCGGCCGCCAATTCTACGGCGACGAAGACAGCACCGTCTTATATGTCGGCCCCAGATATTACAATGCCGAAATGAACCCCTACTCCGCATTTAACTACGCCACCGCTTTGGACGCGGTAAAGCTTTCCTATGCCAATGATTTCGTTAACGTAAACGTAATCGCCGGCGAAGCGGAAACTTATGACGGCACAGAGATTATAGACGAAGGCGACAAACACGGTATGTACGGTGTTGACGCCAAGTTCAGAATCAATGATGAACTTTCCGCCCAAGTATACGGATACGACATTAAATCCTTAGGTGAATATGATAACTTTGGTTTCTACGGCGGCAAAGTAACCTTTGCGCCGGAAGCTTTCCTCGTAAGCGCGGAATACGCCCGCAACTTTGCAGGCGAAAAAGTTCTTGAAGAAATCCATGACAATCCTTATATGGTAAAAGCCGACGCAAAAGTTTTCCTCGACGCTTTTACCCCCAGAGCCACTTTCTTCTACTCCAAATACTTTACGGGTATGGGCAATTACAGACCGGGCTTATTAGTTGGCGATTTATTAAACAACTACATAAGTGCCCCGTTTGAAGGCGGCTTAAGGATGTATAATCTCGGTATAGATTATAAATATGAAAAATGGACCTTCGCTTTGGACGGCTTTGCTTTCCAAGACAGAACCGCCAAACACGCCGCCACCTTGGAGGCCGATCTTGTCGTAAAATATGCGTATAACGACAATATCGAACTCTTCGCCGGCGCCGGCTATGCAAAGTATAAAGAAAACTTTAAAAACGAATTCGGCCCCGACAACACCAAAGGTCAAGTCGGCGTACTCGTAAGACTGTAATTTTTAAATTACAAACAAAAGCCCCGGCCTGAAACCGGGGCTTTTTATTTTGTTTGATTTTTAAAGAAGAGGTTTATTCTTCGTCCGAGCGTCTTTCCTCGTAAGGTTCAAATTGGCCTTTAAAGAGGAAGTCTTCAGTTATTCTCGCGCAGTCCGCCACGCAGCCGCGGCAGGAGCGAAGCCTGTCCGTTTTGCCATCCGTCCCGCGGAGCTTGGCGCAAATGCAGGTGCCGTTCCATTTTTCAAACTGCTCGCACATTGCGTGGCCCAAATCAAAGGTGGCAAATTTGCTCGCCGGCTTTGCCATATTTCCGTCGCTGTTTTTAAGGCCTGCCAAAATCATCATTCCGCAGACTGATCCGCAGGTTTCATATCGTTTTGATATTCCGAGGCCGAAAGCTTCCGCCGCTTTAAATGCTGAAAGTTCGTCAAGCCCGAGCAGCGGCGCATAAGTGCAAACTACCGCTTGGCAGCAGTTGTAACCGTTTTTATGTTTATTTTTCGCTTCTTGTACTTTAGATTTCATTCTTTGCTCCGTAAATCCACAAAAATATTTATATAAATTTTATATTTTTTGAGGAAGTTCCGCCTCTTATAACTCGGCCCGGAAGACGAGCTCGAAGCAAACACCTTTGCCGCCGGGTATATTTTTTACCGTAATAAAACCGTCGTGCAGGTGCATTATGGACTGCGCTATCGAAAGGCCCAATCCGCTTCCGCCGTAGCTTTTATCGTCTTTGCGGGAATAATCCAATTTGAAGAATCTGTCGAAAAGATTGTTAAGGCTTTCTTCCGGGATGGAAGGGCCGTCGTTGGAAACGGCAATAATAAAACGGCCGTTTTCTTCCTTTGAAGATACCTCAATGCTCCCGCCTTCTTTTATATGCGCCGCGGCGTTGTTTATAATATTAATCAGCACTCTTGAAATCATATTTCCGTCGGCGTTAATAAAGCCTTTCGCTTGGGAAATATCCAAAGTTACGCCGTTTTCTTCCAATATCAACGCAAAGAAATCTTTTATTTTTTCGCATAAAATTTGTACGTCTACGGTGCGTTTCTGCAAGGCCGTATTTTTACTTTCGGCGCGCGCGATGAATAAAATATCTTCGACCAATTTGTTAAGCCTTTGCGCGCTTTCGAGTGCGGAAGATAGGCTTTCCATATATTCCGAGGAAGTCCTTTCTTTTGAAAGGGTTACTTCTATGGCTATTTTCATTTGATGTATGGGCGTACGGAGCTCGTGGGCCAAGTCCGAAGAGAATTGGTTTAAACGGGTAAAATTATCTTCCAGGCTGTTAAGCATTTCGTTAAAAGAGTTTGCGACGGGGCGTATTTCCGCCGGCCATTCTTCAGGGTTCAGGCGTTTGTGCAAATCATTGGATTTTATGCTTTTTATATAAGATGATATCCTTATAATAGGCCACAGCGTTATGCTGGAAAACACAAAAGAAAGCGCCGCGGTTATAAAACTTGTAAACAGGCTGACCCACAGGGATATTATAAAGATATTGTTCATTTTTTTATAATCTTTTTCCAAATTGCGGGCCGCAAAAACATAACCGTTTGGCTCTTCGTTTTGATATATCTTTTCCGCACCTATTATGTAGCGATGGCCTTTTGCGTCGCGCCAGAAAATGCGGCGGTTTTGTTCGGGTATCAGGGCAAAAGCCTCTTTAAGGCTTAGCGGGAAAGCCGTGCTGAGAGCAATAATTTCTTTATCTTTGGAAACAAGCATTGCCGAAGCCGAATCGTGGCTTATCGTAAGTTCGCTTTCAACCCATTTCGTCATTAAAGAAGTGTTTAAAAGATCCTGATTGTTTTGCATTTCTTCAAGCACTGTTTCCAGTTCGGATATATAACCGTTAAGCTGTGAAGTGTAAAGTTTTTTGACAAAATGCTTGTAAGACTGGAATAAAATCAAGGAGGTCGCGCCGAGCGTAAAACAAGAAATTAAAAATACCGACACCGCCAAACGCTTGGAGAGGGATTTCCCCCCGAAAATATTTTTTATTTTATCTGAGAACATATCCCACCCCTCTGATTGTGTGAATGAACTTCCGTTCGAAACCGTCATCTATTTTATTTCTGAGCCTTTTTACGGCGACGTCTACAACATTTGTTTCTGTGTCGAAGTTAATATCCCATACCTGTTCGGAAATGTAAGTGCGCCCCAAAACTTCGTCTTTGTGTGCCGCAAACAGGCACAAAAGATTAAATTCCTTTTTGGTAAGATCTATATTTTTGCCGCCGCGCGTAACTTTATGTTTAATTGCGTCTATATGTAAATCTTCTATGATTATAATATTTTGCGTTTGCTGCGGTTGTTTTCTCCTCATTACGGCTTTTATCCTCGCCAACAATTCCGAGAACGCAAACGGTTTTACCAAATAATCGTCCGCGCCGCTTTCCAAGCCGGAAAGTTTATCTTCCAAACTGTCTTTTGCCGTCAGCATTATAACCGGCGTAGCCGTATTTGAAGCGCGGAAAGTTTTAAGCAGAGTAAGCCCGTCTATAATCGGCAGCATTATATCAAGAATAATGCAGTCAAAATCCTCGCTTATCATATAGTCAAGCGCGGTTTTGCCGTCAGCGGCGGTTTTTGCGTTTATACCTGCTTCCCCCAAGCCTTTCACTATATAAGAGGCCGTCGGCGTATGATCTTCAACAAGGAGTATCTTCATATATTAATTAAACTAATTTACTTCGTTTATGGCAAAAAAGCCGGGATAGGCGCGGGCCAGTTTTTGCGTGAACGCCTCCAGCAGAAGTATTATAAGCCACGCTCCGAACATTGTTACCAGCGTATGGGAGAGGAAGTGCTCCCCCCTGAACATCTGGTATAGCCCCATACTCCAGCCCGCGCCTAATCCGATGGCCAATCCAAGCAATTTGGCCTTTTTCTTCTTAAAACAAAAAAATAAAACCATCAGCGCAAATCCGCCGCTTGCGTGCCCCGCCGGGAAGCATCTTCCCCTGTTGCGGGCGGTTTTGTCAAAATCCGGCGGGTATTTGTCAAAAACTTTTACGTAAGGTTTATCCCCGCAGTATAAATTAAGCTGAGCGGGGCAATATACATTCGTATATTTCTTTGCTCCCGCCAGCGACAGCGGAACCAGCGCCGCCGCCAGCAGGAACAATACACAGGCTTTCCGCCAAGGCTTAAGCCGGTCTGTTTTGAAGGAGGTCATAAATATCCCGAGAATCAACAAGCTTAAGGCGATTATCATCGCTTTTATTCCCGTGTAGAAAAGCAAATGAAGCGCAGGATTTAAGTTTTTGTTTATCAGCCAGGAACAATTTGCAAAATCAAAGAACATATTTTGCAATTTTACATCCGTTTGCGTGAACTGCTCCAACGCCAATGCCGCGGCCAAGAGCAGTACCGCCGCCGTTATTTGCTTTTTCAGAGTCATAGTTTGTTTTCCTTTAAAAAATCTTTCCAGCAATCGGCTTTTTGGAACATACTCACCGCGTTTTTCAAATATTTTTGGTATTTTGAAGCATTGCCGATTTTCTCCATACCTTGGACTCGGTAAAAATCAACTTTTTTGACCGGTTTCAATATGGTTAAAATGCCGTCTTCCGCGTAAGCCGTTTTTTGATAATTTATAAGGAAATATCTGGTTTTGTACTCCGCGCTTCTGGCGTCTTGGCCGAAGAACCTGCTTTCATAATCGAAATTTAACAGGCCGAGCAGAGTAGGCAATAAATCTATTTGGCTTATTTCCGTTTCACGGTATTCCGGCTTAAAAAGTTTCGGGGCGTATATTACCGCCGGGATTCTGTGCTGCTGCGGATTTAATTCCTCTTTACCCGCCGAACCCGATTCGTGATCCGCCGCAAAGAGAAATACGGTATTTTCAAACCAAGGTTTTTTTGAAGCTTCCTCAATAAATTTCCCTATGGCGTAATCGGCGTATTTTACCGCGCCGTTTCTGCCCGATCCGGAGGGAATGTCGATGGCGTTATCGGGGTAAGTGTATGGCCTGTGGTTGGATGTCGTCAAAACAAATTGGAAGAATCTCTCCCCCGATTGATATTTTTTATCGGCTTCTTTAATTGTTTTCTCAAATAAATCTTCATCGCTTACGCCCCAGGCGTTTGCAAAGCGTATTTCATCTTTCGCGAAGTCGGTTTTATCGGTAATTTCAAAACCGTTGTTTTTAAAATAATAATTCATATTGTCAAAGAAGCCGACTCCGCCGTAAATAAATTGTGTTTTATATCCCTTCCCGCGGAATATTGAACCGATATTATGTATATTCTCATTGCCTTTCCTGCGCACTATGCTCATACCGGGCAGAGGCGGAACCGCTATCGTAAGGGCTTCTATGCCGCGCACCGTTCTGGTGCCGGTGGCGTACACGTTGGGGAAGAAGACCGCCTGCTCCGCAAGCCTTCGCAAATTCGGTGTCAGAGGTGCGCCGTTCGCGTCGTCTTCCCTCAGATATTTTGCGCTCATACTTTCCATAAGCACTATTATCACGTTGGGCCTTATTTCTTGTCCGGCGGGTTTTATATGTTTGACCAAATTTATTTTTTCCTTGATTATAGCTTCGGATTCTTCTTTATCTAAAGTTGGGTAATAAGTTTTGTATTCAAGTTCATTATGAAAGAATGCGTAAACAAAACCCTGTGCGCTGCTTTTGGCGAGTTCGTTGTTTATGCGGTTTTGAGTTATATCGCCGAGCTCCGGAGTAAAAACTAAACTTAGCGCGGCGCAAAACGCCGCGTCTGCCGCAAGGATATAAAAACGCTTCTTCAGGAGCGGAGTTTCAATTTTTTTAGGCAGGAGTTTTTTCCTGAACAAAAGGCTGAAAGCGCAGGTTATTACAAAAGCCGCGGAAAGGATTTTTATTATGGGATAAGATTCATAAATATTTTCAATGACTTCCTGCGTATAAACCAGATAGTCCACGGCTATAAAATTAAATCTGGAAACGAACTCCTCCCAAAAGAAATATTCCGCCACGCTCTTAAAAATAAGCAAATACAAACTTACTGTAAATAAAATGAATGTAACGGCTTTATCTGTTTTGCCGCCGTGCTTTTTTGCCGGCAAAATAAGAAGATAAAATAAAAACGGAAGCGCGAAAAAGCAGAACTCCGCGCATAAGAATAAAGTTGAAGAAAAAGCCGTTTTCAAAACCGCCCATACCGATAAATCCAAATCCATAATATTTAAAGAAGCCAAAATCGCTGTTGTAAGAATGCCGGTAATCATATAGGCCGCAAAGAAAGGCTTAAGCCTTTGCCGATAATATTTGTACATATATCCTCCGATTGGTATGTAAATATTCTAAAATTGGGCGCGGTTCAAAATTATTGCGTCAAAATTACATTTTTGTCATCGTGAGATTTTAAAAGTGCGCGAATGTAAAAAGCTTGACCTTGGAGCAACTCCATAGAGTAAAATATAAAAAAGTGCATATTGTAAAAAGGATAAACATTAATGAAAAGCTTAAATAAAATATTTTCTGCGGTTTTGGCGGCTTCTTTATTGTCCGCCTGTTGCGCGGGGAAAGGCAAAACCGCGGCCGGAAACGTAGAACCTTCGGCCAAAGCGGATAAAGCCGTCGTTTATTTTACCGAGGACATCAGCCCCGAAGGTCTTGTGAAAATATACGGTAAAATAAATAAAAACATCAAAGGTAAGACCGCCATTAAAGTGCATACCGGCGAGCCTCACGGCCCCAATATAATTCCGCGCGATATGGTAAAAGCTTTGCAGAAAACTATCCCGCAGAGCAATCTTGTGGAAACGAATACTTATTATAAAGGCGGGCGTTACACTACGGAAGACCATTTGAAAACCATAAAAACAAACGGCTGGGATTTTTGCACGGTTGACATTATGGACGCTGACGGTGCGGTTATGCTGCCGATAAAAGGCGGGAAGCATTTTAAGGAAATGTCCGTAGGCAAGCACCTGCTTGATTATGATTCTATGGTAGTGCTTACGCATTTTAAGGGGCACGCTATGGGCGGATTCGGGGGATCTCTTAAAAATATTTCCATCGGCTGCGCAGACGGAAGAATCGGCAAAAAGATGATGCACGAAAAAGGCTTGGATTCCGCAAACGAAACTTGGGGCATACACGGCGAAGCTTTCCAGGAGAATATGGCAGAAGGCGGCAAGGCCGTAACGGATCACTTCGGCGATAATATCGTTTACATCAATGTTTTGCGCAATATGTCTGTGGACTGCGACTGTGCCGGCGTGAGCGCCGCGGAGCCGAAAATACGCAATATCGGCATTTTGGCGTCGACGGATATTTTGGCGGTGGATCAAGCTTCCGTAGATATGGTTTA
>SAMEA3663015__coassemble_1216_pt1 | contig 8604 bp, 4 predicted proteins | sample SAMEA3663015__metabat2_low_PE_015 | metagenome-assembled genome bin SAMEA3663015 (sample SAMEA3663015) | pig gut metagenome | biome: pig gut; feature: pig-associated habitat; material: faeces | place: France | collected 2012 | reverse complement strand
GCGGCGGGTTTAAGTTTTTGCGCCGTTTTAAGTATGTGCGAAAGTATGGGCCCTCCGCAAATATTATGCAACGGTTTAGGGAGAGATGACTTCATTCTCGTGCCTTTACCCCCTGCGAGTATCAGCACGCACAGATTTTTTTTGGCTACCATATTTCCTTTACTCTTGCCGTAGAATCTTTACTACTTTATATATTATACAAAACTGGGAAGCCTTTTGGGGATTAAAGGAATATTTCTAACGGAAATAAAAGGCAAAAAGCAAAACACGCGGGTAAAATTCCCTAGGATTTTCAGTTTTTGAGTAAAGCCAAAAACTCTTCTTCGTTCATTATTTTTATGCCTAAAGTTTCCGCTTTTTTAAGTTTGCTCCCGGCTTCAGCGCCCGCCACCACCGCATAAGTTTTTGAAGAAACCGAGCCTGAAGTCTTCGCCCCGTTGGCCTTGGCCAAAGCTTCAGCTTCTGAACGCGACATCGTTTTAAGCTCGCCGGTAAAAACAAATGTTTTCCCGCTTAAAGGGCCGCCCTCTTTTTTTGCCGGGGCCGGCAGAGGGTTAACCCCGTAAAGACGGAAGGAATTAAGTTCTTTCTTAACTTCTTCCGAAGCAAAAAAATCATATATTTCTTTGGCTATAACCGGGCCGATTTCCTCTATTCTTTCCAACTCGGGTAAAGACGCGGCCGCAAGTTTTTCCGCAGTACCGAACTCCGAAGCCAGCAAATCGGCAGTTTTCGCGCCGACGTGCCTTATTCCCAAAGCGTAAATAAACTTACCCAAAGGCCTTTTTTTGGAAGATTCTATCGCATTTAACAGATTATCGGCTTTTTTATCTCTGCAAGAGTTTAAAGCCATCAAATCAAACAAAGTAAGATTATAAATATCGGAAAGTTTTTTAATCGCGCCGTATCTTACAAGCTGATCCACAGCGATTTCGCCCAGGCCGTCAATATCCATAGCCTCCCGGGAAGCGTAATGCTGCACTCTGGCCTTAATTTGGGCGGGGCAATTAGGGTTTATACAGCGCAGGGCGACTTCGCCCTCTTCCCTAAAAAGTTCCCCGGAGCACACCGGGCAAACTTTCGGTTCCGCAACGGCTTGCGCGTTTGGAGAGCTCTTTACCACTTTTATCACTTTCGGGATAACTTCGCCCGCTCTTTCAACGATAACGCCGTCGCCGATTTTAACGCCCAAGCGGGCGACTTCGTCAAAATTATGCAAAGTCGCCGAAGATATCACAACACCGGCGCATTTGACGGGCTCAAGTTCGGCCACCGGAGTAACTACGCCGGTGCGGCCTACGGAAAAGCTGATGTTTTTTACAATCGTTTCACATTGTTGGGCCGGATATTTAAAAGCTTCCGCCCAACGCGGACTTTTTGCCGTAACGCCCAATTTTTTTTGAAGTTCAAAAGAATTTACTTTTATTACCAATCCGTCGGCGTCATAAGGCAATGCGTGAAGCCCTTTGGCAAAATCTTCATAAAATTTTATAACTTCTTCTATATCGGTAAAAACTTTTCTGACGGGGGAAACAGGCAAGCCGCATTCTTGGCATTTATTTATAAAATCGGTAAAACTCGCCGCGCCGATATCGCCCCATCCGTAGCTATGAACATAAAAACTTAAAGGGCGCGAAGCCGTTACCGCCGGATCTTTCTGCCTTATGGAACCGGCCGCCACATTACGCGCATTGGCAAAAGGAACAAGGCCCTCCTCCTGTTGGCGTTCGTTCAATTTTATTAAATCTTCTTTAGCGATAAAAACTTCACCGCGGATTTCCACAATGCCGTTTATAGGACAGGCAAGTTTATGCGGAATACATTTTAATGTTTTGATATTGGCGGTAATATTCTCGCCCGTTTTGCCGTCGCCGCGCGTAGCCGCGTTAATCAAAATACCGTCTTTGTAAGTAAGGGAACAGGAAACACCGTCTATTTTGGTTTCCACCACCATTTCAAAATCGCGCAGCCCCAAAGCGGAAGATGTTCTTTCGTACCATTCTCTTATTTCGTCGGCGTTGTAAGTATTGTCCAAAGACATCATCGGGGCAAGATGCGTATACGGCGCGAAGGAAGACGCAGCTTTGCCGCCTATTTTAAGGGTTGGGCTGTCGGACGAGGCAAATTGCGGGTTTTGTTCTTCAAGTTCTTTTAAGCGCGCATAAAGTTTGTCATACTCATAATCCGATATTTCGGGCGAGTCCAAATCGTAATAGCGGTTATTATGATAAGCGATAAGTTGTTTTAAGCGGTCGATTTCCTGCTTAATTTCCATTTTTGCGCTCAGTTTTAATTTGGTCGAGAAGACCGTTTATAAATTTGCCGGAATTTTCCGTGGAATATTTTTTTGCCAGTTCTATGGCTTCATCAATGATCGCGGCGATAGGGGCATTATCTTCACTGAAAGCGATTTCGTAAGTAGCCATACGCAGTATCGAGCGGTCAACCGCAGACATTCTGTCAACGGCCCAATTTTTTGCTTTTAAAGCCAGAATTTTATCTATCTCGGGCAAATTGGCTATTGCGCCCAAAGCCAAATCTTTGCAAAAAGCGAAGGTGTCTTCGTCCAAATTCTCATAAAAACCGTTTACAAACATCGTGCTGTCGTCTTTTGAAAACTTCCCCGTATCATAATAGTAAAGCGTTTGCAAAGCATACTCTCTGGCAAGGCGTCTTTTGCTCATAATTCATCCCGAAATCATTAAATTTTACGTCTATTATATAGATTTTATCAAATAAAAAAATTTAAAGCACCGGCTTATTAAAGTAACTTTAAAATTTTTTAGCCTTTAAATCAATATCCGTTTTGATACTGTTCAAAAAAAACAAAAATGATATACTTTGATTATGGAAGAATTATCCGTTAAACAAAACATTTTTTCTTCTTTCAACACCATCCTCTGGTGGCGCTGAGCGCCGCTTATTTTTCAATTTAACGACAGTATTCCGTATTTTCTTTTCGCCGCGGGCATAAACCGCGGTCTTACTTATATTTTAAAAACAGAGGATATTATGACAAATAATTTAAATAAACAAAATTCAAACGAAGAGGGTTTTTTCGGCGCGTACGGCGGTTCTTTTATTCCGGCGGAACTTAAAAAGGAAACCGATAAAATAGCCGAGGTTTATAAAGAACTTAAAAACAGCGAAGAATTTACCAAAGAACTTTCTTATATACGCAAACATTATCAGGGCCGTCCCACGCCGATAACTTTGGCAAAAGGGCTTAACAAAATAACCGGCGGAGCAAAAATCTATCTAAAACGCGAAGATTTAAACCATACCGGCGCTCATAAATTGAATCATTGTATGGGCGAAGCCCTGTTGGCAAAGAAACTAGGCAAAAAGAAGCTTCTTGCCGAAACGGGTGCGGGACAGCACGGAGTGGCTTTGGCAACCGCGGCGGCATACTTCGGCCTTGAATGTGAAATACATATGGGCGAAACGGATATAAAAAAAGAACGGCCCAACGTAATAAGAATGAAGCTGCTCGGCGCCAAAATAGTACCAGTAACTTTCGGCCAAAAATCTTTAAAAGAAGCCGTAGACAGCGCATTTCAGGCCTATATGCGGGATTTGGATAATACCCTTTATTGTATAGGAACGGTAGTGGGGCCGCATCCTTTTCCTACCGTAGTAAGAGATTTCCAAAGCATTATCGGCGCGGAAGCAAAAGAGCAAATCTTTGAGCTTACCGGCCGGCTGCCAGATGCCGTAGCGGCCTGCGTTGGCGGTGGAAGCAACGCCATAGGCATATTTTCTGCCTTTTTAAATGATAATTCCGTAAAGCTTTACGGAGTGGAATCTTTGGGAAAGGGCTGCGGAATCGGGCAGAACGCCGCCACCGCTCGTTACGGCAAAGACGGCATTTTACACGGATTTAAATCCCTTGTTTTGCAAAACGAAGACGGTTCCCCCGCGCCGGTATATTCAATAGCCAGCGGCTTGGACTATCCCGGCATAGGGCCCGAACACGCATATTTAAAAGCTTCCGGCCGCGTAAAATATGATGCCGTAACCGATGAAGAAGCTTTAAAAGCTTTTTACACTCTTTGCAAAAGCGACGGAATTATCCCCGCGCTTGAAAGCTCACACGCGGTGGCTTACGCTTTAAAACTGGCAAAAATTATGCCGAAAGATAAAAATATCTTGGTGAATTTATCCGGGCGAGGCGATAAAGATATAGACTTTATAACCGAGCATTACGGAACTGAAATATAAATCCGTTCAACAAAAATTAAACAATAAAAAGCCCCGGCGAAAACCGGGGCTTTCACTTAACCAGCTAGGTTAAATTTATTTTTCTTCTCCCTCCGCCTTTTCCTCTTCTTCTTTTACTACGGGAGCAACGCGGGAGATTTTGTCGTTTTCATCCAATCTGACAAGTCTTACTCCCTGCGCGTTTCTGCCGACGGAGCGGATTTCCTCGCAGCGGATTCTTATGGCCATACCCTTTTCGGTTATTACCATAAGGTCTTTACTTTCGTCTACGAGTTTTATACCCGCGACGCAGCCGTTTCTCTGTGTAGTCTTAATCGTGATTACGCCGCTGCCGCCTCTGTTCTGCGTTCTGTATTCGCTGAAAGCGGTGCGTTTGCCGTAACCGTTTTCGCATACGGAAAGTACGTCGGGCTGTTCGCCTTCTTTTTCGGCCTGTTCCATACCTATGACGCTGTCGCCCTGCGCAAGTTTTATGCCTCTTACGCCTTTGGCTGTTCTGCCCATAGCGCGGACTTGGTTCTCATCAAATCTTATGGATTTGCCGTTCTTGGTGGCGATTATGATATCGCTCTTGCCGTGGGTTTCCTGTACGGAAACGAGGACGTCGCTTTCTTCAAGGCCTATGGCTATAATGCCGGTTCTTCTGATATTTGCAAATTCGCAAAGTTCAACCCTCTTGATAGTACCCATTCTGGTGCACATCGTAAGGTAAGTTTCGCCGGAGTTTTTAGGATCAAAATCCCTAAAAGCTATGGCGGAAGTAACTTTTTCCTGACCGGTAATTTGCAGCAAGTTTACTATGGCTTTGCCCTTTGACTGGCGGTTGCCTTCCGGTATCTCAAAAGCTTTTAGAGCAAACACTCTGCCCCTGTTGGTAAACATAAGTATGGTGGAATGGCTGGACGTTACGAAAAGATGTTCGATAAAATCTTCTTCTTTCGTTTTTCCGCCGATTATGCCCTTTCCGCCTCTGTTTTGGGATTTATAAGTGTCAAGCGGGATTCTTTTTGCGTAACCGTCGTTTGAAAGCGTTATAACGACTTCCTGCTCTTCAATTAAATCTTCTATTGAGAAATCGGAAATTTCATTGGATATTTCAGTTCTTCTCGGGTCGGCGTAGTTTTTCTTCATTGAGCTGAGCTCTTCAACGATAATATCAAGTACGCGTTGAGGCGAACCCAAAATATCCTGCAATTCTTTGATTAAAGCCATTAAATCTTTTTGTTCCTGCTCAATAGCTATTGAAGAAAGCTGCGTAAGTTGGTGGAGCCTCATATCCAAAATGGCTTGGGTTTGGGCTTCGCTTAAATTAAAGCGCTTCATCAAATTAAGCTTTGCTTCCGCCGCATCTTTGGAATTTCTGATAATGCTTACCACTTCGTCCATATTGGCTATGGCAACAAGCAAACCTTCCAAAACGTGTTCGCGTTTTAAAGCTTTGTTTAAATCAAAGCGGGTGCGGTTTGTTATAACTTCCTGGCGGTGCTTTACATATTGGCGCATAGCTTCTTTAATGCCCAAAATACGCGGTTTACCGTCTACGATGGCAAGCATATTTACGCTGAAAGAAGTCTGCAACTGGGTGTGTTTGTAAAGCTGATTTAAAACCACCTGGCCGTTTGCGTCGCGTTTAAGCTCTATTACAAGGCGCATACCTCTGCGGTCGGATTCGTCGCGGATATCGGAAATTTCCATAATTTTTTTATCTTTGACGAGCCCTGCTATCGTTTCAATCAAATTGGTTTTATTTACCTGATAAGGTATTTCCGTCACGATAATAGATTCCCTGCCGCCTTTCATTTCTTCAATTTCGGCTTTGGCCTGTATTTTTAAGGAACCTTTGCCGGTTTCAAAGTAATCAAATACGCCTTTTGTACCGCGCAAAATACCGCCGGTAGGGAAATCCGGCCCTTTTACGATTTGCATCATTTCTTTAGTGGTAATGGCCGGGTTTTTGATTAAAGCTATAATGCCTTCGCAAATTTCGCCCAAGTTGTGCGTAGGAATATTAGTGGCCATACCTACGGCAATACCGTTTGAACCGTTTACCAAAAGCTGCGGCATTTTGCCGGGCAATACCGAAGGCTCCTGCAAAGAACCGTCGTAGTTCGGAACGAATTTTACAGTGTCCTTATCAATATCTTCCAAAAGTTCGTCCGCTATAGCCTGAAGGCGGACTTCGGTGTACCTCATAGCGGCAGCGCTGTCGCCGTCGACCGAACCGAAGTTTCCCTGCCCGTTTACGAGCATTTTCCTCATAGAGAAATCCTGCGCCATACGCACCAAAGCGTCATAAACGGCGGTATCGCCGTGCGGGTGATATTTACCGAGTACGTCACCGACTACACGGGCCGATTTCTTAAAAGGTTTATTGTATTTAAGGCCCATTTCCTGCATAGCGTAAAGTATGCGGCGATGAACCGGTTTAAGTCCGTCCCTTACGTCAGGCAAAGCGCGGCTTACGATTACGCTCATAGCGTAGTCTATAAAAGATTTCTTCATTTCTTCGCCGACGTCGCGTTGTTTTATATTACCGAACAAATCAACGTTTTTTACTTCCTGTTGAGGATTTGGCTGATTATTATTGTTAAGATTATCTGTCATTTAAAAACTCCTTAAATATCCAAATTGCTTACTTCAAGCGCGTGGCTTTCGATAAAAGCCCTTCTGGGTTCAACTTTATCTCCCATAAGCATCGTAAATATTTTTTCGGTGTCGGCGCTGTCTTCGATGGCTACGCGGAGCAGTTTGCGTTTGGCCGGGTCCATAGTGGTTTCCCAAAGTTGTTCGGGGTTCATTTCACCGAGACCTTTGTATCTCTGTATAGTAGCGCCCTGCGCGCCGGCGTCTTTAACGGTTTTCAAAAATTCCTGCAAGCTGAAAACCAATACGCTTTTTTTGCCGTCGTTAACGGTAAATATGGGGTTTATGCGCTTCTTCTCATCCGTAATGTTAGGATATTGATCAAGCGTAAAACCGTAAGCGGAAAGTTTATTTTCTATCGCCAACAATTTGGTAAGTTCCGTCAAGCCCTGATGGTCAAGTTCCAAAAGTTCATCCGTAATTTCTTCTTCCGGGGTTCCGTCAGCCAAGAGCATTTCGCGTTTTTCTTCTTTATGCTGTTGTTCGAAATCCCTAAATTCGGAATCGCTGTAAAAATATTTATAACCGCCGGATTCCAAAGGAGTGCGGAATAAAGGCATTTGGCCCGCTTTTTTAAATTCGTCGTAATCTTTAAGCGTTAAAGCTTTAATTTCAAGTTTGGTTACAACTTCTTCCGTTTCTTTTAAAAGTTTTAAGAAGTTATCCAATTCTTCCACGGTTAAAACCTTACCGTCCGCTTTTGAAGCGGTAATGGAATTTAAAGCTTCCTTAAAAAGCCAAGCCTGCATTTGCTCTTCGGTCTGCATATATTCTTCCATTTTGCCTTTTTTAACTTTATACAAAGGCGGCTGTGCTATATAAATATGGCCGTTGTCGATAAGCGGTTTAAGCTGTCTGTAAAAGAAGGTTAAAAGCAAAGTGGTAATATGCTGACCGTCGACGTCGGCATCAGCCATAAGAACTATTTTATGGTATCTTAATTTGGAAATATCAAAACCACCCTCGCCTTCGCCTACGCCGGTTCCAACCGCTGAAATCAAAGTGCGGATTTCTTCGTTGGAAAGTATTTTTACCAACTGGGCTTTTTCCACGTTTAAGATTTTACCCCTAAGCGGCAAAATAGCTTGGAAAACTCTGTCCCTGCCCTGTTTGGCCGAACCTCCCGCGGAATCACCTTCAACTATGAACAATTCACAGTTTTCGGCGTTCTTTTCCTGGCAGTCAGCCAATTTACCGGGAAGCCCGCCCGATTCCAAAGCGCCTTTGCGGCGGGTTAAATCTTTTGCTTTTCTGGCGGCTTCGCGCGCTACGGCCGCGCCGATGCACTTTTCGCAAATGGCTCTGGCGGTTTTCGGATTTTCTTCAAAGAAAGTCGCCAAAGCTTCGCTGACCATTGAGCGGACTATACCTTCAATTTCGGAGTTGCCGAGTTTGGTTTTAGTCTGTCCTTCAAATTGCGGGTGGGGTATCTTTACGGATAAAACAGCCGTAAGCCCTTCCCTTAAGTCGTCACCGGTAATACCCAAATCTTTGTTCTTTAGCATATTATTGCTTTTAATATACTCGTTGACGATTCTTGTTAAAGAAGATCTGAAACCGCTTAAATGAGTACCGCCTTCAATAGTATTAATATTATTTATTGTAGCAATGCCAAGATTTAAAAAACTACAAGATTTAATAGATAAATTAAACTTAGTATCAAGAGAAATATTAACAGGACTTCCAGTAATTAGAGCATTTAATACAGAGAAAAGAGAAGAAAAGAGATTTGATGATGCA
>SAMEA3663015__coassemble_1209_pt1 | contig 8612 bp, 7 predicted proteins | sample SAMEA3663015__metabat2_low_PE_015 | metagenome-assembled genome bin SAMEA3663015 (sample SAMEA3663015) | pig gut metagenome | biome: pig gut; feature: pig-associated habitat; material: faeces | place: France | collected 2012 | reverse complement strand
CTTTTGCCGCTTTTAACTGTGCGGAACATCAAACTTGAACCGAGAAAAACGATATTGATGTATGTTTAGATATGAAAAATTTAAAGAGGTATAAACGAACAACGCCCATATCACAGGAGAATATTTAGTTCTTTACACAATAAAAAACGCCCCCTAGGAGAATCGAACTCCTCTCACCAGATTGAAAATCTGGTGTCCTAACCGATAGACGAAGGGGGCGTATGCAGCGGCTTAAAGCCGCGCTTTAAATTTTGCGCTCGGTGAGGCTCGAACTCACGACCCCCCGCTTAAAAGGCGGATGCTCTACCACTGAGCTACGAGCGCTTAAAAATCTGTGTTAAAGAACAAAACATATCGGGGATTAAACCCAACAAAAATATTTTAGCAAAATTAAATCTGCTTGTCTACAAATTTCTTAAACAATTTAATTTTGTATCGCCTGCACGGCTCTGCCGTTTTACTGGCGTATAGATATTATAGCAAAAAAACAGACATTGTAAAACTTTTTTTGCAAAAATATTTTTTACCGAAGTCAGTCAAAGAATAAAAAGAAGGAAGCAAAAATTTGACTGTACCCCCTTAATATTGATAAATTATATTATATATTAAATGAGAGGGCTGATTATGAATAACAGAGGTTTTACTCTTTTGGAATTGTTGGTTGTCGTGTTGTTGGTCGGCATATTGGGCGCGATAGCTTTGCCGCAATATTTTAACGTAGTGGAAAGGCAAAGAGCGATGGAAGCTATGGGAATATTGGCCGCAATAGAAAAAGCGCAGGTGCGCTACTACGCCATAAATGACGCTTATTCTACGGATTTTTCAAATATTGATTTTGACTTAAGAAGCAATAAAGGAAACAGCAACGACAATGTTACCGGCAACAATTTTGAAACGGAATATTTTAAATATACTTTATCATCCGACAAAGTTGAAGCCGAAAGGGTAAACAACAATTTTACCATTACCACCACTTACGCCGTAGGAGATGACGGCGTCACCGAAACCTGCTGCACGGCAACCGGCGACAGAACCGATATTTGCGAAATTATAAATATAAAAGCGTGCAACGCAAGCGGCTCCGGGGATTAATATTTTGTTAAACCGCTACGGGGACAACTCCGCCGCGGGAATCCGCCTAAAAGCGGACTGATTTTTTTGAAGGTGTTTTTATGGAATTTATTTTATCTGCCGTGGTAACCTTAATTTTGATTATGGACCCTTTCGGCAATATCCCGCTGTTTATAACTTCTCTTAAAAAAGTTTCCCCCGACAGGCGTCGTTTTGTTCTTATGAGGGAACTGGCAATAGCCACCGCCATTATGGTAACCTTCCTTTTTGCGGGCGGCAAAGCTTTGGATTTGCTTGGGATAAAGCAATATTCTATGGGTATTTCCGGCGGTATAATACTTTTTATTATGTCTTTGAAGTTGGTTTTTAACTCTTTGGAAGACGAATCAACAAAAAACAATCCAAAAGAAGAAGAGCCTTTTATCGTACCGCTTGCCATACCGCTTATCGCGGGGCCTGCGACGCTCAGTATGCTTTTGATTTTTTCGGCCACTCCGGGCGGAAATATCTGGCAGATTTTAATAGCACTTTTGATAGCGTCAATAATCAACTCTGCCATACTTTTGTTGTCTTTCCCTATAAGCAATATGCTTGGCAAACGCGGGCTTATCGCAGTGGAAAGGCTCACCGGTATGTTGTTGGTTCTGATGTCCGTCAATATGGTTATGAACGGCATAGCGGAGTTTTTAAAATCATATAATTTATAATGAAAACCGAATTTGTTTTAAGGCGCAAAATAGCCTTCTTTAATATTTTCAAATGGTTTTTGGCCTCGGTTTTCATAGGCGCGGTCGTCGGCGTTTTTAACGCGATGTTTTTAAAACTTCTTTCAGCCGCAGTGGATTACACCACTTCGTACAAATATTATTTCTTCGCTTTACCGATAGCTTTGTTCGCAGTCAATCATTTGGCGCGCAAAGTTTATCCGCACGATAAAGATTTCACCACCAATGACGCTATCGCCGCCATTAACGAAAAGCGGCCGATGTCCCTTATCTCGGCGGCGAAGGCGTTTTTCCTTCCGATAATTACAATCGCGGCCGGCGGTTCAGCCGGCAAAGAATCCCCCTGCGCAGACGTCGGTGCGGGCGTGGCTTCGTTTTGCTCGGGTTTATTCTCTTTCAACAAACAGGAAAGACGCAAGCTTATGATTTGCGGCGTAAGCGCGGGCTTTGCGGGCGTTTTCGGCGTGCCGATATCGGGCGCGCTCTTCGGTATGGAAGTTTTAAGCGTGGGAACGGTTTTCTACGAGGTTATGTTCCCGGCTTTTATTTCCGGCATAACGGCATTCCAGGTAACACATCTCTTCGGCGTGGAATATATATATCATCCGATGAATTTACAGACTTTGAATATAGACAGTTCCCTGCTGCACGTTTTTCTCTCGGGAATGTTCTTCGGCATTGTCGGATTGGTGCTTATCGAAGCTTTAAAAGTTACGCAAATAATTTTCCGTTTTTTGGCGGTAAGGTTTTCAAATTTTTGGAGATGTTTTACAGCGGCCGCGCTTTTAATACTTTTGGCGCTGCTGACTTCCCCCGCTTATTTGGGCCTAAGTATGGAAAGGGTTGAGGCTATTTTGGCCGGAGAGCAAGCTTTGACTTTCGGCTTTCTTTATAAAATATTCGCCACTTCTTTGACTTTCGCCGGGGGCGGCGTAGGCGGAATGATTACGCCGGTGCTTTTTATAGGCGCTAACGCCGGTTACTTTTTTGCACATATACTTGGCCTTAATACTATAACTTTTGCGGCTTTGGGTATGGTGAGCGTACTAGCCGGCGTGGCAAACACTCCGCTTGCCGCAAGCGTAATGGCGATAGAACTTTTCGGCGCGACGATAGCGCCTTACGCGGCGGTTTCCTGCATAGTAAGTTTTTTGGTTACGGGGAGGAGAAGCATTTTCTCCAAACAGCATTTTACTTTTGATAAGAACCTCGCCGAAGACGATGAACCTTCCTGCAAAACTCAAAGCGTGGCCCAGCTTGAAACTACACTTAAGAAAAAGAATTTTATTCTTTCCAGCGTAAGGCATTTGGTGCCCGACATAAAGAACTTTGAAATACCACTCCCGGAAAGTAAGAAAAAACGGAAAAAGAATAAGCGCGGCGCGCGGGAAAAGCAGGAACAGACAGCCTCAAGTCAGCAAAGCCCAGAAGTACAAAATCAAGGAAACGAAACAAAAAAGAAAAACCGTTTTTCCTTCCTCAGCCATTTAATGCTGAACCCGGGCGGGACTGAAGAAGACAAAACAAAAAATGAGTAATTTTAAAGAGTTGGATGAATTTAAAAAACTTGGAGAGGTTAAGGAACTTTCCGCGCTTTGGTTTTCCCTGCCGCAGCCGATAAGATTTATAATCGCGGGCGGATATAACACCGCCGTAGGTTATATTTTATTTATTGCGGCGGTATATGTCTTCGGCAGAAGTCAAACGGGCGTTCAAGCGGCTTTGCTGAGTTCTTATATTTTATCTTACTTTAACTCTTATTTAGTGCAAAAATTTTTGGTTTTCAGGACAAAAGGCAATTACATAAAAGAATATTTTAAAGCTTTAAGCGTATGGGCGGCGGGATACGTTATCAATGCGGTTTTGCTTTATCTGTTTACAAAAAAGCTGAATATCCACCCCTACGCCGCGCAGGCTTTAAGCGTTTGCTTGGTTACATTTTTTACTTATGTGCTTTTTAAGCATTATTCCTTCAGGAGGTCTGCCGAATGAAAGACTTGACTGTTTTAGTTCCACTTTTAAACGAAGAAGAAGCGATAGAGATATTCCTTCAGGCAACGCGCCCGGTGCTTGACGGGCTTGATTTAAGCTACAAATATCTTTTTGTGGACGACGGCTCAACCGATAAAACTTTGGACATTATAAAATCTCACGCCGCCAAAGACGGGAATATCGATTATATAAGTCTTTCAAGGAATTTCGGCAAGGAAGCGGCTTTGCTCTGCGGCATAAAAAAAGCCGGCAGCAAGGCTATCATTCCTATGGATATAGATTTGCAGGATCCGACGGATTTAATCCCCGCCTTTGTGGAAAAATGGAAAGAAGGCTACAATATGGTTTTGGGCGTAAGGAAAAACCGCGACAGCGACTCTTTCCTGAAAAAGTTTCTTTCCACTTGGTTTTACAAAGTGCACAACTTATTTGCCAGAAGGCCAATCCCGGAAAACACCGGGGATTTCCGCCTTTTGGACTCAAACGTCGCCGAAGCGATAAAGCAAATAAACGAAAGCACTTTATTTATGAAAGGGCTTTTTAACTGGACGGGGTTTAAGACGGCTTCCGTCGAATATGTCCGCCCGGAAAGAAGCGCGGGGCAAACAAAATGGTCTTACTGGAAATTATGGAACTTCGCCTTAGACGGTATTTTTAACGCCAGCACCATACCTTTAAGGCTGTGGACTTATTTTGGAGCGAGCGCGGCTTTGCTTTCTTTTTTATATGCGTCATTTATCGTGCTTAAAGTAATTATCTTCGGCAAGGACGTGCCGGGTTACGCATCTTTGGCGGTGCTGATTTTATTTTTCGGCGGGGTTCAGCTGATGTCCATAGGTATTTTGGGCGAATATATCGGCAGGATATTTGCCGAAGTTAAACACCGCCCCGCTTATATTATCAAAGAGGAAAAATTTAATGCTTAAATATTTAAAAAATACGCCTCAAAAAGTTCTGTTTGCCTGGGGATTGCTTTTTATTGTTTATATATTTTTTATATTCGCGTGCTCATATTTATACCCTTACGGCGCGGACGAATATATTTTAAAACAAGATAATATTATCGACGCTTTGCGTTATTACGGGCTTTCTTATATGATGGAAAACGCCCGCATAGGCCTTATCGCCAACAATATAATACTCTACCTTGGCAAATGGAGTTTTTTACTGCTTAATCCGATAATGCAAACCATTTGGGTTCTTTCTTTTTTCTTTTTGATTTACCTGCGCAAGCCCGATTTTAAAACTTTAAAAGATTTCCCCGCCGTTTTGCTTATTGCCGTACTTTCCGTATTTGCCGTCGCACAGCCGGATAATACCCTTTTTTGGATAGGCGGGGCCTGCAATTACAGTTGGAGTTTTCTGCCTTTCCTTTGGATTATGTCTTGGCTGCGCTTGGAATACAAAAGTAAAGGTGCGCTTGATTTAAGCAGAAAATCCGTACTGTTGCTTTTTATCGCCGCTTTCGCGCTGGGTATGGGCAGCGAAAACGCCGGCCCGCTCAGTATCGGCCTTATAGTTTGCTTTGCCGCCGCCGCTCCTTTTTTGAAAATTAAACTTAGAGCGCATTTTTATATTATCGTTTTCGGCCTGATTTTGGGCCTTGCGGCTTTATTCGGCGCCCCCGCGATGTGGAACCGCCTTAACAGCGACATTTTTGATTATTTTACGAATTCAACTTTGCGGGAAAAACTGCTCTGGCATATATCACATATACATTTCTATATTAAAGCCGTATTTATGATACCCGCGCTTTTGTTCTTGCCTTTGCTTGTCTGCGCTTTGGATAAGGATAAACCGCTTGTTTTTAAGAATGAAAATTATATGCTCAGCCTTATCTTTTTCCTTTCTTCCTGGCTGCTTGCTTTTGTGCTTTTCGCCGTGCCTTTTATAACGGGGAGATGTTTTTATACGGCTTCGGCGTCGGCTTTGATTTCATTTATGTTTATGCTTGAATACTTGCGTGAAACATATAAATTCAAAATCGTGAAATACGCTTCTATGTTGGCTTTAGCCGCGGCTTTGGCATTTACGCCTGGCTTCATTTACCCTTATATTCATTTACACCGGCAGGATACGCAAAGGTTAGCGGCTATTGAAAAGGCTCAAAGTCAAAATAAAAAAAGAATTTTTATAATGCCTTACAAATATTTAAAAGGCCCAAACAACAATCTGACCATAATGTTCTATGATCCGGTTTTCGGCTTTTTGGGGTATTCCGCATATATCGGTATGGCGATACAAACCGACGAGAGCCAAGATATTTCAGCCGTTTATATGTTTTCAAACCCGAATATAATATGACGTACTTTTTGACGCCAATGCAGATAAGCTATTGGGCGTTCAGATAGAAATTACAAACCTCAAAAACAAGCCGTATAATATTATATAGTGCTTTTATCGTTTTTAAACTATAAGTCAAACCAAAAAATCCCCCTTCAAAAAAAGAAGAGGGATTTTTAAATCACGTTGGGCGCGTTTATTTTAAATACTCGTTTTCAAGTTTATTGTATTTTTCAACAACGGCCCTTATAAACTTGCGCTTATTGTTATAAGGCCCGGGGAAGAAGCTTCCCTTAAAGCCTGCTATAACTATATTCCTGAACTCGCGTTTGGTCAGGTTTATATTATTGCAAAGCAGCTCCAGTTCTTTGGTAACTGAAGTATTGGACACCAATCTGTTATCCGTGCAAATGCTTACCGAAAGCCCGTTCTTAATCATATTTTTTACGGGGTGATTGGAAACTTCCTTAATAAAAGGCAAAGTTTGCAAATTGCTGGTAATGCAGACTTCCACACCGATACGCTCGTTGGCGATATAGGCCGCCAAATCCTCAACGTATTGTTTTTTATTCTTTACGTTTTTATCCTGTATGGCCTTATAATCAAACATCAAAGTGCCGTGGCCTATGCGGTTTGCGTGGCATTCCGTAATCGCCTGGAAAATACTTTCCGGCCCGTAAGCCTCGCCTGCGTGTACGGTTTTGCGGATAAAAGCCTCGTGTACGTGCTGATAAGCGCGCCAGTGATGTTCCGCCGGAAAACCCGCCTCCTGCCCGGCCAAATCAAAGCCGACTATCGGCAGGCCTTCTTTTTTAAGAAGAACGGCTATACGGGCAAGTTCAAGGCTGGCTATGGCGAAAACTTCGTCATCTTTTGCGTGCGTCAAAACCTGAAACATATAACCGTAATAAGGGGACATATCCTTATTAAAGCTCCTCATCGCGCAAACGATTATGCCGAAGTGAAACTCCACATCCTCCCCGGATTTTACGGCGGCGGAATTATTGTGTTCCTTTGCGGCGCGATCCAAGCCTTTTACGGCGGCGCGGACTGCGTCTTCCGGCCTTAAGTTTTTGGAACAATGCTGCTGAGGCGCAAAGCGGACTTCTATGTATCTTACGCCTTCGGCGATATTATCCTGCGCCAACTCATAAGCTATGCGCTCAATATTTTCGGCGTTTTGCATTACGGCTACGGTGTAAGAAAACCCTTTAAGATATTCGCCCAAGTTTTTATATTTTTCCTTAAAAACCGCTTTTTTCATTCCGTCTTCCGTATAAGCGGGAAGGGTTACTTTCTCTTTTTGGGCAAGTTCAATAAGCGTTTTAAGCCTTAAAGAACCGTCCAAATGCAAATGCAAGTCCGACTTGGGAATCTTAAGCAAAAATTCTTTGGGGAAATACGTCATTATTTCCACCTCCACTCCTGTCCTTTGGGCGTATCTTTAACGATTATACCCAAAGCCGAAAGTTTATCTCTTAGTTCGTCCGAGGTTTTAAAATCTTTTTTTGCTCTCGCTTCTTTGCGTGCGGCCAAAAATTCTTCAGCTTCTTTCGGAAGCGGCTTTTGAACTTCCTCTTCCAATAAAGAAAGCCCCAAAAAGCCGTCGGCGTATTTAAGGAAGTCAAGTTTATCCGCGGCGGCGGCGCGGCTCTTTATAAAATCCCACAAAACCGCCAAAGCCTTGGAAGTGTTCAAATCGTCGTCCATAGCGTCTTTAAAAGCCGTTTTTGCGGCATTAAGCGCAGCTTCCTCTTTTATTTTTCCGTCGGTTTCGGCTTTAAGAGCGGCGATTCTTTCCATAAGGCCCAAGCGGGTATTGCGCGCAAAAGTCAAAGCCTCGTAGGAAAATTCAAGCTGCGTTCTGTAATGCGCGCCCAAACAGAGATATCTGTAATCAAGCGGGCTGTATCCCTTTTCTTTAAGCGTCTGAACGGTAACAAAACCGCCGGAAGATTTTGACATTTTCCCGCTGGTCATTATCAAAAATTCCCCGTGCACCCAATAGCGCACATATTTTTTGCCGGTTGCGCCTTCGGCCTGGGCTATTTCATTGGTATGGTGTATCGCAACGTGGTCAATGCCGCCACAATGGATATCAAGCGTATCACCCAAATATTTCATAGCCATAGCGGAACATTCTATATGCCACCCCGGGAAGCCTACCCCCCAAGGGCTATTCCATTGCATTTGGCGTTGTTTGTCTTTAGGGGAAAACTTCCAGAGTGCGAAATCGCTTGCGTTGCGTTTTTCGTCGTTAAAATCTACGCGCGCGCCGGTTTTAAGCCCGTCTATATGCGCGCGGCCCACCAAATTGTGATAAGCCGGGAATTTTGAAGTATCATAATAAATACCGTCGGAAGTTTTATAAGTGTAGCCCTTTTCTTCAAGTTTTTTTACAAGGGCAATCATCTCTTTAATATGCTCGGTAGCGCGGGCCGTAACCGTTGGGCGTTTGCAATTTAAGGAATCAAAATCCTCAAAAAATTTGCCTTCGTAAAATTTGGCTATGTCCCACGCGCTTTTACCCTCGCGCGCCGC
>SAMEA3663015__coassemble_1184_pt1 | contig 8694 bp, 4 predicted proteins | sample SAMEA3663015__metabat2_low_PE_015 | metagenome-assembled genome bin SAMEA3663015 (sample SAMEA3663015) | pig gut metagenome | biome: pig gut; feature: pig-associated habitat; material: faeces | place: France | collected 2012 | reverse complement strand
GGTAAAAATATGGTTAGTTTAAAAAAGATATTTGGTTTATTGTTTTTAAACAGTGTAAAGTTTCTATGCTTTATGGGATTATATGGCATAGCTTGCAGCCAAGTTGATACGTCAATAACTGTTCTCCCCGATAGACCCGGCATCACTATAAGGGATTGCGTCTCCGGGAAGACACAGAATAAATATACGGCGAGCGGGTGCTCTTATACAACACAGAAGAGAACCTGTTGTTATGACGGCACTTGGAGCGGTTGGGACGAGGAATGTAAAGCTTGCGAAGATAAAAACCCTTGCAGCAGTGACGCGGATTGCTGCGACGGTAAATCTTGCGTAAATGTAACGAACGGCGGTCTTCTTACGTTGGAAAAAGTATGCGGAATACAATGTTCTGAAAGTTCAAAGCCGACCTGTTCACTTTCTTTCGGTAGTTGTTAATATATGTGTGATTGCAATACTTCAACCGGCAAGTGGGAGAATTGCAAGAAAATGCAGCATTGCAATCCCGGTTATGAGAGCGTAAAAAACGGAGATAATATTTGCTGTCAAAAGGCTGACGGTACGGGGGTAAGATGTGCCGGCGGTGATTTTGCTGTAGGATACAGATGGGTGGCTGCCGGTACGAATTGCTGGGATAAAAGTGAATGCGGCAACGGCTGTCCTTCAAATCTTTCAGACGGTTTAGCTTGTTCTGAATCTGAAAAAGGTAATTGGTGCAGTAAATGGGATTACAGTGTTACCGATGTCGGATGCGATGGCCAGTTCAAATATCGTAACGGGCAAGGTATGTGCCGACAATATTATTGCAGAGGATAGTAAATAATTTACCCGGGATAAAACCCGGCTCTCAACTAACCGCCCCGCCCGAGCGAAAGCAAAGGCGGGGTTTTTCTTTGCGGGGGGGATTAACTTTTAAACGCGGTTTTTATATAATCAAGGACAGATTTATTGCTTACTGAGGTTTTCACTTGGCGTGAAAACTTTTTATAGGCCTTAAGTCCCATATTAAAATAGGTCTGAAATCCGCTTGTTAGCCTGCTCAAAAACAGATAAAATTAGTATATAAGAAATTTGTAAATCTTAGTAAAAGGATACCGAGATGCTTATAAATTCCGTCATAAATACGAGTATAGGAGGGGCCAAAGCTTCCTTAAGCTTGGCTCGCTTTAAGCGTTCGGTATTCGGCATACATTCCCGTCCCGGGAGTGTTGCCGGCGACTGCAGGGAATGCTGCCGCAAAATAAGTGCAAAATCAGATTTTGGAAAAGGTGTCTAAAAAATATTTTAGACGCCTTTTTTTATACCCTAAGCTATAAAGAAAAGTAAAAAGTAAATTGCTTGGGTATATGAAAATTAAAAAACGGTGCTTAATCAAATGAAAAGAAAATTAGCTTCCATAGGCGTAAAAATTATTTCCGCGGTATTGTCTTTCGTGATTCTTTTTGAATGCAACGCCGCCGCTTTTACGGGTATTGAGTCGGCGGATTTTTCCACTTTGCCATCTTTTGAAGGTTCGTTTAATCTGTTTAACGACAATGCCGGCTCATTTGATTTTAACTTGGAAGAACTCTATTTAAAGGGAAATGAGGGTAATATTTATGAAGCCGCGCTTAACAGGGAAACCGCGGCGGCCTTGCGCAAGCTTGAGCAAGGCGGCAAAAAGGCCAAAATCGCGGCTTTGAACAGAGAGGGAAAGGCTAAATACGGTCTTCTTGCGCCGATGTACGTCAAAATAAAATCTTATAAGATATTGAATGCGCTTGAGGCCGATTTGGGCTCATATTTGGCCGAACAACTTTCGCCCAGAACCGTAATGCCTTATAAAAAATATGAAGAACTTTATAAAACTGAAGTAAAAAAACAGGCTAAGGAATACGCAAAATTAAGCGGCGGAAAAACTGTTCCGCCTTTCCGCTCCGCGGAAGACGCCGTAATTAACGAAATTTATTCCATTTATCCCGTTAAAACCGCCTATGCGGACTATAAAAAAGAAGCCCAAGCAGAAATATCTTGGCGCAAAGCCAATATCGGTAAAGTTCAGGAAGCGGCCTATAAAGTTGCCAGAAAATATATAGAAGCGATAGGGGCGGCCAATCTTTCCGTGCCGACGTTTTCTTATCTCGTAAATTTAAAATTAAACGGTAAACCGGTCTTGACGACGCAGGACCGCCTTGCCGTATATAATTATGCCGTTACCCGCTTGGAAAAACAAAATCTTAAAGCTTTACAGCTTGGCATTACCAGCAGTCAAAAAGATAAAAAAGTGGCCGCCAATTTGTTGCAGGATATAGTAGAAACTATGGTTTTGGGCGGATATGTAGTCGGTAAAGACAAAGGCAGATACGCCAAAGCTGTGGAGAAAGTCATATATGAAGGGGAAGACGGAATAGGTTCGGCCAATATATTGGCTGCGGGGTTTTCTTCCTTGTTGGCCGTAAAAGATTATGCCGCGCTTAAAAGGATTTTAAACCGTTAAGGAAAATTCTTCCGCTTCTTTCGGGGATTATATCTCTTTGACTTATTATTCCGGCAAGGTAAAAACCGCCGGAGGAAGGTTTTTGGGGCGCGCTTCCGTAAATACCCAGTACAGCACCCGCTATATTTACGCAAATACTTTTACGGATTTGGCCAAGCTCTTGGCCGAGGAGGGCAGTCAGGCTTCCCTCGCTTTGCTTAAAGAATACGGCGTTGATAAAGGTTTTGATAAATCTATCAGGCCCTTTTATGCAGGTGCGCTTTTAAGCGGCAAATCCGGCGCGGACGCCAAAACGGCGCAGCGTTATGCTTTGGACTTGGCGAATTTAACTTTGGGCGATATACCCGCAACCCAGGAATATGATTTGGACAGAGCGCTCTTAGCCAAATATTCCGGCATAAAAAACGGCTTAAATTCCGGCGCGGTAATTACCAAAGCTCAATATCAGGCAAGGCTTACCCGCAACAAAAATTTAAGATACTTGGACAGAGCGGCGTTCTCTTTGGATGTTTTGCTTATGGTTTGGGGTACGATAGGGTTGGCAAAACTCGGCGGTAAAGCTTTAAGTTTAAGCCGTTCGACCTATACCGCAATTAGGGCCGGCAGAATAGCCGACCAAGCCAAACGCATAGCTTATATAAAAGCCAATTACGCCAAACTCGGCGGCTATATATCGGCGCGCAACAGTATGTTAAGGCTGGGCAGCCGCATAAAAGCCGGCGGTTTTAGAATAAAAGCTTTATTTACCGGCAAGCCGGTTCCGGCCGCAAAGCCTACGCCTAAAGAGATAAAATTACAAAATTGGGCGGATAGACGTCAGCTTGCCAGATTGAACGAAACGCGCGTGAAAACGCAAGCAAAAGTGGCTTCTTCTTCAAAACCTACCCCAAGAATGCAGGCAAAAGCGGATTTGGCCGCAGCCCAATATGAAGCTAAAAAAGCCCAGATAGATTTATTAACCAAAGCCCGCCTTTATGGAGCAAGCGCGGATGCTAAAAACGCTTCTTATTTGGCGAAAGTAAAAGAATATAATGCCGCCGCGGAACTTTATAATTCCAAATTGGCTTTGCTTTCCAAATATCGGGCCGAGGGGGCGACCGCTTCGGTAATAGAAGCTTTGGAGGCGGAAGTTAACGCTTTGGCCGAAACCTTAAAAACAAAGCCTTCTTTGCCAGTTTTCACGGCGGGGGAAACTTCCTTATTGGAAGCGAATACCCTTTTTAACTCTTCCGTTTCATCTTTAAGACAGGCCCAGTCCGCTTATAAAGCGACCGGTTGGTGGAGCAGAAATATTTTACAGCCTTGGAAGAATTTGGGCTCCTCCGGCGATGGCACTTTGGGACTTTGGCGCCTTGAAACCGAACCCGGCATAACCATAGCCGAAGCTTTGGGTGACACCAGGCCGTATAACCCGGATTATACGTCGGGATTAAGGCTTTTTTCCGGTAATCCCGATTATGTCAGCCCGGCAAGCAAATTTTATACTTTTCTTGAAAATCATCATCTTACGCCCGTATCCAAAACATTAAAATTCATAAATAACAGGGCTACGATATTGGGCACATCTTTGCTGCTCAACTATAACGTAGCCACGGTTACGCCCGAAGCTTTAAACGCCGGCAGATTTTTGACGACGGGTACGGAACTTGTGGTAAACACCGGCAACGGGGCAAAATTGGCGGGGGTGCTTGATTTCGGCAAGGCGGCGTCCATTCCGCTGAAACCCGTAACCTCAAACCTTACTCCGGTAAGCGTAATAGATCCAAAAATATTCCAATTTTATCAAGGTGTTCCTTTGCCGGGCGGCAATTTGATAAACAGCTTAAGCCTCAAAGGATTTTTGGGTAATGTCTATAAAACCGGATTTGCGGCCGGCGCGGGCGTCGCTTTCCCGTTAATGCTCGGGAAGGATTTATATAAAATTTTAGACAACAGAATTATGGGCGTTACCCCGATTCAAGCGCGCAGATCCGCCAATCTTTATAATTTGGGCGGCGCGGATTTTTATCCGTACGGCGTCGAAGGGCAAAACTTCTTAAATCAAAAAGCTGCGCAAAACGGCGGGTTTGCACTTTTTACTCCGAAAGAATGGAGCGATTTTACAGCCAAGTTCGGTGGAAATAATTACGTTTATGAAGTACCCGGCGTGCCCAATTTCAGTTCCTCCGGCCGGGCATACAGAATGCCGTCAGCGGCTTTTTCTCTTCCGAAATCAAAAATCTATTTTGACGAAAACGGCAATATCGCTTCGGAAGATGAGGTTCTTGCAGCTTCGGCTATGCTGCCTTACGCCGAAGATATGCAGGGCAGAAGTTTTACTATGAGTGTAGCCACAAATGAAGGCGGTCAGGTTCTGCCCGTAAAGCTGACCTTTAGTAAAGATTTTGACGCAAAAGGCTATACAAATGTGGTTTTCTTAAATAATGTTGCCGAACTTAGAGAATACGGCAAAAAGCCGAGGGTAATGTCCAACTTCTATTTAAGATTGAAAACCGAGCATAAGAGCCTTTTGAAATTTGCCAACAGGCTTAAAGCTTTGGGAGAGAGCATAACCCTTAAAATTTGGCAATACGGCATAGAGCCGGATAAAACCGCAACCGTTCCTTTATACTACGGCGACGGTGCAGAAGAACTGCCGATAAAAGTTATTACGGACGCAAGATTTGTGCAAGACGGACGCAAACTTGTTTTGACGCCTTCCGGCGCAATAGGCGTTTTATCGCCGAAAGGCGGAATGCCGGATATTATAACCTCTTCCGTTGTGGTTAGAATACCGAAAAACCAAAGAGGGGTTTTGCTTAAAATGCTAGCCTCTTCCGAAGACGTTATGCCGATAGAAGTAATGCCGAGTTACGACAAAGCGACGGTAATCATAAAACAGGGGTTCTACATTAACCCGAGCCTCGGCAAAACTTTGGGCCCGGTTCTGCCGGAATCATTGGGTGTCAGCGAAGCTTTCGCCACCAATTTGATGTATATCGTTAACTATCTGCCGGGCATTTTATCCCCGCTTTTAAATCCGTTGGTAAAGAAATACGGCGAAGTGGCGATGTTTAAAGCTTCAATATCCATATCAATGCTTGCGGCGATACTGCCTTCCGTATTCGGTTTTTACGGATACTCTTCCACTATGGAACCGACAATGCTCAGGACGATTTCCTTAACTTTGGCTTTGTTTGCCTTGGCTTTCTCAATCAATATAAGGAACGTAATAGGCAATTCCCTGATAAATATGAACAGGGGCGGAATGCCGATATCCAAAGATAAGAAAAAGGACGATAAAAATCTTACCGAAGCGGTTAAAATTACTACGGATGTTTTGGCGGACAAATTTAAAAAGCTTTTCTCGTCCGGCAGTGATTTTTCAATGCAGGATATTTTGTACTATAACCGCAGTTTTATCAACAAAAACTTGGGAACGATGGCTTTCCTTATCGCTCCTTCCGTACTGAATTATGCGGGCAAGCCTTTTGGTTTTGATTTTAACTTCGGTTGGGACGTATCTTTGCCCTTATACGCCGCCTACAGCGCTTATGCGGGATATAAAGTTCACAAAACCAATTTAAGGGACAATATAATAATCGACCATATTAAAAACGACGTCTACCAAATGGAAGATATTTCGGCCGAGGGTCAAGCCGCAAAAGCCGCTGACGACGCGAAAGATAAAAAACTTTGGGACGACGTTAAAGAAGTTTTTAATATTATGCTTCATAAAGAGGGCGTTATGGGGATAGTTGCCGGTATGTCTTTAGCTACGGCTCATGAACTTTCCGTCAGCAGTGCGTTTTCCTCAACGCTTTATCAAATTGTCCCCGACGGCGATATGGCCACGATTATGGTCATAGGCGTTTTATACGGTTCTTTGATGCTCGGAAGGCTTCTTGGCAATATCACTACGACCAGGATGTCATCCGGCACATCTTATTTTGTATATTCATTGCTTTCAGGTTTGGGAACCGCGGGTATAATGGGCGGCATTATGGCCGATTCGCCTTCTACGATAATCGCCGGCGGCGTAATAGCCAGTATAGGTATAGGCAATTACTTCTCGCAGATGTTCGCCTATATCATAAGAAAACACCCGGAACTTCAAAGCCAGATTTCCCAAGCTTTAAGTTTTACTATGCCGCTTGCGGTTGCGCTTTCAATGCCGATAACCTATCTTAACGATTGGAGCGGCCTTCCTTACGCCCGCGTGATGGCTTCCTTAGCGATGTTGGTTGCAAGTATGGTCTGCACAAAAGGAATGCTTGATAATTCCACTCTCTACAAATACATAGTGCAGGAATTTAAAGAAGCGTCCGATTACGTCGTAGGCCTTTATAAAGGTAAAGGCAAACTCAAAGACGGCGAAAGCGGCGGCGCTCAAAAGCCGTCTTCTCCCGAAGGTAACGACCAAGCAAAATAAATAAAATGTAATTTGATTTCAACGGGGAACTTTTAACTGTTCCCCGTTGTTTTTTTGTCTTTTTTGATTATCCTTAAAAATGTCGGGAAAATACTTTACAACCCAACATATAAATGTTAGATTTGTGGTGTAGGTGCAGTCATTTCATCTTTTAACGGAGGTTGTGATGTTGCTTACGGTCTTTTCTTTCCTAGTTTTCACATTAGTCGTATACGGCATTTCTTATTACAAAACCAGAAATGTAAACACCCATACCGAAACGGGCTATTTCCTTGCGGGGCGCGGACTTACGGGCTGGGTAATTGCGGCATCTTTGATGCTTACCAATCTTTCCACCGAACAGATGGTCGGCCTGAACGGGCAGGGCTATACCGATAATATGTCGGTAATGGGCTGGGAAGTCGGCGCGTCGCTGGCTTTGATAGTGGTGGCCTTCTTTTTCCTGCCGCGTTACCTTAAAAAAGGTTACGCCACCATACCGGATTTTATCGGTGAAAGATACGATAATATAACCAAACAGGTTGTAAACTGGTTTTTCCTCTTTGGCTATGTGTTGATTTTCGTTCCGATAGTTTTATATTCCGGCGCGATAGGCTTAAGCGGCATTTTTGATTTGGAAGGCACCTTCGGCATAACCAAAATGCAAGGTATTTACATAGTGGTGTGGTCGATAGGCATACTCGGCATAATTTACACTTTAAGCGGCGGCCTTAAAATTATGGCCATAGCCGATACCATAAACGGTATAGGCCTTTTAATAGGCGGTTTGATGATACCGCTTTTCGGCCTTATGTATATCGGCGGAGGCAACCCCGTTGAGGGCTTCAGCGTACTCGTGCAGAGCGTGCCGGAGAAATTTAACTCCATAGGTTCCAGCTCCGATCCCGTACCTTTCGCCACAATGTTTACGGGTATGTTCCTTGTAAACTTGTTTTATTGGGGCACTAACCAAACCATTATTCAAAGGGCTTTGGCCGCCAAAGATTTGAAAGAAGGCCAAAAAGGTATTTTGTTTGCGGCCATTTTAAAACTTTTCGGCCCTTTGTTCCTTATTTTGCCTGGCATTATAGCTTTTAAAATTTTCGGCCCCGGGTTGGAAATGAGCGATTTCGCCTATCCTATGCTCGTAAAAGCCGTATTGCCGTGGTTCCTGGTGGGGTTCTTTGCGGCGGTGCTTTTCGGCGCGATATTAAGTTCTTTCAACGCGGGTCTTAATTCCACTTCCACATTGTTTACCCTTAATATCTATAAAGAATACATCAACCCTAAAGCCAGCCAGCAGGAACTCGTCAAAAAAGGCAAATTGGCGGCGGCGGTTTTGGCGATATTTTCAATGATAGTCGCACCGATGATAGCCAATGCCCCTAACGGCTTGTTTGACTATTTGCAAACCGTAAACGGCTTTTATAATGTGCCTATCTTGACTTTAATGCTTATAGGTATGTTAAACAAAAAAGCCCCGGCAATTTCCGCCAAGATTACCCTTGCCATATTCATCTTGGTTTACGGTACCACTCAGCTTACGGCGATGTCCGGCGGATTTAAAGCTTTTATGGCGGGCGGTATGGCCGATCCTACGGTTTTAAAAGGCGTGGCGGGTTTCTTCTATAACACTTTGCCGGCTTGCTTGGTACAGCCTTTATTCTCGTTCTCAAGCATACATTATCTGCATATTTTAGCGATATTGTTTGTGATATGCTCTTTGTTTATGATAGTTATGGGGCATTTCTATCCTTCCAAAAACGAGTACGAAGACAGCTTGGACAGACATATCGTCGATACTACGCCTTGGCGCAAAGCCATTCCCGTC
>SAMEA3663015__coassemble_1171_pt1 | contig 8763 bp, 9 predicted proteins | sample SAMEA3663015__metabat2_low_PE_015 | metagenome-assembled genome bin SAMEA3663015 (sample SAMEA3663015) | pig gut metagenome | biome: pig gut; feature: pig-associated habitat; material: faeces | place: France | collected 2012 | reverse complement strand
TTTGCGCGAAATGCTGATAAACCCTTAAAAGTTCCGCGGCGAAAATCGCGCTTTCTTTCCCCCCTGCGCCGGGGCGTATTTCAAGGTAAATATTCTTGGAATCGTTGGGATCGGGCGGAATAATCAAAACGCGCAGTTCTTTTAAAATTTCATCGGGTTTGCCTTCAAGTTCGGCAAGTTCTTCCGCGGCCAAAGCAGCCATTTCCTTATCGCCGGATTCCAGCATTTCCCTGTCGGCTTTTATGGCTTCCTGCACTTTCGAGAGTTCCTGCGCCTTCTCTATAATCGGGCGCAAAAAAGCGTGGCGTTTGTTTTTTTCCTTAAAAACTTCCGGCGTTATGGTGCCGGCGGCCAATTCGGCCTCTATTTGCTCAAATTCTTCTTTAAATTTAGATATATCCATAATTTACCTTTCCGTACTATAAATAAGCAGCCCCACATTTTCAGAGGGGCTGCTTAAATGGTTTTAAAAAGCTATTTTCCTTCTTTCTTTTCAGCTTTTTTATCGGCTTTTACGGTTTTCTTCGCAACTTTTACAGGGGCCGTGGATAAAGAAATTTTCCTAACGGAGCCTTTCTTGGCTTTTACTTCCGTTTTGGGTTTTCTTACCACCATTTTGCCCTGAGTGGATGCAAATTTCTTATTGAATTTTTCTACGCGGCCTTCCGTATCAAGCATTTTTTGTTTGCCGGTAAAGAACGGATGGCAGGCGGAGCAGATATCAAGCTTTACGGCTTTCATCGTGGAGCGGGTTTTAAATTTGGCGCCGCAGGCGCAGACCACTTCGACGACTTCGTATTTAGGATGGATATTTTCTTTCATTTCAGATTACCTCAAAAAATTAATTCCCTTATATTATACTATAAAAAGCGGCAATATTCATAATTTAAATATTGCCGCCGTCTGGGAGTTTAAACTCGCTTAAAAACTGCTGACTTCCATTTGTTTTAAAAAGTCCTTATTGGACTTGGTGGCCGAAAGCTTTTCCAAAAGTAAAGTCATAGCGTCTACGGAGCTTAACGGGGAAAGAATTTTCCTCATAATCCAAGATTTATTCAATTCTTCTTCAGTCATAAGCAAATCTTCTTTGCGGGTGGAAGAGCGATTGATGTCTATCGCGGGGAAAATTCTTCTGTCTGCCAGTTTGCGGTCAAGGCTGATTTCGCTGTTGCCCGTACCTTTAAATTCCTCATAGATGATATCATCCATTCTGCTGCCCGTTTCGACGAGAGCGGTGGCGATAATCGTCAAAGAACCGCCTTCTTCTATATTTCTGGCCGCGCCGAAAAACCTTTTGGGACGCTGCAAAGAAGTGGCTTCCAAACCGCCGGTAAGCACGCGGCCGCTGGCGGGGGTTATGGTGTTGTAAGCGCGCGCAAGACGGGTGATAGAGTCAAGCAAAATTACTACGTCCTTGCCGTTTTCAACGCCGCGCTTGGCTTTTTCCAAAACCATTTCCGCAACCTGTACGTGACGTTCGGCGGGTTCGTCGAAAGTCGATGCGATGACTTCCCCGTTGACGCTGCGGCTCATATCGGTAACTTCTTCCGGGCGCTCGTCAATCAAAAGAACCAAAAGTTCAACGTCCTTATGATTGGCCGTAAGGGAATTGGCAATGTTTTTCAACATTACCGTTTTGCCGGTTTTGGGAGGAGCGACGATTAAAGCCCTCTGCCCCTTGCCGATAGGCGCCATTAAATCTATGACCCTTTGCGTAAGATCTTTTTTATCGACTTCAAGCGTAAAGCGGCTGTCCGGGTGCAAAGGCGTAAGGTTTTCAAACAGCGGTCTGCGGTAAACTTTGTCGGCGTCTATATCGTTAACTTTTTGAACTTGCAGCATTGCGAAAAATCTTTCATTGTCTTTAGGAGGGCGTATCAAGCCTTCTATTTTATCGCCTTTTCTTAGGCCCAAACGCTTAATCTGAGAGGGTGAAACGTATATATCTTCCCCGCCGGCGAGGTAATTGTTTTCTTCCGACCTTAAGAAACCGAAGCCGTCGGGCAAAATTTCCAAAACACCGCCGCCGTAAACGGAACCGTTTTGCTTAGCTTGAACCGCTATAATCTTACCGATAAGCTGCTGCTTCCTTAAACCGGAAATATCCTCAACATTATAATTTACGGCAAGCTTGGTAAGTTCCGCCACGCTGAGTTTGGAAAGGGCCCTGGCGTCCATAGGTTTGGAACCGTTGGCTTTGGGCTGATGATAATTCTGTTCGGATTGAGTCCTTGAATAAACCGTTTTTGCGACGGGCTTTTCCGCAGCTGCCGCGGGGGCGGAAGTTTTTTCCGTAACAGCCGTTTCCGCCGATTGCTGACGGGAGGCGTATCTGCGCGTCGCGGGTTTTTCTTTCGCCGTTTCTTTGGCGGCGGTTTTTACTTCTTTAGTTTCCATAATTACCTCATTGGTTTTTGTTTTAAAATATAAAAAAATCTTTCAATTTTATCTTTAAGTTCTTTTCCGCTTTCGTTATTGTAAATTACGATATCGGCTTTCTGAGCTTTTACCCAAAGCGGAGTTTGTTTTAAATCGCGAGCCTTAAAATCATCGGCTTTAAAGCCTTTGGCCAAGGCGCGGGCTAGACGGATTTTGTCATCGGCGTATATGCACAAAGTAAGGTCAAAAGAGTTTTCAAGGCCGGCTTCAAAAAGCAAAGGCAAATCGAAAATTATAATTTTTTCCTCGGCGGAATTTATAATTTCCGCGGCTTCTTTTAATATGAACGGATGCAAAAGATTTTCCAGCCATTTGCGTTTTACGTCATCTTTAAAAATACGGGCCGCGATTTCCGCTCTGTCGCAGGAAGCAAAGGCTTCCCGTATTTTATCTTTAAAAATTTCAAAATATTTTTTGCTTAATTCGTCCGCGCATATCGTAAGCGCGCCGAGTTCTTTAAAAATTTCCAAAGCCGTACTCTTGCCGCCGGAAATCCCCCCGGTCAAACCTATGACGGTTTTGCCTTTTCTTCTGAAATCCATTAAATTACCTTTCCCATTTCGCTCCAATTTCGGCCGGCTTTCGCTTCCGCCAAAAGAGGTACGCGCAGTTTTACGGCGTTTTCCATTTTTTCCTTTACCCAAAGGGCCGTTTCTCTTGCGCGGCCTTCGGGAACTTCAAAAATCAATTCGTCGTGAACCTGCAAAAGCAGGCGGCTGCCTTCCAGTTCCGGCGCGGCGAAAATATCCGTCATAGCTTTTTTGATAATGTCCGAAGATCCGCCTTGAACCACAGTATTGACCGCCGCGCGGTTGGCAAAACTTGTAAGGCGCGAAGAAGCGGCTTCAAACTCGGGAATATACCTTATATGACCGAAAAGCGTTTGTACATATCCCGATTTACGGGCCTGTTCGGCCATGGCGTTTATCCAGGTTTTAACGGTTGAGTATCTTTTAAAATATGCGTCAATATAATTTTTGGCTTCGCTCATAGAAATACCCAAACTCTGCGAAAGAGCCAAAGGCCCCTGCCCGTATACTATGCCGAAGTTTATCGCCTTTGCGCCGGAGCGCATTTCTTTAGTTACTTCTTCCGGCTTTACATTAAAAACTTCCGAAGCCGTTTGGCGATGTATATCCGCCGCGGCTTTAAAAGCGTTTATAAGAGCTTCGTCGCCGGATTCGTGGGCCAAAACGCGCAAATCTATTTGGGAATAATCCACGGAAAGCAATACTTTCCCTTCCGGCGCGACGAAAGCCTGCCTTATCAGGCGGCCCTTTTCGCTTCGGACGGGAATATTCTGCAAATTCGGGCTGAAGCTTGAAAGCCGCCCGGTTACCGTCCCGGTTTGATTGAAATTTGTATGTACGCGGTGCGTTTCGGGCCCGGCTAAATTTAAGAGAGTGTCAACATAAGTGCTTTTAAGTTTTGCACTTTCCCTGTATTTAAGTATTTGCCCGGCTATGGGATGAATTTTTTTCAAAGTTTCCAAGGCTTCTTCATCGGTGGAATACCCCGTTTTAGTTTTCTTAGCCGCAGGGAGACCAAGCTGTTCAAAAAGCAAAACTCCAAGCTGTCTGGTTGAGTTTATATTAACATCGTAACCGGCGGTTCGGTTAATTTCTTTTTGCTCCGCCTGCATTTCCTTATCAAGCAAAATTGATAAAGTTTTAAGCCAAGCCGTATTTACCATTATGCCGTTGTTTTCCATATTTAAAAGCACGCTCATCAACGGGATTTCCATTTCCGAATATACTTTTAAAGCGTCCTTTTCTTTTAAAAGAGTTTCCAGTTTGTCTTTAAGAGCCCAAATATTTTGGGCGTAAAAAGCCATTCTTTCTTTAAGGCCCGCGCCTATGCCGAGCATAACGCCCAAATTAACCGTAAGAGAGCCCATAAGGCTGAACTCTCCGGAAGGATCAAGACAGTATTTGGCCAAAGCGCCGTCAAAACAATTTATAAATTTACCGGCTTTGGGATTATATCCCAAAACCCTAAAAGCGTATTTTACGTCATATCCTATTTTAAGTATAGAGTCATCGTCAAAAATATTAAATAAAGATTCTTCCTGTTCGGGGCTGAGAGTCAAAGCGTCGGCAAAGGCCGCACATTGCGCGCTGGAAGCCAAAACCAGAGCGTCTTCTTCCGCATAAACAAAAAGCTCTTTACTTATTAAAGAGCGTTTTATCACTTCTTCAAAAGAGGAAAATTTATATTCTTCTCTTGCTTCTTTAACCGCCGCGGAAGGCTGAGGAATTTCCTCCGAAAAATCAAAAAGCTCGCCCTGTACCGGTGTTTGGGTTTGGATTTCGGCGGGGGCGGATTCTTTAAAAGATTCTCTAAAGGCCAGCAAATTTTTAAATTCAAAACGGTTGGCAAAAATTTCCAACTCTTCTTCCAAAGGTTTTTTTACGGCGAAATCTTCAATATTCAAGCCAAGCGGCAAATCGTCTTTTAAAGCCGCCAGTTTTTGCGAAAGCAAAACGCTTTGCTTGGCGGACAATAGTTTTTTTATTACGCCCGGTTTGATTGAAGCGTCGCCCGATTCCGCGGCTTTATAAATCTCGGCGATATGGCCGAATTTATTTATAAGTTCCGCGGCGGTTTTGGGGCCTATGCCATCAGCACCGGGAATATTATCGGCCGTATCCCCTACTATGGAAAGATAATCAAGCATATAAGCGCAGGGAACGTTAAATTTGGCAAGGCAGGCTTCCTCGGATTTATATTCTTCTTTAGACGCACCCGACCATATTTTTACTCCGCCGCCTGCGGCCTGAAAAATATCTTTATCGGAAGTTACTATCACAACTTCCTTGCCGGCCCTTTTGCCCAAAGCCGCCAAAGTAGCCATCGAATCATCGGCCTCCGCCCCGGGCAAAGCCGCAGTTTTAAGCCCCATAGCAGAGACCAAATCACGCGCCGTTTTAAGCTGGCTTACAAGTTCTTCATCGGTTTTCGGGCGATTGGCTTTATAATCCGGGTAAAGTTCGTGGCGGAAAGTCGGCCCCTTTGAATCAAAGCAAACCGCCGCGAAACAAGGCTTTTTATCCTTTAAAAATCTTATAAGCCAATTAACAAAGCCGTACAAAGCGCCGGCTTCCTCGCCTTTTGACGTTCTTAATTTAGGCAAAGCGTGATAATTTCTGTGCAGGAAGCCGTGTGCGTCTATGATAAAAAATTCTTTTGAAAAGGGCATAATTTGTTTTTATGCGGCATATTCAGCGCATAAAGCGCGCAAGTTGGAAAGGAAACCTCTGGTTTTGAAGGATTTTATCTTTGCCCGCTTATTACGGCGGGCAAAGAATATTCGGCAAGTTTTATATTATAAATTTTACAAAAGAGCATCAAGCTGTTTTTTAAGTTCTTCTTTGCTCTGCAAGCCCATAAGCTGCTTCTTCAATTCCCCGTCTTTGAAGAAAAGAAGCGTCGGAATGGAAGCTATGCGGTACTGAGCGCTTTTTTCCGCGGCGTCGTCAGTATTGATTTTACAGATTTTGGCTTTGCCTTCGTATTCGGAAGCGAGCTCTTCTATAACCGGGCCCAACATCCTGCAAGGGCCGCACCACGGCGCCCAAAAATCTACCAGCGCCACGCCTTTGTACTGCAAGACTTCTTTGTCAAAATTCGCGTCGTTAAGATGAATTTCACTCATTATAAACACCCCTGTAACTTAAATATCGTCGTCTTATTTAAGAATATATCATTCCTCCGCCGTTGTCAATAACTTATAAAAAAGTATAATGGTAATGAAACGGACGCGACCGAATTCGTTTTAAATCTTTTAAGATATATTTTTTGATACAATAAAGACAGATATGGATACAAAAGAACAGATAATAGCGATAGTTTTCGGCAATAAAAAAATGTTTTTTAAAGCCGCTTTGATTTCCGTAAGGGAAGCCGACACGCAAAGCACTTCCGAACTGGAAGAAATCCCCGACGGCCAAGTAAAGGAATACTACGCCGATTTGTGTATGGAGAAAACTTACAAAAACGGCAAACTTAAAAAATCTCTGACGCTTACCGGAAGAACGGAAAGGACTTTTTCCTCCATATCGGATAAAAACGAACCAAATGCCGCGCTTTTCGCCCAAGGAAAAACTTTTATAAGGAATTTGCGCCAAAGGTTGTTTTTTATAGACGGGGAACAAATCGGCGCGCAGGAACTGGACGAAGCCGGACGGGTGTTAAGCGTTCAGGGAAAGGCTTTCAGCGGGGAAGCAAAAGAATTTTACCCCAACGGCAACGTAAAGAGGGAAGCTTCTTTCAAAAACGGCCTGCCTTGCGGAAGCGTAAAAACTTACGACAAAGAAGGCAGACTGATATCCCAGGAAGAATATAAAAACGGACTCAGAGACGGCAAAGCCAAACGCTTTAATTTTATCCATAATATACCTACGGAAGAACAACTTTCTTACAAAGACGGATTTTTGAACGGAACCAGAAAGATCTTCGGGCCGGACGGAAAATTGCTTATGTCCGAAGAGTACCGGGCCGGCAAACGCGACGGAGAGGTAAAACATTTTAATTCGGAAGGTTCTATGGAAGTTAAAGCCGAATACAAAAACGGCAAAAAACACGGCAAAAGGATTTTCTATTACGACAACGGAAATATTATGCACGAAGAAACATTTTCCGGCGGAATGCTGCAAGGAGAGCGGAAAACTTACGCAAAAAACGGACGGCTTACGCTTACAGAAAATTACAAGGATAATCTGCTCTGCGGGCAGAGGACTGCGTTTGATATGGAAGGAAAAGAACTCCGCAAAGAACTTTACGAAAACGGCAAACTTATAAACAAAGAGGATAAATAATTATGGAAATATCCGTATTCGCTCCGGCAAAAATAAATTTGTTTCTTGAAGTTACCGGCAAAAGGGAAAACGGCTATCATAATTTGGCTACGCTTTTTGCCAAACTTGCCATAGGCGACGACATAAAAATATCCGCGCAAAGAACGGAACAAACCAATATAGAATTAAAGATAAAAGGCCCGTTCGGCGCAGGCTTAAAAGCGGACAAAAGCAATTTGGTTTATAAAGCCGCAAAAGCTTTTTTTGAACATTTTGATATAAAAGCCGACTGGAAAAAAATATGCCGTTGGGTTCGGGGCTGGGCGCGGGCTCTTCCGACGCGGCGGCCGTCTTAACGGGGCTTTGCAGCCTTTTTAATATAGAACTTAACTCCAAACGAATGAAAGAACTTGTAAACATAGCCGCAAAACTGGGCGCGGACGTGCCTGTGTTTTTATACCCGGAAACTTTTTTTAAAGCGGAAGGAATAGGCGAAATACTTACCCCGGTAAAAAGCAAAATAAACTCGCCTTGGATTATAATAGCTTATCCCGGAGAAGGCTCCGATACGACGGAAGCATACAAAAAATTAAGCCTTAATCCGCAAGAAAAAATCTTGACACATATCTCTAATCTTAATAAACTAATATATAGTATTGAAAGCGGTAGTCCTTTAAATGACTATGCTAATCTTATTTACAATAAACTTGAGGACTCTGTTCTTCCGTACAAGGGAAGCGTCGCTCAGCTTAAAAGCGAACTTTTAAGCTTGGGTGCGCATTATGCCTTGATGTCGGGATCGGGCGCCTGCGTATTCGCGCTTGTCCAGGACGAACAAAAGGCAAAGGGAATCGTTAAGAATATCTCAAAAGAAAACAGGACGATCTTCTTAACGCATTTTTGGAGGACTTGAGTATGAAGATCACAGAAATAAGGATTCACCTTATGGGCGAAGAACGCCTTAAAGCGTTTGCCAGCGTAACATTTGATGATTCTTTTGTAGTCAGAAATATGAAAATAGTGGAAGGCGGCAAAGGGGTGTTTTTGTGTATGCCTTCAAGAAAATTACCGGACGGTTCGCATAAAGATATGGTTCATCCGATTAATCAGGAATTCAGGAAATATCTTGAGGAAAATATTATTAAAGCTTATCAGGAAGAACTTGCCAAGAACCAAGGCGGAAATTCCTCCGAACCGGAAGACAAAGGGCCCGATACGACAGAGGCCTGTTTGCCTGTTGCGGATAAATAACGTATAATATATTATCGGATTGAAAATATCAAAAATATTTTGATTTTCCGGGTGGTGTAGCGGTAACACGTCTCCCTTTGGAGGAGAAATCCTAGGTTCGATCCCTAGCCCGGAAGCTTTGATTTAAACGGTGCGTCTTAAGGCGCGCCGTTTTTTAGAATAAAAACAAAAGGAGTAAATATGTTTCAAACTTTACTTTTAAAAACCTGCCTTATTTTGGCCGCTTCGCTTTTTACGGCCTATATCGGCAGCAGGCTTTCCGCCGGGATATTCCAAC
>SAMEA3663015__coassemble_1112_pt1 | contig 9079 bp, 9 predicted proteins | sample SAMEA3663015__metabat2_low_PE_015 | metagenome-assembled genome bin SAMEA3663015 (sample SAMEA3663015) | pig gut metagenome | biome: pig gut; feature: pig-associated habitat; material: faeces | place: France | collected 2012 | reverse complement strand
TATACCTCACTACGAAAAAACTAAAATCAGGCTCAAATCTAAAGCAAATCAAGCCAGTTAAGGTTACTACTAAAAAGTAAGCAAAACGCTAGGCTCATAGCAAGTAAAATTTGATTTTTGTTTTTTGCGGGCAACTCACAAAAAAATAGCAAATATCGCTTATATTTTTTCGTTCGGACAAAACCCGCAAAATAAAACAAAAATTTCCAAATTTTAACGACCTTGCAAATCGCCCAAACGGCAAAAATACTGCAATGTAATCTGTAGGTCAGGCTTTGCCTGACGTTAAAAAGGTATTTTTCTGTCGGGCAAAGCCCGACCTACATTAAATGGATATTAGAGAATGAAACAAATGTGGAATTTCAGTGTAAGAGGATGTTAGAGGCGTGGACTTTCGGATTTGAGCTGAATTTGCGTTTTCTTACGAGTGAGGTATACTTGCGGCTATGCGAACGAAGTGAGCAAGGTATCCGAACGAGGAAAAAACGCAAAGACAACCAAATACGGAAGCTTGTTAGCCGCGAGAACGTAACATAGACCGAAATAAAACAAATACCCCCCTTCTCAGGGGGGCAAAATCACTTACTTTCCATATTCCGTTATGGCTTTGGCAAGGCGTCTTATCCCTTCGTCTATTTCCTCAAAACTTGAGTAAGAAAAGTTCAAACGCATTGCATTTTTGCCGCTGCCGTCAGGGTAGAACGCCGTTCCCATTACATAAGCGACATTGTTTTTTATCGCCGTTTTCAGCATTTTTTCGGAATCTATATTTTCCGGCATTACGACCCACAGAAACAAACCGCCTTCCGGCTCAGTCCAACTTACGCCTTTAGGCATATACTTCCTGAGAGCGGATATCATAATGTCGCGTTTTTTGCCGTATAATTTAGACATTTCGGTAATATGTTTATCCATATTGCCTCTTTTTAAATACTCCGCCGCAATAGATTGGCACGCGGGAGAAGTGCATAAATCCAAAGCTTGTTTTAATATGACGAACTTCCTTATAATTTCCTTATCGCCTATTACATAGCCCAATCTTAGGCCGGGAGCCAACGTCTTGGAAAAAGTAAACATCGTGATGACATTGCCCGCACCTTTATCAAGAGCATAAAAAGTTTTTTGATGTTCGCCTTTAAAGCGCACTTTTCTATACGGAGAATCTTCCAAAATAATTGTATCGTATTTTTTGGCGAGCTCAAGTATTTTTACGCGTCTTTCCTCCGGTATAGTAGTACCGGTGGGGTTTTGGAAATCGGGCACTATATAAATAAATTTGCACTGTCTGCCGGCCTTTTTTAACTCTTCAAGTCTTTCTTCAAGAGATTCTGCCATAATGCCGAAACCGTCGCTTTCAACGCCGATCATATCGGCGCCGTAGGTTTCAAAAGCCTGCAAAGCGCCCAAATATGTAGGCTTTGCGACTATCACCGCATCGCCGGAATCCACAAAAGTTTTGCTTACGATATCAAGCCCCTGTTGGGAAGCCGAAACAATTAGCATCTCATCTTGGGAAACTTCAATATCCTCATCTTTTTTAAGAAGTTTTATAAGCTCCGCTTTAAAATCCGCCGCACCTTCCGTGCAGCCGTATTGCAAAGTTTTATTCGGGCTGGACGTAATAACCTTTTGGGCAATTTCCCCCAGTTCTTCGGCCGGGAACATTTCCGGGGAGGGAAGGCCGCCCGCAAAAGAAATCATACCGGGGACGCCTATAACTTTTAACAGCTCTCTTATCGCCGACGCGGTAACCCTGCCGTTGACTTGTGATAACAAATGTGAAAAATCTTTCATTTACTGCTCCTTATTTCTTTATTTCCGATACAAGCATACTTATATCTTTAGCCGGGACGGAATGAGTCAACGCACCCATAGATATCACGTCCACGCCGGTTTTGCAATAGTCTTCCAGATTGTCTTTGTTTACTCCGCCGGAAACTTCAATAACGGCTTTGCCGTTTATAAGTTTTTTGGCTTTGAGTATTTCCGCAATCGGCATATTGTCAAGCATAATAATATCGGCCCCAGCCTTAAGAGCTTCGGCAACTTCTTTTAAATTTTTTGTTTCAACCTCTATCTTGGGGGTATGGCCTATTTTGCTTTTAATAAGCTTTACCGCTTTTGTTATGCTTCCGCAGGCGGCTATGTGATTATCCTTTATCATAACGCTGTCGGAAAGCGACATTCTGTGGTTTTTAGCCCCGCCCACGCGGACGGCATATTTATCAAATTTGCGCATACCGGGGAGGGACTTTCTGGTGTCTACCAACATCACTTTATATTTTTGGGCTATTTTATTTAAATTGTAAGCCATAGTGGCTATGCCGCTCATTCTCTGCATAAAGTTGAGCGCGGGACGTTCGGCTTTAAGCAATGTAAGCGCCGGGCCGGATACTTCCGCCAGTTTGGCGCCTTTCTTTACATATTCCCCTTCTTTCTTAAGCATTTTAAATTTTATTGAAGGATCAACGTAATTAAATACGGCTTTGGCTATATTGCCGCCGCAGACGATCATCTCGTCCTTGGCTATAAAAGCCGCTTTGGCCGTATCGGTTTCGCTGAAAATATTATCGGTGGTTATGTCCCCCAATCCAAAATCTTCTTCCACGGCCAATTCTATTATTTTGTCTATCATTATTTACCTGCCATTTTAAACATATTATCTATACATCTTTTTGCTTTAAGCGCGACGTCGCGGTTTACTTCAACACGCGGCGCTTTATCCAAGTTTTCCAAAACGCCCCAAACATTATTAAGAGTATTGCGCTTCATTTGGGCGCAAGTTCCGCTTACCGGGTAAAATGTTTTGGAAGGATTTTCAAGTTCCAAACTGTTAACGATACCGTCTTCGCTTAAGACGGCAAATTCTTCCGCTCCGCTTTCTTTTACATAAGAAAGCATACCCGATGTACTGCCGCAGTAATCGCTTAGTTCGCAAACGGGGCGGGGGCATTCCGGGTGGCTGATTATTTTGGCTTTGGGATGCGCGAATTTGATTTCTTCTATGTCGCGCACGGTGTATTTATCGTGTACGCAGCAAGTGCTGCCGAAGGAAATAATCTCCTTTTCAACGCCGCGCCGTTTAAGTTCCGCGCGGATATTTTCAGCCATAAACAAATCCGGCACAAAAACTATTTGCTTATTCGGCAAAGCGCAAACTATGTCGTAAACATTGGAAGAAGTTACGCAAACGTCGCAAAAAGCTTTTACTTCCGCCGTACTGTTGATGTAGCATACCAGTGCGGCTTCAGGATATTTTGCTTTAAGTTTTGCGGCTTCTTCAGCGTCTATTCCGTCGGCCAAAGAACATCCGGCGGTTACCGGCGGCAAAAATACATTTTTATCAGGGCTGATTATTTTTGCCGTCTGCGCCATAAAATATACGCCGCAAAATATAATGTTTTTTTGCTCGGCCTGCGCGGCTTTTTTAGCCAAAGCGTAAGAATCGCCTTTAAAATCGGCAATGCCGTAAACTATATCCGGCGTACAATAATAGTGCGCCAGTATTACGGCATCTTTTTCACGTTTTAAATCGTTTATTTTTAAAGTAAGCGGCGCGATTGAACGGCAATACTCCGCAGAACGTTTTAAACCCGTTTTGAAATCCGTCGTCTGCCCAAGAGACTCAAAAAGCCTTTGCGCTTCCGCTTCAATGCGCGCCGCTTCTAAATCAGACATACTATTTCTTTATCGCCGCAGGTTTTTTGGCGCTTTTCGTCGCTTGCTGTTTTTTGACGGGAACATTTTTTATTTGTTCCGCGTAAGGAACTTCCGTTTCGTAATCGTATTCCGGCGCGACGAGCAAATCAAATTCCTGATCAAGGATAGCGTTTTCCTGCGCGTTGTTTTCCGCATTTACCTGATTTTGATAAGCGGCCGAATCATCCTTCTTGGCGGAAGAGGAACATCCCCCCATAATAAATAAAGCCGCTGCGGCTATTACTAAATATCTCATTTATCCCTCCTTAAAATTTTTTAAAATCTTCCGTATATGTATATATTATATTATAATTGGCAAAAAGTCTTAAATAATATGCTATTATAAGTTAGCTTATGTATTTAAAAATAGGATATAATCAAATTATGAATAAATTTTTACCTGTTATTATAATGCCGCTTTTAATTTGCGGCTGCGTGGGGATGAGCACCACTGACGGAGATTCAACAAAACAATGGATAACCATTGTTTCTTCCAAATCCGATTTGGACGGTTCCACCGCGGACGTATGCTATAAGCTTAATCTGCGCTTCAACCCGGAAGAAGCCGAAGACCGCATTGACACGGATAAAGCCTGCATTACGCGCTGCTGCTGGTACAGCGAAAACAAATTGGTGCAAATGGATTTAAACGAGGGCTTCGCGGAAGAATTGGTGCAAAACGGCACCGCAAAAAAATATGACCCGGAGTTACTTACGATAAGGATAAGTTATTCTCCTTTCCTAAAAACCATACACGGCAAAGCGGATCAAAAAGGCGTGCTTAAATCCGACGGCTTAGTCCAGCTTGATTACGACCAGGTAACCAGGCCGGAACAATTTTTGGATTTGGACTTCGGCACTCAAACCCCTAAACAGTATGAAGACACCAACATCTATGAAGGCTCATACTTGTTCACCAAACAAAAAAATGACGCCGAAGCCAAAGCCAAAGAACAAATAGCTCAGGCCAACCAAGTAAGAGCGGCCCAGGCGGCGGAAGAAAAAGTGTCTGAAAAAACAAAGGCCGCAGAGCAGGCCTCTTCAGGCGATTTGGACGAAGCCGAAAGACAGGAACTTCTGCAGAAAAAACTTTCTTACGAAAGACGCCAAGCCGTATTATTGGTTAAAAGATTTTACGGCAAAGAAATAGATTCTTATATTTTGGCCATAGACAAAGCCAAGAGAGCGCAAGGGCTTGTTTTGATGTCCAATGACCGCGACTGGACGACCGTAAAAACGGGTACGCCCATATATAAAGTAACCTGCAAAGTTAACGGGAAACTCGGCAAAACGGCTTCTACGATGAAGAACTTTCCGATATCGTGCGGATCCTATGAAGTTGACCTGGACGAAAAAACCGTAAACCCCATAGATACAGCCGCAAGAAGCATAGTCAACGGCGAATATATAAATTAGAAGTTTTAAAACAAAGCCCCCGGCTCACAAAAGCCGGGGTTTTTATATGCCGGGAAAACGCTCAATAAAACAAAAAATTTTTTAATTGCGTCTTAGGAAATTCAACATATTTTCTTATTCTTTAAAAGTAAGTGCGGTGCGCCAAAGGGCTAGTTTTTCTTCAAAACTTTTAGAAGCGTTCGCCGGGCTTGTAGAAGGCATCAGCAAATATTCCCGTCCGTCTTCAAGAGTATTGTGCGCCGTAAAAAAACGCTTTGCGGCCTGCCCGTTAAAAACAATTCTTTTTATACCCGGCCTCTTATTAAAAAGCCGTTTAAAATTATTCAGTTTTTCTTCTTTTATGTCTTTATCAAGGCTGCCAAGCCTGCGGCAGTTTTTAAGGCTGTCCCAAAGCCCTATGCGCACGCTTAGCAAAAGGGAGAGTTTCGCTTCATAGGAAGTCAAAATTTCGCCGCCGTTAAACAAAGTACATATTATCGGCCAAAAATGATTATATTTATAGGCGTAATATTCCCCCGCTTTCAAACTGGCCTCACCGGGCATACTGCCCACAACCAAAATGCGGGTATTTTCGTCGGTAACGGCGGCGAAACTTTTAAGCATTATCAGTTTTCCGTTTCAAGTTTTTTGTAAAGCTTGTAATCTGCCCCGTTAAAACAAACGAAGTATACGTTAAAATCGGGATTTGATTTAAGAAACTCCCTTACCGCCGCAAAAGCCGTCTTGGCGGCCTTTTCCGCAGGGAAGTGATACGCCCCGGTGGATATGCACGGGAAGGCTATGCTTTTAAGCCCGTTTTCGACGGCAAGTTTAAGGCTGTTTTCATAGCATTTTTTAAGCAAAGATTCTTCCCCGTTTTCACCTCCGTGCCACATCGGGCCTACGGTGTGAATAATAAAAGCCGCCGGCAAATCATAACCGCGGGTTATTTTAGCCTCGCCGGTTTTGCATCCGCCAAGCGTTTTGCATTTCTCAAGCAGGCGCGGACCCGCCGCTTTATGGATTGCGCCGTCTACTCCGCCTCCGCCCAAAAGGCTTGTGTTGGCCGCATTGACTATCGCATCCACCTTTAAAAGAGTTATATCCCCTTCCAATACTTTTATGCTCATATTGCCCCTCTTACAATAATAAATTTCTTATAAATATATTAGCCGTAATAAGCCTAAAAAACAGGCTGGAAGTATTGTATCAAATAAAAAAGCTGTTTTTAAGCCGTTATATTTTCCCCCGGAAAAAAGACTTTTTTAGCTATATCGTTGGAGCATTTCCTTACTTCTCCTTATTTTCAGGTATGGCAATTCTAGTAGGTCCGTTAAAATTTTGCAGGCTCCCTTCTCCCTGCTTGACCGCTCCCTCATTTTCAGCTATACTATTTACAGGCCTTTGACTACCATTTCCGGCGTCGCCCGCCGTTTGGTCAGTAGTTGCTGATATGGCACCAGAGTTATCAGTAACGTTCAAAGGCCGCTTTTCTGAATAAACATTATTCTTGTCTTTTTTTTATCTGAAAGCAGTAATTAATCTATTTTCTCCGCTCTGATTCTTCCCAAATACGATTAATAGATTTTCTTTGTCGTTCAATGGAATGCGATAATTTTCTTTTTAACTTTATAAAGTTTTTAGCCCCCGGCATCTCTGCTTTTTGTTTCTGAATCAACCTCTTGCAGACCTGTTTTAACGGCTTTTACACCTTTTAAACTTTTACACCTTTTAAATCGGATGTTCTCTTTATTTCTATCGTTACCTTTTCATTTTCCGCCATAATTCAGTCCTTTAAATTTCTTTTAAAATACATTAAAATATTAGTATGAAAGCGATATTTAACTTTTTTAAAAATCAATGGGAACAATCCTCTTTATTCGGTAAAGCGGCAATGCTTATGTTATTTGCCATTCTCATTGGCCCGCTTCTTTCAAACAGTCATACTTTTTGCCCATTCTGTGATCCTTTTTTTGACGAATAATCTCTTGTTTATTTTTTGATTGAAACCTGTTAGAAGAAACATCTTATTTTATCCTTTGCTATCTATTTAATGATACTGTTTGATTACCAAATAAATCTTAAACTCCTTTTAAATCGGATTTTGTTTCTATTTGTATAGCAACTTTATCCGTTTCTGCCATATTGATAATCCTTTTATAATCATTAAATTCTTTAAAAAACTTGAAAATTTCCCTATAATTTATTTATGAAACAATTATTAAACCAATTAAATAAAGACTTTCAGCAAGAATGGGAAAAATCTTCTTTCTTGGGTAAAGTATTTTTTGCTATCGGTTTGTTTTCTATTTTCAATGGTTTGTTAAGTTTAATTTCTCCCTTTAAAGACAAATAAATTATTTCTGTTTATTTTTTCCTATTACTATTTTTACGCCCATACCTTTTAAACTGCTTAAAGGTGTATTTGCGTCTATACGGTTTGTTTTGACGCCCCTTATTGCCTTTTGTTGACCCTTCTGCGCCTTTACTATCTCTAAAATATAGGCGTTTATCTGCGTAAGGCTTAATTCCTCTATCTTTTGGCCGTAATACTCGTTTATCGCTTTGGCAATACCGCCCCAGTCGGCATTATTATCAGTTCTTGCGGTATTGCCCGTGTAAAATTTGCCAAAATACGCCCCAAATCGTTTACACACCATACCGCCGTTATCAGATCCGCAAACTCCGTTAAGGTAACATCGCCCGGAGGGATTTGCCTATCAGGCACGCAAAAACGCAAAATAAGCGGCAATTTGGCAAGTAAAACCCGGTTAAAAGCAGGCGTATCATTTTGAGCCAAATTGATAACGGTTTTTAAATCGCCCAAGGCCGAGAAAAGTTCCAAAGCGTCAGCCAGCTTAAGGGCTTTGATAACTACCGGCTTGCCGCCATTTGCCCGGTAGCAGATTATCAAAGCCAAAAAGGCGGGCAAAATGATAGAATTTAGCTATGAACACGAATCGAGAAGGCGAAATTCTCTTTTACTACTCTCCGCTAATACGTTTTAAATATATCTTATGCGGCGGCATAGCTATGTTTGTACCGGCTTTGTTTACTTATCTATTTATAAAAAACAATCCGACAAATTGGCAACACGTCCATACGATTTTTTATGGCCTCCCCATATTGATATGCTTGGAATACGCAGGTTGGCTGTTTCTAAAACGCGGAATAAGCGGAGTTTATGTAAAATTCGGGGCAGATTATGTTCAAGTAAATTCCGCCCGATACTTATACGACGAAATAGAGGGCTTTTGCCTGCTTAAAAAAGAAATTTGGGGTATGGTGGTATATAAAGAAGCCTTCCGCCTGAAACCTTTGACGGAACGATTAGCCCATAAATACGGGCTTATAGCTACCGCGGTCGCCTTTACATTAGTGCTTTTATCCGCATTTTTATCATCATCTTGGCAATCAAACTATATAAAACTTATTTGGTTTGCCCTGGCCGATATTATATTAATACGCAGTGCAATAACCCAGTGGCTGAATTATACGGTATATTTAATAGATATTAACGAAAAAGAAAAGCCGTCCCTCTCTGCCGAAATAGCGGATTTTTGCCGCCATTACGACATAATACTTACCCAAAACTTTGAAGATTAAAGATTATTCGCTAATTTGATTTTTTCTATTTCTCTGCTCTAAGAGCTACCCCAGATAATATTTGAACTTAAAAATTATCCCCCCGCTTATCGCACGGACTGCCGCTTAACAGCTAGCATAAAATTTAGTTTCCCATTCCTAAATAATGTCCATATTGGCAAATGCAATAGTTCCTGTAAAATATGAGTTTGCCATCAGCGCCCACTTCTTCTATTATACGCGAGAAAAATTAAACAATCATATTATTTATAGAATTAAAATAGCTCTATAACTATACATTAAAAAGATATTTTATTATAAAACTCTCCGCACCGATATTTAAAACGTCCTTTTTGTATAATAAAAATAGCATTTATGTTTTATAATTTTAGAATTATTT
>SAMEA3663015__coassemble_1097_pt1 | contig 9143 bp, 9 predicted proteins | sample SAMEA3663015__metabat2_low_PE_015 | metagenome-assembled genome bin SAMEA3663015 (sample SAMEA3663015) | pig gut metagenome | biome: pig gut; feature: pig-associated habitat; material: faeces | place: France | collected 2012 | reverse complement strand
AAAAACATTTCCGCCGCGGCCCCTTGACGTTAAAATGCAAATCTCCGATGCTATATTATATGGCCCTTATAATAATTGTTTTAATGCTTGCCGTAAACGCCCTTTTCGCCGCTTATGAAATGGCGCTGGCGTCCGTTTCCAAAACAAAACTTTCCGTTTTGGCGGCCGCCAAAAGGAAAGGCGCGAAATCCGCTCTTTTTATGAAGGAACATATAGAAGGCGGCTTGGCCGTTGTGCAGATAGTGATAACTTTGGCTGGCGCCGTAGCCGCTGCCGTGGGCGGCGCGGGCGCGGACGAGCAAATGTCGCCGCTGCTTAGGGAGTGGTTTTCGCTGTCAAAGAGAACTGCGGACGCGCTTTCCGTCATAATAGTGGTTTTGCCTTTAAGCTTCATAACGATTATTTTTGCGGAACTTACGCCAAAAACTTTCGCCATTAAAAACAATGAGTTTGTCGTATTGATGTTTTCCCCGGCGATAAGGGTTTTATATTTACTGCTTTCGCCCGTAGTCAATATTATGGAAGCCATAGTCCGCCTGCTTACCAGAAAGGGCATTAAAAATTCCGAAGAGGGGGAAGCTTCCCGTACGGCGGCCATGGAAGATTTGCGCGTGGCGGCTTCGGTGGCGGCGGCCTCAAGACTGTTTGGCAAAACAGAGGAGAAAATCGTCCTTTCCAGCGCGATGTTTTGCAGCCGTAAAATAGGGGAAATCCAAATCCCTCTGAGCCAGGTTTATACTCTTTACGCCGATGACGATATCGCCGAAACTTTCGTAAAAGCGCATTTGGACATGCATACTCGCTTCCCGGTTTGCGAAAGTAAGGATAATCCCCAAAGCATTATAGGATATCTTAATTTTAAAGATATTTTTATGGCTACTAAAGCCTCCCCTCAGGATAAAGCTACGGCGCGTTCCATTTTGCGTCCCATTTTGAAGCTCCCCGCCGAGAGCACCATTTCCCAATCTATGGAAAAACTTATAAAAGCGCGCCAGCATATTGCGCTTGTCTGTTCCGCCGGGGCTATTACGGGCATAGTTACGCTTGAGGATATTTTTGAAGAAATGGTCGGCGATATTGAAGACGAATACGATTTCTTCCCGGTATATATCAGGCGTTTTGGCAACGGTCTTGTAGCCAGTTCGTCTTCCAAAATGGCGGATGTTTTTAATAAATTGGGCGAAGCGGCCCCGGCGGAGGTTCCCGTTGATATTACTTTGGAAAAATGGGCCGAACTTAAAACCGGTAAAGCCGTAAGCGGCGGCGGCAGGATAAAGGGCGACGGTTTGCTTGTGGAGCCGCGCAAATTCCGCAGGAAAAGAGTTATGGAATTTTTAGTTACGAAAGTTTGACGCAGCTGTAAAATGAAAAAGCCGGCATTAACAGCCGGCTTTAAACTTGTATCAAAACAAAAAGAGTTTTATTTTTGTACGGCGGCGCGTTTTTCCAAAATCTGCCGGCGGTATTTGCGGTATACGTCTATGCGGGTGTTTCTTACCATTAAGATTATATCCGTAAGCACCATAAGGAAGTTCAGCACGTAAAGCCAAAACACCAAATCAAAACTGTAAAGAATTTTATGTATCATCCCGCAGATATAAGCCAGTTCTATGGTTATCATAAAGAGGAAACTCTTTCCCGCGGCGGTTTTCGTTTTTATCGAGCGGTAAATGTTAAAAGGCCACGCAAGGCCGAAACCGAGCATCATTAAAGCTTCAAAAATACTCATTTTAAACTCCTTAATAATATTTTACATCTTTGAAATTTCTTTTAAAATGTATTTAACTGTTGCCCGGCCAATAAAAAACCACCCTTTCGGGTGGTTATAAATGGTGCCCAGTACAGGGATTGAACCTGTGACCTTTCCCATGTCAAGGGAACGCGCTACCGCTGCGCCAACTGGGCTTAAATCCGTTAACTGCAATTAAACTCTGCCTAAATATTATAGCAAACTAAAAGAAAAACTAAAAGTAAATATCCAAAGCGTCTATTCTTTTATTCTCGTGCGTAAAGGTTCTGAGGGATAATTTCCTGTCTATAATGCTGATATATGCAAAGTGCGGCGTCGCATAATATTTATTGCTCCAATCATTGCTGTAAGAGGACTCCTCAAAGAACTTTCCGCTGCCGCCGACCGTTATATAAATAGGGCCGTTTTTCGCCGCTTCGGCGCGGTGTATCGGTTTTGTTCTTTCGTATGCGCCTTGGTGCCCTTGTATTACAAGATTTACTTTTTGGGCTTCAAACAAGGGCGCAAGAACTTGGCTCAGGCGGTCCTCTTCTTTACCGCTGGAATATACGGGATGATGCATTACCACTATTTTCCATTTGCCGCCGGCGGTTTTTGCCAAAGAGTCCCTAAGCCAAATATACTGCGGTGATTTTTGGTTTATCGCCGGCGCCGTCAAAGCGTCATACATATTATTTGTATCCACGAAAAATATTCGGGCGTTGGCCGTATCTATATAATAATAGTTCGGCGTGCCTTTGCTCCACGGCATAGAGTGAATCCTTTTGTAGTTCGCGGCAAGAAAGCCTTTCCCGTCCGCGTTGGAACGGTTGTCGCCGTATTCTTCTTCGCCCAAGGCAACCAAAAGAGGAGCGTCGGCCAAAACTTTTTTATACGGTTTAAAAAATTCTTCATCTTCCGCGGCAATGGTTCCGCCGGAGGCGATATCGCCGGTGTGTATCAAAAAATCCGCCGGATGTTCGGCCATACTTTGCGCCATACGTCTTTTCATCTCGCCTGAAGTTCCCTGCGGATCGGCCGTATTGCCAACTACCAAAAAATTGACGATTTTTCTTTCGGGGGTAAATAAAGTTCTGAAAGTTCCTGTTTTGGCTTCCTGCACTCCTGTGCCGGAATTGTTTTCCACATAAACTTTATAGCAGAATTTTGTGTTCGGTATAAGACCGTGCAGAGTAAGGGAGTGATTTCTTTTCCTGGAAGATATCGCCATCAGTTGGGAACATTTGCCTTCCGGGCCGTATTCCACCCAAGCCGGGGAGGGAACGTCGGCAGTCCATTTTATTACGGCGGTGGTCTGCGCCGGATCTTCCACGAAAGGGCCTCTTTCGATTACAGCCGCGTTCAAAGCGGAAGCCAAAAGTAAAGAAACGATAAAAAGGTGTTTTTTCATATTAATTAATTTTACTAAATTTAACTTGCGCGCGCTTTTTGCGGAAAATAGGTTTTTCTTCTCATAATTTTTTTGCTATTCTTTTAATATATGAAAAAACTTATTTCTTTTTTAATTTTTGTTTTTACCTTGACGCCTGTTTTTGCGTTCAGCGTAGCCGATAACTACACTCACAATTCCAGGTTTTGGCGCAACAGCGCGGCAATATCTTTTGCCCCGGCGCGCCAGTTTTTTGTCGGTGCGGAATTTGACGTTACCGAACATAAGGATTTTGACAATCATATATATGCGTTCCGCCTGCCGTTTGGTTTTGCGTCCGATGCGCTCTCCGTAAGGGCCGTACCGTTTTTCTTGCCGGATAACGGGAACGACTCTTGGGCTTACGGCGGGAAGCTTATGTTTTCCTCCGCTTTAAAATTAAACGAAGTGGACGGAACTGCGGCCGAAGGTTATTTAAGCGCGGGTATAGTTTCGCAAAAAGCGGATGTTCTTAAAAACGGCGTTCTTACGGAAAAAGACACTTTCATTCAGGCCGCTTACGAAGCCGGCGTGGTTTCAAACTTTTTCGGAGTTTATCTTTTTAATTTTTCGGGTAATGTATATCAATATCTTTCCGGTTTGGAAGGCGTAAAAGCCATAAGGGGTGTTTTCAATCAGTCCGAACTCGCCGATTTGGGCACGATAGACTATATGTTGGGTTTGCCTAGGGCTTCGGGCGGCGTTAAGGCCACTTGGCGCTCGGAAGAAAATCGCGCGGAAACTTTTATTTCCTACCGCTATATTGATATGCACGATGATGACGCCAGACATTCTTTGCTTATAAGCACCAATGTTTTGGTAAGCGCGAAAGCTTCGCTGAGGATTTCTTACAACCATATCTTTGTACCTAATCAAACCGATTCCGACATTTACGGCATAGGTTTAAATTTAGGGCTGTGAGAGGGTTTTATGCCGCAGGATTTAAAAAGCGATAGAAAGGTTGACCCGGCTTCAAGAGTGCTTTCTTTGGTCTCGCACAAGCTTAAAACGCCTCTTTCCATTATAAACGGATATACCGAAGCCATTTTATCCCAGTTAAAACCGGAAGAAAAGGACACTTTCAACGCCAAAGCTTTAAGCGATATAAGCAAACAGGGCGAAAAACTGGCCATACTGATAGATAAGCTTGTGCGCTTCAGCGGCGTCAGCGATTTATCCAAAGAGGACGTAAAAAAACAGGAAGTAAACGTAAAAGGTTTGTTTTCGTCTGCGGAGGCGGCCTGCATTTTAAGAGACGATTCTTTAAGCGTGATGTCTTCCGACGCGACAATACGCCGCCAAGGCCCGGCGATAGACATCAAATGTCCTGAAACCGCAACGATATTCGCCGATAAAGCGCTTGTTTCTATAGCTTTGGAAGAACTGTTGGATAACTCCATAAAATTTAACAACAATACCGTAAAAAAGATAAAACTTTTCTATTATGAAGAAGGCGATAAAAATATTCTCGCCGTGGCCGATAACGGCGTGGGCATTAAGGAAGAAGATATAAGCCTTATTTTTGAAAAGTTTTATCAGGTTGATGATTTTTTTACCGGCCAAATAGAAGGCTGGGGCTTGGGGTTGGCTTTGGTTAAACTTATTATGAACGCCCACAACGGCGCCATATCGGTGCGCTCACAGTACGGGATAGGGACTATAATTTCCTTAAGGTTTCCAAAACAATGAATCAAACTCCCGAAGAAACGGTAAAGAGAATGTCGGAAGAAATTGAAAAATCTTCTTCCGCTTTGCGTACACTTAACGTCAGACTGCGCGATTATTATGACCGTTTGGAAGTTATTTACAAGCAATATCGCCGCCGTATGCCGGTGAAAGACTTAAGCTTCCAAGAGGATTTTCGCTCCGCAGTGTTGGAACTTAAAACTCTCGCCGAAGAAAGCAATGATTTTTGGCAGAACGTGCGGGCTTATTTCCGCAGCCTTAACAAAGCGGAACTTGCGGCGAACGGACGCATAAACATAAAACAGATGAACATAAGCGCATTGGCTTTTAACCGTCAAGTGGACGAACTTTACACCATAGTCAAAAACATACAGACTTTGGCCAAAGACGTCCCGATGAGGCTCAACTGGTGGCTTTTGGAAGCTTCCTGCGAGGACTTGAATAAAATAACAAGCCGGGTATTATTTCTAATAAGGGATATGGAGAAATACTTATGAAATCCGGGCCGCAAAAAAATACTCTTCAAACGCTTGAAAGCGGCGTTGACGTTTACAGAAAAATAAATACGGCCTGCCTTATATTAATAGCTGTAGTCAGTCTTGTAACGGCGCTTATTTATACCAAAAGCATACTTATACCTTTGGTAATTTCCATTTTTATATACACGATGATAACCCCGCTGATAAGATATTTAAGGTTCAGGGCGAAGTTCCCTCGCTGGCTGGCCATAATAGTTTCCGCCACGGTGGTTTTGGTTCCTTTGGTTCTTATGGCGATATTTATAAGCAATTCCATAAGCAACTTTGCCCAAGGTTTCGGAGTGTATCAGGCCAAATTGGTGGAATCTTTCAACCGTCTGGCCGATCTTATCCGCAGTTATAAAATACCTTTGCCCGACGATATGCTTGAACTTAAAAGCCTTCAAACGATGCTGACGGGGCCGGGATCGGTAAACTTTTTTAAAAGATTGGGGGCCAATGCCGTAAAGGTGTTTTCTTACTTTTCAATGGTTGTCATTTTTGTGTTTTTCCTGCTTTTGGGTTCCGGCAGAGCAAAAATAACCAATTCCGTAATAAAGGAAATACAAAACAAAATTTCCGCTTATCTTTATATACATATTATGGTTTCGATATTTACGGGTATTTGCGTAGGGGTGGTATATTTTTCCGTAGGATTGGAACTTGCACTGATGTTTGTGGTATTTACCATATTGTTAAATTTTATACCTAATGTGGGTTCAATAATAGCGGTGCTTTTGCCTTTGCCGATAGCTTTGATGCAATTTGGGCCTACGTCCAGTTTTTGGCTTATACTTATAATACCGGCTTGTATGCAGTTCGTTATAGGAAGCATTTTGGAACCCAAGCTTCTTGGCAGCGGTATGGATTTACACCCGGTTACGATAATAGGCTCTTTGGTTTTTTGGGCCTTGGTTTGGGGCGTGCCGGGCGCTTTTTTGGCCGTGCCTATGACGGCGGCGGTCAGGATAATTTTAAGCAAGCTTGAGCCTACCCGCGCTTTTGCGGAGATGTTATCGGGCCGCTTGCCTAAATAAAAGTCTGAACCCAGGGACCTGTTTTTTCGCGGGGGGGTAAAGTTCAGACGGCAGTAAAATAACAGTTGATTGACTATCAGGCCTGAAGTCTGATATCATTTATGTTATCAAAAAGAGTTATGTTATAAAATTAACAGGAGACAAACATAATGAAAAACGCAATTAAGTTTATGCTCGTTTTTGCTTTAGCCGCCGGTTTAACCGCGTGCAGCAAAAACGTAAAAGATGATGCCGCCGCCGATAATGTCGGCACAGTAGGCGCCGTGGAAGAAATTTCCGCCGATGACACCATCATCATTGAAGAAGAAGAACCCGCAATCGTGGTTGAAGCCGAAGCCGTCAATTTGGCCCCGGTATATTTCGCTTTGAACCAGTACACTCTTTCCAAAGAAGCGAGAGCCGTACTTGAAGCCAACGCCGAAATCCTTAAAGTAAAAGGCGTCAAAACGATTACCGTAGAAGGTAATTGCGATGACAGAGGCACTATCGCTTACAATATCGCTTTGGGCGACAAAAGAGCCAAAGAAGTAAAAGATTACTATGTAAAACTCGGTTTAGATGCCGATGAAGTTTACACGATCTCTTACGGTAAAGAAAGACCGGTCTGCACCGACAACACCAATGCGTGCTGGGCCAAAAACCGCAGAGCCGATACGGTAATCCAGTAGTTTTTGAGGGGAGCTGACCATGAAGATACATAAAATAACGGCTTTAACCGTTTTGGGGCTTGGCTCCCCTTTCTTTTTGTGCGGCTGCTTCGCCACGCAAGACGATGTAAAAGTTCTGAAAACGCAGGTCGCGGCTTTGAACAAAACTTTGGAAAATCTCCAAAAGAACCAAGCCGGCCTTGACGTCCAAATGGAAGACCTTATGAGCCAACTCGTGCAGTCTTCCGAAAATTTAAAAGATTTTGATTATAAACTGGATAATATTTCCACCAAGTTGGATAATATTACCTCCGCGTTGGAAAAAGATGGCTCGGATTACAAAATGCCTCCCGGGGAAATTTACTCCCAGGCCAAATCCCAGTTGGACTCGGCGCAATACGCTTCCGCAGCAAAAGGCTTCGCTTTGTATATACAAAACGCCCCCAACGGCCAAAATATAGAAGAAGCCTATCTTTATTTGGCACAAGCTTTGTTTAATTTGGAAGATTATCAAAAAGCGGCGGTTTCTTCCGCCACTTTGCTTGATAAATTCCCAAAAAGCAAGCATACGGCCGCAGCGCGCATAGTTTACGCGCGCAGTATAATTCCTTTGGGCAAAAAAGACGAAGCTAAAAATTATCTTCAGTCCGTAGTTCAGGATTATAAAGGCAGCACCGAAGCCGCCGAAGCTAAAAAACTTATCGGGGAAATAAAATAACAATGAAATTTCTTAAATTTACGGCCGCTTTTTTGTTGATGCTGCCGGTATTGTGTTTTGCCAAGGAAAGCGATGTTTACATCGGCCTTTCCGCGAAATACAATCCCAACGCCCTGCCAAAAATCGGCGTGGCGCATTTCTTCGCCAAAAACGAAAACAGCCAGGCCGAGAAGCAAACTGCTTCCCAACTGGCCTCCGTAGTGCGTTCGGATTTGCTTCGCTCTCGCTATTTTGACGTCCAGGATAATCTGCCCAAGCCGGATTTAAACAACTTGGGGCCTTTGTTTTCAAAATACAGAAAGGAAGGCATGGACTATTTGCTTTTTGCGGAAATAGCGCAAAGCGCGGAAGGTCAATGGGATATAAAAGCTTTCCTTTACGATACCGAATCCCAAAAAGCTATTTTAGCCAAAAATTTTAAAAGCAGTTCCAAAAGTTTAAGGCGCAGCGCGCATATGCTTGCCGATCAAATAGTCAAGCTTCTTATGGGCAAGCGCGGCATAGCCGATACCAGGATAGCTTTTGCCAACGATTCCACCGGCAGAAAGGAAATTTATATGGTGGATTATGACGGTTATAATCTTACCAAGCTTACGCGCGATAAATCCATTTCACTTTTGCCGAGGTGGAGTTCCGATTCAAGCAAGATTTTTTATACCACTTACCGCCGCAGAAACCCGGATGTTTATTATATTGATTTGAAAGAAGGCAAAATCAAACCGTTAATAAAAACAAGGGGGCTTAACTTGATAGGCGGCGTTTCTCCCGATGATAAAAGCTTGGTGCTTACGCTTTCGCGCGGGGAAAACCCAAATATCTACATTAAGGATTTGGACAGCGGTTCAATGCGCAGGCTTACCGATAAATACGGCGTGGACGGTTCTCCGTCTTTCTCGCCCGACGGTAAATATATAACTTTTATTTCCAACCGCTCCGGCAACCCGCAGGTTTACATTATGAATTTGGCCACGCAGGAAGCGCGCCGCATAACCAAAATGAACTGGACCGACAGCCCGCAATGGTCGCCGAACGGCGATTGGATAGTATTTTCCGGCAGGCAGGCCCCCAATCATCCGATAGATATTTTTATAACGGATATCACTGGTTCGCAGGTGCGCCAGCTTACGGCAGACGCCGGCTGGAACGAAGACCCCACCTGGTCGCCCGACGGCAGATTTATAGCTTTTACCACCACGCGCGCCGGAAAACGCCAGATTTATATTATGGATGCGGACGGCAGCGCGCCGCATCTTATAGCCAATATAAGGGGCAATTCTTTTACGCCGAACTGGAGTAAATAACTTTTTGCGCCGAAGGCTTTAAAAAATATAATTTAACTATGGGCGGAGAATAAAATTCTCCGCCTTTTTCATACCGGA
>SAMEA3663015__coassemble_1096_pt1 | contig 9147 bp, 6 predicted proteins | sample SAMEA3663015__metabat2_low_PE_015 | metagenome-assembled genome bin SAMEA3663015 (sample SAMEA3663015) | pig gut metagenome | biome: pig gut; feature: pig-associated habitat; material: faeces | place: France | collected 2012 | reverse complement strand
CCCCCTCAATTAACCGAAACGCAAAAGAACAAGCCGCAAACGACAAAAGCTGCTTTACGGCAAGATGCCGAATTAAGTTCGGCATAACGTCAAAAAATAATTGTGAAAAAATACAACCGGCGTGATTTTTCAGATTTGTGGGAAACTGCTAGCAATAATAGCACAACTTAGCCCAAGAAAAAGCCACTACTTAATCTGCAAGGAAAGAGAATACAAATCCTCAACCTCCGTAACGCCGCCCCCCTTAACAGGTTCCCTCATAACGGGGACAAAAATCTTCTTCATACCGAGCCTTACGGCTTCATCAACGCGTCTTTCCATCATATAAGCCGGGGCGGCCTGCCCCAATATGCCGATTTCCCCTATAAATACAAAGTTACCCGGCAAAGCTTTATCGCGGGCGGAACTTATCACAGCCGCGCAAATAGCCATATCAAGCGCGGGATCGGAAACTTTAGAACCGCCCGCCAAACTGACGTAGACGTCTTTTGTTTCCAAATTAATATTTACGTGCTTTTCCAAAGCGGCCAAAAGCATTTGACAGCGGTTCAAATCAATGCCCGTGGCAATACGCCTTGGGAATGGATAATGCGTCGGGCTTACAAGGGCTTGGACTTCCGTCAAAATAGGGCGGGAACCTTCCGTAACCACGCTGAAAGCGCGGCCCGTCATAGCTTTGCTTCTTGAAGTTTGGGAGAAATACGCGCTTGCGTCTTCCACGTCTTCAAGGCCGTGCGGGCCCATTTTAAAAAGAGCCGTTTCCGAAGTGGAACCGAAACGGTTTTTATGAGCGCGAAGCATTCTTAACACATTGTCGCGTTCCGTATCAAAATAGAGCACGCTGTCGACCATATGTTCCAAAACTTTCGGGCCCGCCAAAGCGCCGTCTTTGGTAACGTGACCCAAGATAAAAACTATTATTCCCTTAGGTTTGGCAAGCCGCAAAATTTCAGCCGCGCTTTCCCTAACCTGCCCTATTGTTCCTGCGGAAGAGCTGAACTCCGGATGATAAACCGTCTGTATGGAATCGATTATAAGAACCTGCGGTTTGGCTTCCTCGACGGCTTTTACGATATTTTCTATATTCGTTTCCGAAAGCAGCGTAATATTATCGCCCTTAACTTTCAGCCTGGCCGCGCGGCCCGCTATCTGTGAGGAGGATTCCTCCCCCGAAACATATAAAACTTTTTTGCTCTGCGCCAAATTACCGGCAAGTTGAAGCATTAAGGTGCTTTTGCCGATACCGGGTGCGCCGGCAAGCAGTATCAACTGCCCTTCCACCAAACCGCCGCAGGTAAGGCGGTCAAATTCCTTAATGCCGGTGGGCAAGCGTTTTAAATCTTGGATATTGGCGTCTTTCAGGCTTGTCATTTCCGACGAAAAATCCGTAAAGGATTTCCGCGCCGCTTTGGCGGTTTTACTTTCTTGTTGGACGACTTCCTCCGCCATACTGTTCCAAGAGGAACAATCCGGGCATTGGCCCAGCCATTTGGCTGAAGTATATCCGCATTTTTGACAGGTGTAAACCGTTTTAAATTTCATAATTATTTAGCCAAAGTAGCCAAGCCCAAAAGCGAAGCCAGCTCTTTATCTTCAAAAGAAAGTGTGCCGGTAAGCTGTAAAGCGCGGGCATCCTTTTCAAGCATTTCATTGTATCTTATGCCAACGCCTATGTTTTTGGTTACAAATGTTCTTGCGCCTATAGCGGCTTTGGGTTTATCAAAAAGTTTATTGTTGATTACGCGTTTGCGGGCGAAGTCCGTAACTTCCCCGTAGACGTTAAATTCTCTTATGGGCAAAACTTCGGATTTATAGAAAGGTTTAAGCGCCAAAGCGCCGCCGCCCGCGCCCCTTATCATACCGACTTGCAAATCCGCCCATTTATTATAAAGGCCCAAGCGCGCGTCGATTTGGTTCGGCTTTTCGCGATAATCTTTACTGTCTTTAGGTTCATTGTCACGGTTGCCTAAATCGGAAATACCGGCCCTGTAATAAGTAAAACCGTTCGCTGGGACAAATTTGATTGCCAAATCCGATTCCGTCAAATTGCCGTTTGGCTGATATCTGGCGTCATATTCCCAGAAAATGCGGAACTTTGCCATTTTGCCGATAAATTGTTTTGCGTCTTCGCTGACTTGGCGGACATTAGCCAATGTTGTTTGTACGTCGGTCTTCATTTGCTCATCTTGAACCAAAGCGGTAAAAAGGCCGTTGCCGTCATCGATTTTTGCCATAAGTTCTTTTGAGGCTTTCGTCAGCTCGCTTACGTCCTGCATTGAAGAGGAAAGATAAGGCCTTAAGGAAAAAACAAGTTCGTTTAAATTGCCCGATAACATTCTTAAATTTTCAAGCGTGGCGTTTAGGTCGTCGGCAAATTTGCCGTTGGCTGCAATTCCGGAAGCCAAATTGTTTATGGTGGACATAGTTTCGGCCAGCATATCGGTTACGGAAGCCATACTCGCACCTTCCACGCTGTCGCCCGCCGCTAAAATACCGCTGACGGGAGAGCCTTGGTCTATCTGCAAAAAATTAGTGCCGATAATGCTTGTGGCGGCGATAGAAAATTTGGAATTTTTATAAACCTCAACTCCGTCGTTTAAGCGCACAACGGCCACTACGCGCGGGCCGTCCAGTTTAAGTTCTTTAACCTTGCCGACTTCAACGCCGTTAAGCCTTACTATTGATTTTGCGGGCAGCCCCGAAACATTTTTAAAGTAAACATTAATATCAAAACCTTTAGATACCGTAAAATTGCCGAGCATATAAACGGAAAAGCCCAAAAGAACTAAACCGAAAAACGTAAAGAGGCCTACTTTTGTTTCTGATGTCATAATTAAATTATACCTTTTATATAAAAGTCTTAAGGGCAAATATTCCCCCTTTAGCTCCTTATTTGCATTTGTATCGGGCCTTTGCTGCTGCCCTCAATAAATTGTTTGACGTATGGATTATCCGTCTTTTTAAATTCCGCCGTGCTTGCGGCCAGTTTTACTTTGCCCTCGTAAAGCATAGCCATAGTGTCAGAAATTTCAAAGGCTGATTTCATATCGTGCGTAATCACTACCGAAGTTACGCCAAGCTTATGCTTAAGATTAACGATAAGCTCGCTGATAATCTCCGACATTATCGGGTCAAGCCCGCTGGTCGGTTCGTCATACAAAATAACTTTGGGGCTGGTTGCCAAAACGCGCGCAAGAGAAACGCGCTTCTTCATACCGCCGGAAAGTTCCGAAGGTTTAAGGTTCTCAATATCTTTCAGGCCAACCAAAGCAAGCTTTTCTTTGGCGATTTTGGCGTAATCGGCTTTTGGCACATCGGTAAGATATTTAAGACCGAAAGTTACATTTTCCCCAACGGTAAGGGAATCAAACAAAGCTCCTTCCTGAAACAAATAACCGAAACTCCGCCTTAAATCGGCAAGTTCCACAGCTTTTTTGATATGGGTAATATCCTTACCGTTGACGAGTATTTCCCCGCCGTCCGGTTCAAGCAGGCGGATAATACACTTTATCAAAGTGCTTTTGCCGGTACCGCTGCCGCCGATTATGGTGGTAACCTCTCCGTCTTTTATGTCAAGATTGACACCGCGCAGGATATGTTTGCTGCCGAAATATTTTTTTAAATCTCTTATCTTTATCATCTATATACCCAAAGCGTTTAGAATCGCCGTAAAGAAATAGTCCAAAACCAAAATCATTACCATACTTACGACCACGGCCTGCGTTGTGGATTTGCCGACGCCTTCAGCGCCGCCCCTGGTATAAAGCCCTTTATAGCAACAGACCACACCTATCATAAAAGCGAAAAATATGGATTTTATGAAACCGTGCATTAAGTCGTCCACGCCAATAAAAGTAGTTATATCTTCAACATAAGTATATGAAGAAACCCCCAAACCGTGAACGCTTACCAAATAACCGCCGAACATACCCGTAACATTGGCAAACAAAGTAAGTATCGGTATTGCCAAAGTAAAAGCTATAAGCCGCGGTATAACCAAATAACGTATAGGGTCAGTGCCCAAAGTATGCAAAGCGTCTATTTGCTCGGTTACGCGCATAGTACCGATTTCCGCAGTTACCGCCGCACCGGCGCGCCCCGCTACGACAAAAGCCGTCAATACCGGCCCAAGTTCCCTTACCAATGAAAATCCTACCAATGTGCCTATATAAATAGGCTCGCTTAAAATGCTTTGCATAGTGGTTCCGGCTTGCAAAGCCAAAACCATACCCGTAAACAGGCTGGTAAGCGTGGCAACTATCATAGATTCCACGCCTATTTTAACAGTCTGCTGCATAGTTTGGGCGAACTCAAGAGGCGCTTTGAAAAGCCAGAATACGGAAGAATAGACCAAGCTTGAAGCCTGCCCTATTTGCGTTAAAGAATTTAATACAAATCTTCCCAAACTTTTAAACATCAGTCTTCCGCCTTTCTGGGCACTCTGGCCGTTATGGAAGTAAGAACTTCATAGTCTATCGTTCCGGCCGCGGCGGCCACTTGGACGGCGGTAATTTCCGCAGAGCCTTGACGGCCTATAAAAACGGCTTCGCTGCCGACGGGGATATCCCCCAACTCCGTAATATCGGCCATAAGCATATCCATTGTTATATTGCCTACAAGAGGGCACAGCTTTCCCTCTATCAAAACTTTGGCTTTATTGGATAAAACTCTGTGAAAGCCGTCGCCGTAGCCTAATGGTATAGTCGCTATTCTTGAGGGACGGGAACATATAAAAGTGCGTCCGTAACTTATCGCCGCGCCTTCCCGTACGTCTTTTATAAAAACTATTTTTGATTTTAAAGATAAAACCGGCTTATAGCCCTCTTCCAAACCGTAAGCCAAATGGCCCAAACGAACCATATCAAAACAGGCGTCTTTATAATTTAAAAATCCGCTGCTGGCAGATATATGAGCCAAGCCCGTATTAAGCCCCTCTGCGGCGGCCGAACAAAGCAAATCTTTAAAATAGCCAAGCTGCATACGCGTATATTCTTCACTCCCGTCTGCACTGGAAAAATGGCTGAAAGTGCCTTCAACTTTTACATACTCGCCTTGATTTAAAATCCTTAAAATTTCCAAAGCGGCGGGGCGGCGGCTGCCTATGCGGCCCATACCCGTTTCCTGCTTGACGTGGCATTTTGCCGTAATCTTTAGTTTAGCGGAAAGTTCCTTAATATATTTGGCCGCGCGCACGCTGGCTACCGCTACCGAAAGGCCGTATTTCAAAGCGTATTCAAAACAGTCAAAAGGATAGACGCTGCCCAAAACCAATATCGGCAGAGTTATACCGCTTTGCCTTAAAATTATGCCCTCTTCTATGGAAGCTACGCCGAAAGCGTCGCAAAGCTTTTCTTTCTGCGCGAAAGATGAAACCAATTCTGCGCCGTGTCCGTAAGCATTGGCTTTTGCAAGAAGCAATATTTTGCAGTTTTCCCGCCCGCTAGCGTTAAGTTCCGCCCGAGCTTTGCGGAGGTTAAACGCCAAGTTCTTTAAACTTACGGCGGCGTAAGTAGGCCGCAAAAGCGGCATATCAGTCATCATACGGGTGCGGCCTCCGGCGCTACTTCCACATTTTCGGGTGCGGGGTTTGCAAATAAAGTATATTCGCTGTACCAATTCAGTTTAACGTCGCCGACAGGGCCGTTGCGCTGTTTGGCGATAATAAGTGTGGCGTCGCGTTCAAGGCTGGGATCATCCCTTTTATAATAACCTTCGCGGTGTATCAAAGCTACGACATCGGCGTCCTGCTCGATTGAGCCTGATTCCCTTAAATCCGAAAGCTGAGGCCTGTTGCTTGTGCGGGTTTTATCTTCTGTTTTTCTGTTAAGCTGTGAAAGCGCCAATACCGGCACTTCAAGGTTGCGGGCCAACTCTTTAAGCATTCTTGAAATTTCCGAAACTTCCTGCTGACGAGATTCCACTTTTTTGCTGCCGCCGCGTATAAGGCCTATATAATCTATCATTATAAGGCCAAGTTCTTTGCCTTGCTTTTTCAGTTCGCTGGCAAGCCTTCTTGAGCGGACGCGAATATCTGTAATAGTTAAAGCCGGGGTATCGTCAATAAACATCGGGGCTTCGCCGAGCCTTTGTATTTCCCTTGCAAGTTCGCGCCAGCGTTCTTTCTTAAACATACCTGTGCTTACCTGATGCAAATCAGCCATAGCCGCGGAACAGACCATCCTTTGATAAATGGAATGGCGGCCCATTTCCAAGGAGAATATCGCCACCGGCACTTTTGCGTGTACAGCGGCGTAATGGGCAATATTCAAAGCCATAGCCGTCTTACCCTGAGAAGGACGCGCGGCAAGAATAATCAAATCGGACTTCCTTAAACCGCCTGTTTTCAAATCGAACTTTGTAAAGCCGGTTGGAACGCCTTTGATAGGATTTTTATCGACTATAAGCTTTTCTATCATCTGCATAACTTCGCCGGAAAGTTCCTTCGAAGAGACAAACCCCTTAAGTTCCCTTTGCTGGTTGAGTTTAAAAAGCTTACCTTGGGCCTCGTCAATAAGGGTTGTAGGATCGTCGGCGTTTTTATAACATTCCTCAACGGTTGAAGTGGAAATATTAATAAGTTCGCGCACCAAAGCCGCATCGTAAACCATTTTTGCGTAATGCTCAACGTGCGCCGCTGTGGAAACTTTGCCCATAAGTTCGGAAAGATAACGCTCCCCGCCTATTTCGGCCAAAAAACCTTGTTTTTTAAGTTCTTCTGTAAGCGTTATCAAATCGACGGCTTGGTTTCTGTCCATTAAAGAAGCCATCGCATTAAAAATTTTCCGATGAGCGTTCTTATAAAAATGCTCCGGCTTTAAAATATCAAAAGCACGCTCCAAAGCCTCGGCTTCTATCATCATAGAACCCAAAACGGCCATTTCCGCGTCTAAAGCCTGGGGAGGAAGTTTCTCGTTAATTGCCATATAAATATACTCCTTGGATATTATTTTTATTTTAGCAATTTAAAGCCCTTTCATAAAGGAATTTAGAATAAAATACGCTCAGCCCATTTACGTCTGAAACCCCGCGCCTAAAAGACGCGGGGTCTCCAAAATATACAAACAAACAAAACATCAATAAAATATTTTCCAAAGCATCTCTAAATAATGCCCGATATTTATATTTTTGTTCCCAGCCGGAGGCATAAGGAAATAGACGGCGTGATTGCATATATACGGCTGAGCATCTTTAAAGTATTGAATTTCTTCAAAATGTAAATGTGTATTAGGTTCCCCCGGCTTGTACCCGGTTGCATTTCATCGGCACCGATACGAATCGTAGTACCGTTGCAGGTTAGCTTTATACCGCCGTTAAAAACTCCTTTAAATATTTCATAAACCTCATCTTTTGTAAACTGACTAGTTATCTTAATTAAATCGCCTTTGCTTACTTCCCCTAAAGAAATCGGTAATTCCCCATAAGGCGTCCAACCGCCTGTACGCGGATTATGCACCACGCGCCAGGTTAAAGGCTGACTGGGATATTTTGTAGATGCGATTCTGTCTTCATACTTTAAAGCCTTTTGAAAGCTGGGGTCACTGTATCCGCTTGCTTCAAGTAATGATTTTGCGTTTTCCGTATTAAGATATTGTGTTTTTATACATTGATTGAGATTATTCATACAATATTCGGTTATAATCGGCGCAGTATTAATCTCCCTACACGTGCCCCTGTTTGGATTAGTTCTGTCCAAGGTTATTTCCCAAGTATCGGCTTTACTTTTGGAAATTGTAATTTTATCGGTACCTCTTACCATTTCCATAACCCCGATAGGGATATCTCGGGAATAAACATATTCGAAATTAGCCAAAGCAGTTGTTGAACTGTCTATTAATTGAGACATATATTTATTTACGGAATCTTTCTTAGCTCTTAAATAACTGCCCTCAAAAGCATTATTCAACTCAAATATTGTAGCCGCCGGTATGGAAAGGGCCCCCAGTAAAACGCCGAGGGTAGAACTTTCAATCACAACCGCACTGCGGGCTAATGTTCCGATTCTGCTTAAATCAATGGTAATTGGAGTTTTTAAATGTCTGATAACAGCGCTGCCATACTCGGAAATATCAATAGCAATACTTCCGTCTTGAGCCATTCCTCCTGCAGCGTTAAGCAACATAGCTACTGCAAAAACCGGCATTGAAGCTTTTTGCAATGCATTGCCGTTTTGGTCAACTATCACAAGGTCAGATTTGTCATATCCTTTTATTAATCTGTCAATGTTTTGCTTATATAAATTATAGCCGGCGTCGCTCAGGCCCGCACGCATATACTCTAAAGAAACTTCCGCGGCGATAACCTCCCGTTGTTTCTCATTATACTCTAAAGTTCCGAGCGGGGTATTAGCCATTTTGGATCCGCCATCAACATAAAAAGTATATTTGGAGAAGGCCATAGCCGCATTTGCCGCCGCGGCCTTAACGCGCTCGGGATAATTTCCGTTGATATAAAGAAGCAGTTTGTTTATATCCCCAGAACTGTTATTAATCAAAGCGGCATATACAAGAAACAAATAACGTAAATTTTGATTGGTAAGATAAAAATTTTCATCGCATTTTGCATTATTGCTTTTATCCAGCATACTCTTGACAACTTTATGTATATCAAAATCGCAATCGCCTGACTCTCTACAACGTTTACCTTTAGCGTACACCTCTTTAATATTATTTTTTATTAAAGCTTCAAATTCCTTCATATCTTTGCAAGGTTCTCCGCCCGTATCAGCAGAAGGATACATCAGTTCCGCATTTATATACTTTAAATCCGGTATGAATGCTTTATGCGCCGGTCTGTTTTGATTATTTCCGTTATCAGTTGAAATTGTTGCACATACACGTTGACGCTCTAAACGTGAACTCACCATCTCTTCCTTAGTCATCGCTCTGGTTTCAGTTTCCCCAGAAGGTAACATCACTGTAGTATATCCGTTAAACCCACAACCGGCAACAAAAGTATGAACCGCAGTTAAAACTTTATTTTGCTCCGCTTCTGTTAAATCGTTCCATCTGGGAAGCCAATAGCCTCTATAATAATCTATTCCGTCCCCCATAACCTTGAGTCTGTCATCATTTTTACTGGGAAGATATTTGCAGGCCAAATTTATAACACACTCGGAATCAAGCCAAGACGGATTTGAACGGCTCTTAA
>SAMEA3663015__coassemble_1026_pt1 | contig 9526 bp, 7 predicted proteins | sample SAMEA3663015__metabat2_low_PE_015 | metagenome-assembled genome bin SAMEA3663015 (sample SAMEA3663015) | pig gut metagenome | biome: pig gut; feature: pig-associated habitat; material: faeces | place: France | collected 2012 | reverse complement strand
GCGTCTTTGTTTTTAAGGAATTTTACTTCAAATTCCGGCGCTTTAAAAGCTTCAATATTTATATTGGCGGAGCCGTAAGCGTTATCAAGCCGCGCGGTTATTTCGTAACGTCCGAGCAGGGCGTTTTTGTCGGTTTTATATTCATACGTCGCCGAGCCCATGGAGTCAAGCTTAAGGGTTGTTTCTGCCAATGTATTATAATTGGGGCCCCTTACCGTAAGTTTTACGTTTTTCCCTTCCGTCAAAACATAGCCTTGCGCGCCTTTAAATTCCGCCGCCGTCAGCTGTATTCTTATGGGGGAGCCGGCTTTATAAACCGCCATATCCGTGTTTAAAGCAAGGATATATTTGGCTTGTTCGTTCTTGTTAAAATGCAGATCGTTTAACAAAGCGTAATTCCCGTTTTTGGAGGCGAACAAGTGTAAAACTTTGTCTTCTTCATGCGCCAAAACGGTTTGGCCGTCTTTATCTGTATATGCCGTTTTTGCGGCGCCGTATTCAAGCTTTACACCCGCTTTGGCAATGCCTGTTTTAGGGTCAAGAGAATATACATTGTAAAAATTTCCGGCGCTAGTTTTGGCTTCCAAATTTTTAGCTTTTGCATAAGCCGTGCCCGCTACGGCGATGTCCGTCAAGTTCACAAGGAGAAGCGGATTATCCCATGCATAATGTTCCGTTTGTTTGTATTCTTTGTCTTGGCTTAATGTTATTGCATAACAACCGCTTTTTTCTTTAGGCAGAACCACATTGCTTGTATAATAGGCGTATTTTTTATCGTAAGCGACGGAAATGCCCAAAGTGCGGGAGGGTTTGCTAAGGTTAAGGTTGTATCTGCCGTGTTCGGAGTTTTTAAATTTTGAAGGATCTATTTTAAAAATATGGATATAAAACTTTTCCAGATTTCTGGTGCTGACCTTCAAATTGTATTCCTTATTGGGGGCGGCGGTCATTTTGTTTTCCTCACCGAAAGACACCCTCGGCCTCGTTATTTCCTGTTTGAAGTTTTTGCATTGATCGGTTATAACGTTTAAATCCAAAGAGATGCAGTAGTCAAGCGTTTTTACGGCGTCTTCATACATTTCAAATTTGTTGAAAGTTTGTGCGGCGTTATAGGCGGCTGCGGCTTTCGCAAGCGTTTCCTGTGCTTGAAATATGTATTCTTTTACTCCGTACAGCTCTTTATAATTGTCGGTCATTCCGGCGATATATTGCATCCAGCCGGCATTTGTTATGTCGCCCTCGGAGCCTTCCGTTTCTATCAAATTAACGCGGTCTATATGCCAAAGTTCGGCTGAGGTTGCGCGGTCTTTGCCTTTTATTTTGTAGGCTTCTTCATAAAGTTCCTCGCGGCTTTTCATGTCATTTATGGCCATATATAATATTAATTTGTCAAATAAAGACGTATATTTGGCCGAATCGGGTATCCTTAAGTCAGGAGAGTCGCCGGTCCACCCGTAAGCGGCAGGATATTCGGAGGGGAGATACTCTTCGCTGTCTTCGGCCTGCATATCCGCCAAACTTTTACGCATATCCCAAAGTTTTAAAAGAGTTTCTTTTCTGACTTCGTTTTTTTGTTCTTCTGTAAATTTGGTGGCATCTTTGGCGGTTTCTTGATATCGCGGCGCAATATAGGGCGTTTCACCGAGCAGATTATAACGTATGAAGTAATATCTGGCTTTCCAAAGATTGTCCTTGGGCAGTTTATAGGAATAAAGCTGATTTAAAGCCGTGTCGAATTTACCCTGGTAATAATAAGAAAGAACCGTTTTAAGTTCGGCTTCATACTTTAAATTACCGTTTTTGGAATTTAAAAACGGCTTGTAAGCTTCTGCGGCTTTGGAATACAAGCGGTCTTTAAAATACTGATTGGCCTTTTCTATCCCCTGTGCGCCTTCCTGCGTTTGAGCTTCCGCAGATGGCGTCAATACGAAAAAGACCGCCGCCGCTATAAGGGCGGTAAAAAGAACTAGATATTTATTCATTATCTCTCCTTTAATAATTTAAAATACAACAAAATTTAAGCGTGCCCGGAGCTTACATATGTTCCGGCGCGCTTACGCCTATAAGTTCAAGCCCTTTGGCTATCCTTTCCTGAACCAGCCTGCACGTAAACAAACGCGAACGCGTGGTTTGCGGGTCGGCTTCGTCTATAACTCTGCACGCGTCGTAAAAAGCGTGGAACAGAGAGGCCAGTTCCGTAAGGTACGAAGTAAGATGATGCGGGCTTAAATCTTTTATACAGGTTTCAAGCGTTTTCCTGAACCAGAGAAGTTTGCTTAGCAAAAGCCTTTCCTGCGGGGAAAGATTCTCGCTGGAGGTCATCGGCAGCGGTTCAAGGCCTTTTTCCTGCGCGGCTTTGAAAATCGAGCATATTCTTGCGTGTACGTATTGTACATAGAATACGGGGTTTTCGTTGCTGCGTTTTTTTGCTACGTTTAAATCAAAATTCAAATGCGCGTTGGGCGTTCTGCTTGCGAAGAAAAATCTGCAGGCGTCGCGGCCTACGTCTTCGGTAAGTTCGCGCAGGGTGATAAACGTCCCGGCGCGTTTGGACATTTTTACTTTCTCTCCGTTTTCTATAAGGTGAACCAGTTGATGTATTATTGCTTTAAACGCTTCGGGTTCTTTGCCCAAAGCTTTAACGGCGGCTTCCATACGCGGTACGTAACCGTGATGATCCGCGCCCAAAATATCTATCAGCTTGGTGTAGCCCCTTTCATATTTGTTTTTATGGTAGGCTATATCGGCCAAGAAGTAAGTAGGGCGGCCGTCGGCGCGCACCAAAACGCGGTCTTTGTCGTCGTGGTCAGCCGTAGTGCCCAGCCATACCGCTCCGTCTTTTTCATAGACTTTGTTCTGCTCTTTAAGCATTTGCAGGATTTTGTCCAAAGCTTTTTCTTTGTGGAGTTCGCTTTCGCGGAACCAACGTGTAAATTCGACGTCAAAAGCTTTCATATCGTCCTGCTGGGTCTTTATGATTTCTTCCATAGCGAAGCGTCCGTATTCGCTTTCGGGCAGGCCGGCGGGGATTTTCTTCGCCAAATCTATAAGATATTCGCCGTGATAACCGTTCTCGGGCGGCTCTTTGCCTTGCGCTCTTGCTTTTAATGATTCTCCCAAAAGCTGGGCTTGGTTGCCGGCGTCGTTAATGTAATATTCCGCGTCGCAGGCTATGCCTAACGCGCGGTGTATTTTTACAAGGCTGTCGCCGAGGCTCGCCCCGCGTCCGCTGGCCACGTGAAGCGGCCCCGTAGGGTTGGCGGATACGAACTCTATCAAAATCTTCTCGTTGCTGCAAGTGCCGGCGGCTGCTCTGTCTTTAAGGCGTCTGTCGCGCGCGGCTTCCACCAAAAAAGAATCTTTCAGTTTTATATTTATAAAACCCGGCGCCAAAAATCCGCATTCCGCAACCTCTTCAAGCTGCTCAATAATTTTAGCGGCTTTTTTGGCTATGTCCAAAGGGTTTTTCCTTATTTGTTTTGCCGAAGACATCGCCCAAACCAAGGATATGTCCGCATCTATATGTGAAGGCGGCGGCGCAAATTCTACTTGCGGCAAAGCTTCAAACTCGGAGAAATATTGATCTTTAAAAAGTCTGTCTTGTATTTTTGTTTTTAAACTGTTGAGCATTCTCTTTCCCTTTTACTTGGTGGATTTTTTTGATGTTTTCTTTACCGTCTTTTTTGCGGTTTTAGTTGTCGTTTTGGCATTTTTTGCAGACGTCTTCGTCGGTTTTTTTGCCGTTTTGGCGGAAGCTTTTTTAACGGTTTTTTTTGCCGTGGCCGCGGTTTTCTTCGACGAGGCTGTTTTCTTCGGCGCGGTCTTCTGCCACTTTACGTTTTTGCCGAAACTGAAAATTTTATCAAGCGCATAGAATTCCCTGGCGGCTTGCGTCATAATGTGCATCATAAACGCTCCGTAGTCCGAAACGCGCCAAGTGCCGGTTTGCCCGCCGTCGCGGTTTGTTTTGTAAACGCCGTCTTTTTTAAGTTCGGTGCCGGCGTCAAGATCCAAAGCTTCAAGGTGGGGGGCGGAGGTGGCCGTGCCTATTACGATATAATCGCACAGGCTGGAAAGACCGCATAAATCGTAAACTTTTACGTCCTCCGCTTTTTTGTCGTCTATGAAACGGGCTGTTTTTATTACCAATTCTCTGGCTTGTTTTTTATCCATATATAAGTTTACCTCATTATAAAAGTCTACATTTTAGAGTTTATCATTTATTTAGAGCGTTTTGGCAATACAAAGTCTTTGCCCAAAATTATTTTTACGTCCGATATGGCGTTTTTGTCGCGTTGGGAATATATTTCCCGGCTTTCAAGGCCCAACTGATAGGCCGTTTGCTGTATCTCCAAAAGTCTGGCGGTATTATCCAAAATTTTGGTCTTTTCCAAAAGTTCGGGGTAACTGGCGTAGTTGATTACGTCTATATTTATTACGCCGCGATTGTTTAAATCCCGTAAAAATTTTGTAACGTCACCCGCCAAACCGTTGCGGCCCGAAGCGTTGAAAACTTCTATAACAAGCGGCCCCTGCGCGGTTTGATTGGGTTTTATGTCGGTTGTTATTTTTATGGGAGTTTCTTTTTGCTTTTTGCCTTTTATTATCTTATCCACCAACGGGTTTTGAACCGCGAAATCGGAAGTCTTTAAGGTGGAAAGTTCCGCGCTTATCAAAATAAAATCGCCAAAGGATAAATCGGTCTTGCCTTGCCATTTAAGTTTTATATAGGAATACAAATAAGAAAATATTATATAAGGTTTATATCTCCAGTTCTGAAGATTGTTTTTAAAACCGTCCCAAAATTCTATTCTTTTTTGAGGGCGCAAATCCACGGTGATTACTTTATCATCTTCTATTTTTGCTTTTTGCAAAATTTCTTCCGCCGACAAAGCTTTTTTTGAGTTCGGCAGATTATTAACCACCGCTTTTTTAAATTTAGGATTATAAGCTATGAATATCGGCGGATTTGAAAGCAGCAATACATTGACGGGTTCGTCCGTCCTTTTTATAAGGCTTGGGGCCAAAGAATGATACTGGGCTGCCGCTCCGTAAAGCAAAATCGCCGCCGCGCAGTAAATTACTAGCCTTAAAGTTAATTGCTTTTTGAGATAATTTCGTTCCATAATTTAATGCCGGCCCCGGCTAGCCATTTGCCCGTTTGTACGGTAAAAAGAAGTTTTACGCGCAAAGCGGCTTTCATTCCTTCGTCCAAAGATTTTAACGCTTCCTGATACACTTTGCGCGCTTCGGCGTAACGCCTGTCTTTGCTGGACATATCCGCCACAAAAAGTATTTTGTCTTCCAAAGTCATATTAAGGCGGCCCAAAGTGTGATATTTGATGGCGTTTAAAATTTTTTCGTTCTTGACTTTAAACAGTTTCTTCGCCAAATCCGCCGAAACATCCGCGTGCAGCAATGCGGGGCTGTATTTACATATTTCTTCAAATTCGTCAGGTTTGATTTTGTGTTTTACGCAATAATTAGCAAGCTGTTCTCCGCTCATACATTTTGCGCTGTCGTGAAGTATTGCGGCAAGGACGATGCTTTCAATGTGTGCGCCGTATATTTGTGCCAGTTCCGCCGCCCTCTGCGCCACAAGTTTGACGTGCAGATATCTGTTCGGCCTTAAATTTTCCTGAAGCCATTTGTGTATATTAAGGCCGTAAATTTGTTTTTCTTCTATTGTTTTGGCAGTCTGCGGCATAATGTTGTTTGGCAGAAGACCGTTGCAAATTACGGCGGTTCTTATTTGGGTGGAAGAAACCAGCGGGAAGGCGCCCTCAAGCAGTAAATATTTGAAATCTCTGGTTTTAAACTCAAAGCCTTTGCGTTTGCCCGCGGCGATAGTTGCGTTTTCGAAAATATAGCGGCTGTTCTTCCAATTATGCAAATCGTTAAGGCAGTCCGTGCCTACCAGTAAATAAACTTCCGCGCCGGGGTAAAGGTCTTTTACTCTTTTGATTGTTTCCCAGGTAAAAGTTACGCGGGCGTTTTTGTTTTCGAAATCGTCAAAAATTATATTTTTGCCCAAACCGCCCAGAACGTCTTTAGCCATTTTCATTCTTAATTTAAACGGTTGAGCCGGCGCGGCTTTAAACGGCGATTGATAAGCCGTAAAAATATGCGTTTTATCGGGTTTGATTTGCTTTATTGCGGCTTTTAAAAGCGCGTAATGGCCTTTGTGGACGGGGTCGAAACTTCCGCCGTATATAAGAATCTTCATAACTTTACCTTTGCTAATGTCTTGGCGAGGGAGGCGGCGTCAAGCAGGGATTTTTCCATAAAAGAATACTCCCAAGCGCCGTACCTGCCAAGTAAGTATATATCTTGTTTAGCCATATAATCAAGGATTTCGGCCCTGGCTTTGGCGTAGTCTTTATCGTAAATCGGATAGCCGAAACGGATATAAATCCATTTTTCGGTTAAAATTTTGCTTTCCTCTTTTATAAAGCCGAGTTTTTTTAAAGAGTCAAGCGCGGCGGCCTTTAATTTTTTTAAGTCAGCGCGTTTATTTTGCTTAACGGAAAATTCTATATAAAGGCTGAAAGTACCTTTAGGGGCGGAATTTTTTGAGAAAGCCGACTGCACTCCCACCCTGTAAAAAGGATATTCTTTTTCGGGAAAGTAAAACCAATGGCCTTTTGGGGCTTTACCCTCAAAAGCTATATTAAGGACATAAAGACTGTTATGCTTTAGTTTTTTAAAAGCGTTTCGTATATTTAACGGCAGCCCTTTTGCGGCTTTGCCGAGTTCCGGCAGTGGCATAGTGCTGACGAGTTTGTCATAACTTATTTTTTTGCCGCCCGCCGTACAAGTTTTGTTTTTTAAATCAATGTTCTTTATAGGCGAATTTAATTTTATATTCGTCAAATTTTGAGCCAAAGCTTCGCATATTGCCGCACAGCCGCCTTTCTTGGGATAATCAAAAACGCTGTTATATCCGAATGCCTTTTTCCTTTTGGCGTAAGCTCCTTTTATGATGTCTTCAAGTGCGGAAGCCGGTATAAATTTGCCGCACCACGCCGAAGACATTTTGTTAAGCGGATAATTCCACAGTTTTGAGTTATAGGGGAACATAAAAGCTTCGCAAATGCCTTTGCCGTATAAGGACATAGCCCAATCCTTAAAAAAAGCGGTGTTCTTGGAGGGTTTGGCATAGGCTTTTATGGCCCCGCTTACGAAGGCGGAAACTTCTTTAGGGTCAAGGGCGTAAAGATTGTTTTGGAAAGGAAAATCAATTTTCTTCCCTTTATAAAAAACATAAGCTTGGCGGCTGAGAGTATTTTTATTACCGCCGAGAAGTTCCTGCGTCAGCTTCTTGCCGGCTTTTTTTGATGTATGCAGCAAATGCCCGCTGTAATCAAAAGTAAAGCCCTTTTCCGTATAAGAACCGCAAAGCCCGCCGATTTTATCCTGCGCTTCGTAAACAGTCGTTTCGGCTTTTGAGCGGTATTTTTTAAGATGATACGCGCAGGAAAGTCCGCTTATTCCCGCGCCGATTATGGCTATTTTAAGAGGCATTTTTTATCCTCGCCAAGAAGAACGCCGCCGCGCCCAAAATAAGCGCGCTGAAAGCGTAAATCAGTAAAGAAGAGTACGCCCCGCTTACGGTTATGTAAAGTGCGGCGGCGTCAAAGATTATTGCGGCCAAAGCGGAAATAAGCACAACCGCCGCCGTTGATAATCCCAAAGTTTTAAGGCGAAGGGGGAAATGATCGGGCGTTGCGGTAAGGGGGCTTATTCCCTTTGAAATTCTTATTACGGAAACGAAAGCCGTATTAAAAACTGGCACCGCCAATATAAGCAAAGGAACGTATACGGCCAAAGGGTTATGTGCGGAATAGCTGGTTCCCAAAGAAACCGCCGCCAATAAAAACCCCAGCAGAGTGCTGCCGCTGTCGCCCAAAAAAGTTTTCAATTTTTTTGAGTGGTTGTACGGCAAAAATCCTATCGCCGCGCCCAAAAGCGCGCAAGCGGCAAAGTTGACGTAAATATATTCCGACGGAAGCGATATCACCGCAAAAGCCAAAGCGGCCAAAACGGCCTGCGTGGCGGCAAGGCCGTCCATAATATCTATAAGATTAAAAGCGTTTGTCAGTCCGACCACCCATAAAACAGTCAGAATAATGCCGAAAGGCTGAGGAGTAAATTGTATATAAATGCCGTAATGTATCAAAGCGGCGGCGGCGCAGGCTTGTATTATAAGGCGCAGGATTGGGCTTAGACCGCGGGGTTTTTTTACGTCATCTGCCAAGCCCAAAAGGTATATTATCGCCCCGCCTATGAATATTCCCCTTAAATTACGCAAAGTGCCGGAGGGGAAATCCGTCAAAAATCTTACGCCCGCCAAACTGGCGAAGAAGCCCAAAGCCAAAGCCGTTCCGCCCGCGGTTGAAACCACTCCTTTATGATTTTTGACTTCGGTAGGCTCGTCTTTCAAGATTTTTGCGCTGGCTTTCCTTACAATCGGCAAAGAAAACGCCGTTATTAAAGCGGCGCATATAAAATCCAAAAGATAAAGCCTTAAACTTTGCATATATTAATATAATATAAAAAAGGACTTGGTATGAGCAAAATTAAATTTTTTATTTTACCTTTATTTGTTTTACTCTTTGCGTGTGCACCGAAGCTTAACCTTATTAAAGGGGATGAGCCCGTACGCAATTACCCGGTGTTTTTGACCGGGTGGGAATCTTCCGCCGTATTTAAGGCTGAATTCAAAACGGGAAATTATAAAAATAACTTTCTCTTGATTATAAATAAGAGGAAATACGCGGACTTTCAAATAAAAATAACCGGTGATTACGCTTCCGTATTGCTGAATGCCGATTTTAAAGGGGGGAGCTTCAGCTATAATTATGTTCTTAAAAGTTTGTTTAATAAGACGGCCCGCGGCGTTTTTGAAGATATGGTAAAAATTCTGCTTGTAAAACCTTCCGGCTATCAGGGCTATTCTTATGAGGACGAAATCGGCCTTATAGTTTTTAAGGAAGGGAAGTTTATAAATTCCTACTTTTTTAAGCGCGGTTTAAGCTATCCTTACGCTATGAAGCAGAGCCAAGGCAAAATAAACAAAAACGTTGAATTTAACGATTACCAAGTGTTTGGGGAGAGGCCTTTGCCTCATCAGATAATTTTTACGGAAGAGAAGGGCCGCGCGGAGATAGTTTTGACTTTGCTCAGTTTGAAATAGTTTTCATCTTCGCAGGCAGGATTCTTACTCGGTCTAACTTCCGTCTTGTCAGCTAACAAACTTTAATATTTAGGCAATTTTTAAATTTTTCCTTGCTTGGGTACTGCGCCAGCTTTGCCGGTATCACACTCTGTACACCGCGCGCGGAACAAAATTAAAACTTGCTCTAAATCCAAAAGCCCACGCAGGTTGACCCCTCGCATAGTTTTAACTCGGGCTAAATTAAGCAATCTCGCCTAACAATTTCCATAAAATCTGAAAAAACACACCGGTTATATTATCGCACGGTTTTAGTCTTCATAGCTAGTATTTCTCCCAAATGTTATAAAC
>SAMEA3663015__coassemble_1012_pt1 | contig 9670 bp, 6 predicted proteins | sample SAMEA3663015__metabat2_low_PE_015 | metagenome-assembled genome bin SAMEA3663015 (sample SAMEA3663015) | pig gut metagenome | biome: pig gut; feature: pig-associated habitat; material: faeces | place: France | collected 2012 | reverse complement strand
TTTTACAGATTAAACGGAGTTGTTAATAATATGAAGAACATAACCAGAATTTCTGCGGCTGTTATAGCCTTGTTTTTAGGCGTAAACGCCTTTGCCGCGGCGGAATACGCCAGCGTGGGCGTACAGGAAGGCAATATAAGATCCTGTGCAAGCGCAAAATGCAAAATAGCTTTTAAAGTGTGGAAATACACCCCGCTTAAAATGCTTAGCGTAAGCAAAGACAAAAACTGGGTGGAAGTAAAAGATTTCCAGGGTTTTAAAGGCTGGATAAATAAAAACCTTCTTTCGGAAACACCGGGTCTTTCCGCCAAAAGCGACGCCAATATAAGGGTTTCACCCAGCAGCGACGCCGAAGTGGCTTGGATAGTGCAGGAAGGCTATCCCCTTAAATTCATCAAAAAGCAAGGCAAATGGCTGCAAGTCGAAGGAACCGACGGCGTAAAAGGTTGGATACATTCTTCCGTCACCTGGGGCTTTTTAGAATACAAAAAATAGTTTTTATTAAAAAGCGGAACTTTAAAGGTTCCGCTTTTTTTACGTCGTAAAAAGGGGTAAAGCGTTTTTTTGCTCTGTTTAAAAAACGAAAATAAAGGTATAATTATATTAATATGAAATATATTTTAATTATATTCACGTTTGCGGTACTCGCCTTCGGCGGGTATATGATAAATTCCACTAAAGCCGACGAGGGGTTTAATCTCGCCGGGCGCGTAGAAGTGGCCGAAAGGCTGCGTAAATCCGCCCAGGCAGATAACGTCGCTTGTTCAATAGTGGTAAAAAACGAAGCCGACGTACCTATTGCGATTAAAAGGATTATTAATCCCAAATTCCCTATGGATTTTAACATCGGGAAAGAAGATTTGCTTATAGACGACGTCGAAGGCGATATAAAACTTGAAGTCCAAATAAATTCGCACGGTAATTTGGGCGTCTTAAAAAGCGGGGATATATTTGGCCAAAGCAATCAGATGTATTCCTCCGGGCGTAAAGATATCGTGCTTGTGGCCGATAAAATGATGGGCAAGCCCACTTTGGGTTCAAACAGAGGCAACTTCTTTAGAACCGCGGCCAGGTAAACTGTTTTTTGGTGAATAAAAAGCCCTCGCTTCCGGCGGGGGCTTTTGCGTCAGTTGCTGAGGGCGTTTTATAGTATAATATACGTAACGGATTTGGAGATATTTTTATGTGGGATTATACAGAAAAAGTGATGGATCACTTTAAAAATCCGCGCAATGTAGGGGAAATTAAAAACGCAGACGGAACGGGCCAAGTGGGCAGTTTGGTTTGCGGCGACGCTTTAAAACTTACTTTAAAAGTAAACAGGGAAACGGAAGTTATAGAGGACATCAAATTCCAGACTTTCGGCTGCGCCAGCGCGATAGCGTCCTCTTCGATTTTGACGGAAATGGCAAAAGGCAAAACTCTTGAAGAAGCCCTTAAAATAACCAACAGGGATATAGCCGACGCTTTAGGCAGCCTTCCTGAAGAAAAAATGCATTGTTCCGTAATGGGAATGGAAGCTTTGGAGGCGGCCGTAAAATCTTACCGCCAAGGCGGCGAACCCGTTATTTTTGAACAGGAACCCGGCACAAATATCGTTTGTCAGTGCTTTAACGTAAGCGAGCAGGCCATAATCCAGGCCATACACAATAACAACCTTAAAACGGTGGAAGACGTAACCCATTTTACCAAAGCGGGCGGAGCCTGCGGTAAATGCAAAGGGGAGATACAAAAAATATTAAATAAAGTCCTTTCCTGCGAGATTCCTTCCGCCCCCAAAGAAGATAAACCCAAGGCTTATGCCGATATGACCATCGTCGAAAAAATCAAAGCAGTGGAAGAAATTTTGAATAATGACGTCAAACCTAAACTTAATTTGGACGGCGGCAGTGTGGAACTTGTTGATATTGCCGGCAAAGTAATTACCGTCAAATTGCTTGGTATGTGCGGCGGATGTATGAATGCGGCTGCCACTTTAAAAGGCTTTGTCGAAAAGACTTTACGCGATAAACTTTCGGCCGATATAGAGGTAAAACAGGCATGAAAGTAATTTATTTCGATAACAACGCCACGACTATGGTTCTGCCGGATGTTTTTAAGACAATGGCCCCTTATTTTACGGAGAATTACGGCAATGCCAGCAGTATGCATCATTTTGGAGGGCTTAACAAAAAAGCGATAGAAAACGCCCGCAGAAATGTGGCCGCTCTTCTAAACGCCCAACCGACGGAGGTTATTTTTACTTCCGGCGGGACTGAAGCCGACAGCAGCGCGATATATTCCGCTTTGCGCGTTTATCCGGCAAAAAAACATATCATAACTTCCGCGGTGGAACATCCTGCCGTTTTGGAAGTGTTCAAAAAGCTTTCTCACGAAGGTTACAGCGTTGATTTTATCAGCGTAGACGCGGACGGACGTTTTAATATGGAACAGTATAAATCCGTTTTGAACGAAGATACAGCTTTGGTATCCGTGATGTGGGCCAACAGCGAAACGGGAACGATTTTCCCCGTAAAAGAAATCGCCGCTTTGGCGCATAAAGCGGGTGCCCTTTTCCATACCGACGCCGTGCAGGCCGTGGGCAAAATTCCTACGGACGTTAAAGATATTGATGCGGATATGCTTTCCTGCTCTTCCCACAAAATACACGGCCCTAAGGGTGTGGGCGCGCTTTACGTCAAACAAGGCGTAAGGTTTATGCCTTTTATGGTGGGCGGACATCAGGAAAAATCCAGAAGGGCTGGCACCGAAAACGTGCCGGCTTTGGTCGGTTTCGGCGAAGCCGCAAAAATCGCCAAAGAAACTTTATGGAAGTATGAGGCGCAAGTGGCCCCGTTAAGAGATAAACTTGAAAACGCTTTGCTCTCCGCCATACCGGACTGTAAAGTCAACGGGGATAAATCAAGCCGCCTTCCCAATACCAGTAATATAAGTTTCGGTTATGTGGAAGGGGAATCCATACTTATGATGCTTGACGAGCATAACATTTGCGCTTCTTCGGGCTCGGCTTGCACTTCCGGCTCTTTGGAGCCTTCCCACGTTTTAATGGCTATGGGCGTTCCGTTTCAGTTCGCTCACGGTTCAATAAGGTTTTCCTTAAGCAAATTCAATACGGAAGAGGAAGTCGACGCCGTTGTCAAAGTTCTTCCGCCCATTATTAAAAGGCTTAGGGAAATATCCCCGTTTCACGGGCAGAAGATAGCTTGCCCCGCACGCTAAAAAATTATTTTAAAGAGGATATATGCTTACTTATATAGTTGATAAATTAATCGGTACAAAAAGCGAAAGACAATTAAAAAAATACTATCCGGTTGTAAACAAAATCAATGAGTTGGAAAAAACTTTTTCCCCTTTAACAGACGCCCAACTGAAAGAAAAAACGTCCGAATTTAAAGAACGCTTAAACAAAGGCGAAACTTTGGATGATATCCTCCCCGAGGCTTTCGCTTTGGTAAGGGAAGCGGCTAAAAGGGTTTTGGGCCTTAGGCATTATGACGTACAACTTTTGGGCGGGATGGTTTTGCATAATGGCAAAATCGCCGAAATGCGCACCGGCGAAGGTAAAACTTTGGTGGCGACATTGCCCTCTTACCTCAACGCTTTGACGGGCAAGGGTGTGCACGTCGTTACCGTAAACGACTATTTGGCCAAACGCGACAGACAATGGATGGGCCCGGTACACGAATTCTTGGGCTTAAGCGTAGGCTATATCAGCCACGATATGGACAATGCCGAACGCCGCGAAATGTATTTAAAAGATATAACTTATGTAACCAATAACGAGCTTGGTTTTGATTATCTGCGTGATAATATGGTTATCCGCGCCGGGGACAGAGTTCAGCGCAAACTTAATTATTGTATAGTTGACGAAGTGGACTCAATACTTATTGACGAGGCCAGAACTCCGCTTATCATTTCCGGCCCGTCCGACCAAAAGACCGATAAGTATTATATCGTCAACAGAATGGTGCCTTCCCTTAAAATCCGCAAAATTACGGAAAAGGACGAAGTAAACGCCAAATACGCAGGGGAAGACCTTTCCAAAGGCTATGACGCTTTAATTGACGAAAAGAATCATACCGTTACGCTTACTGACGAAGGCGTCGCCAAAGCCGAAAAAATGCTCGGAGTGCCCAATTTATATAACGATGTGGAATCCGAATGGGTGCACCACATTAATCAGGCTTTAAGGGCGCATCATCTGTATGAGAAAGACGTCCATTACGTAATTAAAGACGGCGAAGTTATTATCGTGGACGAGTTTACCGGACGCCTTATGCCCGGCAGACGCTGGTCCGACGGTTTGCACCAAGCCGTTGAAGCCAAAGAGCATTTGCCGATAAAAGAAGAAAACCAAACTTTGGCAACGATTACGTTCCAGAACTTTTTTAAACTTTACAATAAACTTTCCGGTATGACGGGTACGGCTATGACGGAAGCCAACGAATTTTGGACGATTTATAAATTGGACGTCGTCGAGATTCCTTCCAACAAACCTTGTTTAAGAAAGGATGACCCGGACATAATTTATAAAACCGAACGCGAAAAATTCAATGCCGTCATAGAAGACGTGGAACAGCTTTGGCGCAAAGGTTTGCCGGTGCTGGTGGGTACGCGCTCGATAGAAAAGTCGGAAAAACTTTCGGAGCTTTTAAGAAAGCGCGGCATTCCCCATAAAGTTTTAAACGCCAAATATCACGAAATGGAAGCACAAATAATCAGCCAGGCCGGACGCAAAGGCGCAGTAACGATAGCCACCAATATGGCCGGGCGCGGTACGGATATAGTTTTGGGCGGCAATCCCTGTGATAAAGCCGAACAGGAATATGTGGCCGAGCACGGCGGGCTTACCGTAATAGGCACGGAACGCCACGAAAGCAGACGTATAGATAATCAGCTTCGCGGACGCTGTGCAAGGCAGGGCGATAAAGGCTCAAGCAGATTTTACGTCGCTTTGGATGACGAACTTATGCGCCTTTTCGGCAGCGAGCGCATAGCTTCGGTAATGACGACTTTGGGTATGAAAGACGGCGAGAGCATTAAATCCCGCATAATTTCCAAGCAGATAGAAGGCGCGCAGAGGCGCGTTGAAGGCCATAACTTTGACATAAGAAAACACCTTTTGGATTATGATAAAGTAATGAATCAGCAAAGAACGGCCGTCTATAATTTAAGGAACGCCATTTTGGACGGAGCCAACTTCAGCGAGCGCATTAATCAAATGATTGAAGAAACCGCGGAGGAACTGTTCTGCCAATTCTTTAATCATCATCATCCCAAGCAGTCCGATTTTTCCGGGTTAAACGCCGTATTTAAAAGACGCTTTACTTTGGATTTGGACTTGTCTGCGGAAAATACGCTCGGCAAGAACGAAAAAGTTATTTTGGAAGACATAATCTCCAAAATCAAAGAGGTTTATACGCAAAGGGCAAATTACTTCCTTGAGCAGGGCATTTTGTTTGACGAGATTGAACGTATGCTCCTTTTACAGCTTTTGGACCAAAGTTGGAAACAGCACCTTTACGAACTTGATCAGCTTCAGAAAAGCGTAGGCCTTAGGGCTTACGGGCAGAAAGATCCGCTTATTGAATATCAGAAAGAGTCTTTTAACCTTTATCAAAATATGATGACAAGGGTGAGAGATTTGTTTGTGGATTATATCTTCCGCTTGCAGCTTCCTCCGCAAAGAAGGCAGCCGGTTGTAAAGCAAGCGGCGGCCGAAGAACAAAACGGCTCAACGTCTGCACAGGAACCGCATAAAATCGGCAGGAATGATTTGTGTCCTTGCGGCAGCGGGAAAAAATATAAAAAATGCTGCGGAAAATAAACTTTAAGTCTTTGGCGGAAAAAGCCAAAGGGTTTTTTAAAAAGGGCAAAGCAGGCAAACGCCCTGATGTTCCCGCCGCGTCTTCCGCGCCGGTAAAACCGGCGGAAGCAAGCGGAGTTAAAGATACCGCTTCTCCGGCGCAAACGGGGCGTGCGGATAATACCGTCGCCGGGATGATACCCAAAGACGATATGTACGGCGCGCCGCCGACGCATAGTTCCCTTAAAGTAAAAGAGGAAGATTTTTTTGTCGGCAATAGTTCCGATTTTCTTAAACCGATATCGGAAGAGGATGTTGAGGACATTGACCTTAAGCCTTTGGGTGAAGAACATCCCGATATTATCAAAGCCGATAAAAAAATATTGGTTGTTCAGTTGTTTAAAGATTTGTTTTCCGGCATTGTCGTTGCGCTTTGCGCCGTAGCCTGCGGTCTTTTGTTGGCCGAAAGCTATATAACCAAGGCCGCTCCGGTTTACGCTTGGCTGGCTTTCATTCCTTTTACAATAGCGATTTTTAATATAAGAAGCGCATTTTTCAGCCTTATATTCGGTTGGCTTACCGGCGGGATATTTTACTTCGTAACGCTTAATTGGATTTCGCTTACGGTTATGGAAGGAACCGGCAATCACGGCTTGGCTATGACGGCGCTTACCGCGCTTTCTTCGGTGCTTGCATTGCAGTTTGCTTTATTTTCCTTTGGCTCTTATTATCTTAAGAGGATTCCTTTTGCCTGGCCTTTTGCAGCGGCCTGCCTTTGGGTCGGCCTGGAAATCGTACATCAGTTGATAGCTTTGAAGTTTATGGCTTTCCCGTGGTTTGTACTGGGCTATACGCAGTTTAATTTCATTTATCTTATCCAAATAAGTTCTTACACCGGCGTTTACGGCGTAAGTTTTATGGTGGCGTTTACCTCTTTGGTTTGCGGCTTTTTGGTTTTGAAAATGAACCGCGTCCTTAAAATGTTTTATTTTACTTTGGCCTTCTGCCTGATGCTGTTTGTTTTGAGTTTCGGGCATAAAGTTATTAAAGAACAGCTTAATTATATTCAGGCTTCGCCCCATACTTTGCGCGTGGCCTTAATGCAGCCCTATACTCATAAACTGCATATTGAGGGCCGTTACGAGGATGTTGTTTTTACCATAGCGGGTCAGCTGGAAGCTTTAAAGAATAAAAACGCTTCTTTCATCATTTGGCCGGAAAGTTCCCTGCCGGGCGATTTGCTTCAAAACGAATATATGGATTATATTAAAGAGCAAAGTGCGGAGCTTAAAGCTTGGCAGCTCTTCGGCGGGACGGAAGACGCCGACGAAGAGCAATACGTCGCGGCGGTTTTGGTAAACGAAACGGGTGTAACCGACGATTACAAGAAGACCAAACTTGTACCCTTTGGGGAATTTTTGCCCTTTAAATTTTTACTCGGCGGTTTTTACGAGAGCAACGGAATAACGTCGCTTACAGGTGTTTTTACGCCTGGCACGGAACCGGGCAAAACTCTTAAAATAAACGTGCCCGCTCAAGGAAAGGCTAAAAAGGAAGAATTTACTTTCGGCACGGAGATTTGTTTTGAGTCCATTTTCCCTTCAATATACAGGGCTCAGGCCGAGAACGGCGCGGAGTTCTTTGTTAATATTTCAAATGACGGGTGGTTCTTGGAAAGCGCTGCGCCTTATCAGCATTTACGGGCCAATGTATTCAGAGCGGTTGAAAACCGCCGCCCGCTGCTGCGTTCCACTAATACGGGCATTTCGGCGTGGATAGACAGCCTCGGCAAAATCCGCTTTGAAACCGGCCTTAACAAGCAGGAAAGTTCCGTTTTCAACTTTGTTTTTAAAGACAGAGATACAAAAACTTTCTATACTTTGCACGGCGATGTTTTTGCCTACGGTTGTTTGGCTTTTGCGGCGGCTTTGGTAATTTTCGGTATGGTATTTTTGAGCGTAAGAAATGAGTATTGAAACTAAAGATTTGCAGCAGCTTTCCGCGGATATCGCGCAAAGGCTTGATAAACTTTTTGAAATCCAGCACATAACGAAAAAGCGGGATATCCTTAAAGAAAAGGAAGCCCTTAGCTCCGCACCGGATTTTTGGAATGACGCGGACAAAGCCAAAGCCGTTTCAAAGGAAATAGATTCGCTTAAAAGCGATATAGAAGCTTACACTTCTATGCGCGCGCGTTTGGAAGACGCTGAAACTTTGCTTGCTTTGGCGGTGGAAATGGCCGACGAAGGCGAACTGACCAATGTTGAAACCGCGCTTAAATCTTTGGACGAAACTTTGAAATCGGCCGAGTTTAAAACCAAACTTTCCAGGCCGGAAGACAAATTAAACGCCATAGTCAGCATACACGCCGGCGCAGGCGGAACGGAATCCTGCGATTGGGCAGATATGTTGTTAAGAATGTATACCCGTTGGGCCGAACAGCATAATTTTAAAGTTCACATAACGGATATTTTACCGGGTGAAGAGGCCGGAGTAAAAAATGTAACTTTGTTTATAGAAGGCCCTTACGCTTACGGCTTTTTAAAAAGCGAAAACGGCGTACACAGGCTAGTGAGAATTTCCCCTTTTGACGCCAACAGCCGCAGGCATACCTCGTTTGCTTCTTTGGACATACTGCCCGATATCGAAGACGAAATCAATATAGAAATTTTGGATAAAGATATAGAAGTAACCACCTGCCGCAGCGGCGGCGCGGGCGGCCAGAACGTCAATAAGGTGGAAACGGCCGTGCGCATTCTGCACAAACCTACGGGGATAGTCGTCGCCTGTCAGGTTGAACGTTCCCAGTTGCAAAACAAAACGCGCGCTATGAAAATGCTTAAAGCCAAGTTGTACGAAATGGAACTCGATAAAAAACGCTCGGAAATGGAACGCCATTACAGCGAAAAGGGCGATATCGCCTGGGGTCATCAGATACGCTCCTATGTGTTTATGCCTTATCAGCTTGTAAAAGATTTGCGGACGGGTTATGAAACTTCCAATATCCAAGGCGTTATGGACGGCGATTTGGACTCTTTTATGCAGGCTTATCTTGATTATAAAGCCGGTGCTTAATGCTTGGTCTTTATATACATATTCCTTTTTGCGTCAGCAAATGTTTTTATTGCGATTTCGCTTCCTATCCCGGCAAAACCGCTTTGATAACTCCTTACCTAAAAGCTTTGGAAAAAGAATCCGGCCTTTACCGGCTTAAAACAAAACCGCAAACCGTTTATATAGGCGGCGGTACGCCCAGCATTTTAAGCGCGGAACAAATAAAATTTTTGCTTGATTTTATCAATGCGAAGTACGGCGGCGGTTTTAAAGAATTTACTTTTGAATGCAATCCGGAAAGCGTAAACGAAGAAAAACTAAAAATTTTAAAAGAGGGCGGAGTTAACCGCATAAGTTTGGGGCTTCAAAGTTTTAATGACGCGGAACTTAAACTTATAGGCCGCGCGCACAATAAGGCCGATTTTATAAAAGCATATTCTCTTGCCGTTAAATATTTTGATAATATCAATATCGACTTGATAGCCGCTTTGCCAGGACAGACAAAAGAAAGTTTTTTAAGCGGGCTGAAAGCCGTTTTGGATTTTAAGCCGAGGCACATTTCCCTCTACGGTTTGCAGGTTGAAGAAGGTACGCCGCTTTTTCGGCAAGGCTATTCTTACGACGACGCTTTTTATGTGGAGCTACTGGAGAGCGCGTATAAAATTTTAACCGCTTGCGGTTTTGAACAGTATGAAATTTCCAATTACGCTATGCCCGGCGCGGAAAGCTTGCATAATATAAATTATTGGCTTGGCGGAGAATATTTGGGCTTGGGTGCGGCCGCCGGCGGTTATTTAGGCGGAGAGAGAT
>SAMEA3663015__coassemble_964_pt1 | contig 9852 bp, 7 predicted proteins | sample SAMEA3663015__metabat2_low_PE_015 | metagenome-assembled genome bin SAMEA3663015 (sample SAMEA3663015) | pig gut metagenome | biome: pig gut; feature: pig-associated habitat; material: faeces | place: France | collected 2012 | reverse complement strand
TGTCATAAGGAAAGCCGGTTATAAGAAGGCTGTCTTGCAATTTCGGCGTTTTGGAAACAGTGATTTTCTTTCCGTTTAAACGTGCGCCTTCGCCTTTTACGGCGGTAAAAAGTTCCCCCTTAAAAATATCCATAACCGCACCCATAACGGGGCGGCCGCCGTCAGTCAAAGCAACCGATACCGCACTGTGGGCGAAAGTATGGGCATAGTTGGTGGTTCCGTCAATAGGATCTATAACCCAAAGATAACGCCCGTCTTTTTTAATGCCGTTTTGACTCTCTTCAGCCAAAAATCCGTGCTCCGGGAAAGCTTTTGAAATTATCTCCACAATCTTTTTTTGACAGGCTATATCCGCTTGGGTAACCAAATTGCTTTTTCCTTTAAGTTCATAGCTGACTTTGCCTATGCGTTTTTTTGCAAGCGCGGCGGCTTTGGTTACGGCTTCAATAAGAACGGCGTATTCCTTTTTCATAATGAAAGGGCCTTATGTTGTTTAAGATAATTTTCCACATACAACATCGCTTTGCAGTCGTCTTCATTGTACATTAAAACTTTTTCAAGCTGGGGAAATTCCCCCGTTTTAAGCCAGTTCGTAAAATAAACCATACTGTCCATAGCGCCGCAATCGTCCTGCCGCCAATTAAAGCCGAAGGCAGGCGCGGCCGCCTTTAAAGAAAGGCTCGGCGCGGGCAGATAAAAAGATTTTTCCACGGTTACTTTTAAATCCGTACAATGGGAAATAAGCTTTTCCAAATCAGGTTTGATTTTGGGATATTTTTCGCAGAGAGAGCGCATTTTTTTGACTTCGTATTCCGTCCAATGATAAAGCGCAACGCTTTCTTCCCCGCCCAAATAATCGGCAAATTGTTTAAAGATTATTTCTTCCTCGGATTCGGTCTTCGCAACAAAATATACGAATTTATCCTCTTCCTTATCCCATACGCCTATTAAATAAACGAAAGAGATACTTTCCGCCGTAAAAGTTTCCGTAGCTTCGAAATCAAAATATAAATTGCGTTTTTTATGCTCGGGCGGCCAGGCGGAAGCATCCCTTACTACCGGCATATTTTTATGATAGGCCAAAGCGTGAGCGTAAGTTTCCACCGCGAGAGCTTCGGACGCTAAAGGTTCTTTTAAAATCTCTTTTATTTTAGGCAGACCGGCCAAGTAAACATCTTCATAAGTTTTTAGGCCGGATTCTTTAAGAGCCTTACGCATTTGCGCGTTTAAATGCGGGAAGAGCACCAAATCTTTAGTATCGAAAACATATTTATTGGCGTAAACGCGCCAGGGCGCAAGCGCGGCCTTAGGAGGTTTTTGGGCTTCGGGCAGTAAACTGTTTTCCCTTATCGCGCGCCACTCGCTTAAATATTCTTCCGCGCGCGGCAAAGCTTTAAGGCAGTCCAATTCCCTATCTTTATTTTTAAGAATGAAAAGCGCGTTTTTTGGATTTACTCCTTGGATATCGGCCAAAATATTATTCATTAAAGCCGTTTGCATAGCGTAATGTTCTTTAAGTTCGCCGGCGCGCTTCAACTGCACTATTTTATAGTAATAATCGCCGAAAACGCTTTTGCCATCGTTTACTTTAAGCAGAAGATTAACGCTGCCGTATACGCCGTCTTCCTTGCGAAAATCCAATAAAACCGCGCCGATAATGCCGTCATCGCCGCGGGACATAGCCTCAAGAGTTTTTTTAAATTTTTCCGTTTCATTGCCGCCTGATATCGCCGTTACGGTTTTACAGTGTTCGTGTATCCAGTGGTCGCGATTGCTTTTATCGGTTTTGCCGCGCAAATGCTCGTAAAGGTTCGGTTCCTCCACCGCTTCCGTTTTGGAAACGTGAAAAGAACACCAAAGGCCGAAAGGGTCTTGGATAAGAATAAACATCTTTCCCGCGGGAAAATCTTTTGGGCCGGGCGTTCTGGAAGCTGAAAATTCGGTAAAAAGCTCTTCTGTCATTTGATACATTTTATCTTTTTAACATCATTTAGCCAAGCAAACGGATACAAAAATAAAACAATAAGGGAACTCGCGCGGCAGGCATAAATTTATTTTTGCTGTTTAGCGGCTTCTTCCAACATATTTTGGTATTTTACGATTTCGTTGAGCAGTTCCTGATTGCCTTGTTCCGCCGCCAAAGAATTGGCGTTGGCAAAATCTTCCCTCGCGCTGTTAAAATCACCCTGTTGGGCATAACCCAAACCTCTGGAAAAATAACTTGCGCCGTCCTTGTCATCCAGTTCTATGGCTTTGGTAAAATCCGACACCGCTTGGGAAGGATTCCCGCTCTGCAAACTTTGCGTCCCGCGCATTTTATACGCCGCCGGAAGATTAGGGTTTAAATTTAAAGCTGCGGCTATCTCTTTTTGCGCTTCGCCGTTTTTGCCCTGCTCCATAAGTATTGAAGCCGCACCGATATGGGCGTCGGGCAAATTGGGGTTCATCGCTATTGTCCTTTGATAATCCTTTAAAGCCGCATCTTTATTACCCAAAGCGGCATTGGCTATGGCGCGGTTATAGTAAACTTCGGGGACATCGGGCTGCCTTTGGGCCAACTCGTTAAATTTATTTAAAGATTCCTGATAATTGCCGCTGGCGTAAGCGTTTGAAGCGTCTTTAAACAAAGCTTCTGCCACGCCGTCGCGAACGCTGCGTTCCTGCAAGCCTTTCCCGTTAGCCAAGTTAGCCATATTCTGCGCTTGAGTTGCGCCTTCTTTATTGCCTTGTTCCTGATACAAGGCCTTTGCGGCGGCCGCATCCTGCACAGCGCCTTTGTTATCGCCCATAGACGCGCGCAAACGCGCGCGGTTAAGATAAGCCGAAGCATTGTTTTTATCGGCTTCTATCGCTTTGGAATAATCGTCAAAAGCGGCTTTATAATTTTTATTTTGCAAATTGGCCGCCGCACGTTGGGCGTATAAATCGGAAGGGTTGGAGGAAAGCTCAATGGCTTTGTCCAAATCGCTCACGGCACCGGCATAATCGCCCTTGGCCATTTTGTTTTTTGCGTCGGAAGTATAATCCAAAAGATTTTTCTTGGCGGAAGAAGCTTTGCCGGATGTTTTCTGTGAAGCCGCCGCGGCAAAAGCGTTAAAATTCCCCATATCCACATCCCCGGAAGCCAATCCGGCGGAAGCTTGTTTGAATTTTTGAAGCATAGCTTTTTTATCTCCGTTTTTTAAAGAAGAAGATATTTCGCTTAAGCTTCTTGTAATCTCGCTCTTGAATTTTGCCGCGGAAGCAGCGTCGGAAGAGGAAACGCTCGGATTTAATTGCGCCGCCGCTTTGGCCGCAACGGCTTTGGAAGCGGCGGAATTTTTCTTTACGGTCGAACTTTGTTTTTTAAGCAGATTAAAAGCTTTGGAAGACTGCAAATATCCGGCTCTGTCGCCGGAAGCGGAAAAAAGTTTGCCGGCTTGGGCGAAATCGCTCATCGCCGGATTAAACCGCGCCAAGTTTACATTACTGACGCCCCTGTTATAGTAGGCTTCCGCCAAAGAGGGATTAATGGCTATCGCCGCGCTTAAATCTTTATTTGCGCCGGCATAATCGCCAAACATTAAAAGAGCGGAAGCCCTGCCCATATACAAATCCGCCGAATCGGGATTTAAAGACAAAGCTTTATTATAATTCTCCAAAGCCGCTCTGTAATCGCCTTTTTGCATTAAAATGGCCGCTTTTGCGGAGTAGGCCTCGGGTTCATTGGGGCGAAGGGCGATTATTTTATCCAAACTTGCTAGCATATCTGCAGGCGAAGAGGCCTTGGTAAAAGCGTTAAGCGCGGCTTGAAGCTGACCGTCAAAATTATTTTCCTCCCGGGGGGCGGCAGTTTGCGCGGGACTTGCCGGTTGTAAATCTTTCAGACGATTAAAAGCATAGTAACCGCCTATCCCGAAGATAACGGCGCAAAGCAAAACGCCTATGACAAGCCCGGAAAGAAATTTCATTTTTTATTCTCCTGTTTTACGCTGCTGAAAGGGCAGCGATTATTCATAAGACAATAAGCGCAATGATTGGTGTTCGGGGCAAAATCCCCGGCTTCAATGCTTTCACCCGCGGAAATAAAAGTATCAAGGATTTTGCGCTCTTCAAAAATAGAAAAATCGGCGGAAATTTTTTTGTCCAAAGCCACAAAATATATGGTGGCTTTGCCTTTCTGCATATTCCAAGCGCGGCGTGCGCCTATACTGTATATGCCAAGCTGAAGAGAATCTTTTATATCAAAATTCTCATTTAAAACCGCATCCGTTTTATAATCAATGACTTCCCAACTGCCGTCCGGCAGGCGGTCTACGCGATCTATTTTGCCGCGGAAAGACCAACCGTCCTGTTCAAAAATAAATTCCCTCTCCGTAGAGTTTACCGTCGTATTGCGGGAGTATTCCTTTTCCTCATAGACTTCCAGCATACGTTTGCCCTTAAGATAATATTCCATTTGTTCCGCTGCGGAAGAATATCCCGCGCCCAACCAACAACGGTTATAATATCTTTGAAGTTCGCTCGGATCATTGCTTTGGGCGTGGTAAGCTTCCAATGTACGGTGTATTGATACGCCCAGCGACGTCGCCGGTATCAAACCTTCCCTCCTGCCTTCAACATATTTAAGTTTGAAGAGATAAGGGCAGTCCCTATATGTTTTTACTTTGGAATAATTAAGTTCCCTCGGGTTATTGGGTATCATTTTTTATTTCTCAGAAAATGAACTAAAGTATCGCCGTATTTTTCTTCCCTGTAAACTTCCAGAGAATCGGGCACGTCAAAAGTTTCCGTTTTGTGATGCTGCAAAATAATTATGCCGTCTTCCGCCAAAAGCTTGGCTTGCGCGACTTTCGCCAAAACGGGGCCGGAAAAGCAAAGGGGGTTATTGTTGATATCTCTGTAAGGCGGGCCCATAAAAATTATGTCGTAACCCTCGCCCTCGCTGTAAGCGTAAAGCCAGTTTAAATCTTTGGCGAGCAAATCGCCTTTAAGAGATTTGGCCCGTTCGGTAAAACCCAAATGCTCCAAATTGCGTCTTTGCGCTTTAAGGCAGGCGGGTTCTCTATCTACCATAACCGTCTTCAAGGCACCGCGCGAAAGAGCCTCCAAAGAAACATTGCCCGTGCCGGAAAACAAATCCAGCATAATTGCGCCCGTTATGCGCGGGCGGATGATATCAAAGACGGATTGTTTTATCCTGTCCGATATCGGTTTTACCGGCAGATTCTTTGACACCGAAAATATTTTGCGGCCTCTGGCCGTGCCTGCGATAATCCTCATAATTAAATGTGCGCTATGCCCTCTTTAATGGCGTATCTTATCAAATCCGCCTGTTTGTGTATATTAAGCTTGCGCATAATATTGTTCCTGTGTACGTGTATGGTGTTTACGGAAAGGCCGTATTCTTCGGCCATTTTCTTGCTGCTGAAGCCTTCCGCTATAAGCTGTAAAATTTCCTTTTCCTTGGGAGTGAGCTGTTTTTTGCGTTTGGCTTTGGAAACTTTGCCGCCGGGCAGGCCGTTTTCAAAATACCTGCTGACTCCCTGAGATAAAAACATTTTGCCTTCGTTTACGCTTTTTACGGCGTTTAAAATTTCTTCAGCGTCTGAAACTTTTACCACAAACCCCTTCGCGCCGGCCTTAATGGATTTTTCTACGGTAATTCTGTCGTCGTACATACTAAGCACGATAACCTTCGCCCCCGGGTGAGCTTTTATCAATTTGTAAGTGGTTTCAATACCGTTTAAAACAGGCATAGAAATATCAACTATGTAAATATCCGCCCCTTCCTCTTTGGCGAAGTCCAAAAGTTCCTTCCCGTTGGAAAAGCCTCCAACTATCTTTATGTCTTTACATTTGCGTTCAAGCACGGCTTTTATCCCGTCGCGCACTATCATATGATCATCGGCCATTGCTATTTTTATCATACAACCCTCTTATAAGAAATTATCGGGCAGACGACTTTTATTTTAGTCCCCTTGCCAGGCTTTCCTTCAATGCTTATAGTACCGCCTATATAGGAAATGTTTTCCTTCATACCGAGTATCCCCAGTTTATTCGCGGTTCTGCTTTTTTCTTCTTTGTAACCGATACCGTCGTCTTCCACGGTCAAAACTATATTATCGGCTTCTTTTGCGATTTTGATTTTAGCGGTTTTCGCGTCCGCGTGTTTTATGACATTATTTAAAGCTTCCTGCACCGTCCTGAATATAATAATCTTTACCCCGTCGGAGATCCTTACCCCGTCTTTTATTTTATATTTATAGTCAATCTTAAGCGGCACGGAAGCGGAAAGCGTATCCACAAAATGCCTTACCGCGGCGTCAAGCCCCACGTCGTCTATCTGCGGCGGGCGCAAATTTACCACGGCCTTTTTCATTCTGTCCATAGAAGTGGCCACCGCGCTCTTCAACTTATCTACGTCGGCCAAAGCTTGGACGGAGTTACCGTCTTTTATATCCTCTTTAAGTATAGCCAAAAGGGAATTAATTGCAACCGCGGCCGTGCCTATTTCATCGTGAAGCAAAGAGGATATTTTGCGTTTTTCTTCTTCCCGGCCGTTAAGAAGCATCCTGACCAAACTTGGCGCTTCGTCTTCGGCCACGGCAAAAGCGGTTCCTTCCGGTAGTTTATCTGCTTCTATCTTCCTTACTATGCCGAGAACTTTATCGACGGAACCGTCTTCCGCGGCAAACGGCACGAGCAAAGTTTTGTAAAAGCCCGGCTTTTGGCAGTCGCCGTCCAAAAACCACTCATAGGAAATTTTATTATTGTCAAAAGCTTTTTTATGCGAGTCCAAATGGATTTCGCTTTTAGTAATTTGTTCTTTAAAATTTTTAGGGAAATCGGAACCGCATCCGTAAATAAAAGCGCATTTGTTGCTTTTGTCCAAAAGATAAAGGCAAGTGTACTTTGCGGAAGAAGAACCGTCCTTAACTTCAAACGAAGAGTTCCCCGCAGCCTGACGGGATAACTCTTTTTTGCCCATAATGCAGCACAAAGAATCTTTCTTCTTATAGACAGTCATATTATTATTCTACTAATTTTCCGCCGTATTTTTATACCAATCATAAATTGATATAATTTAAAAATGAATATACTTAAATCAAAATTTTTTATATTTTCTTTCGTCTTTGCCGCGGCTTTGGGAATATTTATTTGCGCGGCTTTGACGTATTATATAGTTTCCGGCATACCGCCCGTTTACGAACTTGAAGAATACTCCCCCTCTTTGACCACTAAAGTTTTTGACAAAAACAATAATCTTATTTATGAATTTTCCGTAGAAAAACGTCAGCTTGTCCCGTTGGACGAAATCCCGGTGGACATACAAAACGCCGTAATTTCTATGGAGGACAGAAACTTTTTTAAGCACGCGGGTTTTTCCTTAAAAGGCATAGTCAGAGCTTTGGTAAACGATATCGTTTTAGGCAAGGCCGCGCAGGGCGGATCCACCGTAACGCAGCAGCTTTCCAGGGGCGTATTCCTGACAAAAGAGAAGAAAATCATCAGAAAGGTAAGGGAAATTTTCCTCTCAGTCCAAATAGAACGCGCTTTTAGCAAGCAGGAAATTTTGCAAATGTATCTTAACGAGATTTACTTCGGCGAAGGCGCTTACGGCGTTAAAGCCGCGGCAAAAAAATACTTTAACAAAGAGTTAAGCGAACTTACTTTAGGCGAAAGCGCGATGCTCGTAGGGGTAATACCTTTGCCGAGCAGATATAACCCGTTCGCTCACCCGGAAACCGCAAAACAGAGAAGGGCTTTGGTTTTAAACTCTATGCTTGAGATGGGCTTTATTACGCCGGAAGAGGCCAAAACCGCCAAAGAAGAACCCTTGCCGGAAAAGAAACAAGCCGCAGAAAAACCGGGGCTTTACTTCATAGAATACATAAGGCGTATTTTGGAACCGAAATACGGTATGGACACCTTTTGGAAAGGCGGGCTTAACATTTATACCACAATCGACATAGAAAAACAGGCTTTGGCCGAGCAAATAATGAATGAACGCCTGCACGATTACGACGTACGTTTGGCTAAGGATTTGGGCATAGAAATAGTGGACGATTCCATCGCTTCCGAAGCCCTGCCGGAGGAAGAAGAAACTTCATCGGGCGAAGAAAAGCCCGAGCAGGAGGAGTATCCGCAGTTGCAAGGCGCATTTCTTGCGCGCGACGTTAAGACCGGCGCAATAAGGATAATGATAGGCGGCAGAAATTATGAAGAATCCCGCTTTAACAGAGCGACCCAAGCCAAACGCCAACCGGGTTCTTCTTTCAAGCCTTTTGTTTGGATGGCCGCTTTGGAAAAAGGCTATACGCCTTCCACCATGGTAAAAGATTTGGAAATGGTATTTTATTATGACGGCAACAACTGGAGAGTATTTGACGAAGCCAAAGATCAGTATTCCCTCCAGCTTGCGGCACAGCCTTTTATGTACAGCAAAGATTTTGACGTTTGGGCCCCCAGAAATATCGGCGGAAGCTCTTCCGGGTTCTCCACATTAAGGAGAGCTTTGGAACTTTCCAGAAACTTGGTAGCCGTAAATTTGATAGACGCGGTAGGCGTTAAAAACACCATAAACGCGGCAAGACGCGCGGGAATAAAATCCGCCCTGCCCAATGCCCCGGCTTTGGCTTTGGGCGTATCGGTGGTAAGCTTGGACGAGCTTGTCAGCGCGATGAGCACCTTCGCCAATAACGGCATATACGTTGAAGAATACGCCATAGAGCGCGTGGAAGACCAAAACGGACGCATTTTGGAGCAGCATATCCCCAACGAGAGGGAAGCTTTCTCCCCTCAGGATTCTTTTATTCTTATCAATATGATGAAAGGCGTGGTACAGCGCGGAACCGGCGGCGCGGCAAGGGCTATAAAGAAGCCCATAGCCGGCAAAACGGGGACTTCCCAAAGTTACAGGGACGCTTGGTTTATAGGTATGACGCCCAATATAGCGGCCGGAGCCTGGATGGGCTATGACGACGATACCGCTCAAGAAAAAGGACGCTGGACCGGCGGCGGCGCGGTAGCCCCTTGGTGGACTGCCATAATGCAGGAAGTTCTAAAAGACGAACCGGCGGCGGATTTCCACGTGCCGGACGGCATTTCCTTCGCGGCGGTCAATCCCGAAACGGGCAAATTGGCTTTACCCGGCGACAGAAATAAATTCTTGGAAGCGTTTAAAAAAGGCACTGAGCCGAGTTCGTTCTAAATTTCTTTTTTATAAAAGCGCCCTAATATTTTTTAAAGGGCGCTTTGTATTTATATATGGCAATAAAAAATATTCTTTTACCCAATATTTCCTCCGCGGCTTTTTTGGCGGCGGGAAAAACTGAAGACGCTAACCTTAAAAACGGAAACATTCTGTTCGTTTGCCGCGACGAGCAGGAAATGGAAGATTTCATTCTTGCGTTTAAAACTTTCGCCCCGGAAGATGAGCGTACATTTGCCATAATAGGGGAAGACAAATATTCCATAAGCGCGGGACTGTATGAGTTTTTATCCTCAAAAAAGCCGATAGTCGCGGCGGCTTTATATTCAGCCTGTGCAAAGCCTCTGCCCGGCAGAAAAGATTTTTCCCAAAAGATAATAACAATCAAAATAGCACAAAGTATGACGCGCGGAGATTTGCTGTTTAAACTTGAAAACTGCGGCTACGAACGCGCCGACTTTACCGAGAAATCGGGCCAATACGCCGTCAGGGGTTCAGTGGTGGATATTTTCAGCCCGAACTATGACGCGCCGTGCAGAGTTTACTTCAGCGGGAATATGATAAGCACGGTTTCTTTGTTTGACATTGAAACGCAAAACACAAAAGAAAATCTTGGGGAATACGTCGTTTCCCCTTTAGTTTTTGAGGAGAATGCTTCC
>SAMEA3663015__coassemble_930_pt1 | contig 10067 bp, 5 predicted proteins | sample SAMEA3663015__metabat2_low_PE_015 | metagenome-assembled genome bin SAMEA3663015 (sample SAMEA3663015) | pig gut metagenome | biome: pig gut; feature: pig-associated habitat; material: faeces | place: France | collected 2012 | reverse complement strand
TTTTGCGCGTCAAGGGAAACGTCTTTTTGCGCCGTAAGGGAAGAATCCTCAAGATAAGCTTTAACCGTATTTGAAATTTCATTAACGCCCGTTGATGAGCCTATGCCGACGGTGCCGGCCACCCCCAAAGCCCCGGCGACGGAAACTATTTTGGAAAAATCGGAAGCGGAAAGCGCGGCGGCTTTTGCCAAACTTGAAGCATAAGAATCAACCGTAGAACCTTTAATGAAAGAGGATACTTCGTTTCCTATATCGTTTACGGTAACCGAACCCGCCAATGAACCGCCTTTTGAAGCAGGATTTGCCAAAGAACCGCTTGCGGCTACGGCTATAATTTCCGCGTTACTTACGGCAGAAATATCCAATATTCCGCCGCCCGTAGATATGGAAGCGTCTTTATCGTTTTTCGCAACCGCCGTTTCGTTAAGCATTGAAAGTTTACTGTTATTGATAAAAGCGGAAGCGTCATTCCTTACAAAATTGGTGCTTGCCGAACCCGCAAAGCCTACAGAGGTGCCTTTGCCCAATACAAGGCTAGCCGCGCCAGCGACGCTGTTTATCCAACTGTTTTCCTTTGCGGCTATACTTAATTTTTTGGCGGCTTCAACATTGGCGGCGTTTATATAAGCTTTTGCCGCACCTTCTATATTGTTATAGCTTACATCGCCGGAAATGCCGACGCCGAACTTACCGCCGCCACCCGCGGCCTCGCTTCCGCCGGAGTTACCTTCACTTGCCCCACCTTCCGGCGAAGATTCTTTTTTATCGTTTTGCAAAACGCCGGCGAGGGAATAGGCGTAAATGTCGCCGCCGTTATCCGCAGAAATTTCTATATTTTTATCGGATTTAAAATAACCGTTTTCCGTGCGGGCGGAGGGTTTGGAAGCGTTATAAATATCGCCGATAAAAGCTTTAGTATTTCTTGTTATGTCGCTTATGGAAACGGACGTGCCTATACCGACGTTCTGCGTTTTGGCCACGCCGCCGGCTATGTTAAACATATCCATATTGTCTTTGGCGGAAATCCGTACTTTATCTTCTTCGGAACCGGCTCCCTCAACCTTAACTTTTGCGTCTTTGGAAACCGCCGCCGTTGAAGAAGTATTCGATTTAAGCCAGTCAAAAGCTCCGTCAAAACCGAAAGTTTCAGATTTGCCACCGGCCTCGGCTATTGATATATTGCGCTGGTCCATATCCGAAGTTACGCTTAAATTGTTGGTTTCAACATCCGCGCCGGAAAGTATTTCCGCAGAAGAACTGCTCTCGTAACCTATCTGCTGATAAGAGCCGCCCAGCCCGACTTTGGATTTCGTGCCCATGCCTGTAACACTCCAAATCCCTGCCATATTTAAAGTGGAAACATCAACGCCTGAAGTTACATTTACACTTTGCGCACCGTTTTTATAATCGACGTTTTTATTTATTTGGGCATTATTTCCTATATAAGCTCTGGAGGAAGAATTGAAATCCGCTATATTTACTGCACCGGCCAAGCCGAATTTGCCAAGTTCCTCCCCCTCATTTGTGGAAACGTCACTCTTGACCCATGTAGTAAAAAATCCATTCTGAAGGCCACCGTTAGTATTGATTTTATTGAATACATCCCCTACACCATCTATTTTATGCCAAGTAATTTCATAAGGCAAAGAAACCGAAGAAGCCACTGTAAGTGGGCCCCTTGCGTCCACTACGGCGTCTTCCGCTATATAAGCCGTGGACGTATTGTTATAGGAAGCTATACCGACAGATCCGGCCACAGCGTTTTCCTTTTCGTGTGCGCCGGCCTTAGAATCAACCGAAGCACTAGCAGATTGCCTTATAACCGCGTCGGTTATTGTTGATGTAACTTCCAAATCCGATCCCGATGTGATAGTCCCCCCAGCTTTGGCCGTGGAAGTATTATTTTGATCGCTGTAAGAAAGGGCGGCAGAAAGCCCGATTTTTACATTGCTTTGATTATTTGTCTGAACATTTTTCTTTTTAAGCCAGCTACCTATTTTATCATGAGCAAAATGCAAAGCTTTTAAAACGGGTGTCATAATAGCAGAAGTACCTGTGCCAGTATTGGATGAAGTCTTATTACCAGTACTGTTTATTTGGGAAGTGATTACAGTCTTCCCGGAGGAAGTTATCTCCCCACCTGCGTCAATGCCGTTATTCACGTCCGACTTTGAATAAGTTACGGAAAGGGCGGCATAGCCGTTATCAAAAGCTCCGCTGAAAGAAGTTACCGACATTTCCTTATCCGTAACAGCCTCAACGGAAACTTCGCTTCCGCTGACTTTAGACCCTGCCTCCAAAACGACATTATTATTTACCGTCATTTTGCCGATGGAAAGTGCACCGTCGCCCGGCACAGGGGTATTGGCCGTGGAAATAGCATAGGAAGACACATCCAAAGAAGACTCTGTTTTAGCTGATAAGTTTACTTTGCCGCCGGCGTTAATTCCCGCCCCTTCACACACGTTCAAGTTGGCATAAACGTCGCTTTCCCCGTATACTGCAGCTACAGCAGTGCCTATGGCCCTCATAGCGCCGTTGGCCTTGCCCAGGGTTTCAATATTAACGTCGCCGGAAGCTTCAATTTTGGAATTTTTGCCGATAATAATTTCAGAGTCTACGTCACTCACTATCGCCCCGCCTAAAAGCGTCGTGTCGCCAAGTTCGCCTATGGTGTATTCGCCTACAGTCGCGGCTACGGAATCATCGTCAAAAAGTCGCGTATTATCCGCCGTGGAAGTAACGGTTATGTTCTTGCCTTTTAAGCTTACGCCCTCGCCCAAAGTTACGGACGCGGAATTGTTCTTTACCATATATCCGTCGGAAAAATCTTTGGCCGTCAATGTGATATCGCCGGCGGCTTGCCCCGCAGCGGCGGAAGCGTCTATGGAAGAATTATTTTCCAAAAGAATGTCTTTTGCCGTTAAAGAAACATTGCCGGAAGCCGCACCCGCTTTTGAGGTTGAAATCGTTTTTCCCTCTTTAAGGGTTATGGAATTATCCGCCGTCAAATTGTAATCCGCGCCGGAGGAAAGGAAATCTTCTGAAATTACGATATCTTTGGGATCAATAAAAACCGAACCGCGTTTGCCAAAGTAAGAAGAAGCGTCAAAAATGCCGCCGGCCAAATCCACCAATTTGCCCGCGCTGAGTTCTATAAATCCGCCGTCGCCGCTTTTGCCGCCTTTCGCAAGCAGGGACGCGCCTTTGTTAAAAAAGCTTTTTCCGTCGGCCCATAAGATCAATTTCCCGCCGGAAGAATTTTCCCCTTCGCCGGAAGCGGAAATAAGGCCGGAATTAAGCGAAATATCCCCGCCGGCTTTTATGTTTATGTCGGCGGCGTTTTTGCCCTCAACCCCGTCTGCGATAATTGATCCTTCGTTAATAAAATTGTTTTTGGCGACTATCAGCACGCGTCCGTCTTTTACAACGACTTCGCTTTCAAGGTTTTTGTTTTCAAGATTGACGATGTCGGAAACTTCAAAATTGGTTTTTATATTGCCGCGGTTGATTATGTCGCCGCCCATAAAAGCCGCGCCGCCGGCCGCGTTGATTTTGCCTTTTACGGATATTAAACCGAGCGGATTTAAAGGCATATCCCCTGCCAAAATAGCTTTTGTAAGTTGGGAAGATACCGTCCTGTCGGAAGATATTACATTATCCATAAATTCTTTGGTTGGCGTGGCCAAAGTAAGCGTGCCGACGTTTATCACGCCGCTTGCGCCCACCGCTATGCCGTTTGGGTTAAGGAAAAATACGTTCCCGCCGATTTTGCCGTCTTTAAAAGCGTTTAATACGCCGTCTATATTGCTGATTTTATCGTGTACCAGGTTAATAAGATTTTTGGTGCCTTCGGGCAAATATAAGTTTGCGGTATGGCCTTGATATACGTCAAAGTTTGAGAAAGAGTTAAACCCGGTCTGCCCGGAAACGGTGCCGGTGTGTATATCGGAAATATTCCCGTTTACGTTGACCGTCGTATTGGTTTTTCCGTCGGGAGTTATCATTGCGCCGAAGACGGAAGACGTCATTAAAACATAACTTAAAATTACCGCTGATATTTTTTTAAACATTTATTTCTCCTAGAAAATCCTGGCCTGAACGTAAAATAAAACTTTCGTTTCATTCTCCCCGAAAGAAGGATGCTCGTTTAAAGTCCTTGCTAGCGTAAGACTGCCGTCCAATCTGTTAAAAAAGCCCATACGCAAACCGCCGCCCGCGCTGTAAATATCTTTATCGTAACCTTCCGGGGTAATGGTGTCTTTGGAAGGGTAAATGCGTCCGTAATCAAAAAAAACGAACAGTTTTGCATAAGTTATAAAACGCGGCAGCGGGGAAGTAAAATCAAATTGGAGTTCGCTCATAACGTCAAAACCTTTATCGCCTATAAGCATACCTTCCGTATATCCGCGCACAGTGTTGACTCCTCCGAGCTGGAATTGCTCTGAAGAAGGCAAATTATGCCCGCCGGCTTTAATTTGGGCTTTGCCTTTAAGATTAAAAGCCAAAGGGGCCCAAAGCGCGGTTTGAAATTCCCCCGAATAATTAATTTTTGTAAATTCGTTTTTGCCTTCCAATGCTTTTACGCCCTGCCCCGCCGAAACTAAATTAAAAAGATATCCGCCGTTAAAAATCCAAATATTATCCAAAGAAAGCGTTATGAGATCGGTTTTTGTGGTTTGAGTGCGGTAACTGTCAACGTAATTCGCACCGTTTTTAGCGGAAAAATTCAAATTAAAATTGCTTATCATCGTTTCCGTAACCCAAAAAGGCTTTTTGACGTAGATATAATAATCGTAAAAATGACCGTCAACATTTAAAGGATGAAGCGGGCCGCTGATAATTTCCGTAGTGGAATAATCAAAGCCGACGCTAATTCTGGTTTTTAACAGGGGTTCGGGTATCTCGTAAGAGGCGAAATAACTTTCGCTCCCCTTTGAAAGCATACCGCCGAAAGTTAAAATATCACGCTGTCCCGTAAGGCTCCTTAAAACCGCATAAGCGCCGTAACGCTCAAGCCCGGTGTCTTCCTGCCCGGCATTATCGCTGAAAGCTACTAAAGAAAGGCGGGAAGGCTCCGTCATTACCAAATTAATATCGGTTGTGCCGTAAACCGGGCCGGGTTCCAAAGCGGCGCGGGCTTTAACGTCGTTTGAAGCGTTGAAATAGAGTATATCGCGCTCGATATCGTTTACGTTTATCATATCGCAGCCGATAAGGCGTATCCTGGAATTGATAAAATTTGCGCTGGTGGTGTTATTACCTATTATCTTGCTTTCGTTTATTTTGGCTTCCATAAGGCTGACAAACATAACGCCGGAAGTTATATCCTGCTCGGGCAAATAAGCTTTGGCGGCTATATATCCCAAAAGTAAATATTTATTGTTGACTTTGGTTAGGATATTATCTATATCTTCCGCGCTCAGGGGCTTGCCGGTATATTCTTTACGGATTTCGTCAAGGAAACTTTGCGGAAGTATCTGCGATGGAGAAAATTTAATTTCGCTTAAAGTAACAATCTTGGGGGAGGCGGGCTTTTCTTTAATTTGTTTTGAAACTTCTTTTTTGGCGGCGGAAATTTCTTTTTCCTGCCTGTCGGCGTTTTTTACCGCCTGTTCGGCCTTTGCGATTTCAGCCTTTTTCTTTGACTCCGCAATATCGCTTTGAAGTTTGTTTAACTGCGCGTTTAAAGGCAAAGCCGATAGTAAAATAAAAAGTACGGCCCCGCAAATGTTTAAATTAATTTTCATAAATATTCCGCCAAAATAGATTTAGATTTTTACTCAGAAACGCCTTCAAACACAACCACAACGCACCTGTTAAGAGCATTGACTTCCGGGCCGGAACCTTCCGCCAGAGGCCTTTCTTTACCGTAAGTTATCGTTTTGATTCTGTATGGCTCTATGCCCAAACTTATAAGGAAGTCCTCAACCGCTTTTGAGCGGCGCAGCCCCAGTTTTTTGTTAAAGTCCGCACTGCCGACGGCGTCGGTATGGCCCTCAAGCCGAACATTGCCCTTATAACAAGATAAATCCTGCGCCAAATTTTTTACGGATTCCTTGGTTGCCACGTCCAAAGCGGAAGAACCGTATTTAAAATAAAAAGTCCTGCTTGCGCCTTCTCCGCAGCAGGTATCCCGCTTTTGTTGGGCGGAAGAACACGCCCCCAGAAAACAGGCGAGCAGACAAAAAAACATCAGTTTGGAATAAATATACATATTAAGATTATATTAAATGGCAAGCTTGCCCACAAAAAGCAAAAGGCCCGCTTCTCGCTGGGCCTAAAGTCCTATTTTTTAAATATCAGTACGGCGGACAAAACTAGCAAAACAAAACCGGCATAATGATTCCAGCGCAGATTTTCTTTAAGATAAAATATACTAAACAGCGCGAAAACAACCAAAGTTATGACTTCTTGCATACCTTTAAGCTGTGCGGCGGAAAAATAAGCGTGGCCTATCCTGTTTGCCGGAACCTGAAAGCAATATTCCACAAAAGCTATCAGCCAACTTACCAAAATAACCAACCATAAAGCTTTATCTTTGAACTTAAGATGCCCGTACCAAGCGAAAGTCATAAATATATTTGATATTATCAAGAGTATCAGAGGTTTGTACATAATTATATTTTAGCTTTTTTGAAAGTTCTGTGCCCGAAGCTTGCAAATTTACCCAATAACCCTATAATAAATTAAGGGATAAAGGCCCGTTTGTTATGGCGGAGGGCATTATGAAATATATTATTTCGGCAATAATAATATGTCGCTGATTTTTATGTTCGGCCTGAAAGCCAAATTCAAACAAAACGACGGGGACACCCATTTTATGCAAAACAACAATAAAGAAAGAACCTTAAAAACCATATACTTGGCCGGAGGCTGTTTCTGGGGAATGCAAAAACTTATGGACAGCCTTAAAGGCGTCGTAAACACACAAGTGGGCTACGCAAACGGCAATAAAGAAATTATCCCGGATTATAAACTGGTATGTGCCGGGAATACGGGCTATAAAGAAACGGTAAAAATTGATTACGATCCGCAAATTATCCCTCTCGAAAACATACTTAAAGCTTATTTTTACGTTATAGACCCTACGGTCGAAAACAAACAGGGAAATGACCTCGGCACTCAATATCAAACCGGCGTTTATTATACCGACGAAGCCGACTTGCCCGCCATAAAAGCCGCGGCAGAAGAAGTACGCCAAAACCAAAGCGAATTTAAGGTGGAAATAAAACCGCTTGAAGTTTTCTATCCGGCGGAAGAATATCACCAAAAATATTTGCAGAAAAACCCCGGCGGATACTGCCATATTTCCGGAGGAAAAATATCAGCCTGCGCGGCCAAATTCAGCGGGAAAGAGGAAGTTAAGGCCGAGTATTCAAAGCCGTCCCAAGCTCATATAAAAAAGAAACTCTCCCCCGAAGAATACGCAGTAACACAAGAAGCCGCGACAGAACCTCCTTTTAAAAACAAATACTGGAATTTTTACGAAAAGGGCCTTTATGTGGACGTAGTTACCGGCGAACCGCTTTTTACTTCCGAACAAAAATACAAAAGCCCCTCAGGCTGGCCCAGTTTCAGCGCGCCTATCAGCGGCAACGCGGTTATTTTTAATCAGGATAACTCCCACGGAATGCAAAGGACGGAAGTACGCAGTAAGATAGGCGGCTCCCACTTGGGGCACGTGTTTGAAGGCGACGTCCACTCCCCCACCGGCACAAGATACTGTATGAACAGCGCGGCCCTGCGCTTTATACCTTATGCGGAACTTGACTCCGCCGGATACGGCGAGCTAAAAAAAGAATTTGAGGAAAAATTTTAAATTTGCGTAAATATAAAAGTTTTCCAAGCGAAAACACTTAATGTAACACGAGTAAGATTACTGCTGCAACTTACATCAATAATTTATCAGCAAAAGGGCGAAGAGATAGCTCTCCGCCCTTTAAAACTTCTAAACCAAATCTGACAAAAACTACATCCAAATATTTAATTTGGTTACTTTATCTTGTTTTCTAACTTTCGGCTCGCCGACCAATTCCTGTATATAAACTTCCGCTACAAAAACTTTGGTACCGGCCGTAAGCTGCCCGCCGTCCATATTGCCTTCCGCGTCGGCCAAAACGACATCAGCGCGGACATTGGCTCTGTTATCCATAATGCTGACATTGCCCATAAGGCTTACCATTTCCATAGGTTTTGCAACTACGCGTTTATCATATTTCTTTTTGGATTGGTCATAGCTGGAAAGGGTGGCGTTTTCCAATGCACCGGTTCCGTTGATGATACCGCATTTTATCTGATTGTCGTGACAAAAATCCGTTAAAGCTTCCATCAGGTCTTTGCCTTTTTGTATTCTGAAGATATACGTTCTTCCGGTAAGATAAGGTTTCTGTTCTGCCATTTTTGCACTCTCCTTAATGAATTAAATCTATTGCCATTTCCCGGCTTTTATCGTTTCAAGATAGGCTTCTATCTTTTCAAGCTGGCCTTTTGCGTCCATATGCGCTTCTTTATAAACGTCTTTCGCTTTTCCGCTGGACATATATTTGCCCTGCATAAAAGGATAAATGGAATATTCCGCGCCCATTTTTGATTTAAGCCAACAATACATCGTCGGCAAGGTAAAATCCGTCAAAGCTATGGCTTTTTGCATATCTTTGTACGGGAACAAGGCTTCGCGCTCTTCCTCGGGCAAAGTCATAAAAAGTTCGCGGGAAGTTACATAATAAGCGTTGATTTCAAGCCCTCTTTTTTTAAGTTCCGGCAAAACTTCCGCGCAGAACACTTCCCCCGCGCCCGGGCCCTGCACAACTATAACGCCGTCGGGGGTCTCTTTGGAGGACTTACAAAGCCTGTATACGCCTTTTGCGGCGGCTTCAGGCCCGTCCGCACCTAAAGCGGCTCTGTCTATAATTTTGACGTTGGGGCGAGATACGACCGGGTAAAGCACCGCCGGCCTTTTTAAAAGAGCCGCACTCAAAACGGGCCAAACGTCATTGCCGTCCAAAGGAGTAAGCGTTATCGCCGCACCTTTGGGGAAATCTTCCATAATAAGCTGCAAAGCCTGAGGATCGGCGTGGGTTGGGCCGTCTTCACCGGTTTGCATACCGGCGTGGCCCGTAAAGATTATAAAAGTTCTTTCCGGGTTGCCGGTGGCTTCCTTCCAGCATTGTTGGCCTATTGCGTGCAAACGTGCCTGTGTGTGCATCATAGCGGAAGTAAAAGCCGCGTAAGAAGCCGCAAGGCCGATATGCGTGCCGTATGCCGATACGCCGCTCATTACGGAGGACATACCGTCTTCGCAAATACCGCCGGAGGATATATATTTGCTTTCCGGGTTTGTATATTTATTGTAAAAACCTTTTGCAAAGGGCTTTGCAACAGCCCCCGCACCGGTAGAGCCCGATAAATCTGCGGAACTTACCAAAATGCCACCGCCCGTTTCCTGGGAAATATAAGCCAAAGCCGAGCCCATAACCGTCCTTAAAGCTTGGGCCTCACCGACGGGAAAAGTGAAAGCTTCGGGCGTTTTGTCAGGCGTAAAAGCCGTATAAACTTTTTGAACTTCCGGCACGCACGCTTTGCGTTTTAAATCGGAAAGCCTGCCGCGCGAGGAAACAAGCATTTCAGCCAAAGGCTCAAAAACTTCTTTATTCCCTGAGACTATGCCCCTTACGCAAAGCAGGCAATCCCAAAAACTGCGCTCTATATTATTAGGGGTTTGCTCACCTTCAAAACGCGGTATTTTTACGCCGAAAGCGTTTTCAAGTTCTTCCATTGCTTTATAAAAGCCCTCTGATGCGAACTTGTGCCCGCTGCCGTGGCTGGCTTTGCCTTCAATGCCGTAATGCCAGCCTTTTACCGTCTTATAAATTATCGCTGTCGGGCAGCCGTTATTAAGATTATAAGCGAATTTCTGCGCCGCATATACTTGTTCAAAATCCATACCGTCGGCTACTTCTATTACGTTAAAACCGTTTATATAACAAAGTTCCGCGGGAGTCCAAGCCGTATAATCGCCGCGACTTTCTTCATCGGCGGTTACTTTGTCGGAATCTATTGAAGCC
>SAMEA3663015__coassemble_892_pt1 | contig 10313 bp, 6 predicted proteins | sample SAMEA3663015__metabat2_low_PE_015 | metagenome-assembled genome bin SAMEA3663015 (sample SAMEA3663015) | pig gut metagenome | biome: pig gut; feature: pig-associated habitat; material: faeces | place: France | collected 2012 | reverse complement strand
CAATCGTCCCGACGTTCACGTGCGGCTTGCTTCTTGAAAACTTCTCCTTTGCCATAATAATCGTCTCCTGTATGTTTTTAATTAAATTCAAAAGCTGGGAATGGGAATCGAACCCACGACCTTCTCCTTACCATGGAGATGCTCTACCAGCTGAGCTATCCCAGCAAAATCTTAATTTACCAAAGTTCCAAGCGGGCGAAGGGAATCGAACCCTCGTCATCAGTTTGGAAAACTGAGGTTCTACCATTGAACTACGCCCGCGTGGGCATATCTCATTATATCAAATTTTAATCGGCAAAAATACCTTCGCGCCTTTGCCGCGGCGTTTAAAATGCAGGCGCGAGGGAGAATCGAACTCCCGAATAGCAGTTTTGCAGACTGCCGCCTTACCACTTGGCCATCGCGCCGTGCATATAAAAATTCTTTCTTATTAATTATAATAAAATTTGCCCTTTATTGTAAACAGTTTTTAAATATCGGATATTTTATAGACAGTTAAAGCCGTAAAATCTTCCCCGGGTTTTATTGCCGTTGAGGGGAAACCGGAATGGTTTGGACTATCGGGGAAGTGCTGCGTTTCCAAACAAAACGCGCCGAAGCGTTTATAAACCGCACCGCCTTTACCGCTATCCTTGCCGTTTAAAAAATTACAGGAGTAAAAATGCACCGAAGGCTGTGTGGTAAGCACTTCCAACTTAATCCCGCTCATACAGTTAATGGCCGCCGCGCCAAGAAACAGACTGCGGCCGTTGTAATTATCGCATACGAAGCTGTGATCGTATCCGCCGCAATATTTAAGCTGAGTATCATCCGCATTAAGTTCTGCGCCGATTTTTTTAAAAGAAGTAAAATCAAAAGGAGTGTTTTTGACTTCCGACATATCTCCTTCGGGAATTAAATTTTTATTAACGGGCAAATAACGCGTCGCGTTGATAAAAAGCTTATGTTCCAAAACATTTTTTGAATGATCGCCCAAATTAAAAAAAGCGTGGTTGGTAATATTAAGGATGCTTTCTTCCGAGCATTGCGCGTGAACTTCAAACATAAGAGCGTTTTCATCCGTAAGAGTATAACGAACCTTTACGGAAAAATCCCCGGGGTAGCCGTCCAGGCCCGACGGCAAAAAACAAGATAATTCAGCGGAATCGGAAGAAACGTCACATATCTTCCAAACCTGCTCGTTGAGTCCTTTAAATCCGCCGTGCAAATGATTTGGGGGATTATTGAGGCTTAAAGAATATTCACGCCCGCCGAGTTTAAATTTTCCGTTTGCTATTCTACCCGCATATCGCCCGACGACGGCATTAAAATAACGCTCGGAAGCGTTTTTGTAACCGTCCAGAGAAGCGGGGCCTATTACTATATCGTGCAAAAGACCCTCTTTATCCGGAACAATAAAAGAAACTATCCTTGCGCCGTAATTGCTAAGCTGAACCAAAGCGCCCTTAGTATTGGCTAAATTTATCAGCACGCATTTATCTGCGCCGACGTATCCTTCAAAATCTTGTTCTTTAAGGCGAATATTCTCCATAATCCCCCCATAACGCTATAAGGCCATTGTATAAAAATAAAACCTTTTTGCAATAAAAGAAGAACAAACAATCTTCCCCGTCGGGAAAAATATTTTTTACCCGGGCCTTGACATTTGCCGGTTTAATCGTATTATATTGATACGGGCAGCAAAAACAGGGGGTTCTGAAAAAATAGAACCAGGTCCCGCTCCTACATAAGGAGGCTGCCCGTTTTGAAAATTTGAAACGGTTGGGCCGAATGGTGTTTTCCGGCGGTGCGGTGTTATGAATGTAGACGCCGCGTGACGTGAGGACGCCGGATGCGGACAAAAAATTCCCTTGGGTGGGTGTTCGCAGTATTAGGCCGAACTGAGGGCCGGATGTCCGGATGGTTACTTGTCCGTCGTTATGGGCGGCGAACCGGTTGTTTAGGATGTCTGCGCCGAGGAGAAGGTATGGAGGAAAGCTCCAGTTGTAGAAGCGGGCGTTAGCTTGTTACGAAAGGTAATGGATAATTACAGGTGTAACAGTTAAGGCCCGCTTTTTTATTGCCCAGAATTACAATACGTCAACAATTTCCGCAAGTATACTTTTAATGATAAAAAGCCCCGGGTTTAAGCCCGGGGCTGTTGGTTCGTGAAGTAAGACCGGCCTAAGCCGAAGCTTCGTCCGAATCTTGCTTTTGGCGGAAAATCACTCTTTTTACCCAGTTGCCGAAATCATCAAACAACGAATAGGCAACCGGCGCCATAAGCAGCGTAATAAGCAAGGATAAAGTTTGTCCGCCGATAATTACAATGGCCAAACTGCGCCTTAATCCCGAGCCTGCGCCCGTACCCAAAGCCGTAGGTATCATACCTGCGATAATTGTTACGGTGGTCATCAAAATAGGGCGCAACCTTACTTTATTGGCTTCCATAATGGCGTTATATTTGTCATAACCCGCGTGGCGCATAGTGTTGGTATAGTCCACCTGCAAAATGGCGTTTTTACTTACTATACCCATTAACATAAATATGCCCAACAAGCTGAAGATATTAAGCGTTTCGCCGGTAAGAACAAGCGATATAAGCGCAAAAGGTATCGTCAGCGGTATGGCGGTAAGAATAACGAACGGGTGAACGTAACTTTCAAACTGGGAGGCCAAAATCATATAGATGAACAATATCGCCAAAAAAAAAGCCATAGCAAAGCTTGACAACATTTTGCCCATTTCGTTTGACTGGCCGTCCAACGCCGACGTATAGTTGGCGGGAGCGTTAAGTTCTTTAAACGCGGCGTCAATAATATTGATTGCGCGGTTCATATCCATTTTGCCGGAAGTATTGGCCTGAATCGTAATTTTTCTCTGGCGGTTCATTCTGTTAATCTGAGAAGGGCCAAACCCCTGTTCTATCGTGGATAAACTGTCCAAACGCACAAGCGTATTTTTGCCGTTTTGCACCGCGGGTATCATTATAGCCGATATTACGTCTTTGTTGTTTCTGTAATCTTCATCGGCGCGGACGCGGATTTCGTAAAGTTCATTACCCTCTTTGTATTTGGATATATCTTCTTCCCCGCCAACCAAAGTGCGCAAAGTGCTTGCGATATCGCTTACTTTTACGCCGAGGTCATGCGCTTTGTCGCGGTCAATGGAAACCCTGTATTCGGGTTTGGCGAAGTCAAAATCCAAATCCAAGTCTATAATGCCGGGGACATCTTTAATTTTGTCATACACGGCATTGGCATATCCCAAAAGCTCGTTCATATCAGGGCCGGAAATTACATACTCGATTTTCGTAGTTCCTTCCCCAGGAGAACCGCTGATAATAAACACCTGGCTTTTTACTTCATCGTATTTGGCTAGGATATTCCTGGTAGCGTCAATATACTCAAAGAGAGAATAGCCCTTACCTCTCTTTTTTAAATCCTCAAGTTCCAATATAAAATAGCCTCTGTTGGTGGAAGAGCCGGTATTGACGATACTGTCGGCGGAAACACCGACGCCGGTAAACAATTTGTCAATATAAGGCATTTGTTTAAGTTCTTTTTCAACCTGCCTCATAAATACCGACATTTGCTGATAGCTGGTACCGTCTGGCGCTTTGAGGTTTATCTGATACTTGCCCGAATCGTCTTCAGGCATAAAGTCAACACCGATTAAGCCGCTGCCCAAAATAAATATTGAAGAAACGGCCAATAATAAAGAGAGCACCACCATTAAAAACTTATGGCCCATAGCGAATTTCAAACAAACCATATAAACTTTATTAATGGCGTTGTTTACTCCGTCCACCATTTTGTCGGCTCTGGATTTTTTGCGTTCGGCCTTTAAGAACTTGCTACAAAGCATAGGGGTTAAAGTCAAAGCGATTAAACCGCTGATACTGATTGCGTAAGCTACCGTAAGACCGTAACTTTTTACGAAGCGGCCCACAATACCGCTCATAAAAGCCAAAGGTACGAAGATTACCACCAAAGAAGCCGTAGTCGCCACTACCGCGAAGGAAATTTCCTTCGCGCCGTCTATGGCGGCCTGCATAGCCGTCTTGCCGTATTCTTCCATATGTCTGTGGATATTTTCAAGCATAATGATGGCGTCGTCAATAACGATACCAACCGCCACCGTAAGGCCCAAAAGCGTCATATTGTTTAAAGTGAAATCGCTCAAATACATCAAGAAGAAAGTGCCTATAATTGACGTAGGTATGGCCATAGCGGAAATAACCGTGGAGCGCAAATCACCCATAAACATAAATACAACGATAGCGGCCAAAAGTGCGCCGACGACCAAGTGTTCCATTACCGCAAAGAAAGATTCTTCAATATAACCGGAAGTATCGGATATAGTGTAAATCTCAACGCCTTTGGGCAAGAGCGGTTTTATTCTTTCAAGTCTTTCTTTTATTGAGCTGATTACGGCCAAAGTATTGGTGCCCGATTGCTTTTTGATGTTTAAAGACACGCTCCTTTTGCCGTTGATGAAAGTGGCGGCCCTTTCGTATTCGCCGTCGTCTTCCACGCGGCCGATATCGGATATTTTTATAGGCACTCCGTTTACCGTAGCGACTACGATATCGTCAAAACTTTTTACGCTGTCTATACGGCCCAAAACGCGCAAATTAAAATCGTTGGCGACGTTTTCCACGCGGCCGCCGGGGATTTCAATATTTTGCTCCATAATGGCCGCTTTTACGTCGCTTACCGGAATGCCCAAAGACGCCAGTTTAAGAGGATTTACCACTACGTGTATTTCCCTTTCCCTGCCGCCGACGATATCCACAGAGCCTATACCGCTTACGTTTTCAATATTTTCTTTAACTTGCTTTTTGGCGAGTTCGGTAAGTTCGATAATATCCATATCGCCTGTTACGACTACGTTTAAAATGGCCGAGGCGCCTATATCCAATTTGGAAATTATCGGAGAGTCAATCCCGTCGGGCAAATCATTTTCTATTTTGTTCACGTTGTCGCGGACTTCCTGCGCGGCGACGTCCGGGTCTTTTTCCAGTTCGAATTTAATCATTACGAAAGACGCGCCTTCCATAGTTTGGGAAGTCATAGTGTCAATGCCGGAAATTACGTTTACGGCTTCTTCAACCTCTTTGGTGATGGAAGTTTCGATTTCTTCCGGGCTGGACCCCTGCAAAGTGGTTTGCACCGTTACGTAAGGGAAGTCCACGTTAGGGTACATATCCACACCCATACGGCTGTAACCGATAAGACCCAAAACTATCAAAATCAAAGAGAACATCACGGTTGTTACCGGCCTTCTGATAAAAAGGGCCGATATACCGCCGCCCCCGCTTTGGGTTTCTTTTTCCTGTTTAATTTTTTCTTGATTTTCTTGCATAATTATAAGCCTTATTTGTTTTCGACCTTGATTTTGCTTCCGTCTTTAATACCGAAAACGATTTTGATTATCTCGTCCCCGGTGTTTACGCCGCCAAGGACTTCGTAATCGGACGTTGATTTAAGGCCGATTTCAACCGCTTTTTTGCTTACGGTTGAGCCGTCGGCGTTTACGATATATACATAATTTTGGACGGAACCGTCTTCAGCCGTTTCACTCTGTACGCTGGTTAAATTGACCGCAGGAATATTTTTCTTTTCTTCCAAAACAAGTTTCACTTTGGCGAACATTCCAGATTTAAGAGAACCCTCGGAATTATCGGCTTTCAATTCCACCGTAACCACGCGGCTTTGCGCGTCCACCACCGGGCTGATTTTATAAACTTGGGCTTTAAATTCCCTGTTTCCGAAAGCCTCCACCGTAAAAGAAGCCTCTTGGCCCAAACGGATCTTGCCGATATATCTTTCGGGTACGTCTATGACGACGCGAACATTCTCTTGATTGACAACCATAGCGACGGGTGTGCTTCTGGTAACGTTTGCGCCGGGGTCAAGATAAGTTTTGCCGATGACGCCGTTAATGGTGGAAGGGACCAAAACAGGTTCATACACCGCGCCGACTTCGTCGCGCTCAATCAAAGCCAAGCTTTGGTTGCGTTTTACTTTATCGCCTTCTTTTAAAACATTTTCCAAGAGCTTGCCGTCAACCCTGGGGAAGATTATCGCTTCCTCCCAGGCTTTTATGCTGCCCGTAATCAATAAATCCAATTTTACGTCGCGAAGGCTGACCGTTTCGGTTTCCACCGCGAAGGTGTCGGTTTCAATCTGTTCCAGTTTGCTCTTTTCGCCCTTGCCGGAGCAAGCGCATAAAACAAAAGCCGACAATATTAACATTGATAGTTTTTTCATTTTTGCGTAACCTCTTTACCTACTGCATAATTCAAATTGGACATCGCCGTAAAGGCGTCGTGTACGGCTTGAACGTATTGGAGTTCCGCGTCGTGTAAAAGCAGGGCGGAATCATCCAAGTCAAGCCTGCTGGCAAGGCCGTTTCTGTAACGGATATTTGTCCTTTCCAAGTTTTTCCTGGCTTCTTCTATGGTGCCTTTAGTAGCCATAATTCTTTTTTTGGCTTCATTGAAGTTAAGCCAACTTCTTTTAACTTCAATCCTTATATTGCGCTCCGTGTCGCGGGCCTGCAAAAGGGCTTGGTCATAAGCCAATTTGCGTTGTTTTACCAAAGAATCAACCCTGAAACCCTCAAACAAAGGAATGCTGACCCTTAAGCCGACATTGCTGCCCCAAGAGGAATTATTGCTTTCCACCGGTATCATAATATGATCGGAAGTGCCGCTGTAAGTTAAATTTGCGAAAGCGGCTATGCTGCCGTAGTGATCGGCTTTGGCTATTTTTACCTGCTCTTCCGCAGCTTTTACGTTTAATGCGGAGATGACAAGTTCGGGGCGGTTTTCTTCCGCCATTTTATAAAGTTCTTCCAAGCCGGGTACTTTTATTTTAAGAACATCCTGAAGCTGCCACACAAGCGAAAGCGGATCCTGAGGATCTTTATTAAGGACGCGTCGCAAAGTTAAAAGGCCCAAGTCATAACTGTTTAAAGCCTGTATCAAAGGCGGCTCGCTGTTGGATACTTTCACCTTTTGGTTCAGAACGTCCAAATCACTGGCCAAGCCTTGTTTGTATTTGGAATTGATTTCTTTAAGGTGGTCTTTCGCGATATTAAGATTTTCCTGCTGAACCTGTATCAAAGCGTGAGATAAAATTATCCCAAAGCACAAAGTGGTAACCGTATCTTTTATTTTGTTTTGGGTTTCCTCAAGCTGCAGATATCCGCTTTGGGAAGCCAATTCCGCCGCTTTTATGCCGGCTCTTACGGCCCCGCCTTTCCATAAAACCAATGTGCCTTCCACAGAAGCGCTGGCGGAGTTATCCAAACTCATTTTAAAAGAACCCATAGAAGTAATCACTTCCTGCCCTCTTAAAGCGCGGGTATAACTGCCGCTGGCAACTATCTGCGGATATACCGAAGACCAATACTGCCTTACCTGCTGGGCGTAAATTTCCGCGTTTTTGCGCGCCACTTGGATAGTGGTATTATCTTGCATAGCCAAGGATACGGCCTCTTCCATAGTAATCGCGCCTTCTTGATTAGTATCTTTGAGGGCGAACAAATCTATCCCGCCGGATTGTTTTTTTTGCGTTTTGCTCTGCGCCGCCGCAGCGGGCGTCACAAACATATTAAGAACCATACCGAATGTAAGCGCAAGGCTGAGAATTTTCTTCATTTAATTATTTCTCCCTATAATCTATCGCCTTTAATATGGCTTGCGCCATATCCTTAGGATAAGTAGGCGAAAATTTTATATTGTGTTCGCAGCTGTTTAAAATTAAATGCGCGATATTGGCGAGAATCAACTGTAAGCCGATCTCTTTCCCTTTTTTGGTAATAAAACCTTTTTTATATTCCTTTTCCAAAATTTCCGAAAGCACCGCGAAATTTTGATCTCTTACTACTTGAAACCTCTTTCCGAGTTCCGGATTGGATAAAAGATAACTGCTGACGTGAACCACGAACGGGAAAACATCTTTATGGCTGATGTCCTTCACAAATTCCGAAAAAATAAAAACAAGAATTTCTTTTAAAGAAGAGGCCGATGCGGCGAATTTTTTTAAGTTCTCGTTGCTTACAATATTTTTTTCAACTATTAAGCTATAACAAAGATCTTCCTTATCTTTGAAATAATAGTAGAGAACCGGCTTGGTGACGCCGCAGGCTTCCGCGATTTCCCTCATCGAGATATCTTTAAGCCCTTTCTTCGCCATTAAAGAAAAAGCCTTGTTCTTAATTTTTTCCTTCATTAAATTTTCGTTCGTTTTATCTTTCATTTTATTTACCTACCGGTAAGTATATTTTAACACAAAATAAAAATCTCTGTCAAAGGTTTCGCAAAAAAATTAAGCCCCGCTCTTATGAAGCGGGGCTTCTTAAACATTAAACCGAAATTTGTTTTCGGTAGCTATTTAAGTATAAGTTCAATCTTTTTGAGCTGAGTTTTATTGACTTTTTTATGAGGCGCGGCTACGGAATTGTACATAGTTTCGTTACACGCCGCGCAGCGTTTTAGCGCCGCTATCGCAGGCACCGCCGATAAAATAAGCTTCTTTGCGGAAACTTCATTACTTTTCATCGTTTCGTTTACTTTTGCGGCGGTAACTTCTTCGCCCTCTTTCCAAGAATCAAAATCGGTAACCATTGCGCAAAAGCCGTAAGCCAAGCCCGCTTCCCGGGCCAGTTTCGCTTCCGGGCAGCTGGTCATACCGATTAAAGACCAACCCATTTTGCGGTGGAAATCGCTTTCGGCCTTCGTGGAAAAAGCCGGGCCTTCCATACAAACCAAAACGCCGCCCTGCGCCGATTGGATTTTTAATTTTTTCGCCTGTTTGTAAAGTTCATTTTGTACGCAGGTGCAAAAAGGATGAGCGAAAGACACGTGCCCCACTATTCCGTTACCGAAAAATGTTTGGACGCGCCCAACGGTTTTATCCACGATTTGATCGGGAAAAACCAAAGTTTTGGGGGGCAGTTTTTCTTTTAAAGACCCAACCGCGCTGAAAGACAAAATTATTTTTGCGCCGAGCTTTTTTAAAGCGTAAATATTGGCGCGGTACGGAACTTCGGACGGAAGATAAATGTGATGCCTGTTATGACGGGCCAAAAAACCCACTTTTACCCCGCCTATTTCGCCCGTAATAATTTTGTCGGACGGGTCGCCGAAAGGCGTTTTTACGGAAACTTCTTTTTTATTTTTCATCTCCGCAAGATTATAAAGGCCGCTGCCGCCGATTATCGCTATATCTATCATATTAAACCTCCGTAAAGCGGAAATTGTTTTAAAAAGTCTTTTACTCTTTCGGCTTCCGCAAAAAGTTTTGCGTCGTCTTCGTGATTATTGACGGCTTCGTCTATAAAAGCGGCGATTTTAAGCATATCAGACTCTTTCATACCGCGAGTCGTTACCGCCGGGGTTCCAAGCCTTACGCCGCTGGTTATCATAGGTTTTTGCGGGTCGTAAGGAATGGTGTTTTTATTGCAGGTAATCCCGGCTTTGTCCAAAGCGGCCTCGGCCTGTTTGCCCGTAATGTTTTTGCTTCTCAAATCCACGCTGAAAACGTGGCAGTCAGTGCCGCCAGCAACTATGCGGTAGCCCAAATCTTTAAGAGCCCGGCAAAGAGCTTGAGCATTTAATTTGACTTGATGTTGATATGTTTTAAATTCGGGTTTTAAAGCTTCCCCAAAACAGACGGCTTTGGCCGCGATAATATGCATTAAAGGGCCGCCCTGTGTACCGGGGAAAACCGTTGAATTAACTTTTTTAAGATATTGCTCTTTGCACAAAATCAAACCGCCGCGCGGGCCGCGCAAAGTTTTATGCGTGGTTGTGGTAACCAAATCAGCATAAGGAACCGGGGACGGATATTCCCCCGCGGCTACAAGGCCGGCATAATGGGCGATGTCGCAAACCAAATACGCACCGACGGAATCGGCAATTTTCCTTAAATAAGCCCAATCAAAAATGCGGGAATAGTTGGAAGCCCCCGCCATAATAAGTTTTGGTTTTGCCTCAAGTGCGGTTTTTGCGGCTTCGTCATAGTCTATTTCTTCGGTGTCTTTGCGGACATTCATTTCCACAATTTTGAAATACTTTCCGCTGAAATTAAGAGGGTGTCCGTGCGTCAAATGACCGCCGTGGGAAAGATTCAAACCCAATACCGTGTCGCCCGGTTCAATAAGGGAAAGATAAGCCGCTATATTTGCTTGCGTACCGCTGTGAGGCTGGACGTTCGCGCCTTCAGCTTTAAAAAGTTCTTTGGCTCTTTCTATCGCCAAAGTTTCGATTTTATCCACATATTCGCATCCGCCGTAATATCTTTTGGAAGGATAACCTTCCG
>SAMEA3663015__coassemble_803_pt1 | contig 11039 bp, 4 predicted proteins | sample SAMEA3663015__metabat2_low_PE_015 | metagenome-assembled genome bin SAMEA3663015 (sample SAMEA3663015) | pig gut metagenome | biome: pig gut; feature: pig-associated habitat; material: faeces | place: France | collected 2012 | reverse complement strand
TACTCAAGGATTTTGGTAACGACGCCCGCGCCTACCGTTCTTCCGCCTTCTCTAATAGCGAATCTTACTCCTTCTTCCATCGCTACCGGCGTGATTAACGTCACTTCTATTTCAGCGTTGTCGCCGGGCATTATCATATCGCCCTTGAACTGTAACTCTCCCGTTACGTCCGTCGTCCTAAAGTAGAACTGCGGTTTGTAGCCCGGTGTTAACGGCGTATGTCTACCGCCTTCGTCTTTCTTCAAGATATATACCTGACCGATAAATTTCTTGTGCGGTGTTATGCTCTTCGGCGCGGCCAATACTTGTCCTCTTTCTACCTGCTTCTTGTCTATACCTCTGAGCAAGATACCTACGTTGTCGCCAGCTATACCTTCGTCCAATAACTTCCTGAACATTTCTATACCGGTCGCTACTGACGTTAACGTGTCTCTAAATCCGATAATTTCTACCGCGTCACCTACTTTAATGTGACCTCTTTCAATTCTTCCAGTCGCTACAGTACCGCGGCCAGTGATTGAAAATACGTCTTCTACCGCCATCAAGAACGGTTTGTCCGTTTCTCTCTTCGGCTCAGGGATCCACGTATCCAATGCTTCTAAAAGTTTCTTTATCGCGGGTACACCGATTTCGCTCTGATCGCCTTCTATTGCTTTCAACGCGCTCCCTCTGATGATTGGCGTATTGTCCCCGTCAAATTCATATTTGCTTAATAATTCGCGTACTTCCATTTCTACTAAGTCTAAAAGTTCCGCTTCTTCTACCAAATCTACTTTGTTCAAGAACACTACCAACTTCGGTACGTTTACCTGTTTGGCCAACAATACGTGCTCTTTCGTCTGAGGCATAGGACCGTCTACCGCTGATACTACCAATATAGCGCCGTCCATCTGCGCCGCACCCGTGATCATATTCTTAATATAGTCAGCGTGGCCCGGGCAGTCTATGTGCGCATAGTGCCTTTTGTCTGATTCATATTCTACGTGTGATACCGCTACCGTTACAATCTTGCTCGCGTCCCTTACTACGCCGCCTTTCGCAATATCGCTGTACGCCATCTCTTTGGATTTGCCTTCGCTCGCTAATACTTTCGTCAACGCTGCCGTTAACGTCGTCTTGCCGTGGTCTACGTGTCCAATCGTCCCGACGTTCACGTGCGGCTTGCTTCTTGAAAATTTTTCTTTAGCCATTTTATTCTCCGTAATAAGATAAAGCCGCCCCTTATTTCTAAGGGGCGGGCTTAAAGTTTATTTATTTTGCCGCTGCGGCGGTTTTCTTTTCGATTATGCCTTTAGCGACGTTGGCGGGTACTTCTTCATAGTGGCTGGGTTCCATAGTAAAGGACGCCCTGCCCTGTGAAAGTGAACGTACCGTAGTGGCGTAGCCGAACATTTCGGAAAGCGGAACTTGCGCTTTGATATATTTGGCATTGCCTCTTTCGCCCATTTCGCCGATTTTTGCGCGGCGGGAGCTTAAATCGCCCATAATATCACCCATATTGGCTTCCGGCGTAACGACTTCAACCTTCATAATAGGTTCCAAGAGGACGGGGGCGGCCTTTTTGGCGCCTTCCTTTAAACCCATTGAAGCGGCGATTTTAAACGCCATTTCGGAGGAGTCTACCTCGTGGAATGAACCATCGTATACGGCGACTTTTACGTCAACCAACGGATATCCGGCCAAAGCGCCGCTTTCCAAAGCTTCGCGGCAGCCTTTTTCAACCGCGGGGATATACTCGCGCGGAATGCGGCCTTGAGTGATTTCGTTGACGAACTCAAACCCTTTGCCGGCCGGCTGGGGTTCAAGCCTCAAGAATACGTGACCATACTGACCTTTACCGCCGGACTGTCTGATAAACTTGCTTTCCTGCTGGACAGTCTTGGTAATGGTTTCCCTGTAAGCTACCTGAGGCGCGCCCACATTGGCCTGTACGTTGAATTCACGTTTCATACGGTCAACGATAATATCCAAGTGAAGTTCGCCCATACCGGAAATAACCGTCTGGCCGGTTTCTTCATCGGTGCGAACGCGGAAAGTCTGGTCTTCTTCGGCGAGTTTTGCCAAAGCCGTTGACATTTTGTCGGAATCGTCTTTGGATTTAGGCTCTACCGCGATGGAGATTACAGGCTCCGGGAAGGTAATGCTTTCAAGCACTATCGGATGTTCCGGGGAGCAGAAAGTCTGCCCGACGGAAGCGTTTTTCAAAGCCACGGTGGCGGCAATGTCGCCCGCTCTTAAGGATTTTACTTCTTCCCTCTTATTGGCGTGCAGGCGCATAATACGCCCAACCCTTTCCTGAGCGTTCTTGGAAGGGAACAGAACCGTATCGCCGGCGTCAAGCTTACCGGAGTATATTCTGAAGAATGAGAGTTTACCGACATAAGGATCCGTCTGAATTTTGAAGAGTAAAGCGCAGAAAGGATCTTTATCAGAATGAGTTCTTGTTTCTTCTTCGCCCGTATCGGGGTTGGTGCCTTTTACCGGGGGAATATCCATAGGTGAAGGCAGATAGTAGCAAACCGCGTCGAGCAAAGGCTGTACGCCTTTGTTCTTGTAAGAAGAACCGCAAATTACCGGGAAAAATTTACCCGTTAAGGTGCCTCTTCTGATAGCGGCGCGGATTTCATCAACCGTGAAATTGGTTTCGCCGTTTAAGTAGCGTTCCATAATGGCATCGTCGAAATCGGCGATTTTTTCCAACATATGCGCTCTTGCGGCTTCGGCTTCTTCTTTAAGATCGGCCGGGATTTCTTCCTCGTGGAAAGCAGCGCCGGTATGGTCGCCTTCCCAGACAATCGCTTTCATCGTGATGATGTCGACTACGCCGTTAAATTCCGCTTCTGCCCCTATAGGGATTTGAATCGGGCAGGCGTTTCCGCCGAGTTTGTCGACGATGGACTGGGCGGATCTTTTAAAGTTCGCGCCGATTCTGTCCATTTTATTGATATAAGCGATTCTGGGTACGCCGTATTTATCGGCCTGACGCCATACGGTTTCGGACTGAGGTTCAACGCCCTGCACACCGTCGAAGCAGCAAACAGCGCCGTCGAGTACGCGCAAAGAGCGTTCCACTTCGGCCGTAAAGTCCACGTGTCCCGGAGTGTCGATGATGTTGAACTGGCAATCACGCCATTTGCAGTACACGGCCGCGGAGGTAATGGTGATACCGCGTTCCCTTTCCTGCTCCATCCAGTCGGTTACCGAAGCGCCATCGTGCGTTTCGCCGATTTTGTGCGTGCGGCCCGTATAAAAAAGGATACGTTCCGTAGTGGTGGTCTTACCGGCGTCGATGTGAGCGATAATACCGATATTTCTTATTTTCTCCAAAGGAAATACATTGTTATCTGCCATTTATCTATCCCTGCTTACCATTTAAAGTGAGCAAAAGCTCTGTTGGCTTCGGCCATTTTGTGAGTATCTTCTCTCTTTTTGAAAGCCGAACCTTCTTTCTTGGAACCCAAGAGAATTTCCTCGGCCAATTTTTCGGCCATAGGTCTGCCCTTCCTGGACTGGGCCGCGGCAAGCAGCCATCTCATCGCTACGGAAGTGCTCCTGATAGGTTTTACTTCTACGGGGACTTGATAAGTCGCACCGCCGACGCGCCTTGCTTTTACTTCCAAAAGCGGGCGAACGTTTTCAATGCAAGTGTTGAAAACTTCAAGCGGATCGGATTTGGTCTTTTCCTTTATGATGTCCATAGCTTTGAAGACGAGCTTCTCCGCGGTGGATCTTTTGCCCTCAAAATTAATTTTGTTGATGAACCTTGACATAAGTACGGAATTGTACTTATAATCGGCCGGGGGCAACGGCCTTCTGTCTCTGGGTCTTAAACCTTTTCTCGGCATATTAAATCAATCTCCTATTTACCAGCTTTGGGGCGTTTCACACCGTAAAGGGAACGGCCCTGTTTTCTGTTTTCTACACCCGAAGCGTCCAAAGCGCCGCGGATAATGTGATATCTGACACCCGGCAAGTCTTTAACACGGCCGCCGCGAACCAGCACGATGCTGTGTTCCTGCAAATTGTGGCCTACGCCGGGAATATAAGCGGTAACTTCCATTTTGGAGGTCAACTTAACACGGGCGACTTTCCTTAAAGCGGAGTTAGGCTTTTTAGGGGTCGTCGTATACACACGGGTGCAAACGCCGCGTCTTTGCGGGCAGGCGTTTAAAGCCGGAGCTTTCGTTTTAAACTCAGCTTTGCTTCTGCCGTGTTTGATTAATTGGTTTACTGTCGGCATTATTTAATTCTCTCCTATTTCTTTTTTGCTTTTCTCTTCAAATTCTTTAGTGATTTCTTTCGCTGATATACCGGTACCGGCAGGTATCAGATGGCCTACGATTACGTTCTCTTTAAGGCCTTCAAGGCGGTCAACCTGGCCCTTAATGGCAGCGTCCGTCAAAACCTTTGTGGTTTCCTGGAAGCTTGCCGCTGAAATAAAGGACTCGCTTGCGAGTGAAGCTTTACTGATACCCAAGAGTATGGTTTCAGCTTGGGCTTCTCTCTTGCCTTGCGCTTTAATGCGTCTGTTTTCCCTGTCAAATACCGCTTTGTTGACGATCTCGCCTTTAAGGAAGGAGGTATCCCCCGCATCTTGTATACGGACATTGCTTAACATCTGCCTTACGATAACCTCAATGTGTTTATCATTGATTGTTACGCCCTGCAAACGGTAAACTTCCTGTATAGCGTTGAGCAGGAATTCCTGCACTTCTTTAATACCCTTTACGCGCAGCACGTCGTGAGGGTCAATGGCACCGTCTGTCAAAGCTTCGCCCACAGCAACATTATCGCCTTCGTAAACAACCAAGTGTTTACCTTGCGGTATGCTGTAATGCTCTTCTTTGTTAATTTCATCATTCCTGAGGACTACCTCTATTAGCCCTTTCGGAGATGTTTCCAGCCTTATCACACCTGAAAATTCTGCTATTATGGCAGGGTTCTTGGGGCGGCGGGCTTCAAAAAGCTCCGCGATTCTGGGCAGACCGCCGGTAATATCTTTGGTGCTGCCAGCTTCTCTGGCGATTTTTGCCAAAACGTCACCCGCCAAAACTTCCTCGCCGGATTCCACAAGCAAGATAGTATCGATAGGCAAAGGATAAGTGAACTTGTCTTTCTTGCCTTCAATAATCACGCGCGGGTTCTTTCTGCCCACTTTGCTTGCGGTAATCTTGCGCTCGATAATACCGGTAACTTTGTTTCTCTCTTCCTGCAGAGTCATACCTTCCTGTATGTCCACAAGTTTGATTACGCCGTCGGTTTCGGCGAGTACCGGCAAGGAGTGCGGATCCCACTCTGCCATTACAGTATCTTTAGTCACCTTGGATTTATCATCAACATAAACCCTGGCGCCGTACTGTAATTTGTATTCATATATTTTACCATTTTCCGCCTCTACAAATATAGAGCCGTTTCTGGAAATACAAATTTTATTGTCAAATCTGTCGGTAATAATCTTGACGTCTTTAAATACGGCTTTGCCGTTGGCTTCCGCCACAGCCTGAGAACGGCTGAGTACACGGGAAGCCGCACCGCCGATGTGGAACGTCCTCAAAGTAAGCTGGGTACCAGGCTCGCCGATGGACTGAGCGGCTATAATACCTACCGTATCGCCCTTTCTGGCCAATGTGCCCGTCGCCAAGCTGTTACCGTAGCATTTTGCACATATCCCGAAAGGAGCGGCGCAAGTAAGTACGGAACGCACTCTGACGGCTTCAACGCCGTATTTCTTAATGGCGGAAGCTTGTTCCGGATTGATTATATCGCCTTTTTTAATAATCGTAACGTCTTTGTCGCCGTCTTTGACTATGACGTCTTCCAAGGCGCAGCGGCCCAAAGCTCTTTCCTCAAGAGGTTCAATAACTTCTTCGCCGGACATCAAAGATTTCAAAAGTACGCCGTCGGAAGTTCCGCAGTCGTCCTGCGTAACAACCAAGTTATGGCCCACGTCAACCAAACGTCTGGTAAGATAACCGGCGTCGGCCGTTTTCAAAGCCGTATCGGACAAACCTTTACGACCGCCGTGAGTTGAAATAAAGTATTCCAAAACCGAAAGACCTTCCCTAAAGTTCGCGGTAATAGGGGATTCAATAATTTCGCCCTGACCGCCGGTAAGCTTCTTTTGCGGTTTTGCCATCAAACCCCTCATACCGGCTAATTGGCGGACTTGCTGTCTGGAGCCCCTCGCGCCAGAGTTTGCCATCAAATAAACTGAGTTGAATTTTTGACCGCCTTCTTTGACGGGCTGCTTTTCAACGCTGCTCATTTCTTTGAACAGTTCTTCGGCGACTTCATCGGTAACTTTCATCCAAATATCGATTACTTTATTGTACCTTTCACCCTCGGTAATAATACCCTGTTCGGCCTGTTTCTGTATGGCTTTTACCTGTTTTTTGGCTTCGGCCACACGTTTTTCTTTGGCGGCCGGAACTATCATATCCGCAATGGAAATGGACAAACCGGATTTAGTCGCGTACTTATAGCCGGTATCCATAATTCTGTCCAAAAGCTGTACGGTTTCATATTTGCCGTAATTCGGATTTTTATAACATTCGCTGACGATTGCGGCAAGTTCCTTCTTGCCGATATCGCGGTTTTCGAACTTCCAGCCTTTGGGAAGTATCCTGTTAAAAAGTATGCGGCCTACGGAAGTAAAGTTTTTCCATTTGGAAACATCTTTGCCTTCATCGGCAACACCCGTAACGGTGGCTACTTTTATCTTTGCGTGCAAAGAAATTTTGCCATACTCGTAAGCGATAACTGCTTCTTCTCCGTCGGCGAATATAGAGCCTTCGCCTTTGTCGCCGTCTTTGATTTTGGTCATAAAGTTGATACCCAAAACCATATCGTGAGAAGGCGCCGCAATAGGCCTGCCGGAAGCCGGGGACAAAATATTGTTCGTCGCAAGCATAAGCGTGCGGGCTTCGATCTGGGCTTCAAGCGTCAACGGAACGTGAACGGCCATTTGGTCACCGTCGAAGTCAGCGTTGAAAGCGGCGCAGGTTAAAGGATGAAGCTGTATGGCCTTACCTTCAATAAGCACCGGCTCAAAAGCCTGTATACCCAATCTGTGAAGTGTAGGGGCGCGGTTTAAAAGTACCGGGTGATTTTTGGTTACCTTTTCCAAGATATCCCAAATTTCCGGGCGGACGCGTTCCAACATCTTTTTGGCGGCTTTAAGAGTAATGCCGTCCTTCTTCATAAGTTCGCCTATGATAAAAGGTTTAAAGAGCTCCAAAGCCATAAGCTTAGGCAAACCGCACTGATGTAATTTAAGGTTCGGGCCTACGACAATTACGGAACGGCCGGAATAGTCAACACGTTTACCCAAAAGGTTCTGGCGGAAACGTCCGTGTTTACCCTTGATAACATCGGAAAGGGATTTAAGCGGCCTGCCGCCCGCACCCAAAAACACCTTGCCGCGCGCGCCGTTTTCAATCAAAGCGTCAACGGCTTCCTGCAAGAGGCGTTTTTCATTGTAAATCATTACTTCCGGCGCTCTTAAGGATTCAATGTGTTTTAAGCGGTTGTTCCTATTGATGATTCTTCTGTATAAATCGTTCAAGTCCGAAGCCGCAAATCTGCCGCCGTCGAGCGGAACCAAAGGCCTCAAATCCGGCGGAATTACCGGCAGGACGGACATAATCATCCATTCGGGCCTGTTGCCGCTTTCTTTAAACTCTTCCATCGTTTTAATACGGCGGATTAATTTGCTTCTTTCAAGTTCGCTCTGCGTTTCTTTAAGTTCCAAGTGCAAAGCGGGAATTTCTTTATCAAAATCAATGCCGGCCAAAAGTTCTTTAATGGCAGGCGCACCGATACCTACTTTCAAGCGGGAGCCGTGTTTCTTTCTGGCTTCGCGGACTTGTCCGTCGGTCAAAAGATCGCCTTTTTTGAAGTCGGTCCTGCCGGTTACGGAGTCAATGGTATCTTCCAACACTACATAGCTGGCATAGTATACGATACGTTCCAAATCGGAAGTTTTCATATCCAAAAGAATACCGATTCTGGAAGGGGTCTTTCTTAAAAACCAAACGTGGGCAACGGGAACGGCAAGTTCAATATGGCCCATTCTCTCGCGGCGGACTTTGGCTTCGGTTATTTCGACGCCGCAGCGATCACAGCACATACCTTTGAATTTTACCCAGCGGTATTTGCCGCAGGAGCATTCATAGTCTTTAGTAGGGCCGAAAATGCGTTCGCAGAATAAGCCGTCCCTCTCCGGTTTTAAAGTCCTGTAATTGATGGTTTCCGGTTTTTTAACCTCGCCGCTCGACCAGGATAAAATCTGCTCGGGGCTGGCAATACCTAACTTGATAGCGTCGAAATCAAAAAAGTTGAGTTCGCCTAATTTCTTTGTTTTTTTTGTGTTATTATTTGATACATCAAACATTTTATCTCTCCACTATTTAGCAGCTGCTTCTTCTTTTTTGGCGTCTTCGGTTTTTTGCTCGTTTTCCGTATGTTCTTTAAGCAATTCCACGCTTACGCCCAATGCCTGAAGTTCTTTTACAAGCACTTTAAACGATTCCGGAACGCCCGGTTGGCTGGGCAGCTCGCCTTTTACTATGGATTCGTACATTTTGGTTCTGCCGACGAAATCGTCCGATTTGACGGTTAAAAATTCCTGCAAGGTGTAAGTGGCGCCGTAGCCTTCAATGGCCCAAACTTCCATTTCACCGAATCTCTGTCCGCCGAATTGAGCTTTACCGCCCAAAGGCTGCCTGGTTATCAAGCTGTAAGGGCCGGTTGACCTTGAGTGAACCTTATCTTCAACCAAGTGAATAAGCTTCATAATATACATATAGCCGATAGTTACTTTTTCGGCAAAAGGCTCGCCGGTTCTGCCGTCGTAAAGAGTAATGCGGCAGTAATCGTCGGGGAGATATTTCTCCGGTACGCCTTTGGCTCTTAAAGCGTCTTTGGCTTTGCGGACTTGTTCTTTTACTTCTTCTTCGCTCGGGCCGTCAAATACCGGCGTAGCGGTATTGATGTTTAAGTGATGAGCCGCCCAGCCTAACATCGTTTCAAAAAGCTGGCCGACGTTCATCCTTGACGGAATACCCAACGGGGACAACACAACGTCAAGCGGAGTGCCGTCCGGGAGGAAAGGCATATCTTCTTCCGGCAAAATTCTGGCTACAACGCCTTTGTTACCGTGGCGGCCGGAAAGTTTATCGCCCACCTGTACTTTGCGTTTGGAGGCTATAAAAACTTTTACCGACTTGTTTACCGTTACCGGCAATTCATCGCCTTTGGAGGAGAAATCTTTTTCCCTTTCGTAATGTTCAAGCAAGCGTTTTTCAAGAAGTTTGTAAAGATTCATCATAGAATCTTCCGCTTTTTTCAAGTTCGCGCCTTTTACCGTATTTCTTACATATTCAAGAGCGCGGGCTTTTTGCTCTTTCAAAGTTTCCAAATTATGCTGCATTTCGGCGTCAAGCGCTTTAAGCTTGGCTTTTTCTTCGGCTTTGGATAATTTTTCCTTGCGGACAAAAACCCTTGTGCCGATTACTTTACCGGTCGTGCCGGGAGGAACCCTTAAAGAAGCGTCGACTACATCGTCGGCTTTCTTGCCGAAGATTACCTTCAAAAGTCTTTCTTCCGGGGTAAGCTGCTGCTCGCCTTTCGGGGTTACTTTACCGACCAAAATGTCGCCGGGGCCCACCACTGTTGACGGGATAATTATGCCGTCTTCGTCCAAATGGGACAAAGCTTCCGTACCGATGTTCGGTATATCGCGGGTAATTTCTTCCGCGCCGAGTTTGGTGTTTCTTGCATCGGTGGAAAACTCGTGCAAGTGTATGGAAGTTAAAATATCTTCCTTTACAAGCCTGCTTGAAATCAAAATGGCGTCTTCGTAGTTGTAACCTTCCCAACTCATAAAGCCAACGAGAAGGTTGCGGCCCAAAGCCAAAATACCGTCGTCCATTGAAGGACCGTCAACAAGCACTTGACCTTTTTCCACAGTGTCACCAGCTTTTACAAGCGGTTTGTGGTTGACGCAAGTATCTTGGTTGGAGCGTTTATATTTAGTAAGCTCGTAAATTTCGGTTTTGCCGCCTTTAGTCGGCTCAATGGCAATAATATCGGCCGAAGCGAAAATTACTTTACCGTCCTGTTTGGCCACCATAGAAGAACCGGAATCCCTTGCTACCGCGGCTTCAATGCCGGTACCTACGAGCGGGGCTTCCGCTTTAAGCAAAGGCACGCCTTGACGCTGCATGTTGCAACCCATCAAAGCACGGTTTGCGTCATCGTGCTCAAGGAAAGGTATCAAAGCGGCTGAAACGCTGATTACCTGTAAGGGAGAAATATCCATATAATCAACTTCGCCCGGAACAACCAAAGGATAGTCAGAGCGAACGCGGCACGCCACTTGATCCGCTATCAATTTGCCGTCCGCAGCCAAAGGCGTATTGGACTGAGCGACCATATAATCGTCTTCAATATCGGCCGTAAGATAATCTATCTTATCCGTAGCTTTGCCGTTTTCGACTTTTCTGAACGGAGATTCCAAAAGACCGTATTTGTTTACCTTGGAATAGCACGCCAAAGAAGTTATCAAACCGATGTTCGGACCTTCAGGCGTTTCAATAGGGCAAAGCCTGCCGTAATGAGTATGGTGAACGTCGCGGACTTCGAAGCCTGCGCGTTTTCTGTTAAGACCGCCGGGGCCCAAAGCTGAAAGTCTGCGTTTATGGGTAAGCTCGGAAAGAGGATTGATTTGGTCCATAAACTGAGAAAGCTGGGACGTACCAAAAAATTTCCTTATAATACCAGCAACCGGCTGAGCGTTTACCAAAGAGCGCGGAGTCGGTTTCTGGGTGGAAGCTTCCTTATTCATTTTATCTCTTGCGGTTTTAGCCATTTGGGAAAGACCGACGCGGATTTGGTTTTCCAAAAGTTCACCGATACCGCGTACACGCCTGTTGCCCAAGTGGTCGATGTCGTCAAGTTTAAAATCAATGGAGGTTCCGTATCTTTCGGCGATATATTCTTCGCCGGCGTTTAAAGCCAAAAGGTATTGCAAGGTTACG
>SAMEA3663015__coassemble_798_pt1 | contig 11118 bp, 9 predicted proteins | sample SAMEA3663015__metabat2_low_PE_015 | metagenome-assembled genome bin SAMEA3663015 (sample SAMEA3663015) | pig gut metagenome | biome: pig gut; feature: pig-associated habitat; material: faeces | place: France | collected 2012 | reverse complement strand
CGGGCGGGCAGAAAACGCCGCCGAAGATATTTTGACAAAAGAAGATTATAAAAGAATAATCGAAAATCTGCTTTTTATAACGGATAGGCCCTTAAGCATAGCCAAGCTTTCGCAGGTGGCGCAGATAAACAATATCCAACTTACCAAGGATATAGTCAACTCTTTGGCGCAGGAATACGCGCAGACCGCGCGCGCCATACAGATTATAGAACTTGGCGGCGGGTTTCAGATGTCCACCAAGCCGGAATACGGGCGCTGGGTGCGGGCTTTGTTTAACGAAAAAACTTCCGACAAACTTTCTTCCGCCGCTTTGGAAACTTTGGCCATTATAGCTTATAAACAGCCCGTTACAAGGGCGGAAATAGAAGCCATAAGGGGTGTTGATGCCGTCGGCCCTTTGGAAAAGATTATGGAACGCGGGCTTGTCCGCATAGTCGGGCGCAAAGACGCTCCCGGCAAACCTATGGTTTACGGTACTACGGACGAATTTTTAAGGCTTTTCGGCCTTAACCATATTTCACAACTGCCGGAACTGAAAAGTTTTGAGAACAAAGGCCCTAAGGAAATACAAAGCGATTTGCCTTTCGGCCCCAGCCTGCCTGAAATTAAGCAGGCTATTTTGCCGCTTGAAGACGACGTGGACGTGTTTACCAGAAATACGCCGGAAGATATAAGAGCGGTGCCTTCGGAAGCAGGACCCGCCGACGATCAAAGCGGAGATCTTCCTTCCGCAGAGGTAATGCCGCCTAAATCCGCGGAAAATGCGCCTGAAGCGGCCCCGCAGAACGAAGATATTGTTCCCGCAGAGGGTTTTAAGCAGGAAAGCGGCCTTGAAGAAGATATGCTGAAAGAAGGCCTTGACGATTTAAAATAACAGCCGAAGTATATACAAGTTTTTAAAGGAGAGATTTTATGAATATAGTTTTAGCCGCCAGCGAGGCTTTTCCGTTTTGCAAAACGGGCGGTCTGGCGGATGTCGTAGGCGCTCTTACGCAAGATTTTTCCAGAACCAGAGGAACGAAAGTCCTACTGTTCCTACCCAGATACAGGAACATCAACAACGCTTCTTCTTTAAGAACCGTACCGGGTGTTTTTTATATTCCCGTAGGCTCACGTTTGGAGCCTGCCCAGATTTCTTACCTTAAATGGGGTAATGCTTTGGTATTTTTTGTGGAATCAAACAAGTATTTCGACCGGCCCGAACTTTATTTTACCAAAACGGGCGATTACGCCGACAATGACGAACGCTTTATGTTCTTTTCCCGCGCGGTTTTGGAAGCCTGTAAATTTATCGGCTTCAGGCCCGATATAATCCACGCGCACGATTGGCAGGCCGGGCTTTTGCCCGCTTATCTTAAGACGGTTTATAAAACGGACGCTTTCTTTACGCGTACGCGTTGTATGTTTACGATACACAATATAGCTTATCAAGGGTATTTCCCCAGGGAAAGTTTTGTAAAAGCGGGTTTCTTTGAGCCGGATTTTACGCCGGACAAATTTGAATACTGGGGCGGAATAAGCTACCTTAAAACGGGTATGGTTTTTGCCGACAAAGTAAACACCGTCAGCCCTACTTACGCTCAGGAACTTTTAAGAGGACAAAACAGCTTCGGTCTTGAAGGCGTTTTAAGGAATAAAGGCGCGGACTTTTTGGGCATTATCAACGGCATTGACGGCGAAGTTTGGGATCCGCAAAGCGACACTATGATACCTATGGGTTACGATGATGAATCTTTAAAAGGCAAGGCTGTTTGCAAAGCGGCTTTACAGCGTGAGTGCGGCTTGGCGGAAAACCCTTCGATTCCTTTGTGCGCTATGGTAAGCCGTTTGGCCTATCAAAAGGGTGTGGACTTGCTGCCCGACGTTATCCGCGCAATGGAAGGCAAAATGCAATTTATAATTGAGGGTAAGGGCGACCCTCACGCGGAATATATCTTCGGCGAACTTGCGGCGCGTTATCCTTCTTCTTTCGCTTTCAGAGCGGTGGTTGACGAAACTTTGGCGCATAAAATTTACGCCGGCGGGGATATGTTCCTTATGCCCTCACGCTTTGAACCCTGCGGTTTAAGTCAAATGATAGCTATGCGCTATGGCACTTTGCCGGTGGTTTCTAAGGTCGGCGGGCTTGCCGACACCGTGAAAGGATATGAAGGCGATATGTCTGCCGAACTTAAAACCGGTTTCTTTATTAATAATTTGGACGTAAACGGCCTTATAGGGGCTTTAAATACCGCTCTTGGCGTTTACAATAAAAAGAAAGTTTGGAAGGCTATGCTTGCCAATGCTATGGCGGAAGATTTCTCTTGGGAAAATTCTTCAAGGCAGTATATCAAATGTTTTAATGAAATATTGGGAAGGATATTTTAAATGAAGAAGTTGTCGTTTGCGTTTTTTGTTTTACTGTTTGCGGTTGTTTCTTTCGCCGCCGAAAAGAAGAATATTATTTTTGTTGTCGCCGATGGGGGAGGCCCGGCGGCTATGGGGCTTTTGCTGCAATACGCGCGCTATGCGGAAAATTCTCCTTATGCGGACAGAACTTCCAACTTGGAAAAAATATTTGCCGGTTCGGAATTGGGCATAGTCTTAAACGCCACCAAAGAAACGATAGTAACCGATTCCGCAGCGGCGGGTACGCATATGGCCAAAGGCACGCTTACCTATCCCGAATATTTGGGAATGGGCGCGGACGGGGAAAACGCCGAAAGCCTTTTAAAAAAAGCTCAAAATTTGGGTATGGCGACAGGGCTTATTACCGATGTTTATCTTTCAGACGCCACTCCTTCCGCATATACGGCGAATGTAAACAGCCGCAGAAATTATGAGGAAATTTCTGCCGCTTTGCTTAATTCCGGCGCGGACGTACTTTTGGGCGGCGGGCTTAATTATTTTACTTCCGATAAGGATTTAAAAGACGAAAAATACGCCGGAATCTTCAAAAAAATACCTTACTCAAAAGAGCTTTCCCCTGCTTTAAAGAACAGCCTTTTCGAAAAACTTATAACAAGCGGCTATCCTTTGGTTTTTGATAAAAAAGGCTTGCAAAAAGCGAAATCGGATAAACTCTTGGGGCTTTTCGGCCCAAGCGCGATACAGTTCAGCGTAAATCCCGCTCCTTATGCCCCAACTTTGAAAGATATGACGGGGAAAGCTTTGGAAATTTTGTCCAGGAACAAAAACGGTTTCTTCCTTATGGTGGAAGCCGGCGCGCTTGATTGGATGCTTCACGATAATGACCAAGGCGCGGCTTTGGCCGAACTTTTAGAACTGGACGAAACTTTGGGGCTCATCAAAGACTGGGCGGATAAAAACCCCGATACTATGGTTGTAATAACGGCCGATCACGATACGGGCGGATTTGGTTTTCAGTACAGAAAAGTCAAAGGTGACGAACTTGAGCTTAAAAAAGAACAAGGCTATCCTTTATACGATAAAAAAGATTATTCCGTAAAGAGCAATTTGGATATTATCGCCAAGCAAACCAAAATGCAGCGCGATATGAAGAGCGAATTTAACGCCTTGGGCGAAAAGCGCCAAACCCCCAAAGCGATACAGCAATATCTTATTGAGAATATGGGTTATGAACTTCCTTTGGATTTTATTGAAGACAAAGGCGATTTTGACGACTGCCTGAAAGAAATCAACAAACGCCTCGGTGTAACCTGGAGCACCGGCAATCATACGGGCAGCCCTCTTTTTGTAAGTTTTTACGGCGCGGGCGCGCCAAAAAAGCCCGGCGTTTTGCATAATACGGAAATAAATAAAATTATAGAGAGGTTTTTATATGACGGAAAATAAGCTCTCTTTCACGGCGCAAAGCAGAATAATATTCTTTTTGTTGGCTTTGGCTTTGCTTGTTCAGGGTGCTTTGTTTTTAAGGCTTCAGGCTTATGAGGCTTTTGATGTTTTGCTTTCCGATTTTAAAATAGCCGTAGTTTTGAATAATGCCAGTTCGGCGGAAACGGAATCTTTCACAAAAAAGCTTAATTCCCTTCCCGGCGTTACGGAAGTAAGATATTTAAACGCGAAAGAAGCTTTAGCTATGCCGGGGGCCTCTTCGGAGCAGAACGGTTTTGAGGTTTTTTTGCCTAAGGAAGATTTCCTGCCGGCTTTTTTTGAATTGCGCGTCAATAAATCCGTTATGATGAATCCGCAGCCTTGGGTAGCGGAAAACTTCTCCAAAATGCCGCAGGACGCCCAAGCTTATTATAAAGAGAGCCAAGCCGCCTCTGCAATTTACTTGGACGGTGTAATAAAATTTATAAATATAATTTTGGGCTTAAGCGTGTTTTTCTTTTTGGCTTTTTGCTTCTTGGTAGAAGCTTATTATACAAGAATAACGGCTTTGCCCTCGCGCCTTGGCGGTTTGCTCTGCGGATTTTTAAGTTACGCTTTAGCCTTGGGTGCGGGTTTTATTTTGATTTCCCCGCTTAAATTGGCCGCCGTAAAAGCTTTTAAGTTTGATTTATGGCCGCAGGCGGCCTGTTTGCTTTTGTGCCTTATGTTGGGGTGGACTTTATCTAAATGGAAAAAATTTTAATTTCCTTTTTTATATTTTTCTTAGTGGCGGCGGTTCCTCTGAACTGTGCGTCTAAGGAGGAACTTGCCTCCATAGAACGCCAAGCCAAGGAAAAGGAAGCCCAGCTTAAAAAATATAAAGCGCGGGAGGCCGCCCTTTCAAACGAACTTAAGGCCCTCACGCAAAAACAGAAAAAGACGGAACAACTGGCCGTTAAAATCAGTAATGATATTGAAGGTATGCAAACAAAAAGCAGTATGATACGGCGACATAAAGAAGTGGTTGAAAACAATCTGCCGCTTTGGCAGAACATAATGAAAGCGGAATTTTCAAATTACGCAGTGGAAAGAATGTTGGGCGAAAGTTATTACAATTCTTCGGAACTTTTGCGGGCTTTGGCTTTGTCTTCCACTTTAAAAACGCACGCCGTTTTTATGCAAAAACTTTCCTCGGAAATCGACAAGACCCAAAAGGAAATCGACGGCTTTAAGGAAAAGCATTCCTCTCTGCTGGCCGAGCGCGACAAACTGGAAGAAGAAAAATCGGCCCTTTTGGGCAGTTATGAAAAAAAGAAGGAAGATTTGCAGGAAGCCCACGCTTTGTACGAAAAAGCAAATAAAGATTTAAAAGAGCTTAAAGCTTCCGCCGCGCAGCTTCAAAAAATACTTAAAGAGGCGGAAGCCAAACGCAAGGCCGAGCAGAAAAAAGCCGGCCAAAAACAAACCGGCGCGGCGCTTAATATAAGTAAAAACTCGCTTCCTTGGCCTGTTAGTGGTAAAATAATAAGTAAGTTCGGTAAAGAATACCAAGCCCAGCTGAAAACTTGGATTTTCCGCGACGGCATAAAAATATCCGCCGCCAAAGGCGCACCGATAGTAAGCGTTGCGGAAGGGAAAGTAATCTTTGCGGGGGAATTCCGCTCCTACGGGAATGTTGTTATAGTGGATCACGGCGGCGGTTTCTTTACCATTTACGGATTTTTAAGCGAAATCCGCGCCTCTTTGGACAAGCAAGTTAACAAGGGGCAGATTATAGGCCTTTGCGGTGCGGATACACAGGGCTCGGCTATGGGCAGCGGCCAGAACGCGCTTTATTTTGAAGTTCGCTCCGGCACTTCCGCGGTTGACCCGGAACTTTGGCTTGAGAAAAAATAAAAGGATAATTTATGAAAAAGAAAATAAACGTATATGTAATCTTTATGATAGCGGCTTTTTTTATGGGCACGATGTTTCCTTTCGCCTATTCCGGCGTGGACACCGGGCTTGACCAACTTAAAATACTTGTCGACGTAATGGGCAAAATACAGGATAACTTTGTGGAAGAAAAAGACGCCAAGGATTTGGTTACCGGCGCGCTTTACGGTATGGCTTCCCAACTTGACGAATTTTCCGAATATATCAGCGTAGACGATATGAAAGCTATGCGCGAGGAAACAAAAGGCGAATTCGGCGGGGTCGGTATGCGGCTTAACTCCTCAAAGCCGGGGGAACTTATCGTCGTTACGCCTTTGCCCGACAGCCCCGCTTACAAAGCAGGCGTAGAACCTAAAGATAAAGTAATCAAAATAGACGGCAGGCCCGTTTCCGAGATGAAAAGTGACGAAGCCGTCGCGGCTTTAAGGGGGGAAGTCGGCACCAAAGTAAAAGTCGAACTTGAAAGAAAGGACGAAAAAACCGGTAAAACTTCAACTAAAAAAGTAACTTTAAAAAGAACGAAAATTATTCCCGAAGTGGTCTTTTCCAAAATGATGGAGGGCGATATCGGCTATATTTACGTTACCGATTTTTCGGGCCATACGGTTGAAGGTTTTGAAAAAGCAATGCAAACTTTACAGGATAAAGGAATGAAAGCTTTAATCGTTGATTTGCGCTTCAACCCCGGCGGTCTTTTGGACAGTGCGGTAAACCTGAGCAAACTTTTTATCGGCGACAATAAACTTATAGTCTACACCAAAGGCCGCAAAGAAGAATTTTTTAAGGAATACAAAAGCAATCCCAAAGCCAAATACGCCGATATTCCTATGGCCCTTTTGGTAAATGAAGGTTCGGCCTCCGGCAGCGAAATCGTAGCCGGCGCTCTGCAAGATCATAAACGCGCGGTTTTAATAGGTTCCAGGACTTTCGGCAAGGGCAGCGTTCAGCAGGTTATCAGCCTGCCCGATACTTCCGGCCTCAGGATAACGGTTGCCAAATATTATACGCCTTTGGGCCGTATGATACATAAGAACTTCAAGGCCAAAAACGCCGACGAAACCGGCGGCATAGTGCCGGATATAGTGGTTCCTTTTGAGCCCGCCAAAGCCCGCGCGGCTACATTCTACACTACCAATTTAATTTATTCTCCCTCCAAAAAAACTGCGGAGCCGGAGCAAGCAAAAGCGGAAGACCCGGTTTTACAAAGGGCCGTGGAACTTTTAAAAGCCAGGGAAGTGCTTGGCAATCTTAACGTAAAAGAGGACGCAAAGGCTCAGTAACCCGGCGTAATTTAAGTGAAAGACAATTATATTCTTGGCATAGAAAGCACTTGCGACGAAACTTCCGCCGCCCTTCTTAAAAACGGGCGGGAGGTGGTTTCCAACGTGATTTATACGCAAATAGACTTGCATAAAAAATATGCCGGCGTCGTGCCGGAGCTTGCAAGCCGCGCTCACGCCGCAAAAATAGCGAGCGTTATTAAAGCCGCTTTGGGGGATATTATCCCCGATTATATCGCTTTTGCAAACGGCCCGGGTTTGCCGGGCGGGCTTTTGGTAGGGCGCGTGGCGGCGGAAACTCTGGCCAATCTTTTTGAGCGTCCTATTATAGGCGTCAACCACTTGGAAGGACACCTGTTTGCCAACGAACTTACGGGGACGGATAAGCTTAACCCACTTGAATTTCCTTTAATTTCGCTTATAGTATCAGGAGGGCACAGCGAATTATGGTTTGTCAGAAATTACGGCGATTATAAACCGCTCGGCAAAACGCGCGACGACGCCGCCGGCGAAGCTTTTGATAAAGTCGCCAAGCTTTTGGGGCTCGGGTATCCCGGCGGGCCGGAAGTTTCCAAACAGGCTTTAAAGGGGGACAGAAACGCCGTAAAATTCCCGCGGCCTATGCTTGACGGAAGCTGCGAATTTTCTTTCAGCGGCATAAAAACGGCGGTAAGCTATTATCTGCGGGATCATAAAGACGTCAGCGTGCCCGATATTTGCGCTTCTTTTGAGCAGGCGGTAGTTGAAACTTTAGTCAAAAAAGCGATAAATGCGGCCGAAAAATACAAAGTAAAGCACATAGCCGTGGGCGGCGGGGTTGCCGCGAATGGTCTTTTAAGGGAAATGCTCGTAAAGAAAGCCGGAGAAAAGGGAATAGAGGCCCGTTTTGTTTTAAGGCCGCTTTCCTCTGATAACGCGGCGATGATAGCTTTGTGCGCGGCCAAAAAACTGGCAAGCGGCAAAGATACGGGCAATATCAGAATAAACCCAAATATGGTTGTGAGGAGCTGGCCCAACAAATGATTTTTTGGATGATGCCCGATAACGGCACGCTTACTCAGCGCATTACGGAAAAGATACTTGCCGGATTTAAAAAACATAATCCCGGGCTTAATATTACCATCAGGGTAATTAACCGGCGGACTTTGTGGACAAAGATGTTCACGCTTAAGCACGAAATCGGCCGCGCGGGCTGCCCGGATATAATAGCTTTTCCCCATTATTGGACAGGGCTTTTGGTTAAAGCCAATCTACTTGAAAATCTTACCGAACTTGATAAATCTTTGCGGGTGGATAATTGCTTGGACCCGCTTAAACCTTTTTGTTATAAAAAAGATACGGTGGACATTTATTCCTATCCTTGGTGGATGGATATCACCGCTTTGCATTACCGCGAAGACCACCTTAAACTTGTAACCTCAAAGCCCGAAGAACTTTTAAGCACTTGGCGCGGCTTTCTTGAAGCTTGCGCTATGCTGAAAGATTATTTCAGCGGGAAGGAAGACTACTTCCCCGTGCAAAACAATGATTTGCGCGGTTCTCTTTCATACCGTTCCGCTTTGCCTTGCATTTGGGGCCGCGGGGGCGATATTTTTGATGAAACGCGTACGGCCTCCGGCTTGGGGACGGAAGCTTTCCGCCTGGGCTTGCAGGATTTTATAGATTTGGCGCTGAAAGGATATATGCCTATTTTGAGGGAGCGCAGCTCCAACGGGGCGATATCAAGCGGTAAATCAAGTATGATGATTACGCGCCGCCAGGGTTTGTCTATGTTTGAAGGCAAAGAATCTTCTTTTAAAGTTAAAACTTTGCCCGTACCAAAAACAGGCCGAGAACATATAAACTATTTAAGCGGCGTAAATTTGGGAATAGTGCGCGGCGGAGCCAATATTGAGCACGCTCTTGAACTTATAAAATGGCTTACCCGCCCGGAAAAACAAATAGAATACGCTTCCATAACGGAAGTCTTCCCCGCGCTTGAAGGCAGTTTTGAGAATTTCCTTTTGGCTTCGCCGCACCGTATACAAAATTACGCGCATATCATAGCCGGCGCGCGCACGATGAGCAATCATACCGCATCCGGCACGGTTATGGAAATTTTGGGAAATATAATGTCCAAAGCGGCGAGCGCTGCGGTTATGAACCGCTATTCCGGCGCGATACTTGAAAGCGAACTTAAAAAAGCCGACGCCGAAGTGAACAATATCCTTCATCTTTATAACGAATAAGCCTATGCAAAACAAAAGAAGCTTGCTTTTATATAATTTTTATCAAGGCCTTTCCGACAGGTTTACAAGTATAGACCGTCTTTTAAGCCACGCCCTGCCGGTGCTTGCCGGGTATCTTGGCGCGGACAGAGTGTTGTTTTTTGATTGGAAAGAAGAAAAATCAATCATTTCCTTAAAAACCCTCTGCCAAAAAGGCAAGTGCTACGATTTGCAGGAAGATGTATTTGTAGACCGGTATTCCCCGGAAGTCATAAAACTTTTGCAGGACGGATATATGTTTTCCCCGGGGTTGGATTACCCGGCGGTGTACGTTTTGGTAAAATGGCGCAGCCCGCAGGGCAGCTTTGAAGCCTTGGCCAGCGGCCGGCGCGACAGAAGCCGCTACGGTGTAATAAGGGTGGAACGTTTTAAGAAAAGCAAACCTTTTACCCAAAGCGAAATAGAATCTTTAATAGCTTTGTGCCGGGAACTTTCCTCAAAAATAAATATGACGGAAATAGACCACTACAACATTTCCCAGCTGCAAAGAGCGCAGGCTTTAAACGATTTGGCTAGGGTGTTCGCTACGTCAATCCGATTGCGGGACAGCCTGATAGAAATTTTAAAAAGCATACAAAAAAGTTTTTATTTTGACAGAACTTCTCTCTATTTGGTCGATCCTAAAACCAATGAACTGCAGGAAGCTTACAGCGCGGATCTTTCCGGCGAAGTTAAAGAAATAGATATTACGGCCAATCTGTCAAAAAATTTTACTTCTTATTGCGACGGCGATTACGGCATTTGCCCGGCGGTGAAAGGTTCCGATATCGTTTTAACTATACCGCTTACGCTTCAAACCAAAAATTTGGGCTGGATGGTTTTTGACAATATGCTTTCGCGTATGCCGATAGCTACGGAAGATATGTTGAGTTTAAAACAATTTTCCGCGCAAATAGCTTTAGCCATAGATAACGCGCGCCTGTTTGAAAAAGTACAGGAACTTTCAAATTACGACGAACTTACAAAACTGGCTTTAAGACGTTTTTTTAACGAGAATCTTTCACAGGAAATTTACCGCTCCAAGCGTTTTAATTTAACCTTGTCTTTAATACTTATGGATATAGATTATTTTAAAACCATAAACGACACTTACGGCCATTTACTCGGCGACGAAGCTTTAAAGGAAGTCAGCAATGTTATTTTGGGCAGTTTGCGGCAGACGGATTTGCCCTGCCGTTACGGCGGGGACGAAATCGTTATAATGCTACCGCGCACCACCGGCGAGGAAGCCAAAAGCATAGCCAAACGCCTTTCGGAAAAGGTTTCCGCCATAAAACTCAATTCCAAGTATACCGGCGGCGCGGATATAAAACTTTCAATCAGCCAGGGCATAGCCGTATTCCCTTACGATACGGAAGACCAGTCCGAGTTAATCAAACGCGCTGACGAAGCCCTTTATTATGTAAAACAGCACGGGCGCGGCTTCTGGGCGCTTTACGGCGACGTCAAGGGTGGCGGAATAAAATGATAAATTTTTTGGCTGTGGGAGCGGGCGGATTTGTCGGCGCTGCGCTAAGATACGGCGTTTGCCTTTTTATGGTTTCGCGCGCGGGTCTTCATAATGCTTGGGGCACTTTTTTTGTAAATTTTTTCGGCTGCTTGCTTATAGGTTTTTTGGCGGGTTTTGAATTTAAAAATATTCAGCCGTTTAAATATTTCCTTATTACCGGTCTTTTGGGCGGATTTACCACTTTTTCCGCGTTTAGTCTTGACGCTCTTATGCTTCTTAAAGACGGACAAACTTTAAAAGCCGTGCTTTATATCCTTGGCACGCTGATAGTATGCATATCGGCGGTCTTTGCCGGATTTTCTGCGTTTAAGATAGTTAATTGATTATTTTCTTATATCGTGTGGCTTATATG
>SAMEA3663015__coassemble_794_pt1 | contig 11162 bp, 13 predicted proteins | sample SAMEA3663015__metabat2_low_PE_015 | metagenome-assembled genome bin SAMEA3663015 (sample SAMEA3663015) | pig gut metagenome | biome: pig gut; feature: pig-associated habitat; material: faeces | place: France | collected 2012 | reverse complement strand
AATACAGAGTTCTAAATTGGATTTGGTTTTTAAAGCTCTGCTTAGGCTTAATGACGGCAACCGTATAGAAACCGTCTTAATGAAGCCCGGCAAAACTTGGAGCGTCTGCGTTTCTTCTCAGGCGGGCTGCCCGCTCGGCTGCGCTTTTTGCGCCACCGGCAAAATGGGTTTTAAACGCCACTTGACCGACGAAGAAATCTCCGACCAAGTTTTATTTTGGTATCAATTCCTTAAAAAACACAATTTGGGCGAAAGAGTTTCCAATATAGTTTTTATGGGAATGGGCGAACCTTTGTTAAATTATGTAAATGTTGTAAAGGCCATAAATAATTTGTCCTGCGCCGATTACTTAAATATCGGGCAGCGTCATATTTCGGTTTCCACTTCCGGCATAGCCGATAAGTTTTTTAACCTAGCCCAGGATTTGCCCCAGGTAAATTTGGCGCTTTCTTTGCATAACGCCGACGACGAAGAAAGAACCCGCCTTATGCCCGTAAACCGCAAGTACAATCTTGAAACCGTAAAAGAAAAGTTGGAAGAATATATTGCCCGCACCGGCAGAGAAGTTTTTATTGAATACACGGTTATTGAGGGGGAAAACAACTCCCCTGCTCACGTAAGGAAACTCGGCAAATGGATAAATTCCATTAAAGACAATTATCTTTTGCACGTAAATTTGATAGCTTGCAATCCGGCGGTCGGCAAAGCCGTTGCCACGGAAGAAAGCACGGTAAAGAAATTCGCTTCCGCGCTTAAAGCTATGAACATTAACGTAAGTATAAGAAAGAGCCTCGGCTCTGATATTTCCGCCGCCTGCGGTCAGCTCGCGGCAAAGGAGAGCAATAAAAAATGAAAAAATTGATTTTATCTGTTTTCGCGCTTTGCGTTTTATGCGCCTGCGCCGGTATTATAACCAATACGGACTATATCCCTATGGGGCCCGACGGCCTTACGGTGCAGGTTACGGACATTTCAAAAATGCCGGTTTTCACATATTTAAAAGACATCAAAGAACCTTGGGCTCCTATCGGAATGTACAGAGTAAAAGCCTTGCCGGATGATGATTCCGTTTTAAAAGCAGAAATCCTCAGAATAAAAAAAGCCGCCGCCGCTAAAGGCGCGAACGCTATTATTTTAAACCAATTTTACGATGACGCCGCCGCCGAAGACGGCCATCCGATAACTCTTGCGGCGTATTTTGTAAAATACGCCAAAGACATCACTGAAGAAGACAAAGCCAAAATACGGGAATACGCCGAAATTGAGAGGTTAAAAAATGCCAGCAACTAAAAAAATGTCTGAAACGGTCAAACAAAAAACGGCCGTAGTTTTATTTTCCGGCGGACTGGACAGCACAACCTGCCTTTACTGGGCTTTGGATAAAGGTTATAAATGTTACGCCCTTAATATTAAATACGGCCAAAAGCACAGCCGCGAAGCCTTAAGCGCAAGGGCGATTTGCAAAAAGTTGGGAGTGGAACTTACGGAAATAAAATTAAATTTACCCTGGCTTGCGGCGGCCACCTCTTTAGTGGGCAAGGCCGAAATTCCCGACGAATCTTTAGAAACTATAAAAAATACCAAACGGATACCTTCCACCTATGTTCCCGCCCGCAATTTGATGTTTGTTTCCATAGCGGCAAGCTTGGCCGATTCCATAAACGCCGACGCCATAATTGCCGGCCCCAACGCCATAGATTATTCCGGCTACCCTGACTGCCGCCCGGAATTTTACGATCCATTGTCAAAAGCCGTCAAAGAAGGCACCAGGAAAGGTTCTCAAGGCGGAAGCATTAAAATCATTACTCCGCTTTTAAAGCTAAGCAAAGCTCAAATAGCCAAACTGGGGAAAAAGCTTAATGTTCCTTTTTCAATGACGTGGAGCTGCTACCGCGGCGGCAAAAAACCCTGCGGCAAATGCGATGCCTGCAAACTTCGCGCGGAAGGTTTTAAAGCCGCCGGCCTTAAGGACGAATAGAGGCTTTTATGAGATATTTTATACTTAGCGTTTTGTTGCTGTCCTGCGCAGTTTTCGTCTCTGCCCAAAAAGAGGCCATAGCCAATGCGGCGGCCAAATATTCTTTAAAACAGGCCGAAGCTGACATTTTGGAGGAAGAAGAAGACGTTAAAGCTTTAATCCTTAAATACGCTTCCGCTCCGGCGGCTTCAAAACCGGCTGTTAAAAAAGATATAGAAAAAAAGGAACTCGCGCGGGAAGAAGAGCTTATAGAAAAACAAAAACAGAGAATAAAACGTCAGGAAGAGCAAATAAAAGTTTTAAAGCAGAAACTTGAACAGCGCGAAAAGAACAAAAAACAAACCGTAAAGGACAGGGTTAACTATCTTATCAGCGCAGAATCCGTGGAAAAAATCAAAAACGAATCGGAAAAGAAAAAGATGTTTGACAAGGTAAAAAACAAAGCGAAGAAGAAATGACTTTATTTTCAAGACTGTTCAAATTGTTTATAGTAGTTATAATAACCCCATTATTCGTAACGGGGATATTTTTGTTTTACTATCAAAACAGCGGCAAACAAGCCATTCTTGAAAATTATTTTAACCTTGCCGATATCTCTTCGGCTTATATCAAACAGAATATAGAAGATTCCGTAGCTCGTCTTGATTTTTTGGGCTCATCCGCGCCTTTGTATTATTCTGACAAAGAAGCTTTTAAATCCCGGCTTGAAGACGGCGTAAAAGCCAACCCCGATATCGTCTTTGCCGCGCTTTTGGGAAAAGGCGGCAAAGAACTTTCAAGGAGCATAGGCGGCGAAGCGTTTTCGTCCGCAGTTGATATTTCTTCCGATTCATCATTGCTCTCTCTTCGCTACGGCGATATTTCCGTAAGCTATGTGGATTATTCCGTTTCTGCTCCGTATGTCAGGGTTGTTTATCCGCTTGAAAACGGGGATTTTCTTTTTGCGGTTTTGGACTTGAGCCGCATTTGGTATTCCGTCGGTATGCAAAGATTGGGCCTGACAGGCGGGCTTTATTTGGTTTCGCCCGAGGGCTTTTTAAATTTCAATATGTTGCCGGCCCCGCCCGTTTCGGCAGGCCTGCTCTCTTCGGCTTTGTTTAAAAACAACGGCCTTATAAAAGATATCAAAACGCAGGAAGGAGATATCTTCGTAGGTGCTTACGCCGATACCGTTTTGCCGGGCGTTTACGTCGTGGCTTTGCAGTACGGCAAAGAGGCTTTTTATACGATAACACTTACCACTTGGATGATAGCGTTTTTCATTTTGGTTACAACCACTTTGTCTTATTTTGCGGCTTATATTTTTTCAAAAGAAATCAGCGAGCCCGTTGAAAATTTAAAAAAAGGCGCGGAAAAAATATCCTCCGGCGATTTTGACGTAAAATTGGATTCTTCCGAAGCGTGGGGGGAATTTGAAATCCTTATAAAAACATTCAATGAAATGGCTTCCCGTTTAAGCGTTTACCAAGCCGTGCAGCTTGATAAACTGTTGGACGAAAAAAAGAAAATAGATATGCTCGCCGGGCTTATGCGCGACGGCCTCATTATGGCTACGGCGGAAGGGCGGCTTTTGTTCGCCAACGCCACGGCAAGCAAAATTCTTGAAAGTGACGCTCTTTGCGGAGATTTGGAATGCACTCTTTACGGTTCTATGCCGCGCCCGAGCATAAAAGAGCTCGCCGGCATTAAGAGCGGGACGGTGTTTTCCTATGAAAGCGAAGATAAAAAACGTTATTTTGAAATCGTAAACGAGCTTTTCCGTCCCGCCAATCAGGAAGCCGTTTCCATAATAATCTTCCGTGATATTACGGCCGAACACGAAATCCGCTCAATGAAGAACGATATTTTCAATGCCGTTGCACACGATTTGCGCGCGCCTATTATGGGTCTGCAAGCTTATATTATGATACTTAAAGAAGGGGATTTGGACGAAGCCAAACGCACCAAAATGTTGGAAGCTATGGAAAGCTCTTCAAATATGCTGGGTGCATTGGTGGAGAATATCCTCAATGTATCCCGTTTGGAGCGCGGCCTTCTTACTTTAAATAAAATCCGTTTTGACGTTTCCGCTTCTTTGTCCGACGTAATCGCTTCAATAAAACCTTTGGCGGAGCAAAAAGGCCTGTACGTTAAGTCTTTTTTGCCTCAGCCTTTGGAAATTTATGCAGATAAAGGCCTTATAGAAAGAGTGTTTTCCAACTTGCTTTCAAACTCGGTAAAATTTACCGATAAAGGCGGCATAGAAGTAAATTATAAATATTTGCGGGAAGACGGCAAAAAGCCGGAACATCAGTTTTGTGTTAAAGATACGGGCCGCGGCATAGCGGAAGATGAATTGCCTAAAATTTTTGAAAAATATCACCGCGCCGACAGAAGCGAAAAAGGTTACGGCTTGGGGCTCAGCATAGTCCGCCAAACCGTTTTGGCTCACGGCGGGGAAATTAAGGTTTTATCAAAAGAGGGCGAAGGGTGCGAAATGCTCTTTACTCTTCCCGCGGGGGAGGCCGTATGACAGTTTTTTGGCATCTTCTTTTGGGGCATTTGCTCGCTGATTTCGTTTTAAAAAGGAAAGCTCTTAAACACAAAAACGCCGGATATTTTATTTGGCGCGCGGGATTATATTTTATGGCGCTTTCGCTGTGTTGCGCCAATTATCTTTTTATGCCTTGGTTTGAAATCTCAGGACTCCAACTTAACGGTTTTTGCGCCGCGGCTTTGGCGTCAGCCGCTTATCTTGCGGTCGGTTTTTTGGGCCGCGGAGTTCAAATCCGCAGAAGCGCGCTTTTCTTTTTTCTGGCGCGTCAGTTTATTTTAATTTCAATACTGCTTATAATTGCGCCGGTACCGCCTTTTGACGGCGACTTTCTGCATTATATTTACGGCTCGGATTTACTGCTTATAATAAATTCCTGCCTTATCGTAAGTTATGTTTTTTCGGCTTTTTTATTAAGGCTTTCTCTCGCTTTGGACGACCGCTTAAATATAAAAGCTTTCTTTGACCGCCGCTTTCTGAATATGCTTTTGCGCGTAGTACTGTTTTTGCTGATTATTATGCCGGGCTGGTTCGGCTTTTTGTGCGTGGCCGTTATTTCGATTTGTCTTATTAAAACAAAACTGTTTGAAGACGACGACCTGTATTTTTATATCGGCGGTTTTATGACAGTTGTTTTTGCCATATTATGCAGGGGTGTTTTTCACGGAATATGCTAAATAAAAAAATAGAAGAAGCCAAATTTATTTGTTTGGACACTGAAACCACGGGTCTTGATCCTTTACACGGCGGGCGCATTTGCGAAGTTGCTATGTTGGGCAGCCAAAGCGGGGAGCGCGCCGGCAGTTACGCCACGCTTTTAAATCCGCAAGTCGTAATTTCGCCGGAAGTTACTGCCATACACGGCATTACCAACGAGATGGTCGCTTCCGCGCCGACTTTCGCCGACATAGCTTTTAATTTGATTGATTTTTTGCAGGGCAATGTTCTTATCTGCCACAATGCGGATTTTGATACGTCTTTTTTACGCAGGGAATTTGAACTTCTCGGCTTGACTATGCCTGAAATGGTAATATTGGATACGCTTAAATTCGCTCGCTGCCACGGCAAATTTTCCAGGAACAGACTCGGAATAATAGCCGAAGAATTAGGTTTTTCCTGCGAGGGCTGGCATCGCGCTATGGCCGATACGATAATGACGGAGAAAATCTTTTATCATTTCATCGCAAAGTTCAAGGCTATGGGGGCGCGCACCGTTGGCGATCTTTTTGCCCTGCAAACCAAAAAAGTGATAGGATTTAACTAACAGGAGATATTAATTATGAGCAAAGTCGTACTTTTAATCAGAGACGGCTGGGGCGTCAGAAACTCAAAAGAGCACAACGCCGTCAGCAAGGCTAATACGCCTAATGTAGATAAATATTTGGCGAATTATCCGCACACTTTAATCGAAGCCTCCGGCGAACTCGTCGGCCTTCCGGCCGGGTATATGGGTTCTTCGGAAGTCGGCCACCTGAATATGGGTGCCGGCAGGATTGTAGTTCAGGAACTTAAAAGGCTTAAAGACGCTTTTGAAGACGGTTCTATTTACAATGCGCCCGCTTTCAAAGCCGTTATTGACAACTGCGTCAAAACCGGCGGGGCTTTGCATTTAATGGGCCTTGTGCAGGACGAAGGCGTACACGCCCACCAAGATCATCTTTACGCCATAATCAAACACGCGGCGGAAAAGAAAATCAAAACGGTATGGGTACACTTTTTCGCCGACGGACGTGATACTCCTCCGCACAGTGCTTTGGGATATCTTAAAATGTTGGAAGCCAAAATGGCGGAATACGGCGCGGGAAAAGTCGCCACTGTAATGGGCCGCTATTATGCTATGGACAGGAACGAAACCTGGCAGCTTACTTCCGAAGCTTACGATTTGATAGTTGACGCCAAAGGCCGCCACGAGGAAACTGCTCAGGCCGCTATTGAAAATTCTTATAAAAACGACAAAACTCCCGACGGCGGTGAAATGGTGGACGAATATATACCGCCTACGGTAATCGGTGATTATAAAGGCGTCCAAGACGGCGACGGAATAATATTCTTTAACTTCCGCCAGGACAGAGCCATACAGCTTACCCGCGCTTTTGTGGAAGATGATTATACCGGCGTAAGGAACCGCAGACCCAAAATTACATATTGCGGTCTTACCAAATATTACGACAGCTTTAAATATAACGCTCTTTCCCCTATGACGGAAGGCGGCGGAATGAACAATCTTTTGGGCGAAGTCATAGGCGCGAAGGGCCTTACTCAGCTTAGAATAGCGGAAACGCAAAAATTTAAGCACGTAACTTCTTTCTTCAACGGTAAACTCATTAAACCTTTTGCCGGGGAAGACAGAATCGAAATCAAAGGTTCTTTTGATCCGGCCACTTTCGCCGAACATCCGGAAATGGACGCGCGCCGCGTAGCCGATAAAGCCGCGGAAGAAATCGCCAAAAACAAATATGATTTCGTCGTAATCAACTTTGCCAACTGCGATATGGTCGGCCATACGGGCAGCTTTGATGCCGCCGTAAAAGCGACCGAAGTCGTAGACGAATGCACCGGCAAAGTGACGGAAACTGCTTTAAAAGCCGGTTACACCGTGCTTATTACGGCAGATCACGGCAACGCCGAAGAAATGTGGGACGATAAAATCAATATGCCCAAAACGGCGCACACCACCAACCCGGTAGAGCTTATTTACGTCGCTAATGACGTTAAGGGCGTAAGCTTGAAAGACGGTGGCAAGTTGGCCGATATCGCTCCGACGGTGCTTAAGATTCTCGGCGTAGAAATTCCCAAGGAAATGACGGCCGAAAGCCTTATAAAATAAGCGGTATTTTAATTATTTCGGGGCGGGGGGATTTATCTACCCGCCCTTAATTTTACAAGAAAAAGTAGCGTTGCCAAATTCGCTCCGTCCGTATTAGTGTTTTCAATATTACGGTATATTTTGTAAACTTTTATTATATTCTTTGACTAAGGAAAAATAATGAAGAAAATACTACTTATTTTGTTGTTGTCGGCATTTGTTTTGCCTTTGAACGCTTGGGTTTTTTTTAAAGGTGTGGCAAATCCGCGAGAGGAAGCCTCTCCTTATTTGATATACAATACTATGCAAGATAAGCCGATTCGTATTTGCATTGATTTTATTGAAACCTCTTATGATTCTTCATCACGCAAGTTAAAAAAATCTTATATGCCTTCCGGGCGGAAACGGGATAGTTATTACAGACAAGTCGCCGATATTATGAACAGAGTTTACGCCGAATGGATAAACAATGTTAAACTCAATATAGAAAAATCCGGCAGGGCAAATGAGTTTAAAGATTTAATGTCTTATTTAAGTTCTCCTCAAATTACCTATGTAAATTACGGTTCTTCCGCCAAAAATTGCGATGAATTCCCTGAAGATAATACGTCTTTTGATTTACGGCTTATGGCGGAAACTAACGACGAAGCAAAATCTTTTATAGCCGTACGTAACGGGCACGCGGCTTATGCCGGCGGCTCGGTGCGCAAACATATAATGATATTTTTCCATCCAGATTATATAGATGAAAACTGGATAAATATTTATGCGCAAAAGCATAATGATTTTACGGATTATGACGTGCAAACCAATGCCTATAATATTCTTTTTAAACCGACTTTGCTACATGAATTCGGCCATGTATTGGGTTTGGGGGACCAGTATTTGGGACACGAAGAAAACGGCGACCCGATTTATACTTTAAGCGGGATTACTTCTCTTGCGGGAATAAAATCTGCAATGCAGCGGATTGAAAGAGGGGAAAAACACCTTGTAACCTGCGATGACGCCGAAGGCATTATAAATTTGATTGATTTTTATTCCAAAGACGCGTCCTCAAATCGCAGAACGGTTGGTTGGGCTTCTTTGTGCCGCCGCGACGTCATTTATATGGAGGCTTTGCCTAGTAAAGTCAGTCGGGAGGAACATCAGGCGCAGTTAAACTATGCGGCAAACGGTTATGAGGGGGAGATTCCTTCCCATATAAAGCGTATAAAAGCGCAAAGGCAGGCTAAAATTGAACAGGAAAAGGCGGACGCGGCAAAAGCAGAAGCAGAGGAAGCCCGCGCCAAAGCGGAAGCCGTTAAAGCCGCCGTGCAAAGAGAAATGGATTATAACAAGCGTCTTGAATCCGTAGGATATTGTCCGATATGCCACAAACATCTTGCCAATGATAGTTTAAAAAGGATAAGTACGCCGAGAAGAAAAATAACGGCAAACGGTCAGTTCGTTAAGTATGAATATCCTTACGGTAAATGTACCGTTGACGTTCACTCCAGATGTTGGGAGAAGTATAAAAGCAGCGGGCTTGCCGTACCTTGGAAAACGTGGTGTTCAGAGTCAAAAGCAAAATAATTTTAAGGCTCCGCTTCTGCGGGGCCTTTTGATAGTCGGGAATTATCATATTTTTTATTTGCTAATATATAACTATGTATATAAAAGTTAAAGTACACGCCGGGGAAAAAAAGAACCTTGTCAAAATTAAATCTTCCGACACTTTTGAAATATGGGTAAAAGCTCCGGCGGAACGCGGCCTTGCCAATGAAGCCGTCCGCTCTCTTTTGGGAGAACACTTGGGTGTTGAAGCCAAGAAACTCCGTCTGATAAAAGGCGCGACGTCGCCTTCCAAAATTTTTGAACTTTTATAATACGCTTCCTTTCCCGCCGAGAATATCGGCGAAATATTGCAAAGTTTCGGCAAATGTTTTATAATATTTGTGGACAAGATATTCCGTGGCGAATGGTGATCAGCCAAAAAATATCTAGGTATAAGCGGGGTAAAAAAGTACCCCGTGAGTCTTTATTTATCAAAAAAACAGGAATATGAAAACTTACGAAATAGTAACAATACTTAAACCGCAGCTTACCGATGGTGAAGTTGCAGCTTTCGTAGAAAAAGCGAAAGCGTTTATCTCTTCCTCAGGCGGAGAAGTAGTGTCTGAAGAAAAACTCGGAAGGAGAAGATTCTCCCACGATATAGCTAAAAACCGCGAAGGTTTTTATCTCTACCTCAAGTTCAAAGGCCAAGGCGATTTTGTAAAGAAATGGAACGATGCTATGAGGCTTAATCAGAACGTTCTCAGAAGTATGGTTATGAGCGCCGTTGAACATAAAATTAAACCGGCTAAAGTAAAAGCGCCGGTCGCGGCTTAGTTTATGGCAGTCCGCATACCGGAATTAAACGAAGTGCTTCTTACGGGCCGCCTCACGCGCGATCCTGACACCAGGATGACTCAGCGCGGGCAGACCGTTTGCAGTTTCGGCATCGCCGTAAACCGCAGGTATTTGGATAATGCCTCCGGCGAATGGAAAGACGAAGTCGCTTTTGTCTCGGTAACCTTATTTGGGCCGGCCGCAGACAGGGCGAAAGACAAACTCAGAAAGGGCGTTCCCGTAATGGTCGAAGGCCGCCTTACTATGAGCGAGTTCGTCGATAAAAACGGTCTTAACAGAAGGGAATTGCGCGTAACCGCAAGGCGCGTGCAGATTTTCCAAGCTTCAGATGATTCTATGCAGAGCGAATCATCCTCAAGCGAAGCTCAAGAAGCCGCCGAAGTTGCGGAAGACGATGTGCCGTTTTAATTAAGCCCCGAAAGGGTAGATTTTTAGAGGAAAGATAAAATTATGTCAGAAGAAAAAATTGTAAAAACAGAAAACACCGAAGCCAAAGCTCCGGCTGCTGCCGAAACCAGGCCGCAGAGGACTTTCGTACCTAGAAAACGCTTTGAATCCAGAAGAAAAGTTTGCAAATTCTGCGCTGAAAAAATTGATCATATCGACTATAAAAATATTCAGCTCGTCAAAAGCTTTACTATGGACAGCGGTAAAATTTTATCCAGAAGGATTACCGGTACCTGCGCCAAACATCAGCGCCAGGTAACCCAGGCCGTAAAGAGGGATAGAAACCTCGCTTTCTTGGCCTATTGCTTACCGAAAAAATAAATTTAACAGGAGTTTTAAAATGAAAGTTATTTTAAGAGAAGACGTAAAACACCTCGGCACGGTGGGCGAAATTGTTGAAGTGAAACCCGGCTACGCCAGAAATTTCCTTCTTCCCAACAGATTGGTTGAGATCGCCACCCCGGCCGCAATTAAAAACTGGGAACTCGGCGCCGAAAGAAGACAGAAAAAGATTGAAGCCGAACTCGCCAAAGCCAAAGAAGACGCCGCTAAGCTTAACGGTTTAACGCTTAATTATACCAGAACGGTAAACATTGAAGGCGTCGTATTCGGTTCCGTAACCAAAGCCGACGTACAGAAAAGTTTAGCCGAACTCGGTCATAAAGTATCTAAATCAAATATTGATATTTTTACGCCTATCAAAAAAATCGGCGAAACCGAAGTTTCAATATACTTCAAACCTACGGTTTATGCAACAATTACCGTAAAGATTGAAGCTGTTGAAGAAGATAAAAACGCTAAATAACAATAAAGTTTTTTAGTTTGAATTCCCCGGGTTTTTAATCCGGGGAATTTCTTTATCTAAAAAATATTGTAAACAGATAAAAAATTTTTGATATTTTTTCGACGGAGAAATAAATATCGCTTGACAAGTATCAAGGAATATATGTAAAATAAAAACATAGAAGAGATTAGCCCGGACGGGCGATCAGATACGGTGAAAG
>SAMEA3663015__coassemble_781_pt1 | contig 11264 bp, 7 predicted proteins | sample SAMEA3663015__metabat2_low_PE_015 | metagenome-assembled genome bin SAMEA3663015 (sample SAMEA3663015) | pig gut metagenome | biome: pig gut; feature: pig-associated habitat; material: faeces | place: France | collected 2012 | reverse complement strand
CAAGACTGTCGGATATTTACAAAAAGGTCATAGAACAGGAATTGGAAAACCGAACTTTTGGAATATACTCCAACCGGCCTTAAGGGCTGCAAATACGCAAGTATGTTTATTAAGGGTGACGGTGCTTATTCCTGGCTCAGGGACGAAGCCGGTACGCACCGCGTCCAACGCGTACCCGATACGGAAACTTCGGGCCGCGTACATACCTCAACCGTAACCGTAGCAATTATGCCGGAAGCTGAAGACATCGATATACAAATTAATCCCGCCGATATAGAAATGGAAACCTGCCGCGCGGGCGGTGCGGGCGGCCAGAACGTCAACAAAGTGGAAACGGCCGTAAGGCTTATCCATAAACCTACCGGCATAGTGGTAAGCTGCCGCGAGGAACGCCACCAGGGCGCAAACAGGGAAAAGGCTATGCGTATGCTTAGGGCGAAACTTTATCAAATAGAAGAAGAAAAACGCAATAAAGAAATTTACGACGCCAGAAAAGCCCAAGTAGGCACGGGGGACCGCTCCGAAAAGATAAGGACTTACAACTTTCCGCAAAGCCGCGTAACCGATCACCGCCTTAACGAGAACTTCCATAACCTTACGGAAATTATGGAAGGCGGCATAGACGAAATTCTTGAACATTTAAGGAAGCTTCGCACCGAGGAAAAACTTAAGGCGATGGCAGTATAGTTATGATAACCATCAAGCAGCTTGTTGACGGCGCGAAAGCGCGTTTTGAAGCCAAAGGTGTGGACGAAGCTTTAGCCCACGCCGAGCTTATCGCCGCTTTTGCTTTCAATAAAAGCCGAACTTATATAAGGGCTTTCGGGCAGAACGTCGTCTACGAAAAGGAAGAAAAACTTTTCAACAAAATAGTTGAGGAAAAACTTTCCGGCAAACCTCTTGCCCATATTATAGGGGAAGCCGAATTTATGGGGCGATTGTTCAGCGTCGGCCCCACGGTGCTTATTCCGCGCCCGGAAACGGAAGAACTTGTGGAAGAAACGATAAAAAATCTTCCGCTTAAACAGCCCTCAAGAATACTTGATCTTTGCAGCGGTTCGGGGTGTATAGCAATAAGTTTGGCTTTTACTTTTCCTTCGGCGGAAATTATCGGCGCGGATATTTCGCCGGAAGCTTTGCAGGTTGCCCGCAAAAATGCTGAAAATATGAATTTGGGCAAGAAAGTTAATTTTGTTCAAAGCGATATTTTTGAAAATATTGACGGCGAATTTGATTTTATAATATCCAATCCGCCTTATATCCCTACGGACGTAATCGCCACGCTTTCGCCAGAAGTCCGTAACGAGCCTCGATTGGCTCTTGACGGCGGCTCCGACGGCCTTGATGTTATAAGAAAAATCATTTCATCTGCGCCCGCTCATTTGGCGGACGGCGGTTTGCTTTCGCTGGAAATAGGATGCGCTCAAAGCGAAAAAGTGTTAAAATTCTTTAACGAGGAAGAATGGGAAGTCCCTTTCAGCCGCAAAGATTTTGCCGGCATAGAAAGATTTATATTTGCGCGTAAAAAATCCGCGCCTAAAAATTGATTTTAAGGAACTGAAATGGATAAATTTATAATTAACGGCGGGCGCAAACTGAAGGGAACTGTGGAAATCGGCGGCAGCAAAAACGCCGCTTTGCCGATACTTATGGCCACTTTGCTTACCGATGAAACCTGCATAATCAACCGCGTGCCGGATTTGCGCGATATCAGAACAACCATAAAAATTTTGCAGGAACTCGGCAAAAAAGTCGAATACGATTCCGGCACTTTAACGGTTAAAGCCGGGCGCAAACTTAAGACGGAAGTTCCTTATGATTTGGTCAAACAAATGAGGGCCAGCTTTTGGGTTGCCGGGCCGCTTTTGGCCAGATTTAAAAAAGCCGTTATACCTTTGCCGGGCGGTTGCGCGATAGGCGTAAGGCCGGTGGATATCCATTTGAAAGGTTTTGAAAAATTGGGCGCGAAAGTGCTGGTTCAAAACGGCAATGTAATCCTTAAAAGCAGAAAATTAAATCCCGCAAAAATAATTTTGAGTTTCCCCAGCGTCGGCGCAACGCAGAACCTTCTAATGTGCGCTTGCCTGATAAAAGGCAAAACGGTTTTGGAGAATGTCGCTCGGGAGCCGGAAGTTTCAGATTTTATTAAAGCTCTCAGATCAATGGGGGCGGATATTACGGAGGACTCAAAAGGCCGCTTGATAATAGAAGGCAAGAGCGAGCTCGGCGCGATGGAGCATACCGTTTGCCCGGACAGAATCCAAACCGGCACTTATGTAATCGCCGGGGCAATTACCCGGGGGGACGTAACCGTTACGGAGTGCCAGCCGGAGGATAATGAAATCTTGCTTGATTACCTTAAAGAAGCCGGTTTTGATATTCAAACCGGCGCGGATTTTATCCGCATAAGGCCCAAATGTAAGAAGATAAAACCGGTAAATATCAAAACGGCTCCTTTCCCTGGATTTGCTACCGATTTGCAGGCCCCTTTTATGTCCTTAATGTGCCTTTGTTCCGGGCAAAGCGAAATAAGCGAAGATATTTTTGAGAACCGCTTTATGCACGCGCCGGAACTTGTAAGAATGGGCGCGAATATTATGATAGAGCGCAACACCGCAAAAATTACCGGCGTTAAGAATTTCAGCCCGGCGGTGGTAATGTCTTCCGATTTGCGCGGCGGCGCGGCTTTGGTTTTGGCAGGTTTGTGCGCCAAGGGCGTAAGCGAAGTCGAGCGCGTTTACCATATTGACCGCGGCTATGAAAGACTGGAAGAGAACTTGACTCAGCTCGGCGCAAAAATAAAGAGGGTCAATCCCGTTAAGTAAATTTTCCGATTGCATTTTAAGGCGGATTTTATGACTTTTGAAGATTGTTTGAACTCGCTTTTTTCCGCAAGGGGGAAAAGCAGCTTGCAAAATGTAAAAGACACCGCCTTGAAAATGAATCTTCTGCCGCTTAAATTTAAGGCGGTTCATATAGCGGGTACAAACGGCAAGGGCACCGTCGCCGGCCTTTTGGCGGAAATACTTAATAAGTCCTGTTTCAAAACCGGTCTTTTTACTTCTCCTCACATAAAAAGCCCTTTGGAACGCATTAAAATAAACGGCGCGAATATAGACGAAACTTCTTTTATAGAAGCCGTTGCAGCCGTAAAAAACAATCAAACCTCAGAACTTAATTTTTTTGAAGTTTTAACTTTGGCCTCACTTTATTATTTTACCGAAAATAAAGTGGATTTTGCCGTATTTGAATGCGGTATCGGCGGCCTTTTGGACAGTACAAATATCATTACGCCGGAACTATCCGTAATAACTTCCGTAGCTTTGGATCACTGCGCTATGCTCGGCGCAAGCATTGAAGAAATCGCCGCGCAGAAATGTGGCATTATAAAGCCTAAAATCCCCGTTTTGCTCGGCCCTTTGCCTAAAGCGGCTTTGCGTATAGCGCAAAAAAAAGCGTCGTCTTTAAAATCGCCGCTTTTTCAGGTTGAAAAACCAGAAAATCTAAGCCATAATTTTAAAAAACTTCAAAGCAGTTTTGATTTTGAAGGCCGTCATTTCGTTACCAAACTTATCGGAGTGGCGCAAAATCAGAACGCGGCATTGGCCGTTAAAGCGGCTTTTATTTTGGGTGCGGAAGCAAAAATATGTCAAAAAGCTTGCGCCGGTTTCGCTCTGCCCTGCCGCTTTGAAGTGTGTAAACTTAAAAACGGGAAATATTTTATTAGGGACGGTGCGCATAATCCGGCAGCTTTTAAAGAACTTATAAAGACTTACAAACAAAGCCCTTTCGCCGGGCCGGAAGATACTCTTGTTTTGGCGGCTTCAAAAGGTCATAACTATGAAGCACTTTGCGCGCTTGCCGAAAGTAATTTCAAAAATATAGTTTTGGCTTGCCCTGATAAGGCCCGCAATATCGCGCCTGAAATTCTTTTAAACTGCTTTAATAAAAATGCAAAAACATCCTTTTTAAGGGATATTTCATCTTTTAATCCTTTGGAGCTAAGCGGCAATGTCATCGCCGCTGGAAGCTTCTATTTGGCTTCCGCTTTAAACGTCGTGGCGGATTGACGGATTCTTCGTGTAACAATTTCTTGACAGTAGGGCTTATTTCTGCTTAAATTTTATATGGCGTATTATATATTAATATATAACATTTAAGAGGAAATATGTCTTTAGATAACGATAAGAACAACCAAGATTTCAACGAATTTTTACAATCTCTGCAAAATGATGATGGCATTGATGCGGCTTCCGCTTCAAGCGGCAAAGACGAGGCCTTCCCTTTTGCCGACAGTTTTGATATAGATTCTTTTGTGAAGGAAAACGGCATTGCTTCCGCCGACGCCCGCGCGGAAGAGCCGAAACAGCCTCAGCATTCCGCTCCCGCGCAGGAAGAATACTCTTCTTCCGATCCGCATCAACCGGAAGAAACTTCTTATACGGACGACAAAAACTCTTATCGTTATAACGCCGACGCGGAGGAAGTTCCTTCTTATCGTGAAGACTACTCCCGCCCCTCTTACGCCGATTCCTCTTTTGAAGGCGGGCAGGGCCTAAGGCATTTGGAGCAGAAAATATCGGAGCTTGAATCCAGCTTTGTAGACGTAAACAAAGAAAAATCCTATTTCAACGGCCTTCAGCGCGAAATCGAAGATATCGACACCGAGGAAAAACAGGGTTTTAAGAACAATGACGAGTTTTACAAAAATATGTCGGCGACGATTGAAACTCTTAAAGGCAGTCTTAAAGCTATTGCCAATTCCAGCAGGTCAAGCGTTTTAAACGATATTTCCGTATTAAGGGGCAGCATTGACAATATAGTCAACGCCCGTCTGCAGTACGAAGAAAATTTAATTAACCAAGACCAAACTTTAATCAATCGCCTGCGGGAAAAAACCAACCGTCTTAAATCCATAAATTTGGCTTTGAACAGCGAAGTCAAAAGAGCCAAAAACGAAAAAATGGAATCTTTAAGGAAATCAGCCGAGCAAACAAAGGAACTTCTTTCTCTGCGCGTTCAGCTTAACAAAGTTGAGGAAAAGGCCCGCCACGGCGATTTTAAGCTTTCCCGTATGGAGCAGCACCTTTCCATTTTAAATCAGGAAAAAATCGCCCTTGATGACGAAATCCGCAAAGTCCGGGAGGAAAAGCTTTCCTCCATCAGGAAATCTTCCGAGCAAGCTAAGGAAATTATGTCCCTTCGTCTGGCTTTAAGCAAGACGGAAGAAAAATTTAAACAGGAAGAAATACAAAATTCTTTTTTAAGGGAACAGCTTTCCGGCTTGGAAGCCGCTAAAGCCGCTTTGGATAAGGAAGTTTACTCTACCCGTGCCGAACGCGAAGCCGCCAAGAGGGAGGCTTCCGCCCAGGGGGTTGAAATTGAGAAACTTAAAAGGAACATCGCCCAATCGCAGGAACTTTTAAACTTAAGCGCAAACGAAGCAGGCGGTTTAAGGGAAAAGATTTTATCCTTGGAAACGAAACTCCAGCAGATGCACGGGGAAAACGCAGCTCTTTCCTTAAGAACGGAAGAAAATCTTAGACAGCTTGAAGCGGCCCGCGCCCAGCACGAAAAGGAAATCTCCGCCCTTAAAAACGAGCAAATGCGCGAAATTGAACTTCTTAAAAATCAAAAAGCGCAGGAAGCCCAAAGCATTACGCTTGAACTTCGCCGGGCGGAAGACAAATACCGTCAGGAAGAAACTTTCGTAAATACTTTAAAACTGCAAATAGAATCTTTAAGAAACGACGTAAAAAACCTTGATGAACAAAAACGCGGGCTTGAAGGCAAATCAACCGATTTGTACCGCGAAATCGAATTTATCAAAGAAGGCCACTTGCAGGAAATCGAAGCTTTGCGGGGGGAACTTTCCTCCGCTTCGGAAAAGCTTTCCAGAGAACAAAGTCAATATCAGGCTTTAAAGCAAACTCTTTCCGGTCTTGAATCGGAAAAAGCCGCTCTTAGCGAGGAAATCCGCAAAATCTTGTCCGAAAAAGACGAAGCGTTGGCCGCCAATGAAAAGTACATCAAAGACATTGAATCTTTAAAATCCGAACACGCTTCTTTGGAAGAGTCTTTAAAAGCGGAACTCAATAAAATGAACGCCCGCCACGAGCGCGATTTGGCCGCTTATAACGAACTTAAGGCACAAGAAGAAGCTTTGCGGAGGGAAAATGCCGGCTATCAAACCCAAATTACGGAAATTTCCGCCCGCGAGGAAGGCCTTAAACGCGATAAAGCCGCTTATGAAGCACAAATCGGCGAATTATCAGCTCGCGAAGAAAACTATAAAAAAGCCGGTGCCGATTATGAATCCCGTATAAACGCGCTTTCCGCCAGCGAACAGGCATTAAAACTTGCAAAGGCCGGTTTTGAAGCCCAAATCGGGGAGTTCACCGCCCGCGAAGAAAGCTATAAAAAGGCCGGAGCGGACTATGAAGCGCGCATAAAAGCGCTTTCCGCCAGCGAAGAGGCATTAAAGCTTGAAAAGGCCGGTTTTGAAACTCAAATAGGGGAGTTCACCGCCCGCGAAGAAAGCTATAAAAAAGCCGGGGCCGATTACGAAGCGCGCATAAATGCCCTTTCCGCCGCTGAAGAATCCGCCAAAAAAACCAATGCGGAATATCTTGCGAAGATTGAGGAACTTAAAGCCCAAAAGGAAGAAATTTTACAGGAAAAATCCTCCTTTGAACTTGAGCTTAAAGGCAAAGAGGAAACTTTTTCCAAAGAACTTTCCGACTATCAATCCCGCATTAAGGCCTTGGAATCGGAACAGGCCGCGGCGGTTGCCAATCTTTCAATAGAAATACAGAATTTGAAAAAGGAACACGCCGGAGCGATTTCCGCTTTAAGCGGCGAAGCTTCCGCACTGCGCGGGGATAAAGCGCGTCTTTCGGCCGAAATAGATTCTTTAAAAGCTTCTTTAACCGGTAAAGACGAAGAAAGCCGCCGTCTGAGCGAGGAAATCTCATCTCTGCAAGCGGGCGTTAACTCCGGCAACGCCGAAAAATTGCGCCTTGCCAAAAATATAGAAAATTTAATGCGCGATATTTCCGTCAGAAACGAAGAAAAACAAAATCTTTCCGCGGAAATGGACGCTTTGAGGAAAGAGCTCGCCTCTAAAAATGAAGAAGCAGGCCGTCTTAACGCGGAAATAGAAAACCTCAGAAACGGCATTTCCGAAAGGGAAGCTGCCGCGCTGAAACTTAACGGAGAAATTGAAACTTTAAGAAGTTCCGCCGCCGAAAGCGAAAGGCGTGCCGCCGCTATGACCGGCGAAATAGAACATCTCAAAGCCCAACTTGAAGAGCAAAAACGCGCCAATGCCGATATCTCCGCTTTGTTTGAAAACGCCAAAGCTGAAAACGCAAAACGTTTGGGGGAAATAGAATCAGCCCGCGCTTTAAATTCCGAGTCGCAAAGCAAAATCGCCGATATCACTTCCGCGCTTTTAAGAGCGGAAACGGTCGTCCGCGAGAACGAAAATATCATCAATATGCTTAAGAGCGAAGCTTCCGCCGCGGCAAATCAGAAAGCCGCGATAGACGAGGAACTCAAAAAAGCCAACGGCGAAAAATATGATATTTTAAAGCAGCTTGAGGAAAAAACAAAAGCCTTAGCCGATTTCCAACAGCGTTATGAGGAAGAAGTCGCCTCTTTAAAAGAAACTCACGGCAAAGCCGCGGCGGATTATGAAGAAAAACTCAAAGCCGCGCAGGAAAGGCTCTCGGCCGAAACCCAAACCGTTGAAGATCTTAAACGTCAAATAGCCGGTCTTGAACAGGAAAAGAACAATTTATCTTCAAAAGTGTCGGACTTGGGCCTTAAAGCCGGTAAAATAGTTGAACAAACCGATGAAATCGTTACCCTTAAGTCCCAGCTTGCGAAAGCGGAAAGCCGCTTCTTGCAGGATACCGTTTTGGTGGATCAGCTTAAAGCGCAGTTTTCCGAAAGCAGGGAAACCGTCGCCCGCCTTGAAAACGAGATTTTGACTCTCCGCAAGGAAAACGCCAAAGCCAAAGAAGATCTTGCTTTGAAGGAAGAGGAAATTCAAAAACTTACGGCCGCTTTAGCCAAGAGCGAAGAGCAGGTAAAACAGGAACACTCCGCGGTGGAGCAGCTTCAAGAGCACACTTCCCAGCTTAAATCCGTAAACGCCGCTTTGGACGCGGAAGTAAAAAAAGCCCAAGGCGAAAAGCTGGAAGCCCTGCGCAAATCGGCCGACCAAGCCAAAGAAATTTTGCTTTTAAGGCAGCAGCTTTCCCAAGCGGAAAGCAAATTCAGCTCTTTGGATTTTGAAAACGGCATAGTTTCCGTACGCAAAGAGTATGAAGAGAAGGTAGAAAAGCTTGAAACGGAATTGAAAGACGCTTCCGCTTTATGCGCCAAGCAAGTTAAAGAACTTGAAGAACTCAAAACGGATAACAGCCGCCTTAAATCCGCGGAAGAAGAAAAACTTAAACTTCAAAACAGCTATGATGTTCTTTCCCAAAAAGCTCAAAGCTTGGAAAACGAACTGGCATCTTATAAACAGAAAGAAGCTTCGGCTTCCACTTTAGCCAAAGCCAAAGCCGCCGCTTTAAGCGCGCAGATAGCCAGAATCACTAAGGAAAAGGCCTCTCTCAAACAGCAGCTTGACGGCGCGCTTAAGGAGATAGAACGCCTTACCGCCAAGGAGAAAGAAACAGCCGAAGCTTTAAACAGCTTAAAGGCCAAAATAAGCGATAATGATGCCGTAATCGAAAAACTTAAAAAAGAAATCGTAGTCCTTACGGCTGAAAACCGCGAGCTTAAACAAGCCGCCGAAGTTACAAACAAAAGGGAACGCGCTTTGGCCAGCAAACTGGACGAAGTTGAAGAAGAAAACAAAAATCTTGCCACTTCTTTGAACCTCGCAAAAGAGGACGCAGCCAAAACTGAGATTACTTTAAATAAGATCAGAACGGATCAGGCCCGCGCAGCCGCCAAAGCCGCTATGGAAAGGCGTAAAACTATGCCTCCTCAGGCCCCGGCCGCCCCTCAGCAGGAAAAGCCACAGCAACCGGCTGCGGACAGCGCAAAAACGATGTCGCCGAAAACTCAAAGTATCCCGGCTGCGGACGCCGTGAAGACTTCGACTTCTCTGCCTGCGGAAAAAACTTCCACGCATTATGATTCTTCGGCCGACGCGATAGCCGCTTTCCCCGAGCCCACGCAAGGCTTGGAAGAAGTGGAAGTCGCCGGCAATGAAATGGACTTGAGTATGATTTTCGGTGATGATGACGTAAACTTTAAAGAAGACACGGCCGAAAATATGGCTACCGCCACCAATCCAGATATCGAAATGGTAAAAGCCACTACGATTAATCAGTCCAAAAATCCTTTGGCTAAAGTGCAGGACGGCCTAAAGGCTTATGACGAGATGGAAGTTACCGACCATTCCATTAAAGCGCACGAAGGTGTTTCCAGAAAGCCGGTCGGGCGTTTGCCGCCCACATACAGGGGCAGCGAAGCATATTCGGATTTTCTTAAAAAGACAAAAAGCGTTTTTTACAGAATAAAATGGTCGCTTTTTAAGGAATAAATTTCGGAGTTTTAAAATGAAAGACATAACCATAGGCGTAATCTACGGCGGCAAAAGCGCGGAGCACGAAGTTTCCGTCCATTCGGCCGCCTACGTTTGCGATATTCTTGAACAAAAATACAAAATAATAAAAATTTTTATTTCTCGCGAAGGCAAATGGTTCTTGCAGGAAAAATGCGGGCCGTTTCGGCAGGGAGATATGGAAATTTCCCCGGTAATCGGCAAAGATTATAATTTATACGCGCTTGACGGACGCACTTATAAAGCGGATGTCTTCTTCCCGGTATTGCACGGGGCTATGGGCGAAGACGGCACTATGCAAGGCTTGTTTGAAATAATGGGAGTGCCATACGTCGGATGCGGCGTTTTGACGAGCGCCCTTGGTATGGATAAAGAACTTTGTAAACTTTTGGCCTCTTTTTACGGAGTTAAAATCGCTCCTTATATAAAACTTGAAAAAGACGCTAACTATGATTTGCCTTCTTTGCAGGCCGCGGTGGGCGGGCTTGGATACCCGGTGTTCGTTAAGCCGGTCAGCCTCGGCTCTTCCGTCGGCGTTACGCGCGTAAACGGGCCGGAAGAACTTAAACCCGCCATAGACAAAGCTTTTAAATATCAAGGCAGCATATTGGTAGAGAAAGGCATAGACAAAGCGCGGGAAGTTTTCTGCGCGGTCGTTGGTTCGGGTAAGAATATTCATACGTCTTTATGCGGCGAACTTAAAGTTTTAAACAGCGCTTTTTTTGATTACAAAGCCAAATACGAAGATCCTCACGGCTGTGATATAAAAGCCCCGGCCGATATCCCGCAGCAGACTCAGGACGAAATGCGTAAAGCTTCCGATTTGGTGTTTAAAGTTCTTCGCGGATGCGGTTTGGCCAGAATGGACTTCCTTTTGGGAACGGACGGCCAGTTTTATTTTTCGGAAATTAACACTTTGCCAGGTATGTCCGCGACAAGTTTATTCCCACAGCTGTGGCAGGCAAGCGGCAAGAGGTACGAAGACGTGCTTGATTCTCTTATAAAATCGGCTTTTGACAGGAAAAGAGAAAATGAATCTTATAGTATCGAAAGGTAGAAAAGCGGTTGCTTACTTAAGCGCGATAGACCCCGTTTTATATCTTATATTCTTCTTTTGTCTTGCCGGCCTTTTAAGGAATTTGTTTGCGCTTTCCTATCACGGCTTTGATTATTCCACTACGGCCACAAAAGTGTTTGTCGCGATGTCCGTGATATATTTTGCACAGATTGTTTTGATTTTGCTTAGGGAGCGCAACGCCTGGGTCGTATCGGCTTTGCAGGCGTTTTTTTGTTTTTACGTTTATGAAGATTTTACTGCTTTGCCTTTGGCAAATATCGTCAAAATGATTTTCGGCGGGGATTTTTCCGCATTGGATTACGGGTGGATATACTTTATAAATATGGTTTTAGTTTCGGCTATGTTCAGTCTTGAGCTGCTCAAAACCTATCTTATTTACGTACTTACCGTACCTTTGCCGTCAAAAAAGAAAAAGCAAATCAATGCGGCGGAGCAAGCTTAAAAAGGTTGATTATGATATTTGAAAATATAAAAAATTTTATAAAAGAAAATAATTTGCCGCTTTACAGAATTTCACAAATTCGCGAAGCGGTCTATCACAAAGGCGTAACTTCTTGGGAAGAAGCCGCCAGTCTTCCCGCCGATTTAAGGGAAAAACTT
>SAMEA3663015__coassemble_765_pt1 | contig 11430 bp, 12 predicted proteins | sample SAMEA3663015__metabat2_low_PE_015 | metagenome-assembled genome bin SAMEA3663015 (sample SAMEA3663015) | pig gut metagenome | biome: pig gut; feature: pig-associated habitat; material: faeces | place: France | collected 2012 | reverse complement strand
GAAACAAAAATAAAAACAAGTGTTACGGCGGGGACATTCTGCCGAGTTCCGTTCCCGGCTTAAACGGCTTTTTTAAATGGCGTTTGGCCAAATCGTCCATACCCCAGTTTTCCTTTCTGGCGATAACGGAGCGATATAAAGGAGCGGAAAGTTCTGTCTTATCCTGAGCGTCGTAACATTGGGCAAGGCGCAATTCGTTAAACAGCTGCCAACGGCTCATCTCTTGGTCTTTAGTGGCTTCGCGGCTCTTTTCAAATATTTCCGCCGCGCCTTTATAATCGCCTTTCGCCATTAAAGCCGTACCCATAGCGGTATAAGAACGCGCCGTATAAATATCGTTATACAAGGGTTTAACGCCGATATCCTTTAAAAAAGATTCTGCCGAAGCGTAAACCTGATCGTACTTTTTATTTTCGTACGCGGCGATAATCGCTACAAAGTTATATAAGGGATTATCCGGATATTTGGCCAATATTTCGTGAATATATTTATCGGCCAAAAGCGGATTGTAATATTTATCGCTTTCTATGGATATCTCCACCAACAGCAAAGTGGCCGTATCCGCGCTGAAGCGGCCCTTTTCCTTTATCATATTAAGATAATCTATGCCTTTTTGCGCGTCGCCGCTGGCTACCAATTTGGCCAAAACTTTTACTACGGCGGGCAAAGTGCCGGCATAATATTGATAAATGGCTTCACCGAGATAAGCATCATACATTTCCGGGTCAAGCTTAGCCGCCTTGTTCATAAATTTAAGGCCTTTCCTGCCGGAAAAATAAGCTTTTACATAACTTCTGTTGGCAAGTTCAAAACGCGCTTTAACGCCGTAAACGCCGCCCAAAGCCAAATAGGCTTGCGCCTCGGGCCCGTTTTCATTAAGCCAAGCCTTTATGCCTTCTATGGAATCGGAAATGCTTTTTTCAAATACTTTCGCCTGTTCGGGATTGCTTTTTTCGTACTCGTATTCAAAGCGGGACCATTCAATCATAGTCTTGCCGAAAAGCGCAAGCGGATAATTGGGATGTTCCGTCAAAAGACGATTAATGTTTTCTTCCGCCGTATTGAAATCCAACGCATATACGGCTTTTACGCCGGAATCGGCCAAAGCCAAAATTTCCGGCGTTAAAGAATCGGCAAACCCGAATGAAGGAAGCACAGCCAAGGCAAAAATCAAGCAATACTTCTTAATCATTCTTGGTAATCCTGTCTTTGCCGAAATAAGGACGCAGAGCTTCCGGTATGACGATACTTCCGTCCGCCTGTTGGTAATTTTCCAAAATAGCGGCAAAAGTCCTGCCGACGGCAACGCCGCTGCCGTTTAAAGTATGGACAAATTCCGTACCTTTTGCGCCGGCGCGTTTAAAGCGCAGGTTCATACGTCTGGCTTGGAAATCCGTACAGTTGGAGCAGGAGGAAATTTCCCTAAAAGTGTTTTGGCTAGGGAACCAAACTTCCAAATCAAAAGTTTTCGCGGAAGAAAAGCCCATATCGCCGGTGGAAAGCAATACCCTTCTGTAAGGCAGTCCCAAAGTTTTAAGGACGAGTTCGGCCTCACAGGTCATCTTTTCCAAAATATCCATAGATTCTTCCGGCTTGGCCAACCAAACCATTTCCACTTTATTAAATTGGTGCTGCCTTATAAGCCCGCGGGTGTCTTTTCCGTAAGAGCCGGCTTCTTTCCTAAAGCAAGGCGTATACGCCGTAAAGGCTTTGGGCAAGTCCGTATCCTGCAAAGTTTCGCCGCGGTGCATATTCGTCAAAGGAATTTCGGCGGTGGAAATTAAATACTGGTCGCCCTCGCCGTCTACGTGATACATATCTTCCTTAAATTTAGGCAGCTGGCCCGTACCGTAGAGCACTTCTGCGTTGACTATGGCCGGCGGCATAAATTCCGTATAGCCGTTCTTGGCGTGCAAATCCAACATAAAAGCTATCAAACTGCGTTCAAGCCTGGCGCCGTCGCCTCTTAACAAAGCAAAGCGGCTGCCGGAAAGCTTCGCGGCGGTGGCGAAATCCAAAATGCCCAAAGTTTCACCAAGTTCGTGATGATCCTTTACTTTAAAATCAAATTGGGGTATCGGTAAAGTGTTTTCTTTTACCACGATATTGGCCTTTTCGTCCGCGCCTACGGGAACAGAAGCGTCCGGGAGGTTGGGGATAGTCATCAAAGTTTGGGTAATTTTATCTTTAAGCGCGGCGACTTCCTGCTCTTTGCCCTGCATAGCTTCTTTAAGTTTATTGGCTTCTTCCATTACGGCTTGGGCGGCTTCCGGGCCTTCTTTGGCTCTTACCGCGCCTATTTTTTTTGAAAGTTCATTCCTTTTCGCTCTTAAAGTTTCCACTTCCAAAAGGGCGGCTTTATAAGCTTTTTCTTCTTCCAACACTTTATCGGCAAGTTCCGCCAATTTGGGATTTCTGGACGCCAATCTCTTTTTGGTTTCTTCCGTTTCGGCGTTTAAAATTTTAATGTCTATCATAATCTCCTCCGGCTAAATCATTTACGGAATAAGGCTTCGGAAAATATTTTTTTATCGGGCTGGCCTTTTCCTTACTTTCATCCAATACAAAATCTTTAACAACCACCGTATTTACAGGTACATAAAGCATTTGCCTTAAAAAGAACAAAGCAAGCGGAACCAAAACGGCGCAAAGTATCAGCCAAAAGGCCGAACTTCCGCCGTGATATTCAAATTCTTCCCCGTCATTGCCGTTCATAATTTGCCTTGCTTGGCCTTACGCACTTTTTTATCGAAATTCTTTATCAAAGCGTTTGCGCTTGAAGAAAGCGCGTCCAACCCGCTTATGCCTTCTTTGGTGTCGTCGCCGACCCAAATTATTTCCGCCGTATCTACGTCAATCATTTTAGCGACTACGCCGACTTGGGCATAAATCGTATATTCCACCGGGTAAACGTCTTTGCTGTTGGTGTACTGCTGCCCAGCATAGGTGCTTTTGACTTTAACATTGCCTTCTTGGTCTTTTATAACTTCTCTGGAAAATACCGGCTCGCTGGAAGAACGTTTCGTCATATTGTAAACCAACTGCTTGCTTTCCGGCATATAGGAAGTTATTTCCCCGGTCAGTAAAACGTCCACGCCTAAAACTTTGCCCAACTCACGCGTAACCGCCGGCGAAAGATAAGAATTTGAAGATAAATTGTGTTCCTTTAAGACTTCCTCTATTTGCGCCCTTTCCACAACGGTGTATCCGTATTTTATAAGGCTTTTGGTAAAAAGATTTTCCGCCCCGCTGAAAGCGTCGTCGGGGGAAGAAAAGGCCAAAACGCCTATCCTTTTTAAATTGTTAAAATTGTAGCTTTTGCTGATATACGTCTTAGGCGCGCAGGCCAAAGCCAAAAAGCAAAGTGCAAGAATATATATTCTCTTCATAATATTCATTATATAATTTTTTACCTTTACGCCTAAATTTATTAAGATATAGATATGATTATCAATAAAGAACTTTCCGACAGATTTAAAAAAATCAAAGCCGTCATCACTGACGTTGACGGCGTCTTAACCGATTCCACTATGAACTTTTTTGTAACGCCGGAAGGCAAAACGGTGGAAATTAAAAAATTCAGCGCCTATGACGGAATTGCTTTTCATATGCTGAGGGACTGCGGCATAATAACCGGCATAATCACCGGCGGCAACGCTCCCGCCACCGAACACCGGGCGACATCTTTGGGAATGGATTTTTTATACTATAATTTCCTTTCCAAACTGGCTCCTATGCAGGATTTTATGAAAAGAACCGGCCTTAAAGCGGAAGAAATCATATTTATAGGCGACGATTTTATAGATATCCCCGCTTTAAAAGCCGTCGGCCTGCCCTGTGCGGTTGCAAACAGCCGCCTTGAAGTAAAAGCCTGCTCTCTTTATGTAACCGAGGCTCCCGGCGGCAAAGGAGCTTTTAGGGAAGTTGCCGAAACGGTGCTTAAAGAACAAGGCTTTTGGGATAGAACTATGCAAAGCGCCGAACAGGGAACAATAGGCAAAAGCCCCAAGAAAAAACCGACTGTCATAGACTATAAAAGTTGGAACCCAAATTACAACAATGTCTTTTAACCCCGAAACCGCCCGTAAAAGGGCGGTTTTTTAATATATATGAAATACAGGGGGAAAATAAAGTGTTAATTTTGATAGAATAAAATGTAGTTATAAAAAGTTGGTTTACAAGGAGAACTAAATGAAAAAACTGTTTACTGCCGCAGTGCTGTGCGCTTTGCTTACGCCGGCTTTTGCGGGCATTGACCAGGGCATAGACAAAGGTATGACCCATATTTCCGTATTGGGCGGTTTTGCCGTACCGACTACGGAATATGGTTTTGGACCTTCCGCTTCAGGCCCTGATTTTGATTACGCTGACGTCGGCGGAACTTACGGCGTTCAAGTAATGCATTACCTTACCAAAAACATCGGTTTAGGGTTGGAATTTAACGGAACCAATTACAGTGAAGCAGAATATGACATTTACGGAATGGGTATGGAGGAACACTTTAAAACTTCCGCCGATAAATACAGCATTTTCTTAGCCGGTAAATTTAACTTTGCCCCTACAGCTAAAACCAGAATGTACGTACCTTTGGGCGTAGGTTTTGCAAAATACAAAGGAAAAATTAAAGAAAGTTACTACGGACAAGAAGAAAGCGAATCCAACACCAAACCCGCTCTTTACGTAGGCTTGGGCGTAGAATCAGATATCAATGACATCTTTATTTGGGGTTTTGAAGCCAGATACAATCACTGGTGGATGGACGATTCCAAATTTGCGGATACCAGCTATTTGTCAGATATCTCTTTGATGCTTAAAGTCGGTATAAAAATCTAAGAGTTAAGTTTTTCTTAAAGCCCGCCTTAACCGGCGGGCTTTTTTATATTTGCGCACCGCCTTTTTGATATAATAAAACTATGACGACAACAGTAATAATTCTATTAAGCATAATTATATGCTTGGCCTTGTTCCTTCCTTTTACAGTACACGCCGTTGAAAAAGAACTTGAAGCCTTTCTCTTCGTACTCGGCATTTTAGCCGTAAGTATTACCGGCGCGTGGAGTTGGGAACTTATCGGGCACGCTTTTACCGAACCTATTGAAATATCTTTGGCGGTATTGATTACAGGCCTGCTCTTTAAGAAATTCCGCGGAGCCGTAACCAAATTTATAGAAATGATAGAAGATAAAATCGGCTTGAAACCAACCATTATCGTTTTGGTTTTCGGGCTGTCGCTTCTTTCAAGCGTAATAACCGCCATAATAGCGGCTTTGGTATTATGCGAAATCGCCTCAACCCTGCGCCTTTCCAAAAGGGATACTATTCACGTCATTGTTATGGGCTGTTTTGCCATTGGAATGGGTGCGGTACTGACCCCGATAGGCGAGCCTCTTTCAACGATAGTTACCGGCAAATTGGCGGGGGAGCCGCATAATGCCGGCTTCTTTTACTTGTTTAATTTACTTTGGGAATTTATTTTGCCCGGCGTATTATTATTCTCGGTATTAGCCGCAAGGATTAAAGATCCGCAGAATTCCGCCAAAAGGAAAGTAGAATCCGAAAGCGCAAAAGACATCGCGGTAAGAGCGGCAAAAGTATTTCTGTTTGTAATGGCTTTGGTGTTCTTCGGCAAAGGGCTGACCCCGCTGGCGGAAATTACCATATTAAAACTACCGGAATGGGCTTTATATTGGGCGAACTCCATTTCCGCCATTTTGGACAACGCCACTTTAGCCGCGGCAGAAATAGTGCCGAGTATGACGAACAAACAAATAGAATTTTTACTTATGGCTTTGATAGTTTCGGGCGGATTTCTTATCCCCGGAAACATACCGAATATTATTTGTGCTTCCAAATTTAAAATTAAAAGCAAGGAGTGGGCCAAGGACGCCCTGCCGGTGGGTATAGCGGTAATGCTATTGTATTTTATTATTTTAAGCGTTGTACCCGTCGCGTCAAAATATTGATATGCTTACCACCGAGGAAATAATTTTAAGGATTTTGGTCGCCCTTATTTTGGGCGGCGTTATCGGGCTTGAAAGGCAATATCACGATAAGCCTGCCGGTTTTGCCACAAACACTTTAATTTGCGCCGGTTCGGCCGTTTTTGCCTTGCTTTCAATAGCTTCCGCTTTTAATTACGGAGGAGACCCTGCCAGAATCGCCGCGCAGATAGTTGCGGGCGTAGGCTTTTTGGGTGCGGGTTCAATACTGCGCGAAGGCAATAAAATATCGGGCTTAACCACGGCCGCCGGCATTTGGATAGTAGCCGCCGTCGGTATGGCCGCGGGATACGGGGAATTTGTTATAGCCGGCACCGCTACGATTTTCGTATTGATATTGCAGCTGTTTATCCGCAAACTTATGAACAGCTTTGATTATGTCCGCCTTTATGATTCCCTTACCATTAAGTGCGAGCCTTCCCCCGACGTAGTGGAAAAAATCAATAATACGCTTAAAAAACATAAAGCGGAAATTATTAAGGAAGATTTGTTTAAGGAAGACGGAATGTTTATCGTCAAAATGATAATAAATATGTCCAAAAAAGCTTTTACCGAAAGCTTTAAAGAACTTATATTAATAAAAGAAATTAAATCATTGGATAAATAATTATGACAAACAACACGGCAGTACCCTTGTTTAACTTACAGAAACAACACGACAGCCTTAAAGAAGAAATCAATAAAGCTGCCCTTGAAGCTTTAAACTCTATGAAATGGCTGCTCGGCCCCAAAACGCAGCAGTTTGAAGCCGATTTCGCCAAAGCGCTCAATGCCGAACATTGTGTAACTTGCTCTTCGGGCGCGAGTGCAATACAAATAGCCCTTATGGCGGCGGGTATTGGCAAAGGCGACGAAGTTATCACCACTCCGTTTACTTTTGTCGCGACTACAACCTCCATTTCCCTTACCGGGGCGGACTTCGTTTTCGCAGATATAGACCCTTTAACTTACAACCTTGACCCCAAAGACGTAGAGCGCAAAATAACCTCAAAAACCAAAGCCATAGTACCTGTGCATTTATACGGCTATCCGGCCAATATGCCCGAAATTATGGCAATAGCCAAAAAACATAATCTTAAAGTTATTGAAGACTGCGCACAAAGCCATTTGGCCCTCTGTGCAGGCAAATATACCGGCACTTGGGGCGATGCGGGCGCATTCAGCTTCTATCCCAGCAAGAATTTAGGCGCTTGCGGCGATGCCGGCGCGATAGTTACCAATAATAAAGAAATCGCCGACGCTTGTACAAGCATACGCCATAGCGGACGTTCCTTAGGCAAAGCCTATGAATATGACAGAGAAGGTTCAACCTTAAGAATGGACGAAATCCAAGCTGCAATATTGGGCGTAAAATTAAAACATTTGGCAAAATGGACGGAAAACCGCGCCAAAGCCGCCGAACTTTACAGAAAGCATTTGGCCGGTATTAAACAGGTTGTTCCGCCGCCGGCCACGCCAGAAGGTTGGAGCCAAAGCTATTACGTCTTTACGATACGCGTAAAAGACCGCGACGCTTTAAGCGCGTTTTTGAAAGAAAATAATATCGGCAACGCTGTTTACTACCCTGTTCCGCTTTATAAACAACCTTGCTACGCTCACTTAAATTGCAAAGTGGAAGATTATCCCAACACCGAAGCGGCGGCAAAAGAAGTTCTTTCAATACCGATGTTCCCGGAAATCACGGAAGAACAAATTGAAACCGTCTGCAATAAAATCAAAGAATTTTACAATAAATAAAATCTTTGTTTACAAAAAAAGCCCCGGCTTAAACGCCGGGGTTTTTATTTGCTTAAAAAGGGCAAATTTCTCAATAAATAAATTTTACGGTCATCGGTAAAATTAAATAATGAAGAACCTTAAAATTTGATAAATTACTAAAATATTAAATTTATTTTGCGTTGGCTTTTGTCATAGCCGCGTCTATGCCGCTTACGATAAAATCGTGTACGGCGGCATCGGCTTTGATTAAAGCTTCTTTCAAAAGAGGGGCTTGCTGCGAGGAGAATTTGGAAAGGACAAAATCCTTCCCTTCAAATGAGGCCGGCCTGGGGCCTATGCCGATTCTCAGGCGAGGAATATCCTGCGTGCCTAACTGTTCAATTATATTGCGCATTCCGTTTTGCCCGCCGGCGCTGCCGCCAGCTCTTAGACGAACGGAACCAAGGGGCAAACTCATATCGTCAAAAATTACCAAAATGTTTTTAGGCTGTATTTTATAAAAAGACGCAAAAGACCTTACGGCATATCCCGAAAGATTCATAAAAGTCATCGGTTTTAAAAGATAAACGGTATTGCCGGAAAGCTCCGCCTTGGCATATAAACCTTTATCGCTCTGCCATTTGTTCCATACGGGGGAAAAGCCTTCCGCAAAAACATCCAAAGCCATAAAGCCCGCATTGTGGCGGGTATGTTCATATTGACGCCCGGGATTGCCTAAGCCTGCGATTAAAAAGGTTTGCGGCATAAATTCTAAATCTGCTGATTAAGCTAAATACTGTCCATAAAAAAGGGGCGCATATTATTGCGCCCCAATTAAACACAAACTTATTTCTTTGCTTCGCCTTCTTCTTCTTTCTTGCCTTTAGTGGCGGAAAGTTCGGGCTGAGCGGCGGCTGCGTCAGCGGCAGGGGCTGCAGCTGCGGGGGCCGGGGCTTCATCTTTCGGCATAAGCGCGTGGACAACCGTTCTGTCGCCGTCGCCGAGTATCGTTACGCCTTTAGGGGCTTTAATATCCGCTACGGAGATATGTTTTTCAAGCGTTACATTGGTAATATCGACTTCAATGTGATGCGGGATATCGCCCGGCAGACATTTAATCGTTACTTCGCGCAAAACGTGGTCTACAATCGCGCCGTTGGCTTTGGCAAAAGCGCATTCGCCGGTCAATACAACGGGGACGATAGTTTCAATGGCGTGATCCATAGAAACTCTCTGGAAATCAATATGAATCGGCGTATCTTTTACTACGTGATACTGCACTTCCTTAATGATGGCCTGTTCCGCGCCGGTGGGCAAGGCGATTTCAACTATTACGTTGCCGCCCGCTTTTTGTACTGCGATTAAATCTTTCTCCGCTATTGAAATGCTGACAGGTTCTTTATCCGCGCCGTAAATTACGGCCGGAATCTGTTTCGTTGCTCTTAATTTTGAAAGTTCTCCCCTTACGCCGGCTTTCTGCCTGGCCTGGGCTGTTACTTTAATTTTTTCCATTTGTTACTTCCTCCAACTTCTGTTGTTTATTTGAAATCTTTACTTCGTTATTTGAACATCTCGCTTATGGAACTGCCGTCGTGGTTGCGCTTTATCGCGTCGGCGAAAATATGGGCTATGCTCAGCACCTGTATTTTATCGCTGGCTTTGCGCTTTTCCGGCAAAGTGTCGGTAATAAATAATTTTTCTATCGCGGAATGTTCCACTTTATCTACGCCGTCTCTTGAAAGTACGCCGTGAGTGCATACTGCATAGATTTTCTTTGCGCCGTTTTCTTTAACTTTATTGGCTACGGCGGAAAGCGTACCAGCCGTATCGACGATATCGTCAACAATGATTACGGTTTTGTCTTTCACGTCGCCGATTACGTTGTAAACGACGGCTTCATTCTTTTTGGGGCGGCGTTTATCGATAATTACAAGCCCCGCCTCCATTTTAGCGGCGAATTTCCTCGCCCGTTCCACGCCTCCGACATCGGGTGAAACTATAACTAAATCTTTAGGTTTGTTTTTAAGGAAATATTCCAAAAATACGCCCCGGGCCCTAAGATGGTCAACCGGGATATCAAAAAAACCCTGTATTTGCCCGGCGTGCAAATCCATAGACATCACTCTGTCCGCACCCGCCATAGCTATAAGGTTGGAAACCAACTTTGCCGTTATAGGTACACGGGGATTGCTTTTCCTGTCGGCGCGGGCATAGCCGAAATACGGAATAACCGCCGTTATGCGGCCCGCGCTGGCGCGGCGCATCGCGTCAATGGCGACGAGCAGTTCCATAAGATTTTCATTTGCGGGGGAGCACGTCGGCTGGATTATATAGCAATCCGCGCCGCGTACGCTTTCCAAGATTTGTACGTCAACTTCGCCGTCGGCAAATCTGTCAACGCGCAGAGCACCCAATTCCTTGCCCAAATGCTTGGCTATCTTCTCTGACAAAGCCCTGTTGGCATTGCAGGTAAACACCTTTAAATCTCTGGAACATTGGCAACGTATCATTTTTTATTTTCCTTTCTTTTTGTTTAAATTTACCTGCCTGGCTCTGGCGATTGCCAAAACCGCGGAAGGTACGTCTTCCGTTATGGTAGAGCCCGCGCCGATTTTCGCGCCGCGGCCTATTTTAACGGGTGCAACAAAATTCGTATTGGAACCTACAAAAACTTCATCGCCTATGACGGTTTTAAATTTATTTACACCGTCGTAATTGCAAGTGATGGTCCCGGCACCGATATTGACCTTCGCGCCCATATCGGTATCGCCTATATAAGTAAGATGCGACACCTTGGAGCCTTTGCCTATAACTGCTTTTTTAATTTCCACATAATTGCCTACTTTCGCGCCCTCTTTCAAAACGGCCATAGGCCTTAAATGGGCATACGGGCCGACCTGGCAATTTTTGCCGACGGTGGAATCCGTGATATAACTGCCGCTTTTTATCAGCGCGCCGTCTTCTATTTTGGAATTTTCTATCCAGCAATCAGGGCCTATTATGCAATTTTTGCCGATTACGGTTTTACCCTGTATATGGCAGTTCGGATAAACGGTGCTGTCCGCGCCGATTTTGACTTCCGGGTCAATATAAGTAACTTCCGGATTGACGAAAGTTACGCCTTCTTCCATAAATTTATCGTTTATTTTGGCGCGCATTATTTTTGCGGCCTCCGCAAGCTGCTTTTTGGAATTTATGCCCATAGCTTCAGTAAAATCCTCCGCGTTGAAAACCTCCACCCTGTAAGAGTTCTGTTTTAAAAAGCCCAAAGTGTCGGTAAGATAATATTCTTTCTTGACGCCCTGCGGACGCAGCAGCGCAAGCATTTTTATAAGCGGAGCCGTATCAAAAATATACATACCGGAATTGACTTCTTTTATAGCCGCGGTTTTAACGTCGGCTTCGCTTTGCTCGACTATTTTATTAAAAGATCCGTCTTCCGCTTTAACTATGCGCCCGTAACCGTAAGGGTTTTCAATAGTAACGGTAAAAACCGTACAGGAAGCCTTTTTGGCCTCGTGCGTTTTAATCAAATGTTTAAGTGTATCGGCTTGCACCAAAGGCGCGTCCCCGGCAAGGATTAAAACTCTGTCGTATTTTTTGATAAAAGGGATTGAATCCTTAACGGCCGTACCGCTGCCGGTAAGTTCTTTTTGCAATAAAAATTCCACCGGGGTTTTTATGCCCCAGCTTTCAAGATTGTCTTTAACCGTCTGTTTTAAAAGTTCAGACT
>SAMEA3663015__coassemble_749_pt1 | contig 11631 bp, 8 predicted proteins | sample SAMEA3663015__metabat2_low_PE_015 | metagenome-assembled genome bin SAMEA3663015 (sample SAMEA3663015) | pig gut metagenome | biome: pig gut; feature: pig-associated habitat; material: faeces | place: France | collected 2012 | reverse complement strand
GCGAGGTATCCGAATGAAGAAAAAACTTAAATTTACCCAAATATGGAAAATTGCTAGCAACAAGGATGCAACTTAGACCGAGCTAAAACCGTGCGAGAATACTAGAAGCGTGGACTTTCGGATTTGAGCCGTCTTTGCGTTTTCTTATGAGTGCGGTATCCGAACGAATAAAAAACGCAAAGACGGCCAAATACGGAAGCCTGCTAGCCGGGATAACCCGGCGGCCCGCGAGTTAAAAATCACGCGAGCACGCAACTTAGACCGAGTTAAAGCTATGCGAGAGTATAGTCGGCGTGGTTTGTTGATTTTGGAGCGGATTTTAATTTTTGACGAAGAAGGTGTACTAAGTATGATGCCGCCAAAGGCGGCGCAGCACCAGACTGAGAAGAAAATTAAAAGCCGCCCAAAAGCGGTGAAGTACGAGCAATTAACGATAAATATAGACTGAGTAAAAGTCTTACAAGCTCAAATTAGACGGTCTAACTCCTGCGCTCCGCATACTCCCTTATCAAATTATAAATAGGAGTTTCGGGAAAGCCATCTTCGGCCTTGAGTGCCCAGCTGCACGTGTCCACACCCTGGAAATTTTTATAATTCGGGTCGGCGCCGGCTTCCAATAAGAGTTTTACCATTTCCATTGAGCATAAAGAAGCCGCAAACATCAAAGCGGATTCCCCTCCTTTTTTATATTTGGCGCCGTTTTCGTTCCTGTATATTATAGGGATATTCGGGTCCGCAGTTCTCTGTAAAAGCCAAGCCGCTTTGGCATAATTGCCCGTGGAGCAAGCTTGAAGAAGAGGCGTCCAGCAATGATAGTATACGACGTTATCAAACATCAAGCTGCTTCCCGGGGAATATTCCGCGTCTATATTCGTACCGCTCCAAAAAAGCAAATCCAAAATATTTATATCAGAGGCATAAAAACAAGCCGCATTGACAGTTTGCCCGGAAGCTTCCGCCAAATGCTCTCTAATATAATCTATATTTCCTTGGACGGCGGCGTTTAAAAATTCCTTATCGATAACAGGCTTTTCTTTTTTTGGCGCGCCGAACCTGATCAACAAATCAATTATTTCCGCATTTCCAATTTTAAAGGCTATATCATTAGCCGTTTCCGGCTTGTCACGCAATACATTTTTTGTCCCGCGGTGCCCTTTATAGTTGATATCCGCGCCGGACTCCGCCAAACGTCCGGCCAAAAGGAAATTATTGTTTTCTACAGCCAGCATTAACGGGGAGAAATTATCTTCGTCATTAACATTAGCCATACCGGCGACGAGTTCCGTATGAATATGCGGGATATTCACGTCGGCCCCTTTATCAATCAGCCAAAGGGCTTTTTTAGTATTATTGTTTTTGCAAGCCTCGGTCAAAGCCGTATAGGACCAGGTTTCCCGCCAGACGCTTTCGGCCCGGCTGCCGGCGTCCTGCGCGTCAACCCACACGCCGGAAGCAAGCAAAAGCTCCGCGATTTCAACCGAAGGCGTATAAACAAAAGCCAGTTTGCGTATATCCAAAGGGACGTCACTTAAGTGCTCTTTTACATATTGGATATCGCCCTCCTGCGCCTTTTCGATAAAATACTTTTTAGGGTGCTTCGGGCTTTGCGGATTTTTCGGAGTTTGGGGGGCCTTAGTATTTTCCGCATTTTCGGCTTTACCGGCGCAAATATCAGTTGTATCCGTAAGCATATCTATAATTGCATCGGGAGCCTTAACCGATACGGCTATATCTAAAGCCGTCCGCCCCCATACGTCTTTATAATTTTTATTTATCTTAGGGGAAGAAAGCAATTCTTTTACCGACTCGACGTCCGAACTTTCAATCGCGGCAAATAAAACAGGCCTTTTAAAAGCGTCTTGGCAATTAACGTCCGCGCCGGCTTTGATAAGTGTTTTAACGAGGTCAATATGTTTCCCCAATACGGCTTTTATCAAGACGGGACGTTTAAATTTATCTTTATAATTCGGATCTGCACCGCCTTCAAGAAGCTTTTTAACAATGGCCGAATCATTGCATCCCACCGCTTCCGCCAAGGCTTCTTTCTTGGTTTCCGCATCGGCGGAATTTAAAAATTCGGTTATATAATCCATATTCCCGCTTCTGGCCGCTTGAGTAAATTTGAACTTATCGTAAGTCATTTTCCCCCCTTGTCAGAATTGACTCCTTATATTTATATTAGCAATTTTGCGGGGACATCGCCTTACTTTCCCGACACAAACATAAAATCGTGAAAAAAAGACAAAAAAGCGGAGAGCTTTGATTCAGCCCTCCGCTTAGTCTTTGATTAATAAAACTTCTATTTGATTTTGGCGTTGCTCTTAAGGAAATCAAAAACTTTCCTTTCGTTGATGGTCGCCATTACTTCGTCTTTACGGTCATTGAAGAATTTTTTAATATTCTTTTCTTCTTTCGGCTGGGAGGCCAAAGCTTTGTCAAGTTCGGCTTTCCAGTCTTCTTCCGTGGCTTCAAGTTTTTCGGCTTCCGCTATCGCGTGTACGATATAACCGATTCTGAGGTCTCTTTCAACGCCGGGGCGCATTCTTTCGGCGAAGGCTTTTTTGTTTTCTTCGCTGAGTTCCGGGTTCTTGCCGCCGAACATTCTGTTAATGAAATTGGCGACGGATATCTGCGTATAATATTCAACCAAACCGGCGGGCAAATCAAAACCGTTTTCTTTTACCAAAGTATCTTCAATTTGTTTTACGACGTCCCTTTCAGAAGAGGTTTTGGCTTCCCTTTCCATTGAAGTTTTTACCGTTTCTTTAAGTTTTTCCACATTGTCAAAGCCCATATCTTTGGCGAAAGCGTCGTTAAGTTCGGGCGTAACTTTCTTTTTGATTTCTTCTACTTGAACGGTAAAGTTTATGGTGCCGTCATCAATTTTGGCGTCAAAAGTTCTGCTTTCGCCTTTTTTGGCACCTTTAATGGCGTCGGCCAAACCGGCTACGGTCTGCGGGGCGGACATATCAACAAGTTCGCCGTCGCTGGAATATTTCTTGTCGGCTTTGCCGTCTTTGCTGCCGCTGTATTTTACCACTACAAAATTGCTGTCGCTTACGGTTGCGCCTTCGGCTTCGGCCTCAAGACTGGAATTGTGTTCAAGAACTTCGTCCAAGTGTTTCTTTATATCTTCTTCGGAAACGGTTTCGGACTTTTTGGTTACGGCTATGCCTTTGTAACCTTTAACTTTAAATTCCGGGGCTACGTCGACGCTCATTTCAAAGGAAAAAGCCTTATTTTCCCCGAAAGTCGCAAAATCGGCTTTTGTTACGGCAGGGGCCATTACGGCTTTAAGTTCGCTATTTTCCAAAGCTTTGGAAGAGGCGTTCCTTATAACCAAATCGGCGGCCCTTTCGGTAATATGCGGGACAAAATTTTTCTTTACGATATCCAAGGGTACTTTACCGGCCCTGAAGCCCTGCATTTGGGCTTTGGCCTGTACTTGCAGCAAAGCGTTGTGAAAACATTTATTTACAAGGCTGGGTTCGGCCGTAACTTCCAAAACTACGGTGCAGCCTTTTTTTGAAATTTCTTTGGTTTTTACTTCGTTATCCTGGGCAACTGCGAAACTGGACATAATTTCTCCTGTACAAAAAACTATGGACGGAGAGGGACTTGAACCCTCACGGAAAATCCATACGGTCCTAAGCCGTACGCGTCTGCCAATTCCGCCATCCGTCCATTGTATTAACTGATTTAAAATTGAAGTGGGCCATACAAGGCTCGAACTTGTGACCTTACGCTTAAGAGGCGTCTGCTCTACCAACTGAGCTAATGGCCCTTCCTTTATGAAGAAATTATAACAAATAATTTCAAACCCTGCAAATATCAGGCAGCCTTCCCCGATTTTGCGCTCGGGCTTTTGGCTGCCCGCAAGGCCCGAAATAATTTATAAACAAATTATATCAAAAAAGTGATACAATAGCATTATCTTTATGAATAAATTTGCAATTTAACTCAAAAATAAGGAGAGATTATTAATGAGAAGACTGTTATTAATAGTGTTTGCTTCTTTAATGGGCGCAGGGGTATTTGCGCTTCAGGCGGAAGCCAAAAGCTACACCACGGATACCGATACCTTAATGATGGATCACAAGGTATTGGAACTGGGCGATAAATACGTCGCCGTGTTAAGTTCTATGTATCAGGAGGAGGCGACGCGCGCCGGCACATTGGGGTACCATTCCGATTTGCAGGAAAGGGATGTTCAGGCGCAAGTCGGCAGGAAGCAAACTTTGCTTTCTCTGCAAGAAGCTTTGGGCAGAATAAACCCAAAAACGCTTTCTTCATACACGAAAGTGGATTATTATATTCTTAAAGAAATCGTGAATGAAAAGCTTTTCGCCATAGATACGGAAAACGAACTTTCAAAAAACCCCCTTTGGTATTTGCAGGGCGTTGACGCAATTTACGATATACTTTTAAAGGATTACGCTTCACAGGCGGATCGTCAGCGCGACGCTTTAAAAAGGGTTCAGGCCCTGCCGGAAATTTTGGAACAAGGCAAAGTTAACCTTGATAATCCGCCCGATTTATACTTAAGGCTTGCGATAGAAAAGGCCCAGTTGGCCTATTCCTCTTTTAATAACGTCAACTTCCTTTTGACCAAGTTAAGCTTGGACGAATACACCAAAGACCAAACAAAAAAAGCTTGCGCCGCAGCGCAAACCGCGCTTAAATCTTATGCGGATTTCCTTAAGGACATAATGCTTAAAAAAGAGTATGTGGATTTCCGCCTCGGCGAAGAAAACTTTGAAGTCCTTTTCAAAGACGTCTATCAGCAGGAAATGCCTTTTGCAAAACTCAAGAAAAACCTTGATAAAGAACTTGAAAACAGCAAAAAAAATCTTATCAGGGCCATTACACCCCTCGTTGAGCCGACTTTAACCGAAGAAGAAAAAGCCGACAGAACCGATAAAAAAGGCTTAATCAATATTCTTCCCCAGGATTATTACAGAGCGGCTGCGAACTTTAAGAAAACCCCCGGCGCAAAACGCCTTTTGGACGCTTACGCAAACACGTTCAAAGAAGCGACGGTATTCTTTGCCGAACAAAAGATATTCCCCGCCGGAGCGCTGCAAGTGGTAATAGCGCCCGCGCCGAAATACCTTTCCAACAAACTTACGCCGATTTCATATCTCCCCCCCTTCCCGCTGCTTAACAAACAGATGGGCGACCTTTTGGTAACTATGCCGAAAGCCGAAAATAAGCAGGAACTTGAATCGCGTTTTAACAACGGCAAAATAAAACTTGACGTTCTTGAATACGTTACCCCGGGCAAAAACCTTATGTATTCCGTGGCTACGGAAGAGGGCAGAGTTTTAAGGAAATTATCCAACGACCCGTTCTATATCAACGGTTGGGTAAAATATGCCCTTAACATTGCGGCTTCAACGGAGTTTTTTAAATCCGAGGAAGATAAAATCAACTTAGCTTGGTTCAATTATTCAAAAGCTTTGTTGGCCGTAGCCGAATATAATATGCAAACCAAAGCCGCCAATTACACGCAGACGGTGGATTTCCTGATTGAAAACGGTATGCTTAAAGAAGAAGCCGAAGCCAATATAGATTATTTGGCCCTTAACCCGATGGACGCGATAGCCTATGTAGTCGGCCAGCAGGAATTTGATTATTTGAAAGCAAAATACGCAAAAAAAATAAACAAAAAATTGACTCTCGCCGATTATCACGAGAAATTGCTCTCTTTGGGCAGAGTTCCGATAAGAACGCTTGATGAGGCTATGTCCAAAGAAATGGAAGAAAAGAAAACGGAAAGTTTCTTTAATATGACATATTTCTAAGTTTTCATTTCTTAGATTGCAATTTGCCCCCGGTTAAGCCGGGGGTTTTATTTTGCCGATATTATTTTGAGAAATTTGCCCGTCCGGCAGAGCCGGACGTAAAACAGGGTTCAAACCCCGGATTTTCTTCTGTTGCAGTCTTTACAAAGCATTTGACAATTTTCGGCTGTGGTATGCCCGCCTTTGCTCCAAGGGGTTATATGGTCGGCCTCCATTTCCGCCAATGTAAATTTTCCTCCGCATTTTACACAAACGCCTTTTTGCTTTTCGTAGGTTTGGCGTTTAATTTTATCGCTGAAAAGGCGTAAATTTAAACTGCGCTCATTTCCTGTAAGGACATAATCATAAACACCTTTTTTATCGGTAACGTCTTCATCTTCCATTAAAGCGGAAATTTCCGCTTCAAGGGCTGCCGTATCAAACTGTTTATCTTTATACAAGTTATATAAAAAGCCCCAGTTAACGCCTTTCATTTCCTTGCGGTATTTTATAAAAGTAAGCTTTACCCAGTTTATAACGCTTTGAAAGTACAGCCACAGTTCATTTGCGTTTTGCTCGTGCTGATGATTAGCCATATAAACCTGCACATTCCCTTTTGAAAGCCAATTTATAGCGGTTTCCAAATAGTCCTGACGTATTGCCGAACCGTTTATATAATTGCCGGCCAAACCATAAGCCGGGCCGCCTGTTTTTGAAAAATACCTCTTTGCGTCGCTTACAAAAGGCCCGTGATAAGTTGCGTTTAAAAGTTCCTGCTTGGTAAGTTTCTCCCCGGCGATATTGATTGTTTCAAACCAGGAAAGCTTTTCGCTGTCGCTTCCCTCGCAAAGGTAAACCATAAGCTTATAATTTAAAATTTGTTCTCTTTTATCAGCGGGCAAATTGTGAATATACTTCATATCAAAAGCAAAATCCCCGTTAAGATATTGGCACAGCGATATGGTGCGCTGCTGGCCGTCAATAACCTCAAAACCTCCGCCTTCCCTAACAGCCCAATACATTACGTTTAAGGGAAAGCCTTTCATAACGGTGTCTATCACGGCGTCGCGCTGTTTGGTTTTATAAATAAATTCCCTCTGATAAGGCGGCCTTATATCCAATTTACCGCCATATCCGGTTACCCCGCCTTCGGAATTATCTTGGTAACCCTCTGCAAGTTCCCTTACGCTGATTTCTTTAAGTTCTATTTTCATTATTTTCCCCCTTTGCGTTTGATTAGTATGCGGGCATAAGGATCTTTTTTCCCCACATTTTTTAAGGTAAGTTGCTTAATTTTCGGCAGACCTTTTTCCACTAATGAAAAGAAATGCGGATTAAGATCTACAATTTCAAATTGGTCGGGGTTGTATTTATCCAAAAAAGTTATGGGCACGCCCATAACGCCGTAATAATCGCAGGGGATATCGCTTGTCTTATCTACATTTATTGCGTCGTAATTATCGTACTTAGGGTAATCCTGCGGATTATAGTTTTTGTATAAGATAAGCTCCTCGTGCCTTTTAGAAATATCAAGATTTGTAAACCAACAAGCCATTATATGCTTTAACTTTTTGCCGTCTATAAGCTTCTCGTATTTTTCTTCTCTTTCCGGCAAAACAAGCCACATATCTTTATTTATATTTCTGTAACCGAGCCAAATTGTATTTTCTTTTATCAAATGGAAAATCTCTTTATAAGTTATGGCGTTTTTATTGCCTATAATGATAAATTTCTTATCATATTCCATAAGCTGGGCGACATATTCTCTAAACAGGGAAAACGGCGGATTTGTTACCACTATATCCGCTTGTTTTAAAAGTTCTATACATTCTTTGGAACGGAAATCCCCGTCGCCTTTAAGGTATTTTATGCCAATTTCTTCGGGCGCAGGCACATTGCCGCCTGTTTTACTGCCCGTATATTCCAAATATATGGCTTGTTCACAGTCGTTTTGGCTGAATAAATCCCTGTTTTGGTTTTTATAGCAGGTCGTTATAAGTTTTTTTAGCCCCAAATGCTCAAAATTGTAGGAAAAATAGTGAAAGAAATTGCTTATCCTGGGGTCATCGCAGTTGCATAAAACGGTTTTATCTTTAAAGTATTTTTTATAATGACGCATTTCCTCTTCTATATCGGCAAGCTGGGTATAAAATTCGTCATTTTTATTTTTGCGGGCTTTCCTTAATCTTTCATTTGCCATTATTCCCCCTTTGGGAACCTAGGAATTAAGGCAAAGATATAACAAAAAACGGCTGCCATATTCGGGGCAACTAGACTTGGCCCAAATATAGACAGCCGTAGCCCCTCGCCATACAAAAGTACGGCAAGGAGCATTCGGCAGATAAGAATCAGGGAGCTACCCTTCAATTTACCTGCCTAAAACGACTGCTTTTGGAGTCTAGTTGCATTGTTTTTCAACAATCCACCGTATGCCTTATACGGTTCCAAAAACAGAAAAATTGTTTATAAGCCCAAAAGGCTTAAATTAAAAAGCGGATTGCCCGCCGTTTAACTTAGTTTATTATATCAAAAAGCGGACTTGCCGCCATAAAAAGCCAAAAACCTAATTTGATAAAATATATATGATGGAAACAATCGCAAAAAATCCTTTTAAAGCGCGCAAACTCGGGCAGCTGCTGATAAAATTTTCCGCACCGGCAGTAGCGGGAATGTTCGTAAATGCGCTTTATAATATAGCCTCCAGAATTTTTATAGGCAATGAAGTAGGCGCGTTGGGCATAGCCGGCATAAGCATTTTGTTCCCCATGGGCCTGATATTCATAGCTTTCAGTATGCTTATAGGCGTAGGCAGCAACGCTTTGTTTTCCATACGCCTTGGGGAAAAACGCTACGAAGACGCCCAAATGATTTTGGGCAACGCATTCGTTTATCTTGTTTTGATATCCGCCTTGGAAGTTTCCGTTTCCTATATATTCCTTGATAAAATCCTGGCCTTTATGGGCGCCACGCCGGAAATTATGCCCTACGCCCAAGCATACGCAAGGCCGATACTCTTCGGATATTTCTTCTTTATAATCGGGCTCGGCTTAAACAACTTCATACGCTCAAGCGGGAACCCAAAAACCGCTATGGCTACGCAAATCATCGGCGCGTGCATAAACATAATTTTTGCGCCTTTGTTCATCTTCAAATTCGGCTGGGGTATGGCTGGCGCGGCTTGGGCCGTAGTGATAGGCCAGCTTGTTTCTTTTATTTGGATAATGGCTTTTTTTACGGGCAGGCGCGCCAATTACCGAATACGCTTAAAATACCTCAATGCCCGTTTTGATATTTTTAAAGACAGCGTAACAGTAGGTTTGGCGCAGTTTATATTCCAAATAGCGAGCGGCACCCTTAACATAATCCTTAATCACGCGCTTATAAAATACGGCGGCAATTTGGCCGTATCGGCTATGGGTGTGGTAATAGCCGTAAATACGATAGTAATTATGCCTTTAATCGGCATCAGCCAAGGCGCGCAGCCGCTTATAGGCTACAATTACGGCGCAAAGAAATACGCGACTTCAATACAAACGCTCAAAATGGCAATACGCTGGGGCGTGGGATTAAGTTTGATAGGCTTTATAATAATACAGGTGTTCGCGCGGCAGATAGTAAGCCTGTTTGACGCCAACGATTTGCAGCTTATAGAGCTTTCCTCAAGGGCTTTAAGGATTTTCCACTTAATGCTGCCGCTGACGTCGATACCGATATTCGCCACAAGCTTCTTCCAAGCTATAAACAAGCCGGTTAAAGCCGGTATGCTCAGCCTTTCAAGGCAGGTTCTTTTGCTTATGCCGCTTGTATTGATACTGCCTTTGTTCATAGGACTTGACGGCGTTTTTTACGCGCCGCCTGCGGCGGATTTGCTTTCCGTAATTTTAGCGGTTTATTTGCTTAACAAATACTTTGCCAAACACAAACAAAACTTCTTTTTTAGCAAACGCAGGCGTTAAGAGCGGCACAGCATTGCAAAATCTTCTCAAATCCCCTCGGGAAACGCCATATAAAATATGCTAATATGTTAATAGTATGATTATATCAACAGGCCATATAAAAATTTCAAACGAGGGACCGCTGGTTTATATAGGCGGGCCGTGCGTAATTGAGGGCGAAAAAGCCTATTTGGAAGCGGCAAAAAAAATTAAAGCCGCCGCCGATAAAGCCGGAGTAAAATTTATTTTAAAAGCTTCCTTTGACAAAGCCAACAGGACTTCCGTTTCCTCATACAGAGGGCCGGGCATTGAAGAAGGCCTGCGCATTTTGGCAAAGGCAAAAGCTTTGCTCAAAGTGCCCGTACTTACCGATATACACGAGCCTTGGCAGGCCGAAAAAGCCGCAAAAGTCGCAGACATTTTGCAGATACCGGCATTTCTCTGCCGTCAGACGGATTTACTTTTGGCGGCCGGAAAAACCGGAAAAATCGTAAACGTCAAAAAAGGGCAGTTTCTGCCGCCTTCAAGCATAGGCAATATAATCAAAAAAATAGAAAGTACCGGCAATAAAAAAATAATGCTGACAGAACGCGGGGCAAGCTTCGGCTACGGAGATTTGATAGTTGATATGCGCTCTTTGGAGATTATGAAACGCACGGGATACCCCGTCATTTTTGATTTGACGCATTCTTTGCAAAAACCCGGGGCTTTGGCAAACGGAACCGGCGGGGATAAAAGCTTTGCCTTCGCATTGGCCAGAAGCGCGGCAGCCGTAGGGATAGCCGGAATATTTTTTGAGGCGCACCCCAATCCGCCCGAAGCTTTGTCGGACAGCGCCAATTCCCTTGATATGAAGGAAACTTTTGCTATGATAAGCCAAACCAAAATCATAGACCGCGCGGCTAAGAAATGTCTGAAGAAATAAAATTTAAAACCGTACTTATAAAAACTTTAAAAATTTTGGGGATTATATACTGTCTTTTGGCCGTTGTTTTTACCGTTTTGATTTACGGCCTCAACAAACTTGAAAGGCCGTACCACAAAAGGCAGATTCCCACGGAGCTTACACCATGGCTGAAATGAAACAATATTCGGACGAAGAAATTATTTCCATAGCTAAAGAAGTTTTTAAAACCGAGGAACACGCCTTAAAAACAACCGGCGCGGCCGTTGACGGGCAATTTGTGCAGGCGGTAAGGGCCATAGCGGCCTGCAAAGGCAGATTGGTGCTTATCGGCATAGGCAAAAGCGGGCATATCGGGCGCAAAATAGCGGCCACTTTGGCTTCTACGGGTACGCCGTCTTTCTTTGTCCACCCTACCGAAGCCTTGCACGGCGATTTGGGTATGATTACGGCTCAGGATTTGGTTTTGGCTCTCTCTTTTTCCGGCCAGACCGAAGAAATAAGCAAAATAATTATGCCGCTTAAAAAAGAGAAAGTAAAAATAATTTCGATGACGGGTAACCCGAAGTCCAATTTGGCTTTAATGTCCGATTTGCATATAGGCGTTGTTGTGGAAAGGGAAGCCTGCCCATATAATCTTGCCCCGACGGCTTCAACTACGGCTATGCTCGCCTGCGGCGACGCTTTGGCCATAGCTTTAATGAAAATCAAACACTTTGAAAAAAAAGATTTTGCGCTTTTCCACCCTGGCGGCTCTTTGGGTAAACTGCTGACTTATACCGTAAAGGATATTATGTTCACGGGCAAAAATCCGACTGTGCCGCTTGAGGCCACCGTGCAGGACACCTTGCTTGTAATGACGAAAAACAAATCCGGCGCGGCGAGCGTCGTAGACGGCGAAGGCCGCCTTAAAGGTTATTTTACCGACGGCGATTTAAGGCGCGCTCTGCAAAAGCAGCAGGATATTTTAAAGCTAAAAATAACGGAAGTTATGACTGCTTCGCCTTTT
>SAMEA3663015__coassemble_747_pt1 | contig 11657 bp, 12 predicted proteins | sample SAMEA3663015__metabat2_low_PE_015 | metagenome-assembled genome bin SAMEA3663015 (sample SAMEA3663015) | pig gut metagenome | biome: pig gut; feature: pig-associated habitat; material: faeces | place: France | collected 2012 | reverse complement strand
TATTGGCGGCTGTGGCATTGCCGCAGTACTTCAAAGCGGTAGAAAAATCCAGAGCTACTGAAGCCTTGTCCGTTATGGGTTCTCTCGCTTCTGCAATGGAAAGGGCAAGATTGGTTCGTTCAGATAACACCTATCCTAGTGACTTTACAGAGTTAGATGTTCAATTCGCTAATTATGGCACTGACGGGGTTGCTGAGGGCCCGACTCTTACGACCAACAGTTTTGTTATTACTCATACTGGTGGTGCAGTAGCCGGCGGAAAGGCTGTTGCTGTACGTCAAAATAGTGGCAATGCATATAGCATTACTAAGCATTATCAAAGCGGTATAGTAGAATGTGAGGATGCTAACTCTTCAGGTATATGTGCTTCACTTGGGTTAAATACAACAGCGCAAAGTACTACACCGTAAGGTAGTAACTAAAACGGCTTTGGTACTATAACATATAGTACCCTCCTAAGGGGAGCCTTTACAGGTTCCCCTTTTTTTATTGCAATATACAAAGCGCATTAATGGGTTTATTTGTAGGCTTTTTCCATTTCGGCTTTAAACTCAAGGAAAGTTCCGTCTTTTATGCAAGCTCTTACCTGCTCCATCATTTTGGTTAAGAAGCGTATATTATGTATGGAAAGAAGCCTGTGGCTTGTAAGTTCGCCGGCTCTGAACAAATGTGATAAATAAGCGCGGGAATAGTTTTTACAGACGAAGCAATCACATTTATCGTCAAGCGGCAAATCCTGCGTGCGGTAAGCCAAATTTTTAATATTGACTTTGCCGGAAGTCGTCATAACCTGCCCGTTGCGCGCGACCCTTGTCGGCCAAACGCAGTCAAACATATCAACCCCTTGTTCTATGCAGTCAAGAATTTCCTGCGGAGTGCCAAGCCCCATTAAATAACGTGGTTTGCCTTCTGGCAGATGTGGAGTGGTGTGGCGCAGGGCGAGGTTCATTTCCTCGCGTGTTTCGCCCACGGAAAGCCCGCCTATGCAAAATCCGTGCATAGGCAAAGTTGCCATATCTTTGGCGGCTTCTTCTCGCAAAGCCGGATAAATCGCCCCTTGTATTATGCCGAAAAGCAAAGAATGCGGAACGGTGAAAGAACCGTCTTCATTCTTTTTAATTCCTTGCGGTATCATTGAATGATACTTCGCCGCCGCGCGTCTTGCCCAGCGTTTTGTTATGGCAAGGGCCTTTTTAGCTTCGGATTCTTTGGCCGTTGCCGGGATAAGAACGTCAAGGCAAGTCCAAATATCCGAACCTATTTTGCTTTCGGCCTCAATTACGTTTTCCGGCGTAAAAAAGTGTTTACTCCCGTCGTGATGTGATTTAAACCATACGCCTTCTTCGGTAATTTTCCTTAAATGGGAAAGGCTGTGCACCTGAAATCCGCCAGAATCCGTCAAAATGCTGCCGTCCCAGCGCATAAATTTGTGCAGCCCGCCCATTTTTTGCAGCAAATCTGTGCCGGGGCGCAAATATAAATGATAAGTGTTTGAGAGTATGCACTGCGCTTTAACGTGATGTAAATCCTCTTCAGTCAAAGCTTTAACGCAAGCCTGCGTAGCCACCGGCATAAATACCGGCGTTTGGACAAGGCCGTGTTTGGTGTAAAGACGCGCAGTCCTGGCTTTGGATTTTTCGTCGCGTGCGTCTATCGTAAAAGGCGAAGTTACTTTAATGTCTTTAAGTTCGTTCATAGTATTAACATTGAATCTCCGAAAGAATAAAAACGGTATTTTTCCCGTACGGCTTGGCTGTACGCTTCGTAAATAAAATCTTCGTCAGCGAAAGCCGAAACCATACAAAGCGGCGTGGAATCCGGAAAGTGGAAGTTTGTTATCATGCAGTCCACCGCTTTAAATTTATAGCCTTGATAAATAAATAAATCAGTCCATTTGCCGCCGGCGGAGATGTGCCCGTTTTCTTCGGCAAAACTTTCTATGGTGCGGGTGCTTGTCGTCCCTACGGAAAAAAGTCTGCCGCCGTTTGCTTTAGTTTTGTTTATCAGTTCCGCCGTTTCTGCCGGCATAGTGGCATATTCCGCAAGCATTTTATGCTGTTGCGGTTCTCCGCGCAAAGGCTTGAAAGTTCCCCAGCCTACGTGTAAAGTTACATAAGCGATATTAACGCCCATTTGTTTTATTTTTTCCAGCAGTTCGGGCGTAAAATGAAAGCCCGCCGTAGGCGCGGCTATGGAGCCTTCCTGTTTTGCGTAAACTGTTTGATATCTTTGCTTGTCGGAACTTATCGAAAGCGGCAGGCCGGCGTGCTTGCGGGCCTTTTCTATATAAGGCGGAAGCGGCATAAGGCCGTGTTCGCGGCAATAAGGCAGAATGTCGTCGGTATTAAATTTTATTACGGCTTCTCCGTTTTCCGTATTAGAGATAACTTCTCCTTTAAGTCCGTCTTCAAAATTGAGGTTCGTTCCGGGTTTATACTGCCTTAAAAGCACCGCCCAGGAATACTTGTCTTCCAACTGCCTTACCAACAATACTTCCATTTTGCCGCCGGTGTCTTTATGTGCGTAAAGTTTAGCCGGAAACACTTTTGAGTTGTTTATTACAATAAGGTCGCCCGGTTTTAAAAATTCCGGCAAATCGCGGAATATTTTATGTTGTATGGTTCTATCCTTGCGGTTAAGCACCATAAAACGGCTGGAATCCCTTGGATCGGCCGGATTTTTAGCTATAAGTTCGTCTACGTTAAATTTTTTGAATCTTTCAAAAGCCATAATTAAATCTCTTTTATTTTTGAAGTTGGATAATATCTTTCCAAAATCTCTTTATAATTTTTGCCGGCTTCGGACATACCTTTTGCTCCGTCTTGGCACATTCCCCCACCGTGGCCGTAGCCTTTTCCGGTAAAAACGCGCCCGCTTATTTTTGTAAGAAAGCAGCTCTTCATTTTTGTGGAGCCGACCGCCACTCTGAAAGTATTGCAGTTTACTTCCTTAGTCACTTTATTTGTTTTTATGCGTAAAGTTTTTGCCCTGCCGGAAGATTCTTTCTTACCTACGGAAACGCTTTTAAACGTACCGGGTATCTTATTTTGTTTAAGGAATTTGTTTATGCTTTCAAGCGGTATCGTCGCCTGCCACTTTGCGCTTTTGCTGGCCGCGCAGTATCCGCATTTTGCCCCGCTTAAAGGTTTTATGGGGTCTTTTATCCAAGGCATAGGGTCGGTATGTCCGCCGCAGTTGGCGTGATAATAAGTATAAAATAAACCGTTTTTATATGTAAGAGCTTGCCCTTTTGTTTGCTCTACGGCTTTTTGTACACTGTCGTATACTTTGGCTCCGCCTTTATACATTTGGCTGCGAACGTCGCTGTATAAATCAAAATCGCCGGTTTTTTTATCCTCAATGCTTTTTAAGGTGTAAGTTCTTGCGGCGACGGCCTGCGCTTTTAAAGCCTCAAGCGGCCAACTGGCGCTCATCTCGTACGGCAGTACGCCTAAAAGATAATTTTCCAAATCTGTTTGTTCTATTATATCTACGCCGGAAGAGGCGGTTTTTATAAGCAGTTTTCCGTTATATTTGCCGCCGTTTAAAGTAAAAGAATCTTTGGCGGAAGAGGGTTGTAAAAGCAAAGCCGAAGTTGATTTTATGCTTCCGGCTTTAACTTCTTTTTTATTGCCGGAAACGGTAAACTTTCCGCCTTTTTTGACTATGTACTTTTTGCCCGTAGCCTGATTTGTTATTTTAAACGGGCCGGAAGCCTCCACGGTTAAAGATGGTTTGTTTTCCGCAATTAATATTTTTACTTCCTTGGCGCATAACTTAGAAAGCGGAGCGAAAGCAAAAAAAAGCGACAAAACTAAAGGCAAAAGTTTTTTCATTAAAAAAGTCCGTTCGGGTTTTTGTGGCCCAAATGAGAGTAAGCTTTCGGCGTGGCGACGCGCCCTCTTGGCGTGCGCGTAATGAAACCGGCTTTTATCAGGTAGGGCTCTATGGCGTCGGTAAGAGTGTCCGTTTCCTGGGAAACCGCTATGGCCAAGTTTTCCATACCGACGGGGCCTCCGCCGAATTTTTCTATCAAAGCGGAGAGAATTTTCTTATCCACGCTGTCCAAGCCTTCTTTATCGATGTCCAAAGCGTCCATAGCCATTACGGCTATTTCTTCCGTAATAATGCCGTCGCCTTTAACCTGAGCGAAATCCCTCGCGCGCCTTAAAAGACGGTTGGCGATACGCGGCGTACCGCGCGAACGGCGGGCTATTTCCGTAAGGCCGGGGCGGTCTGCTTCAATGTTTAAAAGTTTTGCCGAACGCTGTAAAATATCGGTAATTTCTTTAATTTCGTAAAAACCTAAATTGAAAACTATGCCGAAGCGATCTCTAAGCGGCCCCGTCAAAAGGCCGGAACGAGTGGTCGCGCCCACTAAAGTAAACTTCGGTACGGCCAATTTTAAAGTGGTTGAGCCCGCACCTTTGCCCGTATTTATAAAGAAAGTAAAATCTTCCATAGCGGGATAAAGTGCTTCTTCCACTGCGGGGTTGAGGCGGTGTATTTCGTCTATGAATAAAATATCGCCTTCGTTGAGTTCGGTTGTAAGCATTGCGGCCAAATCCCCAGGCCTTGCGAGCACAGGGCCGGATGTGGCTTTTATGTTTACGCCCATCTCTTTGGCTAAAATATTGGAAAGCGTCGTCTTGCCCAAACCCGGGGGAGAATAAAAAAGACAGTGATCCAAAGCTTCGCCGCGGGCTTTTGCGGCGGAAATGAAAATTTCCAAATTTTCTTTAAGTTTATCCTGCCCCACAAATTCCGCCAAAGTAGCCGGGCGTAAAGCGTGTTCTACGGAGGAAGCTTTTTCCTCCGCTGTGGCCTGAACGTCTAAATATTCATTATGCGCCGTCATTTGCGAAGCACCCTCAAAGCTGATTTAATATTAGTTTCCATATCGGCGGAAAGCCCGCCTTCGTTATGCAGTTTTTCTATCGCTTTTCTGGATTCGCTTACGCTGTAACCCAATGCGCTTAACGCGGCGAGCAGTTCGGACATATAAGGCGTATCTATGGTTTTTATTTTGCTTTCGCCCTGCAGCGTAAAGGAATCCATTTTGCCTTTTAAAGCATCTATGATTTTCTGCGCCGTTTTAGCCGTAAAGCCGAAAATACCCGTAAGGATTTTAATGTCCTGTGTAACTATTGCGTTGTGAAAATCCGGCAAACTTCTTAAAGCTTTTGTAAGAAATTCCAAAGCTTTTTTGGGGCCGGTATTCGGTATTGATTCTTTAAATAACAAAAACAGATTTTGCTCTTCTTTGCTTAAAAAGCCGTAAAGGCTTGTTCCGTCGTAAGGGGAGAGCGATTCAGTTATGTAAAAGGAAGCTTCCCTCCCGTTTTCCAAAGTGCTCAGCGTGGCCGAAGGCATATTTACTTCATAGCCGACTCCGCCCGCCAACACAACGGCGGAAGTTTCGCGGATGTCAATAATTTCACCTTTAAGAAAAGCTATCATAAATACATTCTACCTTATTTTGCCCGAGCCATACAGCCGTAAAAAGTTTTGTTTTACTTAAAAGCCAAAGGCTTCTTTTTAAGAGAGCTTAATTGCTGTTTTTTGGCGGCTTTGATTTTTTCCAGGAATTGCTGCTGAAGCTTTATTTGTTTTAGCATAGGCGCGGATTTTATATGGCACAAAGCTATGGCTGCCGCGTCGGCTACGTCATCGGGGGAAAGAACCTTTGCCAGTTTTAAAGTAAGCTGAACCATTCTTTGCATTTGCTTTTTGTCCGCACTGCCGCTGCCGCTTATCGTAAGTTTTACGCGCTTCGGCGGATAGGCCGTTATATTAAGCCCGGCTTGATGCAGAGCCAGCATAATTACGCCGCGGGTTTGTATCGTGTGGGACATCGTCAATGCGCGTTTTAAAAAGAACATTTCCTCCATAGCTGCGTCATCGGGGGAAAAGAGTTCGGTAACTTTTTTTATTTCGTCGTAAATTTCGGAAAGTCTTTGCGGCAAAGGCGTACCAGCCGCGGTGTGTATAAGCCCGCAGGAAACTAAAACAAAACCGGCCGCTCCGTTATTTTCCACAACGGCCCAGCCGGTTCTGTCCAAACCGGGGTCTATGCCCAAAGTTCTATTTTTCAAGCTGGGCTAAGATATCGTCGGCGATATTATAGTTGGAATAGACGTTTTTGGTATCGTCGTGATCGTCCAAAGCTTCAATCATACGTTCCAATTTTGAAGCGGTTTCCAAATCCGTAACGGCAACTTCATTGGAGGGAATCATCGTGATTTCTGCCGAAACCGGCTTAAGGCCTTTTGCTTCCAAAGCAGTTTTTACGGTATCCAAATCTTCCATAGCGGTGATAATTTCAAAACCGTCTTCTTCGGTTTTAATGTCTTCCGCGCCGGCCTCAAGGGCGATATTCATCAGTTCTTCTTCCGTAGCGGCGTCTTTATCTATAAGGATAAGGCCTTTCTTGGCGAACATATAAGATACGCAGCCCGTGGTGCCGATGCTGCCGCCTCTGTCGGAAAATATCTTCCTTATTTCGGAAAAAGTCCTGTTCTTATTGTCCGTGGTACATTCCACTATTACCGCGGCGGAACCCGGGCCGTAACCTTCATAGGTAATCTCTTCGTAAATCGTTCCGGGCAGTTGGCCGGTACCTTTCATTATAGCCCTTTTTACGTTTTCGGCGGGCATATTGGCGGCTTTGGCGTCGTCAACGGCCTTTCTCAAACGGGCGTTGCTTGATAAATCAGCCCCGCCGATTTTGGCGGCGATTGTAATTTCGCGTATGAGCTTGGTAAAAACCTTGCCTTTCTTTGCGTCTACTAAAGCTTTTTTGTGTTTAATACCTGCCCAGTGTGAATGTCCACCCATAAAAAATACTCCTCTTACTGAAAAGTTTATAAAATAATTCTAGCAAATTTAAGCGGGTAAAATAAATGAAGATAAATTTGCCGCGCTAAATGCTAAAATATCCTTGCGCCCCGTTAGCTCAACTGGATAGAGTACCGGTCTTCGGAACCGATGGTGTGGGTTCAAATCCCTCACGGGGCATAGATTTTATTTTTTAACGGGAAACAATATGAAATCAATTAAAGGCGAAGGCGGGGCTACCTGCCCCAACGGATGCGAACCTTTTGACGCCGAATACTGGACTCTTGTCCGCGGCGACCAGGACGCCGAACTTAAGGAAGCTTTGCTCGGCGGAGAACTTAATTTAATTTCCTGCCCTTCCTGCGGGGAATTTTTCTATCACGACAGAGATGTCGTATATTTCGATCCTCCCAAAGAACTTTTGGCTTTCGTTTCGCCCAAGGCGGACAAAGACAATTTTGACGAAATAAAAAAGAAGATGCAGAAAGATTTTGAATTTCTGCGTAAGAATCTTGCCGAGATGAATATAAATTATTCTCCGTTCTATTTGGCCGGTATGGAAGAACTTAAATCCCTTTTGGAATATGACGATTATTCCTCCTGCCAGAGCGAAGTCATCGCCGCGTCGGCCGCGCAAAAAGGTTTTAAAGTTACGCCGCTTGCCCCCTCAGCCGCGCGTGTGAACGGTTATCCGCTGTATTTGCCTGTCGACGGGGATAAATACGAAGCCCGTTCCGTGTTAAAAGCGGCCGAAGCTCTTTTGGCGGCCAATCCGGCGCTTACTTTGCTTTCCGCTTTGATAAAGGATTTAAAAGCCGGCAAAGACTTGCCCGCCCCTCTATGAAGCAAATCCATAAGCGTATTTTAAAAGAAATCGGCCTTAAAGCTCGGGAAAGCGATTTAAAAGCTTGGGCGGTGGGCGGTTTTGCAAGGGATACGCTTATCGGCAAAAATACGGAAGATATAGATATTTGCGTAGAGGGGGATACTTCCCCTTTGATAAAATTCTGCGCGGAAAAATACGGCGCGGACGTAGTGCGCTTTAACGATTTCGCTACCGCTCGCGTAAACTTGTCTTGCGGACTTAAACTTGATTTCGTGCGCTGCCGTGCGGAAGTTTACGATAAACCCGGCGCCTTGCGGAAAGTGCGCCCCGCAGGCCTTAAGGAAGATTTATTCCGCCGGGATTTTACGGCCAACGCTTTGGCTTTAAGCATTATGCCCGACGAGTTCTTTAAGGAATATGATTTTTTTAATTCCGAAGAAGCCGTACTTAAAGGCTATATAAAAGTTCTCCACGACAAAAGTTTTTTAGATGATCCCACCCGTCTTTTTCGCGCGGTAAGATTCGCCGCCCGCTTTAATTGGAGTATAGAAACATCAACAGAAAGGCTTATGCGGGAAGCCGTAGAAAAAGGATACGTAAATTTTATTTCCCGCCAGCGTGCGGCGCACGAATTTATAAAAATTTTGGCCGAAAGCCGTCCTTACCAAGCCTTAAAATGCGCTGCGGAATATAAACTTGTCGATTTTGTTTTTACAGGCCTTAAACTTAACCCAAAAATCAATAATCTTAAAACCATTGAAGAGAAACTTGCGTATTTATCGCTTTTGCAGGGCGAAAGAGGGTTTGAATTTTTGGACAGTCTTCTTCTTCCCAAAAAAGATACGGCTTTGGCTTTGGAAACGCTTAAATGGCGCAAAAGCAAGGCCGCCCCGTCAAAACTTTTAAGTAAGAATGCTTTACGGATAATTAGGCTTTACAAGCCTGCCATTGAAGATTTTAAACTAAAACCGCTTTTGCTTTCCGCGGCGGATTTAAACGAATTGGGCTATGAAGGCCCGGCCTTGGGCGCAAAATTAAAAGCTTTGGCAAAAGCCCAGTATGCGGGCAAAATAAAAACGCGCCGCGCGGCTTTTTTATATGTAAAAAAGACGGGCTTTTAAGGCCCGTCTTCTAAATCGGCAGCGGTTCTTTCGGTTCTGCGTCCGACTGCCGCCGTTTTACGGTTGTATACGCTTGTTCTCTCCACTTTTATTTAAAATATACAACCGTTACCCCCCAATACCGCCGCTTGCCGCTACCCCCTATTCCGCTTTTTCAGTTTTCGCTTTCGGCAAGCGCTACACGTTTAGACTAGCCTTGCAAATCCGTTTTGTCAAGGCCTATGTCAAGGCCCATATTTTTACGTTTAAAGGCCTCTTTGCGGCCGGTTTGCCAATTTAAACTCCGATAATAAGAAACGGGTGCGCGCGCCAATAAAGATGATATTGTCTTTAAAATTAGTAAAATGATTTTATATGGACTTTATTTTGTTTTTACCTATATTGATATTTTCCGTAATAGCGCATGAATTCGCCCACGGTTATGCGGCGTTTCGCTGCGGGGACGATACTGCTTACTTGCTCGGTCGGCTTAATTTTAATCCCTTAAAACACATTGATTTGATCGGCACGGTTATAGTGCCGCTTTTGCTTTTTATGATTAATGCGCCTTTGTTCGGTTGGGCCAAACCCGTACCTGTGAACTATTACCGTTTGCGCGGCGGCAGAAAGGATATCGCTTATGTATCTTTCGTCGGCCCGCTTACCAATATTTTGATTATGCTGGTCGCCGCTTTGATTTTTAAAATAATGCTTACTGTTGCGCCCGGTTCTTTGATAGCTTTTAAACTGCTTTTTTATACGATTATGATAAACTTGGTCTTGGCGGTGGTTAATTTGGTGCCCGTGCCGCCTTTGGACGGCAGTAAAGTTTTGGCGTATTTCCTGCCACCTCAGGCCGCAGGCAAATACTTGGCTTTGGAGCGTTACGGATTTTTGATACTTTTGCTTTTGGTAGTTACGGGCATATTCGGCAGAATCATAACCCCGGCTTTTAATTTGATTTTTAGTTTGATAATTAATTTTATCGGAGTACCTTATGGAGCATATTAAAAACGATATAGTAGTATCCGGTATGCGTCCGACTGGCAGATTGCATCTTGGCAATTACTTCGGCGCTTTGAGAAATTTCGTGGAACTGCAAAATAAATATAAATGTTATTTTTTTGTGGCGGATTTACACGCTTTGACGACGGCTGCGGAAAATACGGAAAATTTGGCTTTTAACAGCAAGCAAATGGTTATAGATTGGCTGGCCGCCGGGCTTGACCCTGAAAAATGTTCTATTTTCGTGCAGTCGCACATACCTGAAATAAGCGAACTTACCACGCTTTTGGGTATGATAACGCCGCTTGGATGGCTGTTAAGAAACCCGACGTACAAGGAACAGCTTAACGAGCTTTTCCGCAAAAAATACGCCGGTCAGGAAGATAAAATCGCCGCGGAGAAAATGGCTATGCTGACGGAAGCGGAACTTTCTGAAATGTCTTCTTTCGGATTTTTGGGATATCCGGTGCTTATGGCGACGGATATTCTTATCCATAAAGCCGCTTATGTGCCGGTTGGGCAGGATCAAACCGCACATATGGAAATCGCCCGCGATACCGCCCGCCGCTTTAACGATATTTACGATACGGATATTCTTGTGGAGCCCAAGCCGCTTTTTACTTCGATTCCTAAAGTTCCTGGCTTGGACGGCAGAAAAATGTCCAAATCTTACGGAAATACGATAGAACTCGGAGAGGAACCCGAAGCCGTACGCAAAAAAGTAATGTCAATGTTTACCGATCCCAATAAGCAAAAAGCAAACGATCCGGCAAACCCTGACGGCTGTACGGTGTTTGCTTTCCATAAGATTTACAATCCAGATTTTGAAAAGCGCGCGCAGGAATGCCGCGCCGGTGCTTTGGGCTGCGTTGCCTGCAAAAAACATTTGTTTGAACTTATGGAAAAAGAAATAACCGAGTTTAATCAAAGAAGAGATTTCTACGCCAAGGATGAAGCCCTGCTGAAAAAAATTCTTAGCCGCGGCGCGGAAGCGGCGCGCGAAAGTGCTTCAAAAACTTTGGCGGAAGTCAAAAAAGTGATGAAAGTATTATGATAAATGACGGCATCAGGGTGCGTTTGGATGTTTTTGAAGGGCCGATGGACCTTCTCTTACATCTGATAAAAAAAGATAATCTGGACATTTACGATATTAATATTTCGGAAATAACCGCCCAGTATCTTGAGTACCTTGACGTTATGAAGCAGCTTAATTTGGAACTTGCGGGCGAGTTTTTGGTAATGGCCAGCACGCTTATGCAGATAAAAGCGCGTCAGCTTTTGCCTTCGCAGGTGGCGACTTCCGAAGAGGACGGCCCCGACCCCGCAAAAGAACTTATAGAAAAGATTGTGGAGTACCAAAAATTTAAGCAGGCTTCTTTGTATTTGCAAGAGAATTTTGAGAAGTACAAAAACAATTTTTACAAAAGCGCGCCCGTGTTTGACAACGGCGAACGCGTTTTAAACGTACAGCTTTTTGATTTGCTCGCCGCCGTACGCCGCGCTTTTGAAAACCTTGAAAGCCGCGAGCACGCCGACTTGCTTAAGGTGGAAGAATTCCCGATAGACAAGAAAATAGACAAAGTGCTTTGGCTTTTAAAAAGGCGTCCGTGGGTTTTGGTGGATGAGGTCTTTACGGGTGAAACAAAAAAACGCGGTGTAATAACCTGTTTTATGGCGGTGTTGGAACTTTTAAAAATAGGCAAAATCTTGGCCCGCCAAGACGGAGAAGGCTCGGAAATACGCCTTTACATCAACCCGGAAACGGAAGATCAGGATTATCATAAACTTCTTGAAGGGGAAGAAACTAAACCCGAAGAAGCGCGGCGGTGATTATTATGGAAGAAACAAAAAACGGGAGAGCCGTCGCAAGAAGCATTCCGACCGGAGCA
>SAMEA3663015__coassemble_722_pt1 | contig 11832 bp, 6 predicted proteins | sample SAMEA3663015__metabat2_low_PE_015 | metagenome-assembled genome bin SAMEA3663015 (sample SAMEA3663015) | pig gut metagenome | biome: pig gut; feature: pig-associated habitat; material: faeces | place: France | collected 2012 | reverse complement strand
AGGTGCGGTAAAACAGGTAAGCAGCAAAAGGGCGTCATTTCGCTTCTGGGGCGAAGAAGCAACTTCTTTAAGCCTGTTTAAAAAGGCCAGGCTTTGCCATATCAGCAAAAGCAAAAATAAACCAAGGCCTACAATGCCGAGTTCGCAGGTTTGTTCAAGAAGATAATTTTCCGCGTGTTGAGTTTCGCCGTTATGCAGGCCCTCCATATAAAATATCTCCGGCCTTTTATAAGCCGTATAAATATAGCGGAAAGAACCTTTGCCCATACCAAAGACCGGCTTGGCTTCAATCATCTCCGCCGCGGAACGCCAAGTAGACAGGCGGAAATTGACCGATTGCATACGCTTTACGGTAAAAATGCCGGACGCCAAAACGGCAATCAAAAGCACGGCGGAAATAATCAAATTGTATTTAAGGCGATGATATTTGTACTTTTCCGAAAAGAAATTAAAATAAATAAAACCGAACAGAGCCAACCCCGCCGCCAAGGCAAGCCAGGCGCCTTTGCTGAGCGTAAATGCGATATTCAAAACAAGCAAAATCATCAGGGCGGCCAAGCTCTTTGAAGGTTTGGATAAAAAAGTACCCAAAGCCGCAAAAAAAGAAAACAAACAAAAATCGGCCAAAAAATTAGGGTTGGCTATCGTGGAGAATATCCTCTCGCGGAAAAAATCCGTCCACTTAAAAACGTCAATCCCGGGCAGAAGATATCTATCCAAAATCTGAACGGCACCGTATAATGATACAACCCAAGCCGCCGCCAAAACATATTTAATAAATTTCAACGCGCGCTTATTGTTAAAACTGAATATAACCGTTACAAATAAAGCCGAATAAGCCAGGAAACGTATAAGCGAACCCAAGCGGGCCAAAATATAAGGATGAAGAAAAAAAGATATAACCGTATACAGAAAGTAAAGCGCAAACGGAAAAAGCAAAGCCAAATTGCGCGCGGAAAATATATTGGCGCGCCTTTCAAAAATATCGCTCAGCCAAAAAGCAAATGCGCCGAAAACCGCCGCATAAAAAACCGTTATTTTGATTTGTGCGCTGTCTTGATTAAAAAGGAATAAAGCCGCGGAAAGGAGAATGCCCGCCAAGCCAAGCCAGCGCGTTATAAGATCCCCGCAAACGCTTTCCCGTTCTGCTTCTGCTTTTAAAAGCGGTTTTTTCTTGGCCATAAGCAAGACAAAAAAATAAGCCGAGAATGGGATTCGAACCCACGACCTACCGCTTACGAAGCGGTTGCTCTACCAGCTGAGCTATCTCGGCGATATAATAGATTTTATCAATTTTAAAATATTATTTCCAGTAAATTTATCCAAATTTAATTTTATGCGTCAATTTACCGCTAAAACTTTCCTAAATATAAAGGCCGCAAACACCAATTCGCGGCCTTTAAAAACAAAAGATTTTATTTTACCGAAATTATTTCGACGTCAAAATGCAAATCTTTACCGGCCAAAGGATGATTAAAATCCAGTTCCACTTCTTCCGGCGTAACCTGGCTTACAACAGCCCTAAAACTGTGTTCGCCGTTACTCGCGCCGACCACATCGCCGACTTTTATATTTTCAATGTTTTGGATTGCGCTTCTGGGAACTTTCCTTTTGGCGTCCGGGTTAACTTCCCCGTAAGCTTCTTTGGCAGGCACATCTACGGATTTTTTATCGCCGGGCTTAAGGCCGAGCAAAGCCTTTTCCAACCCCGTAATTATATGCCCCGCACCCTGCACATATTCAAGCGGGCCCCTGCCCTTGGAAGTATCGGCCACTTTACCATCGACGGTCAAAGTATAGTCTATGGCCACTTTAGAACCTTCTTTTATCATAATATCTCCTTACGGGCACAAGCCCCTTAATATAAAGTTATTTTACAAAATTTTACGCACTTCCCTTTTAAATTAACACCCCAAAAACTGCGCGCATAATTAACACTTTAAAAAACATTTTTCTTCCTTCATAAAAAAGCCCTCATTAAAGAGGGCTTTTAAAAGCGATTTAAACAATTCAAACTGTCTTAAAAATCCACAGTCAGGAAATTAGTTCCGCAGTAAGCGTCCGATTTGTTATTGTTCTCTACATTCTGCCCGGCGCAGGCTACGTCCCTATACTGACTGAATTTCAAGCGTCCGCTATTTCCCGTATCTGGGCGATGGATATAATCAGAACCTGCGGGACAGGTGTAAATAGTATATAAAGCCCTTGTATAAGAATCCGTACACTCAAGACCTGAGCCCATTTCCCAACCGCTAGCAGCGCAGTTGGGGCCAAAAGCCGTTTCATTTTTCATATAACAAGCTCTCTCAACAGTTTCACAACCACCGCTATACTTACTGCAAAGAGAAAGGCAGCTTTCAATATCTGACTCACTTGGGTCATTTGAGACAGAGCATTGCTCCAAATCTCCCAGATTATTATAAAAAACATCTTCCCCGGAAGCAAAATTTTCTATAACGCATTGTATCGCACCGGTATCTTCAATGTTATTCTCGTAAACGCATTTTCTGTAATATACCTTAATATCGGAAACATAAGGTTTATTAATAATATCACTGGGCTCATAAGTTACCTCACGCTTATCAGTACAGTTTTTGCTTTTGACAACCTTGTTTGGGTCGTCCGGACGCGGACATTCATAGAATTCTATTTCATCGCCGTTGCAAGTATCCGCAGAGCAAGAACCGCCGGTACAGGTCCTCCAAGCGCCGTAATAGTGGCCGTCGTTACCTTCCCCGCAATTTGAAATTGAGGCAGGAAAAACTTTGTAGCCTAAGTCCACGCCTCTTACCGGAGGGAAAGTAAACGAAGATGAGCTGTTTCTTACCGTAAACGAAGCCGTATAAAGATTTGTTACAACAGCCGGATACGGCAAACTAAGCGGGCCGGTAACCAAAGTACCGGCGTATAAGGTCGGTATTTCTATCGTGGTAAAGTTCATATCAAACAAGGTGTTCTGCTGAATCGTGTTGCTGCTGTAACGCGTAACCAAGATATTGTTATAAGTTTGGTTTGGGGACTCTAAAAACAAATCCCGTTCCACTTTGATATTGCCGCCGAAAGATATCGAACCGGCCTCAAGATATGTTTCCTGTATAGGCCTATATACTTTTGACCCAAACCCCGTAGGCGTAGTATTGTTCACGCTTTCCGCGCCGATGATAAGATCTTTCACGGTAGCATCGCCGAATACAGAAAAAGTGCTGAACATCCCGTAAGGGCTGGAAAGCGCCGTAGAAATTTCATACTCGGCGGCTTTTGCACAAACGGCAAAAACAAAACACGACAAAACAAGAAGAAATTTTTTCATAGATATCCCTCTTAAAATCAAATAAAACTCATTTTATTATTTAGAAGTTTCCCTTTTAATATAATACAAGGCTCAAAGAAACGTGTCAAGTTATAAATGATAAAGCGGACCCTGTAAAAACGGCCTGAGAGAGGCTATATTATTGACGCTCTCGCTAGCCAAAAGGAAACCTTTTACCAAACCTTTTCCGTCCTTTATCTCAACCACGTGCCACATAAGATTGATTTTGGTTCCGTCCGCGACATTGATATCAAACAGAAAATCAAACACACCGCCTTTGGATGTTTTATACGCACTCTTAAAATCGCCCTCAGCCTTTAAACTGTCATAAGCGAATTTAACGAATATGTTTTGATCTTCCGCTTCAACCATATCATAAATGCCGCAGATACTGCGCATAACGCCGTTAAGATTTTTGACTCTGAAATTCTCGTCTATTATGGCCGCGGGGACATCCAAGCTGGAAGCCAGTCTGCGCAGCGCGCCGAGGCTGTTGTCCACCGCTTTTTTGTTTTGGCGGATTTCAAGCGCCATACTCATCAGCCCGCCGATAAACCCGATAAAGCTTTTGTCTTCATCGGTAATCGGCATAGTGTTTTTCTTAACGCTGACGAAAGCTATCGCGCCTTCCACTTTGCCGGCTATGTAAAGCGGCGCGGCTATAATTGAAGATATTTCCCTCTTAACGTGCAAACATCTGTAACAATTCAGGATAGAAGTATCCCTTACCGCCACTATCTTGCCTTCTTTTATCGGGGCAAAGCATTCTTCCAGCGGCGTTTCCAAATCTTTGTTTATCTCGTAAGGATTTTCTGTCGCGTAGTTGATGAGGATTTTATCCCTGTTGCGCCCGCTTAAGTGCATTACAAGCCCTATCTCCGCACCGAAAATCTGCTTACCGTATTCAAGAACGTCTTTCATATTTTCCACAAAGCTGTTTTGCTTTCTGGAAGAGAAGTCATAAAGATGATGGATTTTATTTTCAAGGCCTTTACGCCTGTCCACGTTCTCGACCAACATAACGACGCTTTCCTCGCCTTCAAGGCGGGAAATGGAAGCCTCGTAAAATTTGGTTTCCCCGCCGCTCTGCATTGAAAAACTCGTCTGCACCGGCACTCCGCCGCCGTAAGCCTGTTTAATGTTCTCCAAAAGCAGAGAGCCTTCTTCTTTAGTCAAAAACTCCTGTATATTATGACCGAGCCAATCGGAAGGAAACACCGCGATATCGTATCCGGCTTCCGCCGTTTGGTATTCCTGTATAATACCCTTGGAATCCAATTTGATGTAGAGCCCGGGCAAAATATTTTTAACGCCTTTAAGCTCTTTTAATTTATAATCAAGCTCGCTGGCAAGCATTCTTTCCTTGCTGGCGTCGCGTATCATTACGACGGCTTTTTGTAAAGAGGCAGCTTTAAAACCGCTTATGCGAACTATTGAAGCCTTGGCTTTTTCTTTGACGTTAATCATAGCTTCAAAACAAATCGGTTTATCGCTCTTGAGCAGTTCCGCCTTAGAAGCCAAATAAGCTTTTACTTTCTTTTCTTCTTTTCTTTCTTTGTCGAGCAGTAAATCCGCCAAGCTGAGTTTTAAAAGCTGTTCCATAGAATAGCCGGTAAAAGAGCAGGCGGCTTCGTTTACTTTGGTAAAGGAGGAAAAATTCCCGTCTTTAATATCGCATTCAAGCAAAGCGCTGTCTGACACTTGCACAAGAGCGTGCGCGTATTGGCTTCTTTCGTCAAGGACGTCCAAAAGCTGCTTCTTAGCGCTGACATTCCTAAAGGAAATAAGGAAATTGTTGTCCTTCGCCAAAACCGCGTTGGCTTCCACCTCGACGCCGGAGCCTTCGCCTTTTTTAATTTTATAGTCCCTGCTTTTTACCGCACCGTGGCTGTAAAGTTCGTTTATATCAAGTTCTATTGCGGCTTCATCGTGAGGCGTAAAAAGCGAACTTAAAGGTTTGGAATACAAATTGCTGAATGAAGTGCCGAAAAGCTGTTCGGCCCTATTATTGCATTTTAAAATCAGACCTTCTTTGGAACAAAGCAAAACCGCGTCCTGATAGGTAAGCACATCTTCCGAAATTGCCTTGCCGTCCTCGGGGCCGGTTTCTTTGCCGTTTTTCTCCAAAGAAAGCTGCAAAACGTAATCGCAAACGTTTTTCCTGCCGGAGAGAGTCCTCTCGTTTATCGGCGTCATATCGACCTTCAAAGGCAGTACACCGCTCTTGTTAATGCCGGAAACAGTCTTTTTGATGCGGTCAAAATTTATTTCTCCTTCAAAGACGCAGGGCTCCGCAGCGGACATAGCGCGGCGAGCTTTTAACGGCAGGCCCGGCTTTATAAAAATGCTGCCATAGAGGGGCCTGTCTTCCGGAGTGAAGCCCAAGATATCCCTTGCGGCGCGGTTCATTTCGTAAATATAGCCGTTATGCTGCAAAATTATAAACGGTATATGGGAACCCTCAAAAACGCTGCGGAATCTGTCGTCTTTGGTTTTGGCCGCTTTTTCCATACCGCGCTCTTTGGTAATGTTTCGTAAGAACATCACCACTATTTTCTTGCCCAAATATTTGGCCTTTGAAGCGGAAACTTCAAACTCAAACACTTCGTCTTTGTTTTTGTTGTCAAGTTTGATAAAAGCATAATCATTGACGGCGGTTCCGGCCGAAATTTTATCGTAAAATTCTTTTGCGGCGTCTTTGCTTGAGGCGGAAGCCAAATCGGAAAATGTTTTGCCTTCCGGCTCCCGTTCGTCATATCCAAGCGAAGTAAGCAAAGTTTTGTTCGCAAAGGAAATTTTCCCCTGCTCTATTATCAAAATACCTTCGCGGCAATTTTCCACCAACATAGAATATTTGCTGCGCGATTCATAAACCTGCCTTTCCATTTTACTCTTGGCCGTAATATCTTCCGAAATTCCCAAAAGGCAGTTCGGAGTACCGTTGGCAAAGAAAAGCGGCGTTTTTACCGTATGCATTATTTTTATTTCGCCTTCCTGCGCGGAAATGAGTTCCTGCGGGATATCAAGTTCGCGTTTGGCGTCAAAAACTTTCTGGTCCTGCATACGGATAAATTCTTCCTGTTCGGGATTTATTTTATCGTTATGAGTGGTTTTGCCTATAACTTCTTCCGCTTTTTTGCCGAAGACTTCCTCGCACTTCTTATTCCAAAGGATATATTCCCCGGTATATTTTTTGGCGTATAAAGCTACCGGCAGATTATTGACTATTTCCTGCAAGAAGTTTTTATAATGGACGACTTCCCTTTCCCGCTCATAGGCGGAGCTTATGTCTTCCCCTATGGTTACGACCATAAAAGGCTTGCCGGCTTTATCGTAGAGCGGCGATTTTACGGCCCTGATTACGCGTTTTTTGCCGTCGGAACCGATATATTCTTCCTCCGGGATATTTATACCTTTGCCGGTTTTAAGGACATTCAAATCGCGCTTCTTGTAGAAATTCTTTTTTTCTTCCGTTTCTTTTTCCGAAGGTTCCCCCGAAGTGCCGTAAACTTCCAGCGTTTTTTTATTGCGGAAGATAATATCCCCGTTGACGTCGCGGGCATAAATGGCTACCGGAGCGTCGTTAAAAATCCTCTGCAAAATATTATAGGTTTTGCTGCCTTCCTGCTCTTGCAGGTATTTTTCCGTAATATCCTGCGCGATGGTCAGCACTCTTGAAGGAGAAGAAGGCGTTTCCGCCATAGGCACTTTTATCAAATCAAGCACCACTTTGTTGCCTTTCTTCGTTATATACTGCTCGCCGGGATACAAAACGACTTTCCCGTCTTTAAGTATTTCTTTTTCTCTGGCGGTATATCCTTTTGTTTGCTCTTTGCTTTCGTGCGCAAAACCGCGTTCGAAATCATTTTCCAAATCGTCTTCAAAAATTTCCGTGGTTTTCTTGTTCCAGAAAGAAACTTTGCCGTCTTCGTCGCGCGTATAGAAAGCCAACGGAGCATAATCCAAAATACTGCGCAAAAGATTTGCCGTTAAAGTGTTTTTTTCTTCCTTAAGCTTCCTGTCCGTAATATCTTCCATAACGCTGAGCATCATCGTTCCGCTGTTTGCGTCGGACAAAGGCACTTTGCTGCTGCGGAAAGTTCTTACAACCCCGGCTTTGTCTTTAAAAGAAATTTCGTTCCCTTCAAGCGGAGGAAGCCCCGTTTTAAATATTTGTTTGTCGCGGGCGGAATCTTCCTTAAAAATCTGTTTGGGGAGCTGTGCGGGAGATTCTGCAAAACCGCAGTTTGAACCCAACAATGCGCGGGCAGCATCGTTGGCCGTAAGAATATTGCCTTTATCGTCACGGACGAAAGCCGCAAACGGCAAGGCCGAAAACAAAGCTTCCATATAGTTTTTGGAGCGCAAAACTTCCGCTTCCACATTCCTAAGATTATAAGCTTTATCATCCACCTCGCTGATATTTACGGAAGCGTATTTTTCGGTTTTTCCTGCCCCCAAATAAGACATATCCATTTTAACCTTAAAAGATTTCCCGTTAAATGCTATCCCGCAGGAAAACACCGCGCTGTCCTCAAAGCAAAAAACGTCTTCGGCCTTCTTGGAAAAAAGCGTATAATCGGCTTTGTTTGTCATATCCTGAACGCCGTGAGGCAAAACCGCCGTACCCAATAAATCAATAAACGCGTTATTGGCGTATACGATTTTGGAGTTTTGAGTTATTACGGCGTAAGGTTGGTTTAATTTTGAAAATACTTGTACGGCCTCTTTCAACACCGCATCCGCGATATTGGCGGCATTTCGTTTTTTATTGTCGTTTGAAATAATATTTTTAACAGCTTTTAAAAAATTGTTTTCGTTCTCAGTTTTAGCCATAAAGAAGCCTCCGCGCGGCGTCTTAGCACAACGCCCTTAATGATACAATATTAAAAATTTAGGTTTTATACAAGAATAAACATCATTCTTTATTACAAGCAAAATTCGGTGCCGTTAATGAGTCAAAGGCAGTACAACCCAAAAAGTGGATCCGGCGCCCCTGTCCGCGCTGTCCGCACCGATAACGCCGCCGTGGCCGGCAACGATTTCATCGGCGATCGCAAGGCCCAAACCCCACCCCTGTCGTTTAAAATCGTCTTCGATAAAATCGGACTGCTGAAACTTGTTAAAAATTTTACTTCTGTCAATATGAGTAATGCCAACTCCGTCATCCTTAATCAATATTTTAACGGAATTTCCTTCAAGCGAATATTTTATATCCACCGAGCCGCCCTGCCCGGTAAATTTAAGAGCGTTGCTGAGCAAATTGTTAAAAACCTGCTCCAAACGGAAACGATCGGCTTCTATAACAATTTCTTCCGGATAGTCTATAAGAGTAAGATTGATTTCCTTATGCTCCGCTACGGCTTGATATTGCTTAAATATGCCGGAAATAAGATCGTTAAAAACAAATCGCGTAAAAGTCAGCCTGACTTTACCGCGCTCTGCGGATGAAACATCGGATAAATCATTGGTAAGCTTTTCTATGTTTCTTGAAGCCTTGTCAATATTATCCAGCAATTTTAAATCTTCTTTGCCCAAATTATCCCTCAGCAAAGAAGAATATCCGTTAATCAAAGTAAGAGGCTGTTTTAAATCGTGGGCAACTACGGAAATAAACTTTGAACGCATTTCGTTTACGCGCTCCAGATCTTCCTTTTTCTGAATAGTTCCCATCAAGTTGCGGGTCAATGATTTTATGCGTTTGCCCAAATCGCCGGAGTTTACTTTTTCCGTATGCAAACGAAGCTCCGTCCTTATCAAAACGACGATAAGAAAACAGGAAAGAAAAAAGAAAAACAATGCCGAAATTAAAGCCGCAGCGGTATATATATCCATAATCTTATATTAACAAATTATCAGGATTTAGATAGCAATATTTCCAAATCTTCTTCTTTAAGCGCGCCGCGCCGGAGGATTTTGGGAGGGCGGAAGGTAAAATCTATCACAGAAGAAGGCCCCGCCTTTAAAAAACCGCCTTTTATTATTATATCGGCTTTGCCCCCAAAAACGGAAATCACATCTTCCTCCCGCTCCAAAGTCGGCAAACTGTGCATATTTGCGCTGCTGGCGTATAATGGGCAATTTGTCAGCTTAAAAAGTTCCGCCGTAAGCGTGCCGCCCGGCACGCGCAGGCCGACGGTATCAAGCCCGCTTAACTCCTTTCCAACGCAAGAAGCGGGCAATACGGCCGTCAATGCGCCCGGCCAAAATCGAATAGCGGATTTGAGGCCTTGGCAAGGCTCGGCCAAAAGCGGTGCTTGCTCAACGGAGCAAAGTATCTGTGCAGGTTTTTCAGGAGGATTTGTTTTGACCTCGTTTAAAATCCGCAAAAAGCCCTTCTTGCCGCAAACAACCAATCCGTAAACGGTATCGGTGGGAATAATCGCCGCCGCGCCGTTTAAAAGAGCATTTGCGATATATGAGAATTCTTCCGTTTTAAGAGAGGATAAAGCGAATATTTCAGTCTTCTTCATTATCTTCTTCCGTCAGATTTTCCGCGCCGGAAGGGGCAAGTATAAGCACAAATTCCCCCAAAATCTTTTTACGCGCGGAAAGATTTTCGGCCACTTCCGAAACCGTACCGATTATATATTCCTCAAAAGTCTTGCTGAGTTCGCGCGCCGCCGCGGCACGCAAATCCGGGCCTATACCTGCTTTAATTATTTCCAACAGTTTTACTATTCTGTACGGCGATTCGTAAATTATGACCGGTTTTTCAAGTGCCAAAGCAGCCTTAACCATTTTAAGGATTTTACCGGGTTTTCTGGGCATAAAACCCAAAAAAGTAAATCCTCCGCCGCCAAAACCCGCGCCGCTTAAAGCGCAGGCCGCGGCCGTAGGGCCGGGCAAAGCCGTAACTTTTACGCCTTCTTCCCGCGCGGCTTTCACCAAACGCCAACCGGGATCGGAAACGCAGGGCGTACCGGCGTCGGAAACCAAAGCGCAGTTTTTTCCGCTTTTTAACAGACCTACCAAACGCGAAAGCGCGGAAGGGTCGTTTTCGTTATACCTCAAAGTTTTTACACTTATTCCGTATGCGGAAAGGAGTTTACCCGTTTGGCGGGTATCCTCGCAAAGTATATAATCCGCGCTTTTTAAAGCGTCAAGCGCGCGCAAAGTAATATCCTGCAAATTTCCTATTGGGGTGGGTACTATGTAAAGCATAATTTATTATATCAAACGCGCGGGGTAATTTTATAGAATATATAAATACGAAAAGTTGAACATACGGAGGAAGAAGTTAACTAAATGAAAATTAAAATCAACACCACGGTAATCTTGGCCGTTATCATAACGCTTACGGCCGTATGCACCTGGTTTATACCGGCGGGCTCTTACGAAAAGCAGCTCGTTGACGGAAGAGACGCCCTCGTAGAAGGATCTTTCCACTATATAGAAAATTCGCCGCAGTCGGTCTTTGAAGTTTTAAAAGCGCCGATGCAGTCTTTCGCGCGCTCCACCACGGCCGAGATTATGGCTTTCCTTTTAATCATCGGCGGCGCGTTTATGATTATTGAAAAGACTGGCGCGATTACCGCCGCAATTACGCGGGCCAGCGCGATATTTATGAAGTACCCCGGCCTGAGAAGTTTATATATACCCGTCAGTATGGTGTTGTTTTCCATAGGCGGGGCGACTTTCGGAATGTCCGAAGAAGTGTTGATTTTTATACCGATATTTATTCCGCTGTCAATATCATTGAAGTATGACTCCCTTATCGGCATATCCGTGCCTTTTTTGGGTGCATCGGCAGGTTTCGCCGGTGCGTTTATGAATCCTTTTACGCTCGGCATAGCCCAGGGCATAGCGCAGCTGCCTTTATATTCCGGGTTGGGCTTAAGGACGATAATCTGGGCCTGCGCCACGGCGGCGGCGATAATATTCGTAATGCTTTACGCCAGAAAGATAGAAAAAAATCCCGAAGCCAGCCTTACCTATGAATTTGACCGCCAAAAAATCAAAGAATTGGATCTTAACAATCAAACCGAAGTCGTTTTTACTTTAAAACATAAATTGGTTTTGGCCGCTTTCGCCGCAACGATGATTTTACTCGTCGTCGGCGTGCTTAAATACGAGTGGTACATCGTGGAAATCGGCGCACTCTTTTTGGGCTTGGCCATAGTCGCCCCAGTTTTGGGCGGGCTTAAAGTGAGCGAAGCCACTTCCGCTTTTTATGAAGGCGTAAAAAGTATGGCGGAAATAGTGTTTCTGCTGGCTTTGGCGACCGCAATAATAATAGTGGCGGAAAACGGTCATATTTTAGACAGCATTTTGCATTATATGGCGGGTGTAATTTCCGAATTAAATTCAACGGTGGCTTCTTGGGCGGCGTTTATTATGCAGGCCGTAATAAACTTCTTTATCCCCTCGGGTTCAAGCAAAGCCGTGCTTACTATGCCGATACTTGCGCCGCTTTCGGATCTTATCGGAATCTCCAGGCAGACTATGATTTTAGCCTATCAGTTCGGCGACGGCTGGACTAACGTCTGCATACCTACAAGCGCGGTTGTACTCGGCGTAAT
>SAMEA3663015__coassemble_714_pt1 | contig 11934 bp, 11 predicted proteins | sample SAMEA3663015__metabat2_low_PE_015 | metagenome-assembled genome bin SAMEA3663015 (sample SAMEA3663015) | pig gut metagenome | biome: pig gut; feature: pig-associated habitat; material: faeces | place: France | collected 2012 | reverse complement strand
GCGCAAGGTGCAGTATAAGGCTTTGCTTAACCTAAGCTTGCTAGCCGTGAGAGTGGAACTTCACGCGATCTAAAAGCGTGGAAGCGTTTAACCTGCGTGCTTTGCTGATTTTGGAGCGGATTTTAATTTTTGACGAAGAAGGTATACCTAGAGTGGGCGGAGCCCCGCGTATCCGACTGAGGAGAAAATCAAAAGACGCTCAAAAGTAGAAAATTGTTAGCAATGAGAATACGACACAGCCCGAATAAAAACTGTGCGAGAATACAACTTCACATGAACAAAAATTACAACTGCAGCAAGGATTTATAAGCCGCTTGCAGCCTCTCCCCACCCTTCAAAAAACCCAGTTCGCAAACAAAAGCGCACAATTTTACTTCCGCGCCCAATTTGTTCACCAGTTCTATCGCCGCGTTTGCAGTGCCGCCCGTAGCCAAAAGGTCGTCAACAATAACCACTTTATCGGCTGAGGTAAGGGCGTCTTCGTGCATTTCAATGATGTCCGTGCCGTATTCCAAAGCGAAAGAAGCCGAAATGGTTTTATACGGAAGTTTGCCTTTCTTGCGGGCTGGGACAAAACCTACCCCCAAAGCGTAAGCCAAAGCCGCACCGAAGATAAATCCTCTTGATTCTATTCCCACCACTTTGGTTATTTCTTTATCCTTGCAAGCTTCGGCAAGGCCGCGTATAACTTTTGCAAAGAGGGAAGCATCGGCCAAAACGGGCGTTATATCCTTAAATATAATGCCCGGCTTGGGGAAATCAGGGATATCTCGCAAAGCTTTTATCAAATCAGTGTTGTCGCTCATTTTCTTTTTCCTTTTTTAGTCGTTTTTTTGGAAGTTTCAGCGGCCGTATTTTTTACTTTGCTTTTTTCTGCGGAAGCTTTTTTTGCGCTCTTCTCGGCCGTGGCTTTTATTTTCATCAGTTTGGTGGCCTGAGGGTTGTATACGGAAACTTCATCGCCCAAAATATTCGTTTTGGCTTTTATGTCCATTCCGGGATGAATTTTTTTGGTTTTATGGTTCATTTCGGAAAACTCAAAAAGACCCAGTTCTTCCGCCTTTTTGCGGACGTTTCTTACGGCGCGTTCTTCTATTTGGCGGACCCTCTCGCGCGATATGCCCATACGCTGGGAAACTTCGGCCAAAGTCAAAGGCTCTTCCGAATCTATGCCGTAACGCATTATAAGAATTTCTTTGTCGCGCGGATTAATGCCTTCCAAAATGCCCAAAAGTTCTTTATTGGCGGAAGCGTTTGTAACCAAATCGTCAGGGTTGCCTTTGCCGTAGTCGGTTATCGTATCTTCAAGCGTCATATCTTCTTCTTCGCTTAAAGCTGTGGAAAGAGAATCAACGCTGTAAGCCGCGCTTAAAGTATCCAAAATAGAGCGAACCTGACGGGCGGAAATGTTCATTTCCGAAGCCATTTCCTTAAGGCTGGGTTCACGGCCCAATTTTTCTTTCAGTTTATCCCAAGTTTTGCCCCACAGGCGCATATTATCCCAAGCGTGGGAAGGTATTTTTATTGTGCCGCTTTGTTCTTCAACGGCGCGGCGGATATATTGCTCTATCCAGTGTATGGCATAAGTTGAAAAACGGAAGCCCCTTGAAGGATCAAATTTGTCTATGGCCTGCAAAAGGCCTAAATTGCCTTCTTCAACCAAGTCCATAAGATCCATACCGCTGCGGGCGAATCTCTTAGCCGTGGGAATGACAAGCCTAAGGTGCATTTGGACAAGTTTCTCCCGGGCGTCTTTATCCCCGGCCTTGGCCAATTTCCAAAGCGAGCTTTCCTCTTCCCTGTCTATATCTTTGACGAGGGAACTTATATTTTTAAAATATTCGTTTGTAGAATCTACACCTTTTTCTTTCATATTTACATAATACTACATATTTAAAGTTATTGTAATATCCGCGCGGGCAAAAAATACCGCGTTGATACGGCCGCAAAAAGCAAGCGGAATTTATATTTTATATAATATGTTAATAACTTAAAAGGACTAAAACCAAGTTTCCGCTTGGTTTTTTATTTGCGCTATGGAAGAATCAAATATTACATCAAAACCCATAAAACCAAACTATAAAGCTTTGGCTCCGCTTGTAGTTTTTTTAATCTCTTATCTGGCGGTTTCAATAATCGCGGGGGACTTTTACAAAATGCCTATTACCGTTGCTTTTCTGCTGGCTTCGGCAGTAGGCGCGGCAATGATAAAAGGCGGAAACCTTCAGCATAAAATAGAAGTTTTCTGCCAAGGTGCGGCCAACGGCAATGTACTGTTTATGGTGCTGATTTTTATAATGGCCGGCGCATTCGCGCAGACCACCAAAGATATGGGCGCCGTGGACGCTACGGTAAATTTGACTCTTTCCATGCTGCCGCCGGCTTTGCTTGCACCCGGGCTCTTCCTGGCGGCTTGCTTTGTGTCGGTTTCCGTTGGGACTTCCGTAGGGACGATAGTCGCCCTGGTACCCGTCGCCGCCGGTATAGCCGCAAAAACCGGCTTAAATCCCGCTTTGATGACGGCCGTCATAGTAAGCGGCGCGATGTTCGGCGATAATCTTTCTTTTATTTCGGATACTACCATAGCCGCAACCAGAACTCAGGGATGTAAAATGTCGGACAAATTTAAAACCAATTTCCTTATAGTTATGCCTTTCGCCGTGATAACCGCGGTGCTTTATTATTTTTCCGCGAACGCTTCGGGACTGCCTTATGATCCTCAAAAAGTAGAGTGGTTTAAAGTGCTGCCTTATGTGGCTGTTTTGGGGGCGGCGGTATCCGGCGTTAACGTTATGTTGGTGCTTGCCGGCGGGACAATACTTGCAGGCCTTACCGGCATTCTGACTTCCTCCTTCGGCCTTTGGGGTTGGACGGAAGCTATGGGCAAAGGCATAGTCGGTATGGGAGAACTTATAATAGTTACCCTTTTGGCCGGCGGTATGCTAGAAACAATACGCATAAACGGCGGTATGGCTTGGATTATAGAAAAGCTTACCAAAAATATTAAATCAAAAAACGGGGCGGAGCTGAGCATTGCCGCTTTAGTCAGTTTTGCCAATTTATGTACGGCAAACAATACCATAGCTTTGCTGATGTCCGGGCCGATAGCAAAGGATATAGCGGCAAACTTTAAAATCCCGGCCAGCAGAACCGCCAGCATACTGGATATATTTTCCTGCTTTGTGCAAGGTTTGATACCTTACGGTGCACAGCTTTTAATGGCGGCGACGCTTGCCGCTATTACGCCGATAGAAATTATGAGATATCTCTACTATCCGATATTGCTCGGCTTGGGTACTTTGGTGGCGATATGGCTGGGATATCCGCAGAAAATAAGATCTATCTTTAAAAAATAAATCTACGGTGCGCCGGTATTTTTGCCGGCGCAAATATTCACTTATTATATTTTTGCAAGTACCATTTGACGGTTTGCTCCAAGGCAACGTCAAAAGAGGTTTGCGCGCGCCAACCGAAATCTTTTTTAAGCTTTGAAGAATCAATGCCGTAACGCCTGTCGTGGCCGGGCCTATCCGATACAAAAGATATCAATTTGGAATAATCCCCGCCGGAGGGGCGAAGTTTATTTAAAAGAGCGCAAATACGCTTGGCCAATGTAAGATTATCAAGCTCCGTACCGCCGCCGATATTATAAGTTTCGCCTGATGCGGAAAGACGGAAAATTAAATCCAAAGCTTCGCAATGGTCTTTAACGTAAAGCCAATCGCGCACATTGCCGCCGTCGCCGTAAATAGGTATCCTTTTACCGCTTAAAGCGCAATTTATAACCGTGGGAATAAACTTCTCAGAATGTTGGCAAGGGCCGAAATTGTTTGAACAGTTGCTTACCGTTACGTTAAGCCCGAATGTTTTTACATAAGCGCGTGCAAGCAAATCGGCCGAAGCTTTGCTGGCGCTGTAAGGAGAATTGGGCCTTAAAGGAGAATTTTCCGTAAAACCGCCGATTTCAAGAGAACCGTAAACCTCATCGGTGGAAACCAAATGAAACCGCGCACCTTCATAACCGACTTTAACTTTAAAAGGGCCTTCGTGCCAAGCTAGGTATGCGGACGAAAGCAAATTAAAAGTACCCTCTATATTTGTTTTGATAAATTCGCGCGGTTCTTTTATGGAATTATCAACGTGAGAACAAGCCGCCAAATGAAATACGCCGTCTACGGAATATGTTTTGAAAATTTCCGGGATAAGCTTCTCGTCGCAGATATCGCCCTGTATAAAAACATAATTGGAGCGCGAAGAAGCTTCCTTTAAATTTTCCAAATCGGCGGCGTAAGTAAGCTTGTCCAAATTTATTATACGGCAGGCGGGATATTTCTCCGTCAAAAAAGAAATTAAATTGGAGCCTATAAAACCTGCCCCGCCGGTTACAAGAATATTTTTAAATTGTTTGATCATATTTAAAAAGCGGATTTTTTATATACTCGCTAAAAGAGCCCCATTTTAAATCCTTCCCGCTGACTATGGGGCAAGCTTCGCCGAAAGACCAAGGGAGATTTAAGGCCTTATCGTCAAACCTGAATCCGCATTCGGAAGAAGGCTCATAAAAATTATCGCATTTATAGGCTAAACGCGCGCTTGCGCTTAAAACGTGAAAACCGTGCGCGAAACCGCGCGGCACAAAAAGAATATTTTTGTTTTCCGCACTTAAAATTACCTTTTTGTACTGCCCGAAAGTGGCTCCGCCAAAACGCAAATCCAATATAATATCTTCAACTTCCCCCTCCAAAACTCTTATAAGCTTGGCCTGAGCGTGAGGAGGCTTTTGGAAGTGCATTCCGCGCAATACTCCGCGTGCGGAAAAAGATTCATTATCCTGCACAAAATCGGCATTAATACCCAAAGCGGCGAAAGTTTTTTTATTGTAGCTTTCAAAAAAACAGCCGCGCCCGTCTTCAAAAATTTGGGGCTTTAAAAGCTTGGCTCCGCTTAAAAATTCTTCCGCTATTTCCATAAGCCCTCGGCGTCGCGGTTTAAAAGATAATTGCCGTATGGCGTGCCCTTCATTTTAACTGCGCGCTTTAAAAGAGTTTCACGTCCTATCCAACCTTTTTGAAAAGAAATTTCTTCAAGGCAGGCTATTTTGACGCCTTGGCGGCTTTCTATGCTTTCTATAAAGGTTGAGGCCTTTATTAAATCCTCGTGCGTACCGGTATCAAGCCACGCCATACCGCGCCCCATAAAATTGACTTTTAATTTGCCGGAAGAAAGATAAAAATTGTTGATATCGGTTATTTCAAGTTCGCCGCGGGCGGAAAATTTAAGACGGGAGGCCGCCTCAACCACGGTATTGTCATAGAAATAAAGCCCCGTTACAGCCCACGGCGAGGCCGGTTTTGAAGGCTTTTCCGTAACGCATAAAGGCTTGCCGTCTTTATTGAATGAAATAACTCCGTAAGCTGCCGGATTTACCACGCGGGAGGCGAAAATCTCCGCGCCGTCTTTAAGTTCGGCCGCGCCAGAGAGCATTTTGTCCAATCCTTCACCGTAAAAAATATTGTCGCCCAAAATCAAAGCGACGCTATCCGTACCGATAAAATCCTTAGCTAAAATGAAAGACTGGGCGATGCCTTCGGGCTTGGGCTGCTCTATATAAGAAAGGTTCAGTCCCAGTTCTTCCCCGCCGCCGAAAAGCGCTTTGAAAGCGGGCAAATCCCGCGGAGTGGAAATAAGAGCAATATCCCTTATCCCCGCGCGCATCAAAACCGAAAGCGGATAATATATCATCGGTTTATCATATACCGGGATAAGCTGTTTAGATATAGCCAAAGTGGCCGGATACAAGCGGCTGCCGGTACCTCCGGCAAGGATAATGCCTTTCATTCGCCCTCCGTCAGATAATAATCAGATTATATCATAAATGGGCAGAAGCAATTTAAGGCGGCTTGTTTTTTAATCCCTTGGGATTATACTACTATGCAGGGGGTAATTTATGAGCAAAGTTATACAAGTAACAGATGAAAATTTTTATAATGAAGTAGCAAAAGGAAAAATGCCATTAATGACGGAATTTTACGCCGTATGGTGCACACATTGCCAAAATATGGCGCCTATTGTGGAAGAACTGGCGGAAGAATTTTCCGGAAAAATTGATATTTACGCCGCAGATGTTGATAAAACCACAAAAGCGGCCGAAACATACGGAATTGGCGGAATACCTACTTTTGTTTTATTTAAAGACGCAAATCATTATGAAAAGTTCAGCGGAGAAACTTCCAAAACTTATTTAAAACAGAAATTGGAAGAATTGCTAAAAAAGTGAAGTAAGGCCGGGGAATAGCTCCGCCTTGTATAAAAAATAAACGGAACGCCCCGGCTTAGATCCCGGGGTTATTTAATTTGACGGTAAACAGACACATTTTATCGGACATAGGCAATATTTTGAGCCAAATTTAAAGCTATTATTTTATTTTTAATATGTAGGGTTTTGCGGATAAAAATAAAATGATAGAATTTAGTTTTAAGGCTGTGTTTACGCGCCCATAGTTCAATGGATAGAATAGCGGCCTCCGAAGCCGTTGGTGCAGGTTCGATTCCCGCTGGGCGCACTTTTTCAGACAATAGTGTAACAAAAAATGTAGTAATAATTTCCCCTGTTTAAACAAGTATTTATTTGCATTTTTGATTATTCTTTAATTTATTTTTACCCCCGATTAACGAACTGCCGCAAAAGTTGATAATTTCCAGTCCATACTCTTGACATAATCTAATACAAATTAATAATATTAGTTAAGCCGCTTTATATCATCGGCTTGTTGCTTTAAGTGAAATATAAAATTATGGAATATAAATTTATATTTCCATTTACGTTATTTGACAATTTAATTTAGTACTGTCACAGTCCAAACTAAAAAAGCAGATTTGTTTCAATCGTTAAAAGTAAACCTAGTTTACAGTTATAGTTTTGACAGGACTGAAAAAGCAGATTTGTTTTAATCCCCACACGAATAAAGTTATCAATACAGCGGTTTTGACAGGACTGAAAAAGCAGATTCGTTTCAATGTTCGGTATAAAAACACACTTGACAAACAAGTTTTGACAGGACTGAAAAAGCAGATTCGTTTCAATGACGGAAGTCTTTATTTTAGTTTTAACTTTGTTTTGACAGGACTGAAAAAGCAGATTCGTTTCAATAGCATTGTATAGGCAATACCTGTCTATAAATACGGATTTTAAGCTTTTTCAGTTATGTCTTAACAAAAGAAAGGAAACCGTACCTCTATCCAATACGTAAGGTTAACCTTTCAACCAAATTTTTTAGTGTTAAAATAATTTATTATTTACCAAAATTGCAACTGTTCGCCAACAGATGCATTTTTATCTATTTGGCGTTTTTTCCTTACTTCGGATGAGCTAATCGTAATAATATTGCCCCACTGGGCGTCTGTAATAAAAACACACTGGACATTACCGGTAGTAGGACTGATTATTTTTAAGTTATGTATTACGGAGTTTTTCTTTTCAACGCTGACGGCATTTTTTGCATATACCGAGTACTGCAACATTAAAAAACCGCTGTCCAGAAGAGCATTACGAAAGCGGGTCGCTTCTCTGCGTTCTTCTTTAGTATCGGTAGGTAAATCAAATAAAACCAAAAGCCAGCCCATATAATATTTACTTCTAGGTGTAGGTTTATTCTTCAAAAGATATCCCTTTTAAAGACGGTATCTTTATATTATTTACTATTTCCGTCCGATAAGCATCACAGACGGAAGATATATAACTATCTAAAGCAACAGGCAAAGAAACTTTTTTTGCTTTGCCAATATTTATTCTTGCCGTTAGCATATCTTTTGCACAATGTTTTACAAATGTTTCAATCTCCAAACGTGGATATTTTTTGTGATAACGCAATAAAATAAAATCGCAAAAAGGACGCAAAGGTTCTATTAAATCATATACCAAAGGATTGCTTCTGAATCTATATTTATGATGTATCCCCAACACGGGATTTAAACCGTGTATCAGCATGCTTCTGTGCAACAAGGCCGACATAACGGCATAAGCATAATTAAGCATACCGTTTATAGGATTTTCCGCATTTTGATGTTCACGTTTTTTGGGAGCATTTTTACCGAAAGATTTAAAAAACACTTTCCAATAATGCCGGGCTATGTTGCCTTCTTCCAGGCAGTTATCCTGTATGTATTGCCATATTTTATGTTCTTTACACAAACAATCTAAAAGAAAGGCTTGGTTTTCACTCTTGTTTTTTAGGAGAAAAAACCATAATTTTGCCTGTAAAGACGGCGGCATATTTATTTGGCGTTCAAAGATATCTTTATGTACTATACGGTGCAAAGCGGTTGTCCTTCCTATGGGCTTATAGGAAGAATCACAATGTAAAATAACGGCGTTATTTTCCAGCAAGCGTGAAAAGCTCTCCCCGGAAAAACAAACTCCGCGCGCGGCAACCACAACCGCTAAAACATCGCACAGCGGCAAACGCTTTTGCGTTTTATCTGGTAAAGTACATGTAAGACAACCTCTGTCAACGCCGATAAAACTGCCATGGTTTAAAATGTGCACTATATGTGTTGTTATAGGATAGCTCCTTTATCTATTTTATAAGCCTTGCCTTCTTCAATAAAATTTTTCAATGATATCATATATTTCGCTCCGAAATCAGAGGTTAAAACAACTTGCCCGGATGAAATGGTATTCAATTTATATTTGCCGGGGTTTATATCAGCAGCTATACTTTTTTGACTTTTCTTTTTTGTTTCTTCATTCTCTATTTTAATTAATTTTACACCTTGCACTTTATTAGGCAAATATAGAGTTGCACCCGTGTTCCAAAACAAAACTTTACCGTACTTTTCTTTAAATTCTTTAAGTTTATTAACAATACTGTCAAATGGATAAATTTGTTCAACCGCCCATTTTTTGCCGTTATTATAAATAACTTGTCCTTTATTTCCTTCTTTAGGCATAAGATATTGGCCCCTCACTTTGCCCATAGCACGATATTCGCCTATATCAGTTTTTAGATAACCGTCCTCATTCATCACGTCTTGTTTTGTAAAGGCCTTAGAATTTATCATGGAGATTTTATAAACAGGGTTGCCTGATACTCTGAATTCTTTTAAAAACTTCTCCCATTCATCTTGCGTAGGATTGCTTGCAAGTTTCTCTTCAAAAGCTTTTTTTACCGATAAATCAAATATCTTTTTCACATTCTTTTCAGCGTCGGATATCTTTATAAATAATTGTTCTATCCTTGTATTGAAACGGGAAACCATATAATACTTAACTTCTTTTCCTTCCTGACGAGCGCGCAAAGCGTAAACAGTTTCCCTTAAAACGGGTTTCTTGCTTCTTAACTGTATAGGGAAGACTTTATCAAGCGCAGAATCAAAAAAATCAGGTTTGCATGCGAAATCAGGCAAAACAGGTTTTCCCTTATCATCATATTTGATATTGCGGGCAAAAGAAATTACAAGAGCGTCCAAAGCGTGATGTTTTTTATTGCCCCTGTTTTTTTCGTTGAGTTTCCCGGTAACGTAAAGTTTTTTGAATTCTTCTTCGCTCAAATCTTTATGAAGCAGTCTGTTAAGCCCGTACACACTGCGTATTTTTGCCGTCAAACCGCCGGTACAAACGAACATCTTGCGAATATCACCCGCGGTCTGTTCTCCCCAGCCGAAGTATAAACAAATCAATTTTTTAGCAAGTTTCTCTATATATTTTGTTGCCTGCAAATCATTTAAACTTTTGGCTTCTTTTACGGAATCAGGTGACGTTAAATACAAATATTTCGTAGATTTAGCATCAATATCGGCTTTTTTTATATTTTCAAGAAAATTTTCCCATTTACTTTTATCGGAGAATAACCATTCATACGGCGTTTTATTTCCCTTTTTACTTTGATTTAATTCCTTTAACGTAACAATTTTATTTTGAAAGCTATCAGCTCCACCCAAAGAAACCGGAACAATATGGTCAATATCATAATTTTCTAATTCCTCGGGAATAATATTTCTTTTTTCTGAGAAAACATTATAAATATCTATCCATTTTTGGGCTTCGCATAATTTATATTTTTCCATATTCTCGCCGGAAATAGTAAGACCATATTTTTTTAAACTGTTATAAGCTTGTTCATTCTGTTTTTGATTTTTTTTATTAATAGCATTAAGTTCGTTTTTTTCTTTTTCGCTTATAAATTCTTCACGGCCGATTTCTAACACGCAATAATCCGGCATACCGTACTTTTTATCCAAATATTCTATGCGGCGCATTAACATTATCAGGCGGTGGCGTACTATAACATTACTTATTGAACTAAGCAAATCGTCAATTTTCGCCAAGCGTTCTTCCTTTGATAAATTTTTATCTTCTTCCCTAAAGTCTGGGATATGAATTCTGTACCAATCATTAGGCATTGCAAGCAGAAATTTATAATCTTCCTTTACAAGCCCTTTTTTGACGTTAATATTGGTAACTTTTGCCGCAACTTCTTTATAAAAATCATGAGGATTCTTACCAGATAAAATAAGTTCTTTAAAATTTTTAATGCAGGACGGCAAAAACGGCTGCGTCCGCTCGTTTTCGGAGCCAAGATATAATCTTCAGAAAAGGCCTCATATTCCTTTGACTTAAGATAATTTTTTAAGTCTCTTTTGCCTATATAATTTTGCTTTATTTTTGGCAAATCATCTTTGTATTTAAAAAATAATTCGTTTATTTCTTCAAAATCAAAAGAAGACACTTCCCCGTTTTTTATAAAACGAAAATTTTTTAAAGCAAGTAAAAAGCGTACTTCCATGCTTAAAGGCTCTTGCGACTTGCAGACATTGAGCCTCGGTATTAAAGAACATTTGCCTATTATCCTGTTGTCAAAGCGCGGAGTTTTCTGCCCTAAAAGGCCTTCGGATTCATATTTTCTTGCATTATGGTCTGTGCGCCCGGCGTGAGGTTTTCTGTTCGTTCCATATAAAACATATTCCGTATCCGGGATAGCAGGAAATTGTTTTTTTGCATTATCCAACAAAAAACGAAGCTCCAGTTCCACGATGGCTCTTGGGGCTATAACCTGCTCCTTACCGTCTTTATTTCTTGCATTTAAAGTTGCGGAACGAAGCCGGTTAACAGTCTTATTGGTTTTATAATCCCAAAGGCCCATTTTAAAAGCTTCATAATAACAAGGAAGACGGTATTCTTCCGGCAATAAAGCAAGTTTTTTATTGTAAAGTTCGCTTGCTTCTTTGCCTTCTTTTTCTGACTTTTTTTCTCCCTCAGAAAGGGCCTCTTCAGATTGCCAATTGTTATACTCATAACCCCTGTGCTGAAAAGCGGACCAAACGGCTTTAAAAATCTGCCAGCTTTCAAGTTTGCGGCCTTGGATAAGAGCAATCCTCAATAAAGCGGAATTATAAACAGTATCGTCATTATCTTTGGGAAACTCCCTCAGCATTCTTTCATCGGCTGAAAAAATATAATTGCCGAATCTGTCCTTTTTAATATCCCCGCCCGGAATATCCAATCCGGCTTGAAGTGCAATTTGTATCCACCAAGATTCCCTTGCTTTATGGGCAAGACGCGTCCTAAATGCACGTCGCTGCTGCCTAATCGAAACAAGCGATGCAAATTCAGAATCAATAAGCAAACTGCTTAAATGTTTTATCTCCTCGCCATCTCTTACGCACTCCCCTATACTTCCACTGCCCAAATCAAAAGAAAAAACTTTAGCCATATTTCCCCCCACATAAACATAGTGCTACTATATCAAATTGAAATATAAATTAAAATAATTATATTTTCAAAAAATAAAAATCCCCGGAGAGTGTAAACTCCGGGGATTTTTTATGTCGAAAATTGCTAAATCAGCTAAGTAATTTTTAATTATTCGTACCAGTTGATGTTCCTTGTTGCGTACATCACCAAAGCCACTCCGAAGAAAAGCCCTAAAGTTCCGA
>SAMEA3663015__coassemble_681_pt1 | contig 12219 bp, 22 predicted proteins | sample SAMEA3663015__metabat2_low_PE_015 | metagenome-assembled genome bin SAMEA3663015 (sample SAMEA3663015) | pig gut metagenome | biome: pig gut; feature: pig-associated habitat; material: faeces | place: France | collected 2012 | reverse complement strand
AATTGCCGCTGTCTATGACTGCTTCCACTTCCTTACCTAAAGGCGTGCCCAAGGCGATTTCGTGACGGATAAGATCACCCGTCGAAATATGCCTGAAATTATATTTTTCCACAAGTTTCTCGGCCTGAGTGCCTTTTCCTGCACCGGGGAAACCAAGCAAAACAATATTCATTTACACACCTTCTTTTTTATTACCCGGCTGTCTTACAGCCGTTTCTTATGATATCCGGCCCCGATACTGAAGGCCGGACATCAATCGTTTACATCAAATTTTTTGTAATCCGCCTAAGCAATAATCTCAAACGGACTTTTTGGTTCGTAAGTTTTTTGCGGATATTTTTAACTTTATCTAAAACTTATTTCTTTAAGCGCAAAATGCTTTGTATACGAAGTTTTAAAAATTAAAAAGAACACAAAAAACGAAACAAACTTATTCGCCTACATTGAACCAGCGGCCTTTAATACCGCGGCCTTTCATCAAAGGCTGGTAGTTGTGGGCAAGCAAATGAGCCTGCACCTGGCCGACCGTATCCAAAGCTACGCCGACGACGATCAGTAATGCCGTACCGCCGAAGTAGAAAGGAACATTGAATTTGGCTCTCAAGAAGTCCGGCAAGACGGCTATCGCCGCAACAAACAAGGCTCCGGAAAGCGTAATTCTGTTCATTACCCATTCAATGTATTTTTGGGTGGGTTCGCCCGGGCGTATGCCGGGGATAAAACCGCCCCACTTCTTCATATTTTCAGCCATATCTTTAGGATTAAAAGTCATAGAGTTATAGAAATAGCAGAAGAATATGATTAAAGCCACATAAACTATCATATAAGTAATATGGCCGCGGCCCATCCAGTCCATAACGACCTGCGCCCAATGAGATTCCGGCATAAACTGCGCTATGGTAAGCGGCATAGAAAGAATAGACATCGCAAAGATTACCGCAATAACGCCGGATTGGTCTATTTTCAAAGGCAGATAGCTTGTTTTGCCGCCGTACATCTTATTACCTACCATACGTTTGGCATACTGTACGGGAATTTGCCTTTGAGCGGTTTCCACCCAAACGACCAAACCCATAATTACTGCCACCAAAGCGATTATGATAAGCGCGGTAAGAAGCTGCATTTCTTCGCTTCTGACAAGCTCCACCAAAGTATAAATGGCCGAAGGCAGACGTTCAACGATACCGGCAAAGATGATAAGAGATATACCGTTGCCGATACCCTTTTCCGTCATTTGTTCACCCAGCCACATAAGGAACATAGTGCCGGTCGCCAAAGTAAGCGTAGTGGTTAAAATGAATGACCAAGAAGGATCAATCACTATCGCCAATCCGCCCGGGGCCGACATTTTTGTAATAGCTACGGTAAGACCAAACCCTTGCAGTAACGCCAAAACCAAACCGAATACTCTGGTTATTTGGTTTTCCTTTCTGCGGCCGTATTCCCCTTCCTTGCTGAGTTTATCCAAAGCAGGGAAGATGTGCGCGCCTTTTATCAAGCCCATAATGATGGAGGCGTTGATATAAGGCATAATACCTAAAGCCAGGATTGAAAATCTCCCCAAAGCGCCGCCGGAGAAGATGTTGAGAAACCCCAACATCCCCCCTTCGTGCTGCTTAAAGAAGCTGGCTATGGCATCAGCGTTGATGCCCGGTATCGGAATTACAGCGGCCACCCTGAACACCGCCAAGGCTATTATTACAAATAATATCCTTTTGCGGAGTTCGGGCGACTGCAGAATATTTGCTAAAGGGTTGTTATCCATTATTTAGCCTTTTTTTCTAATACTGTTACGCTGCCGCCGGCTTTTTCGATGGCCGCTTTCGCGGAAGCGGAAAAAGCGTGAGCGGTGATTTTAAGAGCGGTTTTAATTTCGCCGTTGCCCAAAACCTTAACTTTGCCGAGTTTTTTGACAAGGTTTTTCTTTTTCAAGATTTCGGGGGTGACTTCTTCGCCGGCTTTGAATACTTTGTCAAAAGAACCGATGTTTACGAGTTCATATCTGTTCTCGAACATAGCGTTGGAAAAACCGCTTTTCGGGATTCTTCTGACCAAAGGCATTTGACCGCCTTCTTTGGATTCTTTCTTCGTATTGCCGGAACGGGAAGATTGGCCTTTCATACCTTTTGTTGAGGAGCGGCCCATACCTGAGCCCAACCCCAAACCTACTCTTCTCTTCGGTTTCCTTGAACCGTGTTTAGGAAAAAGTGTGCTAAGATCTACCATTTTGTTATCTCCTGTTCATTAAGCGGCGGCTTCCGTCTTTTCCGCGGCCGGAGCTTCCGCAACTGCGGGAGCGGCTGCTTCTACGGATTTACCGCGCTGAGCCAAAACGGCTTCTTTGCTTTTAAGCTGTTCAAGGGCTTTCATCGTGGCATAAGCCAAGTTGCAGGCATTGGTGCTGCCCAAGCTCTTGGCCAAAATATTCTTGATGCCGGCGGCTTCAAGCACCAACCTGACACCCGCGCCGGCGATAACGCCGGTACCGGGGGCGGCCGGTTTCATCCATACGGAAGCTGAACCGAACTTGCCTATCACTTCGTGCGGAATGGTATCGTTGACGATAGGGAACTTAACGGTATGCCTTCTGGCGTGGAATTCAGCCTTAGATACGGCGAACTGAACTTGATTCGCTTTACCTATTGATACGCCGACTTTGCCGTTGCCGTCGCCGACGACGACCAAAGCTCTGAACCCAAAGCGTTTACCGCCTTTTACCACTTTGGCCGTTCTGGCCACTTGGATTACGGTGGTTACGCCTTCGGCTTTGGGGCGCATCTGAAACTCGGTCCTCTGACCTTTCGCTTCTTTCTTATTTTCGCTCTTTGGCGTTTCTTTATTTAACATTTATTCACCTTGGTTAAAATTTCAAACCAGCTTTGCGCGCTGCCTCGGCCAGGGCTTTTACCCTGCCGTGATAGATTCTGGCGCCTCTGTCAAAGCAGACTTCTTTGACGCCTTTTTCTATGGCTTTCTTGGCGATATATTCGCCCAAGACGCCGGCGGCTTCTATGCTTTTGCCGGAGGCTTTGAATTTGCCTTCAAGATCCTTGCTGGAAGTGGCGGCGCTTACCACCACTTTGCCGTTTGCATCGTCAATTACGGAAGCGTATAAGTAATTAAGGCTTCTGTAAACAGATAATCTGGGCCTGTTCAAACCGGCCGCAGCCAATTTCTTTTTGGTTCTTTCTTTTCTGTAAGTATATCTTTCTTGTTTAGTAGCCATAATTATTTACCTCCAGCAGCTTTACCGGCTTTTCTGACAATATGTTCGCCTTGGTATTTAATACCGCTGCCTTTATAGGGTTCCGGCGGTCTTATTTTGCGGATCTTAGCGGCGAAATCACCGACTAAAACCTTATCGCTGCCTTTGATTTCCACGATAGGGCTTTTAGGATCAGCCGTTACCGTAAGACCTTGGGGAATATCCAAAAGGACCGGGTGGGAGAAACCCAATTCTAGATTGAGTTTGCTACCCTGTACAACGGCTTTGTAACCAAGGCCGTTGACTTCCAGAACTTTCGTGAAAGCCGTTTCTACGCCGCTGACGATATTGGCGACTCTGGCTCTCGTCGTACCGTAAATGGCATTAAGTTCTTCTTCCCTTTTGGGGTCTACGCTGAAGGTAAGCACCGCGCCTTCCAATTTGGCGCTGATGCCTTCAGGAATAGTGTAAGAAAGCGTACCTAAAGGGCCGGTGGCTTTCAAAGCGCTGCCGTTTACTTCAACTTTTACCTTGGAAGGTACTTGTATAGGTTTTTTTCCGATTCTGCTCATTTTATTCTCCTTTACAATTACCAAATCTGGCAAAGCACTTCGCCGCCGACTTTTTCTTCCTTGGCTTTGCTGTCAGTCATAATGCCTTTGGAAGTTGAGAGTATAGAAGTACCGAAAGCGCCGCGTACCGAAGGAATGTCCGTATAGGAGCTGTAAACCCTTCTGCCCGGGCGGGATACCCTTTTAAGGCCTTGGATAACGCTGAGGTTATCATCGGTGTATTTCAAAAATACTCTTACAAAACCGCCTTTCGTTTCATTGTGGATGGCTTTATAGTTTGATATATAGCCTTCTTCTTTAAGAACACGGGCGATCTCAGTTTTGATTTTGGAAAAAGGAATATCAACTCTTTCCTTTTTCTTCATATTTGCGTTTCTTATTCTTGTTAAGAAATCTGCTATTGGATCCATATTCTAGTTTAGCCAAAACGAACTTACTTTCCGCATTAAAATGTTCGGGACGGGGCCCGTCGCAGAGTTAAATCCGCTTAAAGCTTCCTCCTGTTACCAGCTTGATTTTTTGACACCAGGAATTAATCCCTGATGGGCCATTTTTCTAAAACAGATACGGCAAAGACCGAAGTCTCTGTAATATCCTCTTGCTCTTCCGCAAATTTGGCAGCGATTGTGATATCTTACTGCAAATTTCTGCGGTTTTGCCATTTTCGCAACCCATGCTTTTGTAGCCATAGTTTAGTCGCGCTCCTTTGTTATTTTGTGCCTTTCTCTTTTCTGAAAGGAAAACCCATGAATTCCATCAGTTTCGTACCGTCGGCGTCATTCTTGGCGGTCGTTACAAAAGAGATGTTCATACCATGTGCCTTGGGAGATTTTTCCACGTCAATCTCCGGGAATACGTAATGTTCGCGGATACCGATGTTGAGGTTGCCTCTTCCGTCGAAACATTTGCCGAAGCCCTGAAAGTCCCTTATACGAGGGGCGACAATGTTTACGAATCTGTCAAAAAATTCGTACATTTTATCGCCGCGCAAGGTTACTCTCACGCCGATGGGCATACCTTCTCTCAGCTTAAAGTTGGATATGGATTTTTTAGCTCTTCTTACCTGAGCCAACTGCCCGGCGATATTGGAAAGATCTTCCCTGGCGATATCCAAAAATTTGATATCTTCTTTAGCGTCGGCTACGCCGATATTGATTACAATCTTCTCAAGTTTGGGGGCGGCCATAGGGCTTTTTACACCCAAATCTTTAAGAAGGGCGGGAAGGACGTTTTCTTTGTAATATGCTTTGAGCCTGGGCTGATAGCCTTCGGCTTTTACAGTTTTCTTGGTTTCTTTTTTCTCAGTCATTTTCTCTTCCTGCCTTATATCGCTTCATTGCATTTGCGGCAAATTCTGGTTACAACGCCGCTCTGCTCTACTTTATTTTTGGGCGTCATATGCTTTTTGCATTTGGAGCATACAACCGCCACATTTGAGGCGTCGATAGGGGCTTCCATCTTCTGAATGCCGCCTTTATTGTTTTGATTAGGCTTAACGTGTTTGGAAATCATATTTATGCCAGTTACAACAACTTTGTTTTTGGACGGCATAACTTCCCTGATTTCGCCGGTCTTGCCTTTATCTTTGCCCGCCAAGATAATTACTTTATCGTTCTTTTTGAGATTCATAATTATATTACCTCCGGTGCTAAGGAAATAATCTTAAGGAAGTTCTTTTCCCTAAGTTCCCTCGCGACAGGGCCGAACACACGGGTGCCTTTGGGTTCGCCGTTTTCGTTGATAAGGCATACGGCGTTATCGTCAAAGCGAATATAGGAACCGTCTTTTCTGCGTTTTTCCCTGGCGACTCTCACTACAACGGCGCGGACTACGTCGCCTTTCTTTACGTTGGAGGTGGGGATTGCGTCCCTCACGGAACACATAACTACATCACCAAGTGAAGCAAAGTCCCTGTGGTGCCCGCCTCTTACTTTGAAGCACTGCACTTTTCTCGCGCCGGAGTTGTCTGCAACATTAAGTATGCTTCTTAACTGAATCATAATCTTATATCTCCGTTAACAATTAACCAAGGGCCTTTTCCACAATCTTGGAAATGCGCCATCTTTTAAGTTTGGACAAGGGCCTTGTAGCCATAATTTCAACCTTGTCGCCAATTTTGCTTTCATTGCCTTCGTCGTGGGCGTGATAGCATTTGGAAGTTCTAATAATCTTACCGTAAAAAGCGTGCTTTTTGGTGGTGATTACTTCTACCGTGCGGGTTTTGTTCATCTTGTCGGATTTTACTACGCCCGTAAGCACTTTCCTTTTAGCGCGATTTGTAATATTTTCCATTTATCAAATCCTCTTATTTGGACTGAGCCTTCTCTTTAATTAAAGTGTTGAGCAAGGCTATTTCGCGTCTGACGACTCTAATTTCCATAGGATTGGATAGCGGAGTCGTGCTGTGTTTAAAGAGAAGGTTAAACTGTTTCTCTTTAGCTTTTGCCAGCAGATCCTGAAGGTCCGCTAAGCTTTTTTGTTTTAAGGTTTCTTTTTCTTTGGCCTTCATAAATTACCTTCTTACCACAAGTTTCGTTTTGATAGGCAATTTGTCTGACGCAAGGCGGAAAGCTTGTTTGGTTTCCTCTAAAGCTGTACCTTCAATCTCAAACAAAATGCGGCCGGGTTTTACTACGCATACCCAATGATCCGGCGCACCTTTACCTTTACCCATCCTGGTTTCCGCGGGATGTTTGGTAATGGCTTTATCCGGGAAGACTCTCGTCCACATTTTACCTTTCTTTCTTACAAATCTGGAAAGGGTAATACGGGCCGCTTCAATCTGCCTGGCGGTAACCCATTTCGGCTCTAAGGCTTTAAGGCCGTATTCGCCGAAGGATACCTCTGCGCCTCTTTTAGCGTTTCCTTTAATGCGAGGAGCTGAATGAGGTTTGCGATATTTTACTCTTTTAGGCATCAACATATATTATTCCTCCCCCCTTATTTATCCTGCGCCGCTTTCTTGGCAGGCGCTTTGGTTTCCGCAGCGGGGGTTATCTTTTCCTCAACGCCGTGCGCAGCGGTGCCTTCCTGCATTTCTCTGTGCTTTCTAAGTTCGTTTAAGATCTCTTTAGGAGTCTTGGCGAAGTGAATCTTCTTAAAGATCCATACTTTTATGCCGATTTTACCGCTTACGGTATTGGCTTCATAAGTGCCGTAATCGATATCTGCGCAGAGAGTATGCAAAGGTACGCGGCCTTCTCTTTTCCACTCGGTTCTGGCGATTTCCGCGCCGCCGAGCCTGCCGCCTACCATAATTTTAATACCCAAAGCTTTGCCGGCTAAGGCCTTGTCGATGGCTTTCTTCATAGCGGCGCCGTAGTGAGCGCGTTTTTCTATCTGGAAAGCGATTGACTGAGCGACGAGCCTGGCGTCGGTTTCGGGATTCTTAATTTCAATAACGTTTACAAACGTTTTGCTGCCCGTAAGTTTTTCAAGGTCTTTTCTTAAGGCTTCAATATCGGCGCCTTTTTTGCCGATTACTACGCCCGGGCGGGCAGTATGTATATTGACTCTTAAGAAAGAACCGGCTCTTTCAATGCCGACGGAGCTTACCGCGGCGAGCTGGAACCTGGATTCCACAATCTGTCTTATCTGGAAATCTTCCATAATAAGAGCAGGCATATTTTTAGGGGCAAACCATCTGGATTGCCAATCCTGCGTATAACCAAGTCTTAAGCCTTTAGGGTGAATCTTATGTCCCATTATTTAAGCCCTCCCTTTACGGTGCGAGCGCCCTTTTTCTCGTCGCTGACGATTACCGTTAAGTGGCAGACGCTTTTCTTATAAGGCATAGCTCTGCCTTGCGGGCCGGGCTGTACTCTTTTCAAGTGTTTCATAGGGCCTATGTTTGCATAAGCCTCTTTAATATATACTTTGGAAAAATCAAGCTTTTTGCCGGATTTTACCTGAAGGTTCGAAGCTGCGGAATGAATAGTTTTCTGAACCAAATCGCTGCAGCGAAGCCCGGTGAAAGGAATCATCCCTTCAGCCGCTTTTACGCTTTTGCCGCGGACCAAGTCCAACAGAAAACTTACTTTTCTGCTGCCATACCTTTGAAATTTAGCTTTTGAACAAGCTTCCATATCAAATCCTCGTTATCTCTTATTTCAAGGCCTTGGACTCTTTGGTCATACCGCCGTGGCCTTTAAACGTCCTGGTGAAAGCGAATTCACCAAGTTTGTGCCCTATCATTCTTTCGCTTACATAAACGGGTAAGAATTTTCTGCCGTTATGTACCAAGAACGTATGCCCGACAAACGCGGGAACTATAGTGCATGCTCTGGACCATGTCTTTATCTGTTTTTTATCAGTGGGAGACATAGCCTCTACAGCTTCAAGTAAGTTGTGGTCTACATAAGGACCTTTCTTTGTGCTTCTTGACATAATTAGTTAGCTCCCGACGAGTTTTTACGTCTGTCTTTGATGATCATCCAATCCCAAGTCTTTGCGGGTCTGGTTTTCAAACCGCGTGACATTTGGTTCCAAGGTGATCTGGGTATGTTACCGCCCTTGGAGTGGCCTCTACCGCCGCCCATAGGATGGTCAACGGCGTTCATAGCGTTACCGCGTACGGTCGGTTTAATGCCGCGATGTCTGTTTCTGCCGGCATTGCCGATTACCACTGCATTATGTTCCGTATTGCCTACCTGGCCGATAGTGGCGCAGCAGTTTTCCGGAATAAGCCTTATTTCGCCTGAGGGCATCTTGATATGGACATAGCCGCCGTCTTTGGCCATAATTTGAGCCTGTGAACCGGCTGAGCGGGCAAGCTGCGCGCCTTTGCCGACTTTAAGCTCTATTGCGTGGATAAAAGTACCTTCGGGGATATTTTTCAACGGAAGGCAGTTACCCACTTTAATATCTGCTTTGGGGCCTGACATAACTGTGTCGCCGACTTTAAGGCCGATGGGATGAATCATATACTGTTTATCGCCATCTGCGTAATTTAAAAGACAAATGCGGGCCGATCTGTTCGGGTCGTATTCAATGGATACGACTTTGGCCGGTACGCCGTATTTGGTTCTTTTAAAGTCAATTTTCCTATAGGCTTGCTTATGGCCGCCGCCGATGTGGCGTACCATAATCATACCCGTATTATTTCTGCCACCGCTCTTCCTTAAACCTTTGGTCAACCTCTTTTCGGGAGTGGTTTTGGTTATTTCGGAAAAGTCGGCAACCGTGATAGTTCTCCTGGAAGGAGTATACGGTTTGAATGTCTTAATAGGCATATTTGTAACTTTTCTCCTTGTTTACGGTTACTTAGACGCGGCTTCTACCGTGTCTATTTTATCGCCTTTCTTTAATGTGACGAGGGCTTTCTTCAAATCAGGTCTTTTGCCTGCGAAGCGGCCCATTCTTTTTACTTTGCCGCGCAGCGGGATGGTGGCAATATTTTCAACCGTTACGTTGAAAATCTTTTCCACCGCTTCGCGGATTTCGTGCTTATTGGAGGTCTTTTCGACCACGAAACAATAGCAGTTATTGGTATCTCTTAAGATTAAGCTTTTTTCTGTTAAGAGAGGTTTTTTAATCGTTTCAAATATCTTCGTCATTTTATCTCCTCAGCTTAAGCGGCCATTTTCTCAAGAGCTTCTTTAGTAAAAATCACCTTGCTGCAGTTAAGCACCACATAAGCGTTCAAATCCGCCGGGACCATCTGCAATACGCCGGCGATGTTGCGCCCGGCTTTTTCTAGATTGGCATCGGCCAAACTTACGATTAAGGGTTTTTTGCCCGCGTCTAAAGTTTTAAGGACCTGGGCCACAGCTTTGGTTTTGGGTTCTTTAACGTCGAAGTTATCAAGAACCACTACACTGTCGGAATTTAATTTAGCCGTCAAAGCCTGCGCTAAGGCAAGTCTTCTTTTGGCGGCGGGCAAATCCTGCCTGAAAGACCTCGGCGTAGGACCGAAAGCGACGCCGCCGTGTCTCCAGATCGGGGATCTCATACTGCCGTGTCTGGCGCGGCCGGTGCCTTTTTGCTTCCAGGGTTTCTTGCCCGTACCGGAAACTTCGCTGCGGGTTTTAACGTCGGCGGAGCCGGCTCTCTGATTGGCTAAAAAGGCCGTGATAACTTCGTGAAGGAAAGTCGGATTGGGTTTCTTGCCAAAGAGCGCTTCGGGCAAGGCTACCGTACCTTGTTCTTTACCTTGAATGTTTAAAAGTTTCGTTTCCATTGTCAACCTTCCTATTTCTTCTTGGTGTTAGCGGCTTTGGAGGCGGAAATTTTCTGTACCTGCGCGGCCACTACGTGTTTTTTAGGTTTGGAGGTTTCCAAAACGGATACGATGGTCCCTTTAGCGCCCGGAACCGAACCTTTCAAGAAAATAAGGTTGTTTTCGGTATCGACTTTCGCAACTTCTATCTTGGAAACTGTGGTGGTGGTAAAACCGTAATGACCGGCCATTCTTTGCCCGGACAATACTTTACCTAAAGATCTTCTTGAAGCTAAACCGCCTGGGGCTCTTTCTCTGTCGGAAGCGCCGTGTGATGCGGGCTGGCCGGCAAAGCCGTGGCGTTTCATCGCGCCGGCAAAACCGCGGCCTTTAATTTTACCCTGGACGTCTACATAATCGCCAGGTTTGAATACGCTTCCTAAATCAATTACCTGGCCTACTTCAAAGCCGGTAATATCAGCCAAGCGGCATTCTTTGATATGCTTTACAGGAGCTACGCCCAACTTTTTGAAGTTACCCAAATCGGGTTTGTTAAGCCTGCTTTCCTTTACATCGCCAAAACCCAAAGCTACGGCGCTGTAACCGTCTTTTTCCTGGGTTCTGACTCTTACAATTTTACAAGGGCCCGCTTTTACTACGGAAACCGCGTGAAGATTGCCTTTTTCATCGAACAACTGCGTCATGCCCAATTTTTCGCCAAGTACAAAGCGAAGAGTGGCAGGAGCCGTCTTTACTTCCGCTTTGGCCGTTTCGGCCGAGGCGGCTTGCGTGTTTGTTTCTTCTGACATTATTTTTCCTTTTTAAGCCGCATCATAAGCGCCCTAAGGCGTTTACTGCGTCACTTTATTTTTACTGATGCAGAGTTCTTGTGTTTTCTGCACCCGCCTGACTTAACTTAATAAGAAAGGCGCAGTCAAATCCAAAGCTTAATTGCTTTTAATTGCCACATCAACACCGGCGGGTAAATCAAGCTTCATTAATTCGTCTACGGTTTTGGGTGTGGGGCTCTTTAAGTCGATTAATCTTTTGTGGATACGCATTTCGAACTGTTCTCTGGATTTCTTGTCCGTATGAGGGGAGCGAAGAACCGTATACTTTCTGATTTTTACAGGTAAAAGAACAGGGCCGGCCACAATGGCGCCGGTTTTTCTAGCAGTATCTACTATTCTGGCAACGGAGTTGTCCAGCATTCTGTAATCGTAAGAGCGAAGTTTAATGCGGATTCTTTCCTGTCCGCTTAACTTTGCTGTTTTCTTTTCTGTTTTTTCTGCCATTTTATTTTCCTAAAATAATTTTTACTTTAAAATTTTTGTTTCTAAAATATATCGCTTGGCTTTAGTATCTGTCGTCGGGGAAACCTCCTCCCCATATATTTTTTGAAAACTGCTTTTATTTAAGATAATAAAGCGTAGAAAGAACACCTCCATGGCTGTTGTGTTAACGGTCAACTGCCATAGTAAAGAAGGTATTCTGTTCTACCTGCTATACACTTTACCGTAATATTATACCAATATTCGGGTTCCGTTTGCAACTGGTTTTAACAATAGAAAACCATACCGCAAAGCATATATAAATTATACCATTTTGGGATTGAGTTCCGCTGCACTTTATTATGCGGCAAAAACGGAGTTATCAGGACTCTTAAAAAGTGAACTAAATATATTTTTATTACGAGGAAAAACGAATTTTAAGAAGCAGGAAGCATTAAAATAAAAACCCGGCTTTAAAACCGGGTTTTATTAAACTATTTTGAGAAATAAGCTTCGTAAGGCTTGGGTTCGCCGATACAGACATTATCCTTACAGGAAGGAGTAATCTCCACATAGCACATCTGCATAGTGCAAGCCGCGAGAGCGCATTCTTTCTGCCAAATTTTGTTAATTTTCTCCGCGGATTTTGCATTGACGGCTTCATAGCCGGCACACATACAACAGCCCTTATGCACCGCAACGCAATCTGAATCGGCCTTACATTTTTTATCAGCCTTAGCAACTGCCTGAGATAAGGTTTCGGGTTTAGAATTAACGGCTGAAGTTTTTTTATCTCCGCCGCAGCAAGCCGCCAAGAAAGCGGCACACAGTAAAACTGAAGTTATAGCAAATAATCTTTTCATAATTAATATTATATCAAAGTAAAAGCAGTCAATTCTCTGCCAAACAAAAAAGGGCCGGCAAAACCGGCCCTATGTTTTAAATGAGTGTTTTAAAACTACTCAAGGATTTTGGTAACGACGCCCGCGCCTACCGTTCTTCCGCCTTCTCTAA
>SAMEA3663015__coassemble_680_pt1 | contig 12221 bp, 1 predicted proteins | sample SAMEA3663015__metabat2_low_PE_015 | metagenome-assembled genome bin SAMEA3663015 (sample SAMEA3663015) | pig gut metagenome | biome: pig gut; feature: pig-associated habitat; material: faeces | place: France | collected 2012 | reverse complement strand
GGGCTTCTGTATTATACCGGGTTTATCTTCTTTAAGATAGCCGAGCATAACATTGTCCCCTTTAACCCAAAGCCTGCCGCCCTCTTCGATACCCGGCACTTTTTCCAAGCGGTATTCCAAACCCGGAAACAGCCGCCCCACCGTTCCGCGCTTAAAGTACATCGGCGTAGTAAAGGATATCCCGGGGGCCATTTCCGTCGCGCCGTAAGCTTCCAGTATCCTTATGCCGAACTTCTCCGACCACAATTTAAATGTTTCGTCTTTCAGTTTTTCCGCACCGACGGCGGCGTACTTTAAGCTGTAAAAATCATAGGGATGAGCCGTTCTTCCGTAAGCATTAAGGAAGGTATCCGTACCGAAAATTACGGTGGCGTTTCTGTCGTAAACGAGCTCCGGCACTATTTTAAAATGCAAAGGCGACGGATATAAAAACACCGAAGCGCCGTTTAAAAGCGGCATAAACAAACCGCAGACCAGCCCGAAAGAATGGAACATCGGTAAAGCGTTAAAGAACTTATCTTCCAATCCGTAAGAAATAAGGCTTGAAAGCTGACAGCGGTTGGCGTTGATATTCCTATGGCTTAAAGCCACGCCCTTGGGTACGCCTTCCGAACCGCTGGTAAAAAGAATTACCGCCGGGGCGTTTGCGTCCTGATTCGGGCAGGCTCTTTTATAAGCGAAATACGGAAAATTGGACTTAACCAAAGCTTTAACTTTATCAAAAACGCTTACCGTTTTTTGGATATCTTCAAGATAAATCAGCTTAACGCCGGATTTTTCTATTGCGTCGCGGACGCTTTCCAAGCCGCCTTTGGCGATAAATAATTTTGAAGTAATTACCGTTTTTAACGCGGCGGAGCGGCAGGCCGAAAGAATATTTTTAACGCCTGATGAGAAATTTATCATCGCCGGCACTCTGCCGTAAGCCATAAGGCCGAATATCGTCAATGCGCAGGCGTTCATATTGGGCAGCAAAACGCCGACGTTTTCCCCCTCAGCCGTAAAAGCGGAAAACTTCTTGCCAAGCAGAAAAGAACCTGTCAGTAAAGTTGCAAAACTTACGCCTTTGCGGTTGACGTCTTCCAAGGCTCTAAGTCCGCGCCCCGCGAAATCGGAAGCTTCTATAAGCGCGCGGAAAAGCGTTATATCTATATTTGAACTTTGATAGCGCATATTCGTCATCAAGTCATAAACTTTGTCTTCGGCTTTGTATCTTCTTTCGCGGCTTTTAAGATGGGAAGGCAAATCCAACTTTATGGGCGGCATAATATTAAGCGTAAAATCGACGTCCGGTCTGTGGCGCAGCTTTCTCCCGAAATAGGCAAAACGGGAATATTGCGTCCCTTGCACAAAAAGCGGCAGTATTTTGGCCCCGCTCTTTTCCGCTATCATAGCCGGACCGGGATAAATTTTCATTACTCCGCCCGTGGTGGAAATTCTGCCCTCGGGGAAGATTATCACCTTGCGGCCTTTTTTGACTTCGTCAATAATAGTTTTGACGGACATAGCGTTCGTCGGATCGACCGGATAATGCTTTATAAAACGCAGAAAAAACTTTACCCAAAACCTTTTGGCTATCGTGCCGTCAACCACAAATGCGATGTCATCGGGCAGGAAAGCCGCCATTATCAAAGGATCAAGGAAGGAATTATTGTTGGCTATTATCAAAGTTCTTCCGCCGGCTGCGCGGTAATTGTCCAACCCTTTGACTTTTATTGAATAAAGCGAATTTAAAATAAAAAACAAAGCGGAACGCAAAACATAGTCCGGCAGAAGTTTGCAAATATAAACCGCGCCCGCAATATTAAGTATAGCCAAAATTGAGATAATAAGCGGGGTGCCAAATCCCAATCCTAAAAGAGCCATACTGCAAAGACCCGCGGCCAGCATAGCGCAGGCATTAAAAAAAGTGCTCGCCCCAAAAGCCCGTCCGCGTATGGAAGAGGAAGACAAAACTTGCAGAAGGCTCGTCAACGGCACAATATAAAGCCCAGCGCAAAGGGAAATAAGACATATGTCAAAAGAAATCCTTATCCCGCCGAAAGTGGAGATGAAACTTTTAAAATTAATCACTTCCATAGAACTTTGCGCGCCAGATATCGCCCAAGACAAATCCAACATACCGACAGACATCGCTATCATACTCAAAGGCAGATATTTGACGCTTACCGAACCTTTTAAAAGTTTGCGGCATAAAAGCGCGCCTATTGCCACGCTGCAAGTAAACAACGCCAAAAGATAATTTAAGACTTTATCATCGGCGTGTAAAATATTTTCGGAAAGGTCCGGCAACTGGGAAAGGAATATCGCCCCCAAAATCCAAAACCAGGCTATGGCAAGCATACAAAGAAAGAGCGTCTTTTCCTTAAAGCAAAGTGCAGCAGCTTCGTAGAGGCTTTTAAAAATGTTGCAATCTACTTTCAGCTGCTTATTGGAACCTTCCCTTTCCGTTATAAAAAATGCGGCGGCGTATCCCGCCAGAGAAACCGCAATCATCGCCGGGCAGGCTACGTTAAGGCCCAAGTTCGGGCTTTTTGCGAACAAAAGCCCCAGCAGCGTACCCGCCAAAATGGAAACGTAACGCCCGGCTTCCATAATGCTGTTGGCGTAAATAAGCTGTTCTCTGCGCACTATTTGCGGTATCAAAGCATATTTTACGGGATTAAGGAAAACCCCCTGCATACCTAAAACGGAGATTACTCCTATCAAAAACAGAGGGCTCTTTATATAAAAGCCGAAAGCCGCCAATACCGCCGTAAGCACTTCGGTAAGTTTTACCGTACGGATAAGTTTCGCTTTGGAAACTCTGTCGGCCAACTGGCCGCTTAACCCAGAAAAAACAAAAAAAGGCAGCATATAAAAGACCAAAGCCGCCGTTATGTAAGTGCTGTACTGCCTGTAAGTAAAATCATTAAGATTGAAAGCTATAAAAGCGGCAAAAGCAGTTCTAAGCATATTATCACCGAAGGCCCCCGCCGCACAAGCCCAAAACAAAGTCATAAAATCTTTTTTGACGAAAACGGTTAAAAGTTTTTTCACGTAGCCTCCGTATTTACATATATTTAGATTGTATAAAATAAAAAGTAAATAAAAAGGACAAAGGCCTTTGAAATCGGCCGTAAAAAACTTTTTACGCGTACGGGGTGGCAATTTCCAAAAATAAATGTTAGACTGCTTGTTACCAGAGGCGTAAGATTTATTACTTGCTACGGAGCGTTTATTTATGAGAATGTTAGACATCATTATAAAAAAAAGAAACGGTTTGCCTTTAAATCAAGAGGAGTTTAATTTTATAGCCCAAGGAGCGGCAAAAGGAACTGTGCCGGATTATCAGCTTTCGGCTTTTTTGATGGCGGCTTTCGCCAATCCTTTAAGCGATAAGGAAACGGCAATGTTCACCAAAGCTATGGCGGATTCCGGCGACAGACTGGATTTTAAAAACATCAAAACGCCTAAAACAGACAAGCACTCTACCGGCGGCGTCGGCGACGGTATTTCCATACCTTTGGCCCCCCTTGTAGCCTGCGCGGGCGTGGCGGTGCCGATGATGTCGGGGCGCGGGCTGGGCCATACGGGCGGTACGCTTGATAAGCTTGAATCCATAAAAGGTTTCAACGTAAGAACCCAGGTAAAACAAATATACAAACAAATTAAAGAGATAGGCGTATGTATGTTCGGGCAGACGGCGGATCTCGCCCCGGCCGATAAAAAATTGTATTCTCTGCGCGACGCCACCGGCACGGTGGAAAGCCGCCCTCTTATCACGGCGAGCATACTTTCCAAGAAATACGCCGAAGGCGTGGACAGCCTTTTAATGGACGTCAAATTCGGCTCCGGCGCTTTTATGCAAAAATACGAAGACAGCAAAAAACTCGCCAAAGGCTTAGTCAACACAGCAAAACTTATGGGGCTTAAATGCCGCGCGCTTATAACGGATATGCAGCGTCCTTTGGGCCGCGCGATAGGCAACAGCAATGAAATGCTGCAAAGCATAAAAATATTAAAAGGCGACGACCAAATCGCGCCGGATTTCTATGAATTGTTATTGGAAACTGCCGCGCAAATGCTTTTAATAAGCGGCAAAGCCAAAGACGTTAAAAAAGCCAAAACCGAACTGGAAAAATACTTGCAAAACGGGCAGGCGGCCGAGAAGTTTAAGCAAATCATCAAATGGCAAGGCGGCAACCCGGATATAGTGGATAACCCGGAAAAATACCTTAAAAACGCAAAACTTCAGCATTTGGCAAAAGCCGAAAAAGACGGTTACATAACGGAAATGGACGCAAAACTCTGCGGGCAGGCCGCCGTACTTTTAGGCGCGGGCCGCGGCAAAATGGAGGACGAAATAGACTACGGCGCCGGAATTTGGTTGGAAAAGAAATACGGCGACGCCGTCAAAAAAGGCGATGTTATAGCGCGCATTTACGCCTCCGACAAAAAACGTCTTGCCGCAGGCGCGGAACTCTTTGCAAAAGCCGTGACGATTAAAAAAAGCAAAACCAAAAAAGAGCCCATAGTAAGGGAAATCATAAAGTAAACGAGCAATACCTCCGAAAATCCCCCGGGTAAAAGCCCGGGGGATTTTTGTATAAACGAACCCGGGGGCCGAAACCCCCGGATATAAAACAAGACGAAAGCAAGCTACATCATTTTTGCGGGTTCGTCATCATAGCCGACGTGCGGCCTTTCTCTTTCAAAAATCTTAAGCCGCGCGGGAAGCTCATTTATCGGGAAATGAGTATAAATAGGGTCATTGATTAAGCCTCTTACGTCGCGCCCTGATATGCCGATATCATTCAAATGTCTGTTTCCGCCAAAGATGACGTTAAACCCGTTTTGTTTCTGCACTTCCTTAATGTTCACATCGTTAAAAGGAACTTCAAGGTAAATATCCCCCGATTCCGTATTTTTAATATAATCGGAATTAAACGTATGTCTGAGTTGTGTCAAATAAATACCTTGTGCGCCGATCACGTTTACCAAACCGCCTTTTTCATTTACGTCAACGGCAACAGGCGATTGCGCTTCGCCGACCGTTCCTTGATTGGAATGCAGCGTAATATTATCGGCCGTAATATTGGCCGCGCCGTCCAAGTCATTTACCCTAATATCCTCATCGGTAATGACGGAAACATCTCCGTAAACCGAGGTTAAAGTATCAATCCTTAAATTATTGGACAGGCCGGTAAGATAAACACCTTCCGGCGCTTTAGCCGTCAAAGATGAACAATCCCTTAAAGCCGAACCTTCCGCTTTAAACGGATTTTCTTCCGTACCGATTGTTCCGTTTTGCGCGGTAAGGTTGATATCCCCAGCCGTCACATATCCGCCGTCTTCGGAATATATGGACGATACACCCTCCAAAACGGCCGAGCCGTTCTGAGCGGAAACAACGCCGTTTAAAACCAAGTCGGCGGCGGAAGCTAAAATATTGATATCTTTATCCGCAATAACACTGCCTAAAACGCTCGAGGCACCTGTTGAATTTATATAGATATTATTGCCGGAAGCGTTTATCAAGCCGGCGGCATCCACGTTAAGCGCGGAAGACTGCGCGCCGATATCGCAATTTTCGCAGGCGAAAGTCATATCCCCGCCTGCTTTTATAAGGCTTTGCGCGGAAGCGTTTAATATATCGCTCTTTGAGGAAAGTTTTATATTTCCGCCGGAAGTAAAACCGGCTATATAAAGCGGTTCTTCCCCCGTGCCTTCAATATTGGCGGAAGCGGAAGTTTTTACGTTTAAAGTGTTAAGCCCGTCTTCCCCCTCTTCAAGTGCTATGCCCAAGGCCTGATCTTCACTGCCGGCTTCGGCGGCTTCAATATTAACGCCGTAAGCTTTTATGTTCGGCAAATCGTCGCCGCGCGCGTCCGTAACCGCACCTGCCGATTTGATATCGGCCAAAGCTTCGGTAAAGATATAATCTACCACCAAATCGCCCGGTGAGGAAAGCCAAACGCCGTCCAAAGATCTTGCGTTTAATTTGCCGGAAAGATCTACACTTAAAGCCTTTTCCTCGGAACCTATCGCGCCTTCGGAGGCCTCCAAAGTAAGATTGCCGCCTTTGATGTTTACGCCTTCTTCCTCAAGCACGTTATAAATGCCGCCCGCGCCCATAATCGTTATATTATTGCCGGCGGAATCTATTGAACCGACGTTTATATTCTGTTCCGCGCCCAAGTAAATAAAACCGGAAGCGTTTAAATCAATTCTGTCGGCGTGTATATCGACGTCTTCCCTCTTAAGAACCGTAAGGGTTTGACCGTCTTCGGAGAAGACTATATTATCCCTTTCCGCGGAAGCTATAAGGAGTTTCTTTTCGTCGCTTAAGTTCTTAAAATCCGCCAGATTAAAAGTTTCCCCGCCGTTGTCCGCACCTATAGCCCCGCCTGCTTTTACCCTGACGTTCGCGCCTTTGATGTTGGGATCTTCAACCATATATTGGGTGTTGACTTTATTATCAAGGCTGGCCGCGTCTATTTTATATGTAAGCTGATCTTCCGTCCAGCCCGCGCCGTCTTCGTCCATAAGGCCAAGGGCTTGCCAGTCATTAAGGAGTTCGGCTTTACTGCGCTGATCTATAACTTCGTTTTTATTCTCGTCATAAATGCCGCCTGCGGTTTCCAAATCTACGTCGCCGGATTTGGATTCTATCGCATTAATCCCCAAATCGGCTGAGGAGGAGTTCTTTATCATTATATCACCCTGCGCCGAGCCCGAAAGATGATTAGTATCCAAATTGACGGCTAAGCCGTCTTTGCCGATTGTGCCCAAAGCCGCTTGCAAAGTTACGCCCTCGCCTTTTATTAAAGACGAAGCGTCTTTCCCGTAAACAGAGCGTTCCGATTTAATATTAACATTGCCTGCGCCGCTGATATTGCCGAAGACAAAATCGCTTGCCATTACCGAAGCCAAATTAATATCGCCCGTTTCGGAAGAAGCGTTAACCGCACCGCCGGTAAGTTCCACGTTGACGGCGTTTTGCCCGCCGATGCCGTTTTTGGCCATAATATTTACATTTTGGGCTTTAATATAAGCGTCCGCACTATTTGATTTAACGGCCCCGCCCGCGGCGTTAATATTAACGTCGCCCGAAGCATTGTTTAACAAACCGTTTAAAATAATATTTGACTTGGAAGAATTAATATCCAAAGCCGAAGCGTCATATCCGTCAAAAGTTATCTTAACGGGATAATCGGCTTTAACGCTGTGCGTGTTGATTTCTTTATGGCCTTCTTCGTATTTGACTTCGTGATGATTGGTTTTAGTGGAGAATATCCACCACCCGCTGGTTGTAGTCCAGCGTTTGTCATAAGTTTTATAAGGTACGGGGTTACCGTTTGCGTCCACTATGGGATTGCCGTTTTGGTCGGTCAGAACGATATCTTTATCCTCAAAAGTATAAGTATAAGCTTTTGAAGTATCCTGCCCCGTCTTTACAAATTCGCCCTCATACAAAGAATGATCCTGCAAGTATCTGGTATTTGTAAGTTCATAGCTGTCGTCGGGCACTAAAAAGTCCATACCCCAAAAGCTGTTGCTTTCTTTTTTGTAAGTGGTTTCTTTTATTTTTTCCTTGCCGGTGTTCCAATAATATCTCTGCCCCGAAAGCGGATTATAAGAAGTTTCCCTGCCGCCCGCAATTTGGCTTACTATATTATTGGCGTTGCCGTCCGCGTCCCTGGTATTGCTGTTTACCGTCAGCAAAGCGTCGCCGGAACGGTAATATATCGTTTCCAAAAATCCGCCGGTGGCGTCTTTTTGGGCCGTATCGGTAATTTTTATGGTTCCTTCAACTTTACTGCTTGCGTCCAAGGAATTTAAAAATAAATCATAAGAGGAATTATTGGCGACGTTTATCCTGCCGAAACCGTCCAGGACTTTAAGTTCCCCGTAATTTCCGCCGGTGTTGAGAATATGTCCAAAAAGCTCCAATCTTCCGCCGTCAACTTTAACGTCTTTAAGCTCGATTCTGTTTTCAAGCACGTTAAAATAAGCTTGAATATTGCCGGAATCGTTTATGGCGTAAAGTTCGCTTACGTTTGCTTCGTGCCTGTTTTTGCGCGCATAATAATCAGCCGCCGCGGCTTCAACGCTGTTAAAGGTGCGGCCGTCGGCAGAAAGGGTAAAATTATCACCGATATTAAGCGTCAAATCCTTGGAACCGCTTTGGACAAGGCCGTTAATATCAAGATAGGCCGCGCTCAAAAATACATTATTGCCAAGTATTGAGGTACTTCCTCCGCGTGCTTCGCCGTCAAGAGAAGTATTGCTTTTGCCGCTCTCGGAAGAAGCCGCGACATCTTCCCAGTATCCGTAAGGATTGCCCGCCACGTGCAGGAAGCTGTCAGAAACGTAAGACTGCATAATCTTATCCGCCGCTTCCATAGAAATGTTTTTGGCGCGCATATTCCCTTTTGCCTGGATACTGCCTGAGGAATATACGTTAATATCGCCGTTATCGTTAAGGATATCGCCAAGGAACTCCAAATTAGGCGCACGGTTTTGATAAGAGTAAGAGGATTTTATCTTTATTGAAGGCCTACCGTTTTCAAACCCGCCGGAAGAAACGACTTCGCTCAAAGAAGCCGTTTTATAGTCGGCGTTGGCGGAAGCTATATTCTGCGCGCTCTTTACCAAAGCTCCGTTATAGTAAATGCTGCCGGTGGAAGAAGAATCTATGGCAACGTCATTAAAGCGCATAAACAAATCGCTGTTATTGTTAATTTCCACTTCCGCCGAACCCGGAGCCGAAAGCTTGCCCGCGCCGGTGATATTATCCGCGTTAATACTGATATCGCCCATATTGGCGCGGATATCGTCAAAAACTATGAAATCTACGGGGACTTCCGTCATAAGGCCGTTTTCGTCTATTTGGCCCAAGGCTTTAAGTTCGCTTTCAAGCCTGTTGATTTCGGCCTGATATGCGGCTGCGGCAACTTCGGAAACCGAATATTGCGCTTTTAAAGTGCGGAATTTTTCAATTTCATTTAAAATATTTTCGGAAAGCAGCTCCGTAGAAATTTTATATCCCGGCAATTCCCCGCCGTTAACCGTAATATTTCTGTTCCCGTCAATAGTCAGCTTTACGGTATTGTTTACGCCGGCCAAAAGTTCCCCGTCTATTTTTACGTTAGTCTTTTGTTCGGTTTTCACGCTTGTGGATTTGGAACTTGCCGCCAAATCGCCCAAAGGAGAAGTCAAATCCAACAATCCGGTGGCGGAGGTAAGAGCCTCAACACCTTTAATATTGATGTTTCTGCCGCTGCGCACAGACGCGCCGGAATCCACATTTACATTATTGTTTACGTAAATATCGCCTTTAGCCGCGGAATCGGCGTTAAAAGCCAAAGCAGTGGAATTCCAAACATTTGTAATGCCGGAAGCTTTTATATACGCTCTGCCGGTATTGTCGAAAACGCTTCCGCTTTCAGGCTTGGGCTGGGAAAGCGTAAAATAAACGTCCCCGCCGGAATTGAGTCTTGCTCCGTTGCGAAGATTAATTTCGTTTAAAATATTCGTTTTAGCCAAGCTTTTTCCGGCCGCTACGGAAACGCCGCCGTAGATGTTAAGCTCGGAACCCGCCGATATGTCCACGTCAGCTTTGGCGTTAAATACTATATCGTTTGCGGAGTTAAGTTCCGCGGATTTTACGGTAATTGCGGCTTTATTGTTATCATTGGAAATTTCGGAAGTAACCACAGGCACAACGACAAGCCCGCCGCTCTTTAAAAGCACTTTGTCATCGCCTTTAATATTGTTTATCGCGTTGACAAGGAAAGAACTGTTGCCTTCGGAATCGGCTTTAACGTCCACTTTTGTATTATTGCCGAAAATTACGTCCGTATAATTGTTTATTTTGGTAATACTTTCGGTTATCGGTACTTCAAGCGCGCCGCCGCTGCCGCTGTAAACATTCTGCCCGCTGACCAAGTTCTTGGCGTAATTGTTTAAAGCCTCCGCTTTAAAATCGGAAGCGTTTACATAAGTCTTGCCGGAAGCTCTGTCTTTAAAATCTACCGCGACGGTCATATCGGAATTATTCCGCGCCGAAGCTCCGCCCGCGTGGATAATTCCGCCGTTTCTGGAGTCAACTTCACTGTCCTGCGACGTGGAATTTACGGCTTTAAATATTACGCTGTCGGCGTTTATGGTATTGTTTAAAGTTTTGTCGGCGGTCAATTCTTCGCTTTGGCCTATTTCCACTTTTGAAACGGAATTATTATCGGAACGCACCAATGCCGCAGAAGCCGCAAGCGCGCCGCCGCTGCCGGAAACCGCTTTGGCGTAAAGTTTATCGGCGCCGTCTGAAGAGACTTCAATGCTCTTGGCGTTTATATTCAAGCCGTCGTTTAAAACCGTCTTAACTTCAACTTCGGCGTCGACATCGGCTTCGTTTACGCCGGCTGAAATTACCGCACCGCCGTAATAAGTGGATTTAGAGGTTTGGTCGCTGGAACTTTTTGACTTAAATGTTACTCCGCCGGCGGAAGTGATGTCGCTTTTTGATCGGATATTACTCAATACAGACCCGTTTACTCTGCTTGAAGCAGTCGCGCCCGCGCCGCCTGCCAAAGAACCGCTTGCAGCAAAAGCGTCCGCCAAAGTTTCGGCCTTTTTCTGTTCCGCCACAAGTTTAACGTCCCCTGCGCCGATTATATTTTCGCGCCCGATTTCGGCTTTATTATCAAGGTTGATTACGCTGTCGGCCAAGGATACGCCGACTGTAAGCGCACCCGCGTCAACCCCGTAAGTTTTGCTTACGGCTTTGGCGGAGCCTTCCGTAATGACGGAAGTTTCCCCGGAGGTTCTTATAACCGCTTTATCCCCGGTTGCGGCTAAAATTTTGTCATTAATTACAGCGTCCGCGTCAGTACCCGTGCCCGCCGCAACGCCGCCGCTGCCGGCTTCCGCTTCCGCCGAAATATCGCTTTCGGTCGAAGCTTTAATCTTAAAAGATTCCGCATTATCCACGGTTACGCTATCGCCTGTAAAAGCCGAAGTGGAGCCTTTCTTCTCAATACCCGCGACGGAAGCCCCGACTGCGGCGGCTCCGCCTAAAACGGCCCCGACGGTCTGCACGTTGATATCGGCTTTGCCTGCGGCGTTAACGTTTACCGCGCCGGAATTGTTAACTCTTACATAGTCGGAAAGATAAGCCAAAGTATTATTGTTGGAATTTACCTTCGCCACAGCCGCGCCCAAGGCGTAGCTTACGGAGCCGGAACCCAAAATGGCTTTAACGTCGGATTCAAGGACTTCGGAAGAAGCTTTAACGTCCAATCCTCCGGAAGAAGTTACTTCCGCATTGTCGCCTATAAAAGCTTTGGTTGAAGAAGAATTGTTCGCCACGGCGACGGAGGCTCCGACGCTGGCCATACCCGCCAAGCTTGCGCCGCCGGCCGTAAGATCGGTTTTTATATAGTCATTGGCCGAAATATCCGTCTTGCCGCCGGCGTTGATTTTCGCGTTTGCGCCGACGAAGGCCGAAGTGCCTTTGTCATCCAAAACTTTATCGGTGAAAGCCTCGTTTACATCCGATGTAAAACCTTGCATTTCCTCGGCGGTGGAATCTAAAAGCCCGCCGCGCCCAAAAGTTTCCTTTGTGATATTGGAGTTCGCGGCCAGCTGTTCGTTTACCACCCCCTGCACGCCCTCGGTGGCTTCTTTGGAATCCGCATCCAAGTTTGAACCTATATTGCTGACCAATATTGACCCGTTTGCCGCGCCTATACCGCCTGCTGCGGCGGATACGGCCAAATCGTCAGTTTTCCTAGTGTTTACGCTTTCAATCTTGATATTGCGCCCGGCGTTTACTTCGCTTCCCGCGCCGATGCCGGCGGAGGTTTTGCCGTTAATTGTGGAAACGCCTATACCCGCGCCTACTCCGGCGCCACCCGAGGCTGATCCGGCGGCTATTGTAGTATGTATGCGGGAATCGGACTCAGCCGAAACCTCAACATCCTGCAAAGCGGAAGCCTTTGATGAATCCCCGTTAATTACGGTTTGGCCGTTTTCGCTTTCATAGATATAAGCTTCAGCGGAAGAATCTATCGTGTTTACCCCTACCGAGGCCGAAATCCCGCCTGAAGCGGTCAAAGCCGCCGTAGGCAGATAAGAAACTATATCCTGTTTACCCGTCGCTCTTACTTTTAAAGCCCTTGCGGCGTCTACCGTCGAATCTGCGATAAAAGCCTTTGTGTCGTTTTTAATATTGCTTA
>SAMEA3663015__coassemble_639_pt1 | contig 12795 bp, 12 predicted proteins | sample SAMEA3663015__metabat2_low_PE_015 | metagenome-assembled genome bin SAMEA3663015 (sample SAMEA3663015) | pig gut metagenome | biome: pig gut; feature: pig-associated habitat; material: faeces | place: France | collected 2012 | reverse complement strand
ATTTTCTTTTAGAACTAACTTATTATTTTCAAACACTACTTCATATAATGTTTTATTTGTTTTAGCAGGCATTTCGTCAGTTCCTAATGTGAATTTTTCTGCATGCTCTCTATTGTATCTTTCAATGTATCTTTTCTTTAAGCCAGAAGCTTTTGGAACTTCTTTATTCCAGCGGGCTCAGGCGCAGCGAAACGGTATCTCTTAACGTAAGCGACGTCAATTTTGACGAAGGCTGGGTAAAAGTTCTGGGCAAAGGCTCAAAAGAAAGGCTTGTGCCGGTAACCGATTTGGCTTTGGACTGTTTGGAAAATTATTTGGCCACCCGCCCCAATGTACAGCCCGGGGACGCATTGTTTTTAGGCAGCAAAGGCGGGCGTTTAAGCGGGGAAGGTTTGGCCCAGATAATTAAAAAAAGCGCAATAAGCAGCCACGTTGCGCGCAAAGTTACGCCGCACAGTTTAAGGCATTCTTTTGCGACGCATCTTTTAAACAACGGCTGCGATTTAAGAAGTTTACAGGAAATGCTCGGGCATAAAAGTTTGGCCGCGACTCAGGTGTATACTCACGTCTCTTTGGAAAAACTGAAGAAGGTGTATAATGCGGCTCATCCCGAAAGCGAGGTGAAAAAATGATTTCGATAGGTATAGATATCGGCGGTACTTTTGTAAAATTCTTTGCGGTAAACGATAAAAAAAGAATCCTTAAAACGGATAAAATCCCGACTTACACCACTTTGGGCGGGAACGCCTTTCTGGCGCAGCTTTCAAGGATAGTAAACGAGTGGCGCGGGGAGTTTAAGGATAAATCAGTCGTACTGGGCGTGGGTATAGCCGGAGATACCGACCCTGAAAAAGGCGTTTTGCGCTGGGCCCCGAACATTCCTTGGCATAATCTGAAAGTCACCCGAATTATGAAGGAAAATACCGGCTGTGAATGTTATGTTTCCAACGACGCCAATATGGCTGCGTGGGGCGTATTTGACCGGGAATTTAAGGGCAAATACAAAAATATGATAATCGTAACTTTGGGTACAGGCATAGGCGGCGGCATAATAATAAACGGCGGGCTTTATCAAGGTGCGGACGGTTCGGCGGGTGAGTTGGGCCATATGAAGATAGATTTCTCCCAGGAAGCCCCGCTTTGCGGCTGCGGACAGCGCGGATGTTTGGAATCTTATGCCGGCACCAAAGGCATTTTGCGTATGGCTCAGGCCGCCTGCGCCAAGTACCCGAAATCCGTTTTAGCCAATTTGATTAATACCGAAGAGTTTTCCGTAAGTTTGCTTTCTAAGGCCGCCGCTCAGGATGACGAAGTGGCTTTAAATTTATGGAAGGAAATCGGTGCGTATTTGGGCCGCGGCTTGGCCGATATGGTACTTTTGCTTAATCCCAACGCCATTGTTTTGGCGGGCGGGGGTTCCCGCGGGGCAAAGTATTTTCTGCCTTCGGTTAAAGAAGTTTTTGAAAAACAGGCGGTCAAAACGCCTTTTAAAAACGTAAAAATTCTTTTGTCCAAAGAGGGCAATATCGGCGGCGTAGTCGCAGCGCTGGGAACGGTGTTTCCCGCTCTCACAAAGCAAATGAAAAATAAATTTTTTACTTTACTTTTTTGCCTTTTACTCATCGGAGTTAATTTGGCGGCGGAGGATTTTGAACTCCCGGCCCCTACCAAGGGGGAGTTCATTTATTACACCGCCGATGAAACCGTCTACGATAAAAATAATTCCGTCGTTGCGATAAAAGGCAATGCCGAAATTTATATAGAAGACGGCCAAACCACTCGCATAATAAAAGGCGACGATATACAAGTATATGTAAAAGAGCAGATATTGGTTTCCAACGGCACTACCGTTATAGAGGACGAAAAAGGCGTTTTTACCTCCAACGGAATTAAGTTTGATTTGGCTTCCAAAGCCGTCATTATGGAAGATATTAAAGCCGATTATTCGCCTATACGCGTGCTTTCCACAAAAACTATTGAGGCCGAAGACGGTCAGTATATTTTAAGAAAGGCCAATATAACCTGCTGCGATTTTGAAAAGCCCCACTATACTCTTTACGTCGGTAAGGCGGATCTTATCCCCGGCGACAGAGTTTGGGCCACCAACGCGGTGGTAAAAATAGGCAAAGTGCCCGTATTTTATTTACCTTTTGTTTACCGTTCTTTAAATACGGACAGGTTGTTTACGACCTATGTGGATTTTGACCAAAGCGACAATACCGGCTTCGGGTTTCTTACTTCCACGGTATATGCAAAAGGCAATTTTGCGGCGGCGGCCAATTTGGACTATTATACTCGTTCCGGTTTCGGTTACGGGGCGGAAGTTTCTTATGAAGACCCGCAGCGCTTCCGCGGTTCTTTGCAGGCCTATACCATACGCGATAAAGTGCAGGACGAACAGCGCTGGGGCGTTGACGGCGGTTATTGGTGGGAAGTCGCCGATACTTCCGACAGCCTTAACAAAGGCAGCGGGGCGATTTACTTCAGCCAGTTTGAAACCAGGAATGTTTCCGACGCTGATTTTAATGACGACTTTTTCCGTTCCAATCCTTATGTGGTTTCCCCGGATAAACTTACGCGCCTTTCCGCCGTAAGGCAAAGCGGCTGGGAAACTTTCCGCATCGGCTACACTAGGCGCGAACAGTTAAATGCCGACGATAAAACCTATTCCAATGCGGAGGAGTACGCCCCTAAAATAGATTTGATTTTCAATCCTTTCGTAATAAAAGGTACGGGCGGGATAGTGAATAATTTTTCAGTCGGTTTTAATAATGCAAAAATAGAAGAGTATGACTTCGTCCAATATATCAACGCAAATTGGCGCAGTTCCAAGGATTTTAAACTTCATCCTAATTTTACTTTAACGCCCAGCGCATTTTATAAGCAAGACGCTATTTTAAAAGACCCCACCAATAACGATGAAGATACTTTCGTCGGCCGTTACGGAGGGGAACTTAATTTAAGATCCAATTTGATAACCGGCCTTTTGGATATAGGATATCGCTATACAAAACGCACGGCCAGCGGATCGCTTACCAATATAGAATATCAGGATACCGACGAGGAAGAAAATCTGCTGTATATACAAAACTATTATATGCTCGGGCAGAATTTTTATTTTAAGCTTGCCGGCGGGTACGATTTAAGGGATTCAAGCGAAAGTTGGGAAGCAAAATACCGCATAGAACCTATAACGGCGGAAGCGGGATATTTTTCCCCTTATACCGGGGCGCATTTGTTTTTGCAGAATATTTACGACGTACACAACGGCAACCAAGCTTTTGTTTTGGACAGTATTTTTAAGAGTATAGGGGATAGCTACGCCAATTTCGGTATGACCAATTACAGCACCGACAGGGATAAATTTCTCTTTACGACCAAATTCCTGATAGCGCCCAAAAATTTTACTTGGCGCGCCGATATGGGCATTGATGTCAGCGTCAGCGATTCCAGTTTGTACGCGTATTCAAAACATATAAAAATTTATAAAGATTTTCACGATATAAGCGTTATGGTAGGCGTTAGGGACAGGAATCAAAACCTTTCCTTTTCGTTCAGGATAAATATACTTTGCGGCGCGGGCAAGAAGAACAAAGCCCAAACCCAAGCCGATGAATATTGGCGTCCGTGGCGTGATGACAGTATGGTTCGCGATAATTTTTAAGGAGGCTGAAATGTCAGCGGAAAAGAAGAAAGGTTTTGGCAGTATAGAAGTGGTTTGCGGTTGTATGTTTTCGGGAAAAACTACGGAACTTATCAGGCGTATAGAAGTTTGCCAGCACGCCGGGCAGAAAGTGCAGGTTTTTAATTCCAGCAAGGATAAACGCTACGCGGTAAGAGCGATAGCCACCCACGATTTAAAAACGATAGACGCCGTACACGTCGGCAAAGCGGAGGAGATTTTAGCTTTGCTAAAAAAAGATACCGACGTAGTCGCTTTGGACGAAGTAAACTTCTTCGGCAGAGATATTTCCACCGTCGCTTTAAAAATAGCGGGGCTGGGCAAGCGGGTTATATGCTGCGGTTTGGATTTGGATTATCAGGCTGTTCCGTTTGAAAGCACTGCCAGGCTTTTGGCCGTAGCCGATAATGTAACAAAGCTTTCCGCGCGCTGCACCCGCTGCGGAAAACCCGCCACCAGGACGCAAAGGCTGGTGGATGTGAAAACAAGGATTTACGTCGGTGGGGCGGAAGATTACGAAGCCAGGTGCGCGGACTGTTTTAGGCCCTAGGGCAAGCGGCGCGGCCGGATTTGTTTTTTTACTCGTGTTAAGTTGTGTTGTTTAGGCTAGCAGACTTTAATATTTAGGTAATTTTTAATTTTTTCCTTGCTTGGGTACTGCGCGCCCTTTGGGCGCATCATACTTAGTACACCGCGCGCGGAAGAAAATTAAAACTTACTCTAAATATTAAAGCCCACGCCGGTTATATTCTCTCACAGCTTTACTCGCGTGATATCTCGTACTCACGGCTAGCACTTTGTCGCTTTTGGGCAGCTTTAAATTTTTTCTTTGCTTAAATACCGCGGCGGCTTTGCCGCCATCGTTCTAGGTATTCTGCGCGTAGAAGAAAATTAAAATCTGCTCCAAAATCAACAAACCACGCTTCTAAAATACTCGCATGGCTTTTACTCGGTCTATGTTAAGTCTTCGCGGCTGGCAAGCTTTAATATTTAGGCAAATGTTTCCTTATGTAAAGTTGCGTACTGGTAGCTAGCAATTTTCCATATTTGGGTAAATTTTTATTTTTTTACCGCTTCGGATACCTCGCCGACTTCGTTGGCATAGCCGCAAGTATACCTTGCGTCAAAGAAAATCAAAATTTCCTCCAAATCTTAAAAAGTACACAACTTTCGCTCTCGCACGGCTAAAAAAATCTGTTGTAGTCTCTTATGCTGAAAAATCACGCCGCTTGCGATATCTCACGCTGTTTGCTTGTGCTAAGTTCTATATTTACGGTTAGTACTTTTCTCACATTTTTAAAAATTATCATTACGACATAACTTAATTAAAAACTAACTTATTATTTATACTCCAATGTATAAACTTATCCGGTCGCAAAATGGTTCCATAACTTTTTTTGCTGATTCATATAGGTCAGGCATAGCCTGACCTACTTTTTACCTATCTGCTTTTTAATATTCCTTTTCCCATTATTTGCGCTGTGTCGTACGTTGTGTCGGTTCGATAAAAAGCGAAAACAGTTGACTTGTTTTTTTTTTTTGATAAATTTAGCTCATAAATCGGCCTGCCAAGTATGAGATATCTATGTTTTAGCTTAGGTTAGTTTAAGCGGGCCGTTTAACTCTAAAGGAGGGAAAAAAGATGTTAAAAAACAAAACGGTTAGAAATGTATTTCTTGCAATATTTTGTCTTTTCGCCTGCGTAAGTTTAAGTTATGCCGAAAACTGTTCAACAGTCGGAGCAACGCAGAATAAATATACGGCAAGCGGCTGCAGCTATACTACTCAGACAAGGACTTGCTGTGCAAGCGGTAATTGGTCCACCTGGGGGGCCGAATGTACGGGCTCCGATAATTGCGCGTCCGGAGAATGCTGGACAGGCTCAACGTGTGCGTCCAAACCGCCCGCGCCGTGTTCCTGTGATAATGGCACCTGCACGAGAACCTGGACTTGCACCCACGGCAAGGGCTGGAGCTATACCGACGGGACATGCGTCTGCAATAAGGGCTATACGCTAAAAAACGGAAAATGTGAGAAAGAGACTTCATGTGTGGAATATAAGTCCTTCAAATATGCCAAAGACACATGTGCGGCATGCTGGTCGGCCGCAAAAAGCATGACAAACAACGTTCCTAAATGTACGTCGGCTTCTTCTGTAAATTGTTATGAAAAGTACAATTCTTCTGAAAGCCTTTCCCAAAATTGCACATCCTCGCAGCGACCGCCTTCCGAATCTTCCGGCGGGAACACTTCCATATTGACTATGAGGTATAATCACGGTCTGCCAAGCGGGACTATAAACTGCTATTTTGAAGGTTTGAGGTACAGAACCTGCATAGATTAAGGCCTAAAACGGCCTCTTAACTAACCGCTCCCCCGGCTTTAATCCAGCTGGGGGAGTTATATATTTATTTGACTTTTGAGTAAACGAACTCCGCGTCGTCCAGCGTCAGCACCATGCGCTCGGGCGTAAGTTCTTTTATTTTAAACGTAAGCTTAAAATCGGAACTGCTGCCGTTGCCTTCACTTAAGCCGGTTAACGTAAGGGTATCGCCCTCTTTAGTCCACCTTTTATAGGTAAGCGTAGCCATATTTATGGTTGTAACGCTTCCGTCTTCATTCAGTATCATGCCGTCCGTATTGCCGGGCTGTCCCTCAACGGGTTTGCTCCATTCGCCGGTTACCGGCAGATTTAAGTCCTGAGCTTTGTTTTCGGTTTGCTGGGCGCAGCCCAATACAAAAACAAAAGCGGCGATAGCAAGAATATATTTCATTTGTTCTCCTTTAACGGTTTTCTTTATAATTTGCGGAATCGTCTTTTATATAGTGCAGAAGTTTGCCTTCTTTTTCAAGAGTCATAACTCCGTCCTTTATTTTTTTGATTTTATAGTTTTCCGTAAAATCGGTAAATTGATTGTTTGAAGCGTCAACGCCGGTTAAAGTCAGGTTTTTGCCTTTGCGGGACCAAGTTTTATAAGCTTTGTTTTGGCCGTTTATGGACGCCGCTTTGCCTTCGGGGCCGAGATATATTCCCTGTTTTTCAATTGGCGGATTAGGCTTTCTTCCGTCAATCCAGGAGCCTTTTACGTCGGGCGCGGAAGCGCATGCGCAAAGTAAAAGAGAAGTAAAAATAAGCATTGATAATTTTATTTGCATATATCCGCCTTATTTATTTTGTTCCGCCGGGTAGCCCACCGGGTGATTTAAGATGAGAAGCTGTTTATCCGTAAGCTTTAAATCTTTAATGATTTGCTCTCTGGGCATGGAGCCCTGCGGCACCGTCGCCAGCCCGAAAGCCGACGCAAACAATGATATGTTTTGCGATACTATCCCCGTGTCGATATAGGCCCAATTATTGCCGGCCTCGGCCCTTGCCGTTAAATATAAAGTTACGGGCGCATCCCTTAGCAGGCAGTTTGCGTCGGAAACATACTCCAAAACGTTTTCCCGCGGGTTATAAAAATATGCGCCGCTTTTTAGGCAGGCGTAAACTTCAACCTCCTGCCTGTTCATGGCGGAAGGGGCTGTGCGTTTGCCGTCGGGGCGGTTGACGCCGTTGGCCGCCCAAAGCAAGTTGGACAGCGTTTGTAAATCCAATTCTTTTTGGGAGAACGCCCTGGTGGATTTCCTCTCAGATAAAGCCTGCATTATTTTTGCCCCTTTATTTTTCTGAGGGGTTTTCAGCTGAATGTTTTTTGACTCTTGCGCGCAGAGCATTGCGGCGGCGAAAATCAGTATCGGCGTTAGAAAGAGTTTCCTCATATTAAGCTCCTTTTATTTTGTTATACTTTTTATATAATGTATCAAATTATTTAAAGAATTATTATGAGGAAATTATTTATAGTTTTTTTGTTTTTCATTCTTTGCATTCTGCCGGCTTCGCTTCGCGCCGGAAGCAGCTTGTTTGATAACGCTTCTTACTCGTACGGCATAACCTCCGGGAGCGCAATGGTGGATTTGGGATTTGGCGGAGAATACTTAAATTCCGGCGCGTCAGACGCAAATTTAAAAACGGGAGCTTTTTTGATGAATCTGCGCGTCCTTTACGCCGCAACTAAATATTTTCATATCGGGCTTGAAGGCATTTTCGGCTACGGCGGGATGAGCGGCGGCGCGCTTTCTTACGGGAGCGAATACGAAAGCGATTACTTTTATATTAAGAAAGATGAGAACTATTATAAAACTTTTGCCGTTCTTTTAGCGGCTCGCGCAAATTTAAATCCCGATTATGCCGACAGATTTTATATTCCTTTCGCTTTCGGTTATATGCAGAAAGACCAAACCACGGAATATACCGCATATTCGGATCTTCTGCCAGGCTATAAACACGAGTTTAAAGAAGATAAAATGTTGGGCCAAGGAATATACGCTTACGGCGGCTTTGGCTTAGAGCACGATTTCAGCTCAGGCTTTTTGGGCGGGATTGAGGCCCGTTACGGAATTTTCAGATGCGGCGGGGATTATGTAACAAGCATTTCCGCTTTGGTCAGGATAGGGTTTAAAGCTTAGGTTGTGTTCTTATGTCCTTTAAGTTTTTGTCGGCTTCTTTTATACTTTGCCTTTTGCCGGGGCCGGATATAATGTTTGTAATGACGCAAAGCATAAGCCGCGGCGCGAAACCGGCTTTTGCCGTAACTTTGGGGCTTTGTTCGGGCTTGTTCTTTCATACGGCGGCGGTGGCTTTGGGCGTAGCCGCTTTAATGGCCGCAAGCCCCGTCTTTATGACTTTGATAAAAATTTTCGGCGCGGCCTATTTGTTTTGGCTAGGCGCAGGCTGTTTGCTGTCTTATTATAAAAACAAAAAAGCCGCGGCTCCTTCCGAACAGTCAACGGCGAAAGCCAAGGCCGGGAATAACAGCTTTTCCGCCCTTTACAAACAAGGCCTTATAATGAACTTGTTTAACCCTAAAGTGATACTTTTCTTTTTATCTTTTCTTCCTGCTTTCGTCCCAGTTCAAACGGCTTTGCCTAAAGGAATATATATCGCTTTCTTAGGATTTTGTTTTGCGGTAACGGCCTTTTGCGTATTCGGCGCGGTTTCTATATTCGGTTCGCGCCTTAATGACGTTTTAAAAATAGAACGATATGCGGAGTCAAAATCTTTTGCGTATATTACGGCGTTTATTTATTGGGTTATAGCGGGTTGGATATTTTTAGGTTAATAATTTAGAGGAATATTTTATGGAACAATTATCAAATTTGCCTTTATTGGCCCAGATTGTATCATTGGGGGGATTCTTCTTCGGGAGCGGTTTATTGATGACGCGCTTCCCGTTTCTGCCGTTTTTAATGCTCTCGTTTTTTTATATGTACGGCTTTTTAACTTCAAACGCCGGTACGCCTTCTTTCGCTTTTTCTCACCCGTGGATTATCGTTGCTTTGCACGGCGTATTTATATTGCCTTTTATAGGAATATGGATTTTATTTTTTAAGGCGATGGCTTCGGCAAGCGGGCCGGATTCAATGGGGCTGGGTTTCGCGGGGATGTGGCTTATCGTTATTACCGGCATAGCCGTGGCTTTATTTATTTTAATTTCCATGTTCCCCGCTTTGTTCAAGTTAGGCAAGATGTTCTTTGCCCTTCATTGCGGAGGGTGGCTTACCGCGCTTTATATTTTATTGTTTGTACTTGGTGCGGCTTCGGGAGTTTTTACGTTAAGCGATTTGGCAGGCTTTCCCGATAATTTGTCCGTTATTACCGGGCAGTTTATATGGACTGCTTTAATAGGCTGTTTGATATGTTTTTGCAGTCTCGCCGGGATAGCTTCCGGCAATACTTCGCTTTGTTTCGCTTTAGCGTTTTTCGTTGTGTTTTTGTTCGGAGGGGTTATCAGAAAAACCGCCGCCAAAGCGCATTATTCCTATTTGCATTCTCAAAAACAACAGGAGATTATCACCGCCGCAAAAAATGACAGCACGGAGTCTTTGAAGTTGGCATTGGATAAAGGCCTTAATGTCAATGCCAGGGATATGTTGGAAGATACTCCCCTGATGATAGCCGCGCGTCGCGGAAATGTGGAAAGCGTCAAGCTGCTTATTGAGGCCGGCGCGGACGTAAATGCGTCTAATAGAAATGGCAATACCGCTTTAATACTTGCCGCTGAGAAAGGCAGTGAGCCGGTAGTGCGGAAGCTTGTCGAAGCCGGCGCAAAAATAAATGCGATTGGTGCAGACGGCTTGTCCGCTTTGGTCAGCTCCGTAAGAAACGGCTTTGGCGATATCGCTTTATTCCTTATACATTCAGGGGCGGATGTAAATATCAAAAGCAGATATCCTTATCGTCCCGCTCTTACGGAAGCGGCGATTAACGGCGATAAAAGGCTTACCGAGGCTTTGCTTAAGGCCGGGGCGGACGTCAATAAAGCGGACTTTCACGGCAAAACGGCTTTACAGTTTGCGCTTGGCTGGAAAGACAGAACGGAAGCGGCAAAACTTCTTTATTCAGCAGGGGGCAGATTGGGAAAAATATCTAAAGATGACCAAGTTAATCCTATGATGGATTACGCGTGTTCTCTTGGCTTTACGGAAGTTGTATCACAGCTTATTCAACACGGAGTAAAACCCAATGCGCATTTTGCGATTATGGCCGCCCAAGAAGGTAAAAGCGAGGTTTTAAAGCTTCTTATTGCCGACGGGCTTGACGTAAATCAAAAAGACGATAAAGGCGATGCCGTTTTGCTTTCCGCGGTATCTTCCGGCGATGTGGACAGCGTAAAGATATTGGTTGAAAACGGTGCGGATATCGCCTTTGAGAAAAATACCGAAACAGGCTCAACCGGCCCGGCGCTGATTTTGGCGTCCTTGGGCGGGCATTTGCCGGTGGTGAGATATTTGGCGCAATACGGAGCTGATTTGGATATTCAAAACAGCTTCGGCGAAACCGCCCTTATGCTTGCCGCGGCAAAAGGCCATTATGAAGTTGCGGAATTTTTGATAAAAGCCGGCGCGGATATTAATAAACAAAAAGGTGCTGGCACTACGGCGGTTAAATTCGCGGCGGGGAGCGGCAATACGGAGATACTTGAAGCCTTAATTAAAGCCGGCGCGGATGTGAATCTCGGAGACAATGATGATGATACGCCTTTGGGAGAAGCGGTTTTTCAAGGACAATTGAAAGCGGCGGAAGTTCTCATCCGTGCGGGTGCGAACGTAAACGCGAAGAATAAAGAAGGCAAAACGATTTTGGATTTTGCCAAAGAAAAGGGCTATAAGGAAATTGAATCACTGCTAAAATCCGCAGGCGCAAAATAAGCGTTTTAAATTTAGTTTTTTATTTTCCACTTTAATTTCCGCAAATAAATATCCCCCAGCATAGCCAGGGAATATTTATTTTACAAAAGAGTAGTCAAACAGAACAAAAGTTTTTATAATAAATTATATTTAGTTTTAGGAGCTTTAAACGCGAAATAAGCCTTAAACGCGGCTTATATACAATTTAATCTGTTTTTGGAACCGTATGAAGAATACGGTGCGCTGTTGGGATACCGACGGCACAGCTCTAATCCAAAAACAGTCGTTTTAGGCACAAGGCGAACGGACTAATTACCCGGTTGTTTTGTGCCGAGTGTTTGTCGCCCCACAGGGCGGCAAACCACGGCTATTATTATTTGGGTTATTAGAGCTGGCTCAAATATAATAGCCGTTTTTATTTGCCCGATTTTGCTTTTGTTATCTTTGAGCCCGAAATAAAAAATAAAAAATAACAAGGAGAAATAATATGTCGGTATTAGGAATCATTAGTTTAGTTATTGCTGGAATATCTTGTTTATTTGGACTAGTACAAGATGTTGTTTTCCAACAATATGCTTATTTCTTAGTAGGTCTTATTTTAGGTGTGACTGGTATGGGATTTTTGATTTTAGACAAATTGAATATTATTGTCAAAAAAATATCAGAAGCAACCATATACAGTAAAAAAGAAACTGAACCCTCAAATACAGAAAAATTATTACAATTAAATAATTTGCATAAACAAGGTCTTTTGACCGATGAAGAGTTCGCTGCAAAAAAAGAAGTTATGCTTAAGCATATTGTTAACAAAAATGTCAATAAATAAAGGAGAATGTTATGGAAGATAAAGTCTTGTCGTTATTGTTGTTAATTGTCTTAGTTGTAATAGCAATAGTTTGCGGAATATTGTTATTTTTGTGGCCTATTAATATCGCCAAAAAAAGAAAACTTGAATCCAATATAATCAACATTATTATTGTTTTATGTGTTCTTAGTCTTTTTATCTTTGGTATTAGCTGGCTGATAGCTTTAATCATGGCCTATATATATCCGACAAAAGCAGAGGTTGAAGACAAACGTCAACGAGAAACAACTTTTATTGGCGGAAAAGACCAAGAAGCCCGTAATATTGATAAATTAACCCAGTTGGCAGAACTGCATAAACAAGGGCTTTTAACGAAAGAAGAATTTGAAGCAAAAAAGAAACAACTTTTGGGATAAATTAAATATTTACAAATAAAACGCCCCTCGCTATGATTTTTTAGCGAGGGGCCCAAATAGGCGAAATAAAATATAAAACAAGTGAGAAAATAAATATGAAGAAAATATTATTCATTTGTTGCATAATCTGTATATTATTTAATGGTTGTGATAAAAAAGAAATCAATACATTAAAAGCAGAAAATCAGCAACTTAAATATAGAATTATCCAACTAAAAGATGAAATTAAATCCTTGAAAGAAACTGATCAATATTATTATCAGCAAGCGATAGCACTCCTAAACGAACAAAAATATCAAGAAGCACAGGATAAATTTTCTGAATTGATAGCAAAATTCCCTGCAAGTATTCTATTGTCAGAAGCCAAAGAACGCCTTCAAGAAATTAAACAAAATAGGCAAGAAGCTACAAACGCTATAAACAGTCTTCCGGCAAAATTGGCAAAAGCTCCTAATGCTTTATCCGCAGATGAAATATTAAAAGAACTGGAACAAAAATATAACTATCCCGATGTAAAGGAAGCAATAAGTCAACATAGAGAAAAGTTACAAGCTAAAATAAAAAAAGAAACGGAGATTCAAAACGCTTTAAAGGAATTGGGAATAGAAATTTCTAATATACGAACATATTGGACATTAAATAAAAATGTTTTGGGAGGAAAA
>SAMEA3663015__coassemble_635_pt1 | contig 12814 bp, 10 predicted proteins | sample SAMEA3663015__metabat2_low_PE_015 | metagenome-assembled genome bin SAMEA3663015 (sample SAMEA3663015) | pig gut metagenome | biome: pig gut; feature: pig-associated habitat; material: faeces | place: France | collected 2012 | reverse complement strand
TGGCTTTAACGTGTTTGACGGAAGATATGGCTTCCTGCACTTTTTGGTAACGGCCTTCCGCCATAGAACCGACAATCATTATATGCGCCTGTGCGCCGATGACCTTATTTTTGATGTCATTTTGAAAACCGCTCATAACGGCAAGCGTGGTTACCAGCGCGGCGACCCCGACGCAAACGCCCAATATGCCGATAACCGTCGTGATAACCGTAAACACGCCTTTACTGCGGGAAAGCAAATACCTTAGAGCGATAAAAGTTTCAAATTTCATATCTTCAATTATATTAAATAATTAAATTATGCACAGGAAAAGAGGATTGTAAGCGCACTCCGGCAAAACGGCGGAAAGAACTCCGAAATCAAAATTTGATAAAATGATAATATGAAATTTGAAACTACTTTCAGCGTCTACTCGCCTTTTATAAAGACGTCAGTTCTCCCCATTTCTTTATGGGGAACCATTCATCCTTTTGCACCCAGAAATTAATATCTTTAATTCTCCCGCAAACAATCAGTTCTTAATCAAAAAAGCAGTAATTATCTTATTTTAGCAGGTGTAATTATGAAAATTTCTAAAGCCCTGACGGCGGCTTTGATGTTGTCGCTTGCCGCGTTCGGGAATGCAAAAGAATATGATCTTTCCATTGAACAAATGTTCGAAATGGCAGAAAGAAACAACCTCCGCCTTAAAGTCAGTTCGGCCAACGCCGACAGTACCAATGCGGATGTAAAAGCGGCCAAAACCGCTTATTGGCCTTCGTTGGATTTGCGTATTTCCGCAAGTTATAACGGCGACGGCACAATTACGGACAGGGATTTTTCCGATTCTTTTTCCGTACCTATTCCGCACTTCGGAAACAATTTCGGCCTTGAGTTCAGCCAAGTGCTTTACGCCGGCGGCGGGATATCAAACTCCGTACGTATGAGCGAAGCCAAAGCCGAATTGGCGCGCAATCAAAACGAAAACGAAAAACAAAACGTTTACTTCGCTTTGATAGGCGATTATATGGAGCTTTGCAAACTTGAAAACTAGCTGCAAATTTTTGAAAGTCATATAAAACAAACAAAAAAAATTCTGGAAAATATGTGCAGCCGCCATAAAGAAGGCGTGGCTTTGGAAAATGACATTACAAGATATGAATTGCAGCTCCAAAATTTGAATTTTTCAAAAATCGAAATTAAAAACGCAAAGAAAATAATTTCAAATCATCTTGCGAGTTCTATCGGAGTGGAAAAGGACGCATCTTTTGTACTCCATACGGATTTTTTGGAACATAAAAATTCAAAAACGGCAATGCAATGGCAGGAATCGGCGCGAGAGGGATCTTCCGCTTTAAAAATGGCGGATTCTCTCATAAAAATAAACGAAAGCGCAACCAAATTGGCCAATTCCGAAAGGCTGCCGACCGTACTTATTTTTGCGGCGGATTATCTTGACGGCCCGATTACGATAGATATCCCCGCGCAGGACAAAAACTTTAATTATTGGTCCGCCGGAGTGATGTTAAAATACGGTATAGGCAATTTATACAAAACCGATAAAAAAGTTAAAGCCGGCGAACTGGCCGTAGCTAAAGCCCGCGCCGAAAAAGAAAATATTGAGGAAAACATCCGCCTTTCCGTACAAGACGCTTACATTAAGTATCAAGAAAGTTTTGAACTCCTCAAAACAAAACAAAAAAGCGTGGAACTGGCCCGTAAAAACTATGACGTGGTAAGTTACCGTTATCAAAACGGCTTAGTGCTAATAACGGATTTGCTTGACGCTTCCGCCCAAAAACTTGACGCGGAACTGCAAGCGGTAAACGCCGATATAAATATTGCGCGCAATTATTATCAACTGAAATACCTTTCCGGTATACTTTAAGGAATTATTATGAATATCAAACGCAAAAGAATTTTAATCAATATTATTATCACGGCTTTTATATTGGCCGGTATGTTATGGCTGGCGTCTTTGTTCGTACATTTCGGCGGGGAATTTACCAATAACGCGCAAATCCGCCAAGATATTATCCCCGTACTGAGCCGCGTACAAGGTTTTATAGACGGAATTTATTTTGACGAGTTTAAACCCGTTAAAAAAGGTGATACTTTGGCAATTATAGAAGACACCGAATTCCGCCTGAGGCTGGCCCAGGCGGAAGCGGACTGTCAGGAAATAGAAATCCGCCTTTCAAATGCGGAAGCCGAATATTTAAGATATAAAAATCTGCTTCAAAAACAAGCCGTAACCAAACAGCAATTTGACGCGGTGGAAACGCAGTACAAATCTTTAAAAGCGAAGCTTGACGACGACGCTTCCAAACAAGGCGTATGCAAGGCCGCACTTGATTTAGCCAAATTAAACCTTTCCTACACTAAAATAACAGCCCCGGCCAACGGTTACACTTCCAGAAAAACCGTCCACAAAGGCGAACTGGTAATGCCCGGCAAACAGATAGTTTCCATAGTGGACAATGACAAAAAATGGATTATCGTAAATTACCGGGAAACCCAGTTGAAAAATATTCATATAGGCGATAAAGTGAGCATAAAAGTTGACGCTTATCCAAATGTGGAATTTGAAGGCCGAGTAGAGGCGATATCAAACGCCACCGGCGCGCAGTTTGCGATAGCGGCAAATGATAATTCCGTCGGCAATTTCGTCAAAGTGGAACAAAGAGTACCGATAAAAATTGTTTTTACCGAAAATAATGATAAACAAGCTATGGAAAAGTTAGCCTCCGGTATGAACGCCGAATGTACGGTAAAACGTCGGGATTAAATTATGCAAAACCAACAATTCCGTTTTTTGTCCTTCAAAGAATGGGTGCCCGACGGCCTGCGCTTTTGGATTTACCTGCTGTTTTTGGCTTGCTTTCAGTTTTCAAACGGGATGTATTTCAGCGCGATGGGGCAGATGTCCGGCGGGCTTTCCATAACTATGAACGACGTAAGAATGATGAGCGCGGCTATGTTTGCCGGCCTTACGATGTATTTCCCGCTGGCGTTTCGTCTAAAGATGTGCTTTACGAACAGAACCGGCCTGATGTGCGCCGCGGCCGGCCTGGCTTTTTGCAATCTTTGCGCGCCCCATATCAATAATCCGCTTTTGTTTGTTTTACTTTGCTTTGCGGCCGGATTTCTGAGGCTTTGGGGCACGTTTGAATGTCTGTCTTCAATACTGCCGAAAATAGCGCCGACTTTCAATTACGCCGTATTTCTTTCGTTCGTGTTTTTCGTAGTATTGGGCGTGGTGCATTTGTTTGATTTAGCCGGGGCTTATCTTATTTATTATTATCCTTGGCAGTATTTGCATTATTTGGCGATTATTTTAATGGGGGCGGTTCTTTTGGGCGCTTTTCTGTTAATGCGGCCTTACCGACAGATGCCGAAACTGCCCTTGCTCGGCGTTGACTGGTTGGGATTAATTTTATGGAGTATTTTTATATTGGCTTTAATCTTCGCCGCGGAATACGGCAATCAGCTTGATTGGTTAAATTCCCCCAAAATAAGGATTGCGCTGGGCGCGGCTTGTATATCGCTCGGTTTTAATATAGCGCGTATAGCTTATTTCCGTCATCCGTTTCTTGATTTGCCGGCTTTTAAAACAAGGAATCTGCTAAATTTGCTTGTTTTATTTGCCCTGCTGTCCATTTTGCTGTCGGGCAAAACGATACTACAAAACGCGTTTATAAGCCTTTTGCCTTTCGGAACGCTGAATACGGCAAATTTAAATTTTTTTGAGTTTCTCGGAGCTTTGCCCGCCGCCGTATTTTGCTGGTTTGCGATTACGAAAATAAAGCTGCCATTTAAACTGCTGACTTTTTTGGGAATGCTGTTCGTAATTTTCTATTCTTTAATAATGTTCTTTTTAATTTCGCCTGATTTAAAGATAGAAAGCCTATACCTGCCTTTAATGTGTTACGGATTTGGACACGTAACGGTGTTTATAACATTAACGGTTTACGCTCAGGCGACGGCCCCATTTAAGAATTATTTTCAAGTTCTGTGCATTTTGGGCTTGATAAGAACCGGCATAGGCTCTCCCGCCTGGGAAGCAGTGTTCTCTCGCGCCTTGCAAGGCGTTATGACTACGAATTTGGCTTCGGTGGAAGTTCTGGAAAAAAGCTTGAACGCAAACTTTCGGATGATATACGAACAAGCCCTGCTGGCCGGCGTAAGGGAGCTTTTCGGTTGGACTGTAATATTCGGCGTTTTCGTTTTGATACTGATTTGCTTTGCACATTTTAAAGGCAAAATAAAGAGGATTCTACCTTCGCTGAAAGCCGTTTACAAAGCCGTAAGAAAAGAAGCCCAATCATAAGTTTTTCCACCGGTAAAAGCCGGGGTACAAGATACAAAAGCCCCGCTTTTTAAATAAAGCGGGGCTTTTTAACAACAAAGATATTATCTGCCGGTAACAACCGTGCAGACTTCCGCGTATACGGCATATCCTTTGATTTCTTTGTTTACGGAAGAAACCTTGGTAATGCCGCCGTTTTTCTTAGCGGCTTCGACTGACATATCACCGGAAATAAATAAACCGAGAATATTCGTACCGCAGGCTTTGCCCACTTTCGTGCCGCTCTCAGCGGTTACCAATAAAGGCTGGGTGGTCTGCATAAATAAAGCATTGCCGACTTCCGTTCTCGGAGTGGCGCAAGCCGTAAGCATTAAAGAAACGGCTGTTAACGCTAATAACTTTTTCATTTTTCTCCTCTTTATTTTTTGGATATTGGCGCAAATATAAAACAAAATATCCCGCGGGAAAAATTTATTTTTACCCGCCCTAAACATTATATTTACTTATAAACTTACAGATGTCTTTTAGATTTAAGTTTACGAAGGAAGTTTATCAAAAACAAAAAACGACGTCAACTGTTTTCATTTTTTGTGGGCCAGCTACGAGATACTACAAGGCAAATAACACAAAAAAGGATATTACAATAAGGAGAAATAGGTAAACACAGGTCAGGCTACGCCTGACGTTAAACGGAGTTTCCCTTTGTCAGGTAGAACCTGGCTTTTGTCTGACGTTAAAAATCTATTTTCTTTCGTCGGATAAAACCCTATCTACATTGACGATGGCATAATTTGTCATCCTGAACTTGTTTCAGGATCTTGGTTGTAAATATATGGTTACGACAGGATGCTGAATTTAATTCGCATAACGAGTAAAAAATAAGCTGTGAGAGAGTGTTAGCAGCGTGGGCTTTAAGATTTAGAGAAAATTTTGCTTTTTAATGAGGAAGGTATACCTAGAGTGGGCGAAGCCCCGCGTATCCGACCGAAGCAAAAATCAAAATTTGCCTAAATATTAAAGCTTGCTAGCCTCGACAACGCAACTTAGACCGAAAAACTAATAAAAAACTCATTAAAAAACCCGCACTTAAGTGCGGGTTTAAAAGTGCGCGCCCGATAGGAATCGAACCTACAACCTTATCCTTAGGACGGATCTGCTCTTCCAGTTGAGCTACAGGCGCAAAACGATATAAAATCTTTTAAAATTATAACAATTAAAAAGTTTTACGGCAAACCCCGAAGGGTTTGAAATCAACGCAAGCACTTGCGTCAAAAAAGCGCGGAAGTAAAAACGACCGCGCTTTTATCGCCGGAAAAACTATTTGCTTTCAGCTTTGTTTACGGACTTAGCCAAGCGGGATTTCTTCCTGCCGGCCGCTTTCCAGTGGATTACACCTTTCTTTGCGGCTTTATCTAAAGCGGAAGAGGCCTTTGATACGCTTTCGGCTGTTTTAACCTTAGCCACTTCTTTGGCAGCTAAGCGGACAGCTTTCTTAAGGCCCGTATTAGCGGAATTCCTTTTTTCAGACTGTCTTTGAGCTTTAAGCGCGCTTGTATGACGCCCTGTTTTCAATTTTGCCATGTTTAATTACCTCTTAAATAAGTATATATATTTTATCTTTTTGTCGCATTTTATGCAACATTTTAATTAAATTTTCTATTTACTGAGCAAAGTCAATATTATACCTTTTATTTGTATTGACGGCTCGCCCGCGGAAGAAGACTTAAAAGCCATATCCGTTTCTATAATTTTATCCAACGCGCGGCAAAGCGAAGCCGAAGAAGGCATTATATAAGCTTTGGCTGCAAGGCGGCTTTCCCAAGGCAGCAGTCCCGCGGCCTGCAGAAGAGCCGGGCCGGTTAAGCCCGCTTCACTGAGCCTTTTTATTCTAAGCATTTTTAAAGCGCACGCGCTTATTTTATTTAAAACGCTGACGGGTTCTTCCCCCCCGTCCAAAAGTTTTTGGGCAAGTTTTAACGCTTCCTGACGGTTGCAATCCAATACGGCGTTGCTGAGCGCAAAAGGGTTTTCCTCTTTGCTTAGGCCGACTGAAGCCAAAATATCGGATTGCCTAACCGTTTTATCTTCCGAATCAAAAAGATACAAAGAAAGTTTTTCTATTTCCGTATTAAGCGCGACCAAATCGGAACCTACGATTTCCTGCAGTAAAATTAAAGCTTCGGGCTCTATTTCAAAGCCTTTCGCCGCCAAATGCTCTTCTATCCAAGGGCCGAGCTGATTGCTTTTAAGTTCGTCAAAGGCCGTTATAACGCAGGCTTCGGAGCAAGCGTTTTCAAGAGTTTTGTCTTTCTTGGCCTTTTTGGCGTCGTTGTGCATAATTATAAGGCAAGTGGTTTCAAGAGGATTTTCCAAATAAGAAGCAAGCGCTTCCGCAGCGGATTTTTTAAGTTTGTCCGCATTGTTAAGCACAATCAAACGCTTTGCGCTGAACACCGGCGCGGTTCCGGCCAAGCTGATAAGTTCCCCTATATTACAGGAGGAAGCGTCCTCCTTAACGAAGTTAAAATCGTCGGGATTTATAATTTCTTTTATTTTGTCCGCAACTTCCCTTTTGCGATAAACGTCGTCGCCCGTAAAAAGATATACGGGCGCGAGAGCGCCTTTTTTTAAATCTTTGGAAAGCTGACTGAAAATTATCCTTGGCATTTATCTGGTAATGGTCGTTTGTTCGTTATTGACCTGCGCTCTTTGGCGTATTTCGCTGCCTACCGAGCCGAAGCCTTCCACCGTACGCTTTACTATCATTTTGGAAAAATTCTTCCAAAGCTGTTCGCGCGCCTGCTCTTCCGTCATACCGCCGGGCAAAGTGGAGGCGGAATAAGTATAAATCTGCTGCAAAGCGGGTTCTTCCCAAACGGTTTTTTGGGTGTCTTTATCTATAAAACGCACTTTTAGCAGAACTTCCATACGGTATACCGTCGGGACAAGCCGAGTGTCATACTGTACAGGAACAAGCAAATATCTTAATATTTCCCCGGCCAAAACGCCGTTGGCCTGAGCCTCGTTGGTTATGTTATAACTGCCGTTGCGCAAAAATTCATCCACAACTTCTATCGTCAGTCTGTCTTCCAAAGCAAAGACTTCCGTTCTGTTGATAAAAGGCCTCACGTGGATTTTTGTTATATGCTGTGGCATAATCTGCGCGTTGGGGCTGTAATAGATTTGATTATCAACCTCAGCGCAGCCAATGGCAAACAAAGCCAAAAAAAATATCAGATATTTTTTCATAAAGCTCCTAGGCCGGGCGAACCACTATACTTACCATTTTGCCCGGCACAACTATAATTTTAACTATATTCATACCTTTAAGCAAAGCTTGAATTTTAGGCGAAGACAATGCGGCTTTTTCGTGCGCGTCTTTATCCGAGTTCGCCGCAAGTTTTACTCTGTCTTTAATCTTCCCGTTAATTTGTACGCCTATTTCAATTTGCTCCTCAAGAAGCAAATCTTTGTTATAGGAAGGCCAAGCCTCGTTCAAAAGGAAAGTTTCCCTGCCGGCGTTTTGCCAAATTTCGTCCGTAAGATGCGGCGCGAAAGGATGCAAAAGCTTAAGGAATACGGAGAAAGAATCTTCATCGACTTTTTTATATTTTGACAGTTCGTTAAAATATATCATCAAAGCCGATATCGCCGTATTAAAGCTGAAAGATTCAATATCTTCGCTGACTTTCTTTATAGTCTTATGCTTTAAAATCTCAAGTTCTTTAGGCAAAGAAGCTTCTTTGGAAATTTCAACTTCGTCCGCCCAGGAATATATCCTCTTTAAGAATCTTGATACGCCCTCTATGCCGCGCATATCCCAAGGTTTGCTTGCGTCAAAAGGACCCATAAACATTTCATAAGCTCTGAAAGCGTCCGCGCCGTACTCCTTTAAAATGTCGTCGGGATTAATGACGTTCTTTTTGGATTTGCTCATCTTCTCAATCATTGAGGTAAGCTTTGCGCCGTTGGCTTTAAGCTTCGGGTTGGCGGGGTCGGAAAAGTCAATTTCCTCATAAGTATGATAATTGCCCGCTTCATCGCGGTAAGAGAAAGCCAAAATCATTCCCTGATGTCTTAATTTTTGATAAGGCTCTTTAGTGTGGACAATGCCCAAATCGTAAAGAACTTTATGCCAAAATCTGGAATAGAGAAGGTGCAAAACTGCGTGTTCCGCGCCGCCGATATAGCAATCAACAGGGCCGTAAGCCTTTTCAATTTCCGGGTCAACCAAAGCCTTATCGTTTTTATTGTCCATATACCTTAAATAATACCAGCAGGAACCCGCCCATTGGGGCATAGTGTTGGTTTCCCTCTTGGCCGGGCCGCCGCAGTGCGGGCAGGTGGTATTGACCCAATCGGTAATATTGGCAAGCGGGGATTCCCCGGTGCCGCTGGGTTCAAATTTTTCGACTTCCGGCAATCTGAGCGGAAGTTCGCTTTCCGGCAAAGGCACTACGCCGCATTTTTCGCAATGGACTATCGGGATAGGCTCGCCCCAGTATCTCTGGCGGGAGAAAACCCAGTCGCGCAAACGGTAAGTGGTTTTGGCTTTTCCAAAGCCCTTTTCTTCCATATATTTAATCATCGCCGCTTTGGACTGCGCCACGCGCATACCGTTTAAGAAATCGGAATTTATAAGTTCGCCGTCGCCGGTAAAAGCTTTTTCGGCAACGCCTTCTTCGCTTTTTATAACTTCTATAATCGGCAAATTGAATTTTTTGGCGAAGGCATAGTCCCTGTCGTCGTGAGCGGGGACGGCCATAATCGCGCCCGTGCCGTAGCCGGTAAGCACATAATCGGCTATCCAAACGGGTATTTTATTGCCGTTTAAAGGATTGACGGCATATGCGCCGGTAAACGCGCCTGTTTTTTCTTTATCTGCGTCGGAGCGTTCAAATTCGCTCTTGGCCGCAGCTTGCTTTTGGTAAGCTTCCACCGCCGCTTTTTGTTCGGGGGAAGTTATCTTGGACACAAGTTCGTGTTCCGGGGCGAGAACCATATAAGTAGCTCCGAAAAGCGTATCGGGCCTGGTGGTAAATACGGTAATAGTTTCGTTTGAGCCTTCAACTTTAAAATTGACTTCCGCCCCCTGGCTTTTGCCTATCCAGTTGCGCTGCATCATTAAAGTGGAAGAAGGCCAATCCAAGCCGTCCAAATCTTCAAGAAGGCGCTCTGCATAAGCCGTAATTTTAAGCATCCATTGGCGGAGATTTTTCTTTTCTATCGGCGTTTGGCAGCGTTCGCAGCGTCCGTTGAAAACTTCCTCATTGGCCAAACCCGTTTTACAGGAAGGACACCAGTTTATAGGTACGGTGCTTTGATAGGCAAGGCCCTTTTTAAAAAGCTGTAAAAATATCCATTGAGTCCATTTGTAATATTCCGGGGAGGTGGTGTCTATTTCCCTATCCCAGTCGTACATCATACCGAAAGATTTTATTTGTCTTCTGAAATTATCCACGTTTTTCTTGGTCGTTACGCGCGGATGGACGCCTGTTGCGATAGCGTAATTTTCCGCCGGAAGGCCGAAAGCGTCCCACCCCATAGGGTGAAGGACGTCAAAACCGTTCATTCTTTTGTATCTGCTTAATATGTCCGAAGCCGTATAACCCTCAGGGTGCCCGACGTGCAAACCCTGACCGGACGGATACGGAAACATATCCAAACAATAAAACTTCTTGCCCGTTTTAGGCAAACGGGGCGCGGAGAACAGTTTTGCTTTCTCCCATCTTTCCTGCTGTTTTTTATCTATTTCCTGAAAATTAGCTATTACCATAATATATTATTATACCATTATACGCGCGGGCGATATGCCCTGCGCCCGAAAGTAAAGTTTATTCTTTTTCCAACAAGGCTTTGTTTCTTAAAAGCCTGTGATAAGTTATCGCGAAGCGGTGAACCTCGTCGCGGATTTCCATAATCAGCCTTAAAGCCGGGTCGCTTTTATCAAGTTTGATGCTTTCCGATTGATGCGGAACAAAAATTTCCTCCTCCCGCTTTGCCAAAGAAATTACTTTTATTTCCAAACCGGCCTGCGATATGGCCTGCATAGCAAAAGAAAGCTGACCTTTGCCGCCGTCAATCAAAAACAAATCGGGCCGGTTTTCGGCCGGCAGCTGTTTAACCTGCTCTATGCGCCTTAAGACGCTTTCCTTCATCATTAAAAAATCGTCGCCGCCCGTTTCCGGCAGTTCCGACTTTATTTTAAAACGGCGGTAATGCGCCTTGTATTTTTCCCCGTCGACAAAACATACCATTCCCCCTACTGCCTGACGTCCGTAGAGGTGGGAATTGTCAAAAGCTTCTATGTGGCGGATAATTTTATCGGAGCGTAAAACCTCGCTTAAGCGTTTAAGCTTTTCCGCCGCCTGAATTTTTTTATCCAGTTGGTCATCTTGATAACGGCTGACTTTTATGCGTTCGCGCATATGCTCCATAGCGCGGGCGAAATCGCGGAACTGGGCGGCTTTTTCATACTCCAGGGCTTTTGCGGCGGCGCGCATTTGCTTTGTAATATCTTCTTTGAAAGAAGCGAAATCCCCTCTTAAAAACAAAGCCGCACGCCGGGCTATGGCCCGGTAATCTTCATAACTGATTTTGCCCGCGCAGGGGGCGGGGCATTGTTTGGTGTGGTAATAAATGCAGGAAAATATTTTCTTTTCCGGCAGCGGCTTCTGCCTGTTAAAAGACCATTTGCATTGCCTCAGCGGAGCGTATTTATCCTTCCATAAAAAATTTAAAAGCCGTTTTACGTTTGAAACTTTCGGATAAGGCCCAAAGTATTCCGCGCCGTCTGGCAGAACCTTGCGCGTTAAAGTTATGCGCGGGTAATCTTCCTGCATTGAAAGTTTTATCCAAGGATAAGTTTTGTCATCTTTTAAAAGACTGTTGAAAAACGGTTTGTATTTTTTGATTAATTTATTTTCCAGAATTAAAGCGTCTCGCTCGCTTGCGCAAACGACGAAATCTATTTTGGCTATCAAAGGCACAAGGCTTGGGATTTTCCACCCGCGGCTGTTCTCAGCGCCGGTTTGGAAATACTGGTGCACGCGGTTATAAATATTTATCGCCTTGCCGACGTATATAACTACGCCGGAACCGTCCTTCATTATATAAACGCCCGGCTCTTTGGGCAAAAGATTTAAGTTTAAAGACATTCCTATAAATAACTAAAATTAAATTAAGACTTCTTTTAAGAATTTTACATAAAGAAAGCCCTTCCGAGGAAGGGCTTTCCGGGCAAAACAATTATTAAAGAAGCTTGCCGGCCAAATCGGCGAGATTGCTCCTCTCCGTTTTGGTAAACGTGATATGGCCGTAAGTCTTTTGGCCTTTAAAACGCTCCACCAAATAAGTAAGGCCGTTGGATTCAACGTCCAAATACGGCGTATCTATTTGATAAGGATCGCCGGTAACGACGACTTTCGTACCCTCGCCCGCGCGGGAAAGTATGGTTTTAATCTCGTGCGGCGTAAGGTTTTGGGCGTCATCTACTATCATATATTGTTTGGGCAATGTGCGTCCGCGGATATGCGTAACGGAAGCGACTTCAAGCTTGCCGCTCGTCATAAGATAACGGACTTCTTCTTCCCCGTCTTCCGGGTTCTTTTTGTTGGCCAAGAAGTTCAAGTTATCGTGTATTGCGCCCATCCAGGCTTCAAGTTTTTCTTCCATAGTGCCGGGCAGGAAACCCAAATCCTTGCCTACGGGGACTATCGGCCTGCAAACAAGCAAGCGGCGATAAGTTTCATCATCAAAAGTTCTGTGAAGGCCGGTTGCCAAAGTAACCAAAGTTTTGCCCGTGCCGGCTGTTCCCACAAGAGTAACAAGGTCTATTCTGTCGTCCAGCAAAAGTTCCATAGCAAAACGCTGTTCTTTGTTCAGAGGCTTAATGCCCCAAACCACCGGCTCCTGCTGATTAAGCAGTTTTACCGCGTCGCCGTTGGGCGTTACGCGGCCGACGGCGGATTTCTTGCTGCCGTCATTACTCTTGAAAATAATAAATTCATTGGGTAAATAAAGGCCGGGCTTTACGGCGATTTCTTTATCTTTGTAAAGCGCGTCGATTTCAGCCGCGGCGGCCTCAACTTCCCGGCTGCCAAGATAAAGCTCATTATATTTTACTTTATCGGCATTGTAATCTTGAGCGTCCACGCCGATGGCTTCGGCTTTAATTCTTAAATTCGTATCTTTTGAAACTATAATTACGGGTTTTGCGGAAGTTTTTGAGCCTTCCTTTTTGTGATAATAATAAGCGGTGTTTAAAATGTCATTATCGGCCTTGTGGAAGGAAAGGCCAGCGGGCAAAATATTTTCTTTAGGGAATTCCACTTTTAAAGTGCCGCCGTTTTCCAATTTGACGCCCTGGCCCAGTTTGCCTTTGGAGCGAAGTTCGTCCAAATAACGTGAAACAAGCCTTGCGTTTTTGCCCCTTTCGTCGGCGTTCGTTTTGAAATTATCCAACTCTTCTATGACAATCATCGGTATTACGATGTCATTATCCGCAAATCTGTTAAGGGATTGCGG
>SAMEA3663015__coassemble_599_pt1 | contig 13412 bp, 9 predicted proteins | sample SAMEA3663015__metabat2_low_PE_015 | metagenome-assembled genome bin SAMEA3663015 (sample SAMEA3663015) | pig gut metagenome | biome: pig gut; feature: pig-associated habitat; material: faeces | place: France | collected 2012 | reverse complement strand
GGTTTTTTCCGCTACTATCGTTTCCGCTTCTGTTTTAACTTCTTTTTTGGTTTCTTCAACCGCTGCGGCGAGGGCTTCTGCCATTACGGGGTTTTCAACCGGTTTTTCTTCTTTTACTTCTTCTTTGACGGCTTCGGCTTCCGCTTTCTGTTCGGCGTTGGCGCCGTTGGCTTCGTTTCTGCCTTCAATGATGGAATCGGCTACGGCCATACAGAAGAGCTTTATTGATCTGGCGGCGTCGTCGTTGCCGGGTACCGGTACGGTTATATCGTCGGGGTTGGCGTTCGTATCGCAAACGGCCACTACGGGAATGCCCAAGATTTTAGCTTCTTTTACCGCGCCTTGAGTGTCAACCGGGTCAATAATAAAAAGTATGTCCGGCAAGGTTTTCATATCTTTGATGCCGCCGAGTAATTTTCTGAGGCGGTTCATCTCTTTGGTTAATCTTGAAGCTTCTTTTTTGGAAATGGCTTTAAGTACGCCTTCTTCTTCCCATTTTTCAAGTTCGGCCATTCTTTCGACGGATTTTCTTACGGTCTGGAAATTGGTTAAAGTTCCGCCGAGCCATTTTTCGTGGATGCAGGGGCAGCCGGCTCTTAAAGCTTCGGCTTTAATGGCTTCCTGGGCTTGTTTTTTCGTGCCTACAAATAAAAATTTTGAACCTTTTTTGGATTCTTCTTTAATATAAGCGCAGGCTTTTTTTAATTCTTTGGCGGTTTTCTGCAAGTCAAGTATGTGTACACCGTTTCTTTCGCCGAAGATATAGCGGCTCATTTTAGGGTTCCATCTTGAGGTTTGGTGGCCAAAGTGCACACCGGCTTCCAACATAGCCTTCATTGATATATTGCTCATTATTTATTCTCCTTGTGTCGGCGCGCACCAAAATTTGGACAGGGGATGCCCACGGCGATGCGCTGCCAAAGCTTCGTAAACGCGGCATTTGATTTACTGATTATTTTCGCCCCGTTTATCCGGCTTAAAGATATTATACCATAAAAAAGCCCCGCCTTTTAAGCGGGGCTGTGCAAAAACTAAAAAATTTAGAATCTGCCGTTTACCAACACCATACCGGGGAACCAGCCGCCGTTTTTAATGATGTTGACCAAGCCGATCTGCAAGCCTTTGTCAATGGAGGTGATGTTGTTTACGAAACCGAGCTGAAAACCTTTAAAATTCTGAGCTTGGTTGTAAAGGCCCCATTGAAAGCCGTTTATAGACTGCGCGAAGTTTACAGCGCCCAACTGAGCGCCGATTACTTCTCTGTCGCTGACATTGACTAAACCCCACTGAACGCCGGTTACGGTGTCAGCTACGTTTAAAAGCCCCCATTGTACGCCGACGGCATCTTTGGAAGTCGTATAAATTGCGCCTTGTACGCCGCGCATTTCATAGGCTCTTGCATAAGCGAAAGCGCCCTGAAGGCCGTACATTTCTTCCGATCTGGCGGAAATAAAGTTCCAGTCAAGGCCGTGTACGGTGGGCGTATTGTTGTCCACTAAACCGAGGACTACGTTTGCTTTTGAAGTCTGCGGCCAGGCGATGTCGTCATATAAAGACAATTTTACCGGGCTTTGCGCGGCAGCGTTTAAACCCAGTACGGCAACTAATGCAAATACAGCTAATAACTTTTTCATGTGTTTGTACTGCCTCCTTAAATAATTTATAATCATATTATAGGTAATATTTCGGCAAAATTAAATAGATTTTTAGATACAAGAGGTTATACATATGAGAAGAAAAATATTTGCGTTTGTTTCACTTACATTATTATGTTCTTCTTTCTGTTTCGCCCAAAGGAGTCTTAAAGATATGAACCGCGGAACATTCCCGCGCCAAAACAGGAATGCCTCTGAAGAGGAACTTCAGCAAAAGGCCCGCCCCGTAAATATAATCAACGCTCCGGGCGTTAGGCAAACCACAATAAACGGCAATACCGTATATATATATGACAGGCCGACTTCATCCAATATCCCCGTTTATCATCAGGTAACCGTGAGCGGCGGGGGATATAATCCTTCTTTTGCCGACCAAGCCAATCCTCAATTTAAAAACTGGGCCATAAGCGCAATGGGGTTAGATAATACCCCTTATACCGGCGCGGGCATAGTCGCGGCCGTTTTGGATTCCGGCGTAAGTCAGCACGAACAATTTTGCGAAGGAGCCGTCGATATCCTTAATATATCCGGCGTTAATAATGATTTTGACGCTTACGGACACGGCACCGCGATAGCCGGTATTTTGGGCGGATGCGGGCCGGAGGGGAGCGGGTTTTCGGGAGTGGCGCCGCGCGTAAAAATGAAAGTTTACAAAATTACCGATGACCAAGGTTCCACCAATAATATAAATATAGGTAAAGCCGTCCAACGGATTTTGGATTACAATAAGACGCACGCCGCCGCGCCGATAAGCATAATTAACGTAAGTTACGGGCTTTCCACGGACGACGAAATCGTAAAAAGGGCTTTAAAGGAGGCCTATGATTCAGGCATCGTGATAGTGGCGCCGTCCGGCAACGATCACGCCGATAAACTGGCCTATCCGGCGGCGTATGATTTTGTAATAGCCGTAGGCGGACTCAGGCCGACCCGCCAAATTTTTGATATGTCAAATTACGGCGAGGGGCTTTCTTTCGTCGCGCCGGCTTCGGCCATTTACGCACCGGCTTTGGGTAATTCTTACTCTTGGGTGAGGGGAACTTCATTTGCCGCGCCTTATATAAGCGGTATGGCTGCTTTGATAATGGAAGCGCATAAAAAGAAATACGGCTCGCTGCCTACCCCGCAAAGAGTCTATGAAGTTTTGGCTAAAATAAGTTCGGCCCAGCCTAATCTTTTGCCTCAATGGCAGGGGTTGGGCTTGCCCGACGCTTCAAAAATAGATAAAGTTATCTAGTTATATGAAATACACCGATTACGAAATTCCGGCTGATTTGCTGTTCAAAACTAAGGATATAATAGATATGGGCGGGCTAAAATGCTCGGCTCTGCTTAATCCCGCCGATTTTGAAGACTGCAAAGACTGCGCGGGAAATATAAAAAGAATAGAAGTAAAATTAAGTTTTTCTTTATTGTCCAAAGAAATTTTGGTAAACGGGAGCGTCAGCGGCCTCAGCGAAGTGGAGTGCGCCCGCTGCCTTAAGCCCTTTGACAAGAAGTTTAACGAGGAATTTACTCAATTATATTCCACTAAGTTGGAAATAATTGATATAATGTATCTAATCAGGCAAACGCTTGCGCTGCTTGGCGGCGTGCGGAATTTGTGTTCCGAGGACTGCAAAGGCTTGTGCCCGTATTGCGGGTGCAATAAAAACGAGGTTGAATGCGATTGCAAAGAACCGTCGTTTTCGCAATTTGCCTGCTTAAAAGAAAAATTTTCAAAAAAGTAATAAAGCAAAAGTAATTTTGCTGATTAAGTGAGGAAGAACAAATGCCTAATCCAAAGAGAAAGCACACAAGATCCAGAAGAGATTTGAGGAGATCCGCCAATTCCAAATTGGAAGCGGTAAACGTAGTGGCCTGCTCCAACTGCGGCGAAATGAGATTGCCTCATAACATCTGCCCGAAGTGCGGTTTTTATGACGGTAAACCCGTAGTGGAAGTAAAAGCGAAAAAAGAAGCGGCCGATACGGCTAAATAATTGTTATGCGTATAGCACTTGATGCTTTAGGCGGCGATTTCGGCGCGAAGCCAAATGTCCTTGGCGCTTTAAAAGCGGTTAAGGACTTTGGCTTTGACGTCATTCTTGTGGGTGACAGCAACGTCATTAAGCAGGAGCTTGACGGCGTTGGGGAATATGACGAAAGCAAAATTTCAATTATTCATGCGCCCGAATTTATAGATATGGCGGCTTCCCCTGTGCGGGAATGCCGCAGCAAAAAAAACGCCAGCATAGTGGTATGCGCCGATTTGGTTAAATCAGGCAAAGCCGACGCCATGATATCGGCCGGTAATTCCGGCGCGACAATGGTCGCCGGCTTATTTGGTCTTGGTAGGATAAAAGGCGTAGACCGTCCGGCGATAGCTTCGCCTATGCCTACGCAAAGGGGTGTCGCTTTGATAGTCGACGCCGGCGCCAATGCCGATTGTAAAGCTTTAAATTTATTGCAGTTTGCGGTTATGGGCAGTATATACAGCCATATCGCTTACGGCGTGCCCAGCCCGTTGGTGGGCCTTCTTTCCATCGGTGAAGAAGAAGGCAAGGGCAACCTGCTTATAAAAGAGGTTACCAAACATATAAAGAAACTCGGCGTAAACTATTACGGCAATATCGAAGGGCGTGACGTTCACACCGGTATGATAGATGTCGTGGTATGCGACGGCTTTGTGGGAAATATAGTTTTGAAACTTTCGGAAGGCTTGTCCAAATCGCTTTTTGAGATGATAAAGAAACAGCTTAAAAAACGTCCCTTGGCTATGCTTGGCGCTTTGATTGCAAAACCGGCTTTTAAAGCCGTAAAAACCGATACCGATCCCGATACTTACGGCGGTGCGCCTTTGCTCGGCGTAAACGGGCCCGTGATAATCTGCCACGGTAAATCAAGCGAGAAAGCCATTTACAATTCAATAAGAGTGGCCGGCAGATTGGTTCATTCCAATGCGGTAAAAGCCATAAGCGAGGCTATGGCCTCTTTAGGCCCCGTATTTGAAAAGGTTAAGGAAGACTGATGGATTTAAACGGTAAAGTCGCCGTCATAACAGGCGCGAGCAGGGGTATAGGTTTTGCCATAGCCGAAGCTTTTTTGGCCAACGGCGCTAAAATTGCCATATGCTCTTCGGGTGAGGCGGGGGTAAATAAAGCCAAGGAAGTTTTACTCTCCAAATATCTTGGTGCGGATATTTTTACGGCCGCGGCAGATGTTTCCAAACGTGAAGACTGCGAAAGTTTTATAAACGGAGCGTCCGAACATTTTGGTAGAATAGATATATTGGTAAATAATGCCGGCATTACAAGAGATACCTTGGTAATGCGTATGAGCGAGGAAGACTGGGACGCCGTCTTAAACGTAAACTTGAAAGGGGCGTTTTTAATGTCAAAAGCGGCCGTAAAGCTTATGGTAAAGCAAAGAAGCGGCTGTATTATAAATATGTCTGCCGCGCAGGCCAATTACAGTGCATCTAAAGCCGGCATAATAGGGCTTACTAAATCTTTGGCGAAAGAGTTTGCCTCCAGAAACATTCGGGCAAACGCTATTGCCCCGGGCTTTGTGAAGACGGAAATGACCGAAGTTTTAAAAGAGGATATCAAGAAAACGATTCTTGAGAGTATTCCTCTTAAAAGATTTGCTGAAGTATCTGACATCGCCAATGCGGCGGTGTTTCTGGCCTCAGACAATGCAGGCTACATAACCGGCCAGGTTTTGGCGGTTAACGGCGGATTATACATATAATAAAATAAACGTTTTCTGTTTAAACGGAGGAAAAAATGGACGCAAAAAATATAGAAGAAAGAGTAAAAAATATCATTGTTGAGCAGCTCAGGGTTGAGCCGGATCAAGTAAAACCGGAAGCTCAGTTCGTCAATGATTTGGGCGCCGATTCTTTGGATACGGTTGAACTTATTATGGCCCTTGAAGAGGAATTTGACATCGAAATCCCCGACGAGCAAGCTGAAAAAATCAAAACCGTAGGCGAAGCCTTGGAACACATTAAAGCCAAAGCCGCCAAATAAGTGTTTTCTGATTTAGAGAAAGTATTAAATTATACTTTCCGAGATAAAAATATTTTAAGGGAAGCACTCACTCACAAGTCCTATGCGGCGGAGTTCAGGCACAACAAAGACAATGAAAGGCTTGAATTCTTGGGCGATAGCGTACTTGGCTTGGTCGTCGCGGCTTATTTGTACAAGCTGCTTGACGCCAAAGAAGAGGGAGTGCTTTCCAAAATAAAAGCCAACTTGGTTTCCAGACGCAATTTATACTTTTGGGGTCAAAACCTTAAACTGGGCGAATATATGTTTTTAGGCCAAGGCGAAATCGCCAGCGGGGGAAGACAGCGCCAAAGTATACTTTCAAACGCGATGGAAGCGGTTGTCGGTGCCGTTTACCTTGACGGAGGTTTTGACGCCGCCAAGGGCCTTATTCTTAAATGGCTTGAAACGCAAAAAATAGAGGCCGACGGCGGCGATTATAAAAGCGTTTTGCAGGAATATCTGCAAAAACGCGGTAAAAGCGCGCCTGAATACGATGTGGTTTCCACAGTCGGGCCCGAACACGACAAAATTTTTACCGTAAGAGTTACGCTGCTAGGCAGGGAACTCGGCCGCGGGAAGGGGCATAACAAAAAAGCCGCGCAGCAAGCGGCGGCAAAAGAAGCTTTGGCCTACTATAATGCTTTAGGTAAAAAGTCGTAAACTTAAAGATTTTAAGACTTTTTCGGGGATTAGGGGGAACTGTTTAATGAAGAAGCCCGATTTTAAACTGGTTTTGAGCGGATTATTGATACTTCCTTTATTATTGCTTACAATTTATACCTTTACATCCGGTTCCGACGGAAAGAAAAATAAAATCAAAGTATCCAGTTTAAAACTTTCATCTCCTCAGGATTTGCCGGACGAGATAGCTTCTTATTTGGAAGAAGGCGACTTTGAAACCGCAATTATCCGCATAGAAGAGGATCTTCGCGATCCCGATATCCCCACTTCAAAAGGTGTTCCGCTTATAGTAATTGCGGCGGAAAAAAACAATTATGACACCGCCGCGCTTATCGCGGGTTTGGGCGCGGATGTAAATCTGCGTGACGAACGCACCAACGAAACCGCCATAATAAAAGCTGCAAGAAACAACAACGCCGATATGATGCGTATGCTTTTAGCCGCCGGCGCAAATATTAACGCTCAAAGCCGACGCGGAGTAAGCGCATTGGGCGAAAGTATTAAAAATCAAAATAAGGATATAATGGAATTCCTTACGGCCAACGGGGCTCGTACAGGGGCCACTTTCGATAATTTAATGCGTTACGCTTATGCAAAAAATAATGTAGGCGTAAGCGCAATGCTCAGAATCGGAGTCGATCCCAAACAGAAAGACGTAAACGGCAATACCGCTTTAATGATATCGGCTTCTCAGGGCGATTTACAAAGTTTTAAAGATCTTATGGCTTACGGTGCGGATATTAACGCCCAAAACAAACAGGGTATGACGGCCCTTTTATACGCTTTGCGCGCCAATCACCGCGATTTGGTTAAAGAAATATTAACCCTGAATGATACCGACGTAAACATTTCCAATATATTGGGGCAAAGCCCGTTATATTGGGCGGCTTATATCGGCGATGATATTGTGGTCAACGCTTTGCTTACCTTGGGCGCGGATTATAATAAGAAGACCAACAACAATCAAACCGCTTTACAAATAGCAAAATTAAACAACAGAACAAAAGTCGTTCGAGTGATAGAAGATTTTATTAAATATAAGAATATGCCGCGCGATAAATCCGGCAAAGTGATAATTGACAAAAACGCCATAGCCCAGGATTTAAGGAATAAAATAGAAGCGGACGACGCCAAAAAAGCCGCCGCTCAGAAAAATGCGTCAGCCAAGAACGCTTCCGCACAGAAAAAAGCGGCGCAGAATCAACAGCCGGCTTCTGCTCCCGGTTCCGTTCCTCAAGGTTTTGATATGGATGCAATAACTAAGATGATGCAGCAGCAAGGCGCCGATCCCGCCGCAATACAAGCTATGCAGCAAGCACAAAACGGAGGGGCGGAGGCCTCCTCTAATGGGGCTTCTCAGGGGCAAAGTTCCTCTTCAAGATCCAAATTCAAGCCTAAGAAAACGTCAAAAAAACAAACTAAGACGAAAATAAACAAGCTTGAAACGCATTCGCTTTAATTTTGAAAGAGCCCGCCGCAAAAGGCGGGTTCCTTTCTATATATGTGCAGTTCCCATAAGAAGTAATAAAAGCGGTAAAACTCCGGCGGGGCGGTTAATAATATAAATTTTCAGTTTTTTTAAGCAAATTTTATTTTAAAGGATTTTACGCTGCGGAATTTTGATGTTTTTGCCCTTAAAAGCTATTTGAAACGGCGGCAAAATATTCTAAAAATTTTAACTGATTTTGTATTGATAAAAAACTTAAAAAATAATGTTGAAAAACGGGGGGATTTCTTGTATACTAATAGTAGGGTTCTTGTATCTTCATGCCTTTTTACGGCTGCTTTTACGTCGTACAAGGGCCTTTCGTATTTATAATTTACTTTAGTTTAAAAGAGAGTTTTTATGAATAAATATTCACAAAAATTACAAAACTTCTTAGCTAGCATCTGGAAGTCCTTTTCCGATGCGGTTTCTGCCGCAGTCGGAAAAGAGAAATCCGTATGGGCCTATACGCCCGTACGCGCTTTTGGGCGCGGATTCACGTTGGTTGAACTGCTTGTAGTGGTTTTGGTTATCGGCATACTTGCCGCAATAGCCTTTCCGGCCTACAACCGTTCCGTCCAAAAAAGCAGGATGAGCGACGCTCTGAACGTCTTAGACATAGCGGCTTCCAAACAGCAAGCCAACTATGTCGCCGGGGAGGGGTATGCGTCAAGCTTTGACGATTTGTCTATCCCGGTACAGGGGCTGACGGGCAACATATCAACCAGTTTAACCGGTGTTAAAGCGGGGAACTTTACTTATTCCCTACAAAACACCTGCGTAGTGGCTTCCAGACCTGAAGACGCGGTTACCATTTACCGCAACTTCAATACTGACGAGACCGGCTGCGTGGGCGACGGTTGTAAACTGATTGAGGGCGTCGTTTCCGCCATACCGATAGGCTGCGACGAATTCGCTTCGGAAGAAGAAGCCGATTCCTCTATTACCGCGCCTTCCGTAATCAGCTGCTCTTTTGATAAATGCTTAAGTTCTTCCGGCACCTGTATTACCACCAACAGCACTTGTATACAGGGCCGCGTGATAACGCAAGCCTGCGGAAACGGCGGCGTCCAAATGAAGAAATGTTTGGAAGGCTGCCCTAACTATTGGAGCGATTGGAGCGATTGTATCAACCAGACCTGTAAAGAATCCGAACGCCCCTCCGCGATAGACAGAGCCGGTTGCGGATATTGTAAAAACGGAACCTCTTTTAAAGGCGTAAGAACCAGAAGCGTAACCTGTAACACTTCCACCGGTACTTGGGTTACGGATTCTTGGTCAACCTGCGTCAATGAGAATGTTTGCGAAGAAACAAGCTGCAGCGAAACCAATTCCTGCGAATGCGCTTCTTCCGTACGTCCTGCGACAAGCGTCGGCTGCGGCACAAAATGCAGCAACGGGCAGTATATGGGTATACAAACCAGAACGGTAACCTGCAACAGATCGACCGGCGAATGGTTTATTGCCAGCACCGGCGAATGTGCGGCCGAACTTTCCTGCTGCCCCGGCGAAGTTTCCACAAACGGATGTCTGTGGGGCGTAAGCAAAACTTGTCAGGCAAACGGCCAATGGGGCGAATGCAATTATAAATTCTGCTCAGGCAAGGAACCAGAATCTCAAAGAGAATGTAAAGACAGCGGCGACAGCGTCAGAACCTGCGGTATTCAGACCCGCAGCGTCGACTGCGATCTTTCCAAAGGGGAATACGTTACCGGCGCTTGGAGCGGAACTTGCACCGCGCCGTTATATCGTACCAACAGCGGGGCCGGCCCTGCTACCGCGCAGTTCTGCGGGACTTGCGGCAGCCAGGACAGAACCTGCCAGAAAACCTGCGACGGCCTCGGCACTTGTATAGAATGGTCGGCTTGTTCGGAAGTCGCCGTTCCGCCTACAAGCCAGGCTAATTCCCAGTACTGCTCTTATCACGGCACCAAGAACAGCCCCGAGCAGTGTGTAAATAAAGATTTCACTACATTCGGAAGCAAGCCTAATTACATCGTAGATTTCGAAAATACCGGCACTTGCGATTGCCACACTTATTTCTATGGCGGCACTTGCTCCATAGAATGTTCTTTGCCCGGTAAATATTGGAATACCGGCAGTTGTGAGATGTGCACAAACAGCCCCGTCGGCAGATATTGGACGGGCAACGGTATTACGTCTTCAACTTGTCCGGATGCTTCCTGCACCAATAAAGCCGTAGGTTATTATTGGACTGGCCACGGCGGCACTTCTTCCACCTGTGCGGCGGAAAGATGTACCAACTCCGTAGCCGGACAATATTATACAAGCTTCAGCAACAGCGCCAAAACTTCCGGTTGGGATTCCGGTACTTCCCCGGTTGGTTGCTCGGTAGCGACTTGTACCAATACCTATACCGGTAAATACTGGAACGACGCCAACTGGACAACCAGCGCGACGGGCTGCTCCTTAGGCAACTGCACCAACGGGCAGACCGCCGGTAAATACTATACCGGCCACGGTAAAGCTTCCGCCACCGGTTGTACGACTGGCAACTGTACCAATGCCACGGCGGGTAAATACTATACTTCTTTTGCCATCAATGATATAAACAACGGATATAAGAACGATCCTTCAAGCTGTGAGCTTGGCACTTGTACCAATGTTTATGCCGGCAAATACTGGAACGCCGCTAACTGGACGACCAGCGCGACGGGTTGTTCCTTGGGCAACTGCACTAACGATCAGACTGCCGGCAAATACTATAAGGGCCACGGCGGAACTTCCGCTACGGCTTGCGCTACGGGCGATTGTACGCCTGTAATCGGCAAATACTTTACGTCTTTCGCAAAATCTAACAGCGGTAACGGTTATTTAAACGACGCCACAAGTTGTGCGACGGGCAATTGTACAAACAACTATGCGGGTAAATATTGGAGCGAGGCTAATTGGACTGACAGCGCAACCGGCTGTAACAACAGCAACTGCACCAACGGACAGACCGCAGGTAAGTATTACAGCGGTCACGGCGGTTCAGCAAACTCCTGCGCGACAGGCGATTGTACAAATGCTGAAGCCGGAACGTATTACACTTCATTTGCGACGAAAAACAGCGGCAATGGTTATCTCAATGATGCCACTAGCTGCAATACGGGTAATTGTACAAATGCGCAGAATGCCGGCTACTACTATAATAGTAACGGCGGAACATCGTCTACGGGTTGTACAACCGCAAAATGTACCAACGCCACGGCGGGACAGTATTATACGTCCTTTGCAAAGATAAGCAGCGGCAAAGGTTATTTAAACGTAGCCACAAGCTGCGGCGTAGGGAACTGCGCTAAGAACATCGGTAAATATTGGACTTCTGCCGGTGCAGGTGCAAGTGCGGGCACATCTTCCACTTGCTCCGAAGCCAACTGCACGAATACTGCAAAAGGCAAATACTTTACGAGCCACGGCGGCACTTCCGCCACCGGTTGTACGACTGGCAACTGTACCAATGCCACGGCGGGTAAATACTATACTTCTTTTGCCATCAATGATATAAACAACGGATATAAGAACGATCCTTCAAGCTGTGAGCTTGGCACTTGTACCAATGTTTATGCCGGCAAATACTGGAACGCCGCTAACTGGACGACCAGCGCGACGGGTTGTTCCTTGGGCAACTGCACTAACGATCAGACTGCCGGCAAATACTATAAGGGCCACGGCGGAACTTCCGCTACGGCTTGCGCTACGGGCGATTGTACGCCTGTAATCGGCAAATACTTTACGTCTTTCGCAAAATCTAACAGCGGTAACGGTTATTTAAACGACGCCACAAGTTGTGCGACGGGCAATTGTACAAACAACTATGCGGGTAAATATTGGAGCGAGGCTAATTGGACTGACAGCGCAACCGGCTGTAACAACAGCAACTGCACCAACGGACAGACCGCAGGTAAGTATTACAGCGGTCACGGCGGTTCAGCAAACTCCTGCGCGACAGGCGATTGTACAAATGCTGAAGCCGGAACGTATTACACTTCATTTGCGACGAAAAACAGCGGCAATGGTTATCTCAATGATGCCACTAGCTGCAATACGGGTAATTGTACAAATGCGCAGAATGCCGGCTACTACTATAATAGTAACGGCGGAACATCGTCTACGGGTTGTACAACCGCAAAATGTACCAACGCCACGGCGGGACAGTATTATACGTCCTTTGCAAAGATAAGCAGCGGCAAAGGTTATTTAAACGTAGCCACAAGCTGCGGCGTAGCGGATTGCGCCAAGAATACCGGTTATTATTGGACTAATGCTGCTGCGGGTAAAGATGCGGGTACGTCTTCCACCTGTTCACAGGCTTCCTGCACCAATAAACCGACGGTAGCCTCTTATACATCTCACGGCGGCACTTCCGCTACGGGTTGTTCTTGGTCTTGCCCTGCCAATACTTGGAACGGTTCTGTCGGCGGCTCAGGCTTGCAGTGGACTCAGTCCTCTTCCGCCTGCGTTTCCAAAGAATACGTCGCTTGCCCCTCCGGCTATCAAACCGGCGGCAACTTGGGCGTCAAGACTATTACTTACGGTATAAACGGAGCTGCGGCTTCAACCTCTGTTGACTATTCAGCTTGCTACGGCACATACAGCAATACATCTTGCTCTGAATACTCATCAACGTTTAACCAGGGCTCCAGCTCTAAGACTATTTACTCTAACGCGGCCGGTACTGGCACTAGAAAGACCGAATGGCCCTCAGTAGCTACTCAGTGCTACTATGACCAATCCGGCCAAGCCTGCCCCAGCGGATATACGTCCGGCGGCAGCGTGGCGGTAATACGTAACTATGCTGGTGGTACCAAGCAATATAACGCAAACGGATGTTACTCCACGGCTTATAATGCATGCCCTGCGGGCTATCAGACGGGCGGTAATTTAGCCGTCAAGAAGGTAACCTGCGGCAGCGCTTGGAATTCAAGCAATACCTGCTCTGGTGCAAGCACGACGTATAAGACTGACGGCTGCTATGGCGATACTTCAGGCGAAGCCTGCCCCAGCGGTTATACTTCGGGCGGAAACGTAGGAGTTAAGAGAGTAACTTCTACAGACAGTACATATAGAAGCAGTCTGAGTGTTAACAGCTCAAGCACGACTTATAACGCAAACGGATGTTACTCTACGGCAGCGAATGCGTGCCCGAGCGGATATACATCCGGTGGTAATTTAGCTGTCAAGAAAGTAACCTGCGGCAGCGCTTGGAATTCAAGCAATACCTGCTCTGGTGCAAGCACGACGTATAAGACTGACGGCTGCTATGGCGATACTTCAGGCGAAGCCTGCCCCAGCGGTTATACTTCGGGCGGAAACGTAGGAGTTAAGAGAGTAACTTCTACAGACAGTACATATAGAAGCACTCTGAGCGTCAACAGCTCCAGCACGACGTATAATGCCAGCGGATGTTACTCCACGGCTTATAATGCGTGCCCTGCGGGCTATCAGACGGGTGGTAATTTAGCCGTCAAGAAGGTAACTTGCGGTAGTGTGTGGAACTCCAGCAACACCTGCTCAAGCGAAAGCACGACGTATAAGACTGAAGACTGCTATG
>SAMEA3663015__coassemble_575_pt1 | contig 13755 bp, 14 predicted proteins | sample SAMEA3663015__metabat2_low_PE_015 | metagenome-assembled genome bin SAMEA3663015 (sample SAMEA3663015) | pig gut metagenome | biome: pig gut; feature: pig-associated habitat; material: faeces | place: France | collected 2012 | reverse complement strand
AAATAAGCCTTAAACGCGGCTTATATACAATTTAATTCTGTTTTTGGAACCGTATGCGGAATACGGTGCGCTGCCGGGATACCGGCGGCACATTTTCCCTCCAAAAACAGCCGATTTAAGCACGGCACAAACGGCCTAATTACCCGCTTGTCCCGTGCTGAGTGTTTGTCGCCCTCAAGGGCGGCAAACCACGGCTGTTATTATTTGGGTTAGGGAAAATGGCTCAAATATAACAGCCGTTTTTGTTTGCCCGATTTCGCTTTTTGTTATACTTTGAGCCCGAAATAATAAATCAAAAATAATAAGGAGAAATAATATGGCGTTGATTAAATGTAAAGAATGCGGGAAAGAATATTCTGATTTTCTGGATGACTGTCCCAACTGCGAAGTTAAACAAGATACTGATAGGTCAAAATATGTGCAATCATCCCTGTATATTAATCAGCAACTGGTTCCTGGAGAATATCTTATTTATAAATGTAAAATACATTGGCAGATTTGGATATCGCCGATTATTTGTAGTTTAGTTTTCGGGCCTATAATATTGGGTGTTTTTTTGCAAGGCGGGAGAGGCGGAGCTTTTCTTTGTGCATTTATTTTATTTATTATTTGGCTCTCAGCTTATATGCAGTATACAGGTACAGATTTAGCTATTACCAATAAAAGAGTTATTTGCAAGTTCGGATTTATTTGGCGCAAATCTTATGAAATAAATTTGGATAAAATTGAAGGGGTTATTTTAGAACAAAGTGTTTTAGGGCGTATTTTTGACTGTGCCTCAGTTGTTATTCGTGGTGTCGGAACTTCATCCGCCCCGGTCCCTTATATTTTGGATTTCCGAGAATTTAAACAAAAATTAATGATGGAATGCGAATCTTACATAAAGTAAATGTATATGGAAATACGCTGAGAACAGAAACAATCCGCAAACAAAAAAGCCTTTCTTAAAAGAAAGGCTTTTTAAATATTACCGAGAGAGGGACTCGAACCCTCACGCCCTTGCGGACAATAGTTTTTGAGACTATCCTGTCTACCAATTCCAGCATCCCGGCGAAATCTTAAATTGTTTTTACTGCTTATATATTAATTCTAGCAAATTTAAAGCGCGTTTCCAAAATAAAATTAATATTTATGCGCAGATTGGGGCGGCAATCGCGCCTTATCCGCCGTTTTTTAATTCTGCGGCATATTAAGGATAGTGCCCCTTTCTTTTATATTCCACGTCGGGTTTACAAAGTTTATCACGCCTTCGGCTATCGTCGAGCCCAAAATATTTATAAATCTTTCCTGTTTAAGCAGTTCTTCCTGATAAGGAATCATCATATATACGTTTTCTATCAATATCGAAGGCACTTGGGGAGAGCTTCTTGTAACGGAAAAATCCGCCTGAATAATGCCTTCCGTCGGCAGCCCGACATTCTTTATAAAACTGCTTTGCATAGCCTGGGCAAATGGCAGGCTGTGCGGATAATAATAAAATACGGAAGAGCCTCTTTCCCTTGCAAACGGATCTATAAAATCCGGCAGGGCGTTATTATGTACGCTTATAAAAAGGTGCGCGCCGTTTTGCTCTATTTTTTCCGTCCTTCTGCCAAGCGGCATATTTTCGTTTTCTTCTTTTGAGAGGAAAACTTCCGCTCCCAAACTTTCAAGGTGGCTTTTTGCGGAAAGGGCTATATCGTAATTGGCTTCGTATTCCAAAAGCCCGCTCGGGCCGACGGCCCCGTCGTAGGGAATAGTCCTTTTGGGGGAATGGCCCGGGTCGAGCACCACTTTAAGGCCGTTTAAAGGTTTTTCTTCGGTAAAATTGAATTTGGGCTGATGATAAAGTTCAAAAATCAGGTTGTTGTCGTCATATCTATAAGTGTAGCCCCAAAGTTTCGCGCCGTTTTTATAATTGGCTTTGATTTTTTTTGCTCCGTCGGAAAGTATTTCATAGTCAAGGCCGCTTATAAGTTCGTCTTCGCTGTCACTCATAATAGTGTTGAGGGCTTGAGTATAATATAAAACGATATTGAAAGAATTATGCGTTTCTTCCACTTTAAAACTCACTTTTTCCGTATTTTTAATGGTAAGAACGGTTTTGCCTTCCTGAGGGGAAGCGGAAATCTCCCAAGCGATATTTTTCGGTTTTTTCAGTTCGGCCGAAGGATTTAAAAAGCGTCTTTCAATCCACCCGATGACTTTATCGTCCAACTTCACGCGGTATAAATTGTTTATTCTGCCGGTAATTTCCACATTGCCGAACAGCTTTGTATCAAGTATGTGCCCGTTTGGCTGAGGGGCTGGCCTTAAGCGGGAATCTTCCCTTATTACTTTAGCCGTTTTTGAGACTTTGTTTTCAGGTAAAATCTTAATGCGCCCCAAGGAAGAGGCTTTCGCTTTAAGTTTGCCGTTGTCGTCATACATATAATACGTTACCTTTGCGGCTTTGCCCGAAGGTTCGGCATTATTGAAATTTACTGTTTTTTTGTAAATACCCGGTTCCCGCTGGGAAGCTATCAAAAGAGAATCCTTGAAATAATCGCCCGCGCTCATTTTTACCACCATATCGGGCGAGCCTGCAACGGTAAAATCCAAAACATCGGCGGAAGAAAGTTCAACGTCGCTGGCGGGGAACAGAGTCGAGGTGTCAAACCCGGGCTTATCAAGATATTTCCTGTAATCAAAACCTCTTACAAAAACGCTCCTTATGTACTTATGTGTTTGTTCCGCGTCGGTAAATTCTATAATAAAATCCATATTGCCGGGTTTTACGGGCAGATAAGTCAGCCAAGTGCCGGTGCGGTATATCGGCACGTCCACACCGTTTATTGTCAAAAGCCCCCCGCCGGAATGCACTCTTCCGAAGAGGAAAATCCCCTTCGCCCCCTGTGCTATTCTGGTGTTTTGGTGCGGGTATTCAACTGTAACGGGCAATATTTTGTTTGGATTTTTGTCCTGTACGGTTAAATTCGGCGCCGTGGGGATACTTGTTTGGGCAAAGGCTGCGGCGGCCGAAAACAATAAGTAAATTAAGATTGCCGTTTTTTTCATACTAATAAAATGATAACATAAAAATATGATACAGCGCGATAAAATCGTCAAAGATATAAATGAACTTTTAAACGTCGCCCTTACCCCCGAACACAACGGTTTGCAGGTGGAGGGTAAGACGGAAATAAAGAAGATAGTTTTCGGCGTGTCGGCCACTATGGAGCTTTTTAAAGCGGCCAAGGTCGCGGGGGCCGATATGGTAATGACTCATCACGGCCTTATTTGGAACACGGCGGAAAATATTACCGGCGTTTTCGGGCGGCGCGTGGCGTTTTTGATAAAAAATGACATCAATTTGGTTTCTTATCACCTGCCTTTGGACAGGCACCCCGTCTTGGGCAACAATGCCGGCCTTGCCAAGCTGATGGGGCTTAAAAATATTAAGCCTTTCGGCGTATATCACGGCATAGAGATTGGTTTTACGGGGGAAGTCAAACCCGCGAAAGACTTTGAGTATTTTTGTGCGCTTTTAAACGGGGAATGTGCGCCTTGCGGCAAGGACGAAATTCGCCGCGTCGCGGTGGTAAGCGGCGGCGCGCACGATATGTTGGGCCAGGCGATTGACGCCGGGGTCGATTTATTCGTTACCGGCAGCCGCGACGAATATGTGCTTGAACAATGCCGCGAAGCCGGCCTTAACTTTATAGCTATGGGGCATTATAATTCCGAAGTGTTTGGGATAAAAGCGCTTATGGAATATATCAAGAAACATTATAAAGTTGAAACGGAATTTATTGATATACCCAATCCATTCTGAAGGAGGAATGAATTATGGACAAGTTGTTTAAAAACATAGAAGGGCTTAAGGATTATATTCTTGAACTGCAAACAAATATGACTCGCCTTCCGGCGGTATCTCCGGAACAGGGCGGAAAGGGCGAATTCGCCAAAGCGCAGTATCTTGAAAGCGAACTTAAGAAACTTAAATTTGACGAGATTTTCCGTATAGACGCGCCCGACGCCAAAGCGGAAGGCGGCATAAGGCCCAATATCATAGCCAAATATTACGGTAAAAACAAAGACGTTACTTTATGGCTTTTGGCGCATATGGACGTAGTACCCGAAGGCGACAGAAGCTTATGGAAAACCAATCCTTTTGAACTTACCTTGGACGCCGACGGCGACACCATATACGGCCGCGGCGTGGAAGACAATCAGCAAGCCGTTGCGGCGGCTTTGGGCGCGGCGAAAGCCGTAATGGAAACGGGTGTGGAAATCCCGGTAAACCTCGGCATAATGCTTTTGGCCGACGAAGAAACCGGCAATAAATACGGTATGGACTATGTTCTTAAACAACGCCCGGATTTGTTCGGCAAGAACGACAGCTTTTTGGTGCAGGACTCCGGCGACCCGGACGGCCGCGAAGTTGAAATCGCGGAGAAAAATGTTTTTTGGATGAAGTTTACCACTGAAGGCAAACAGTGCCACGGTTCTATGCCCGCCAGCGGCAATAACGCTATGTATGCCGGCGCGCAGCTGATTATCCGTTTAAGAGACGGGCTTTACGCCAAATTCAATAAACGCGACGCTTTGTTTGCCCCGGATAACAGCACTTTTGAGCCTACTAAAAAAGACGCCAATGTGCCGAATGTTAATACTATCCCCGGTACGGACGTTTTCTATATGGACTGCCGTATGCTGCCTTCTTACGATCCTAAGCTTTTTAAGGATGAGGTGGCTTCAATAGTAAAAAGCGTGGAGAAAGATTTTAAGGTAAAAGTAACTTGCGAAATAATGCACAGTGCGGTTTCAAAAGCGACTTCTCCCGACGCCCCGATAGTAAAGCTTTATTGCGACGCAGTAAAAGAAATCAATAAAGTCGAACCCAAAGTTTTGGGCGTAGGCGGGGGAACTTTCGCGGCGGAAGTCAGGAATTTGGGCCTTGCGGCGGTTGTCGGTTCCAGAATTTACGGAGTGCCGCACGTCCCGAACGAGAAATCCAGCTTAAAATTTACCTTGAACGATATAAAAGTAATCAGCTATATTCTTATGCATTTGAAGTAAGATGAAAAAGAGTATATTTACTACGGAAATTATAGTCGTTATTATGGCAGTGGCCGTTTTGGCTTGGCTTTCCGCCCGGAAGATTAACGTAATCCGGGCGGAGGCCGCCGCGGCCGCTTCCAAGGAAAGTCTTATTATGCTGCAAGATGCGGTAAACGTTTACCGCTGGGACAATGAAAACCGCTGTCCTCAAAGCCTCGCTCTGTTGGTTCCTGATTATATAGAAAAAATCCCTTTCGCTTACAAAACATTGTCCGACTATGATTCAAGCGTAAAATACGGTTCTTACGGCTTGTTTTTTGACGGCGGCGGCGGATGGATTTTTGATAATAATCCCCGGTCCGAACATTATTGCGAAGTATTTTTAAATATTTAGGAGTTTTTTGATGCCGGATATTTTTATTTTGGTTCTAGCTTTTATTTACGGCCTGATTATAGGCAGTTTTCTTAATGTTTGCATTTACAGAATACCGGCTAAAATTTCAATCGCTTGGCCGCCTTCGCACTGCCCTAAATGTAAAAACAAAATAAAATGGTACGATAATATCCCCGTGCTAAGCTATTTATTCTTGGGCGGGAAATGCCGCTTCTGCAAAGAAAAAATATCCATAGAATATCCGATAGTTGAATTTGTAACCGCCTGCCTTACTCTTTTATTTGCTTGGAGATTGGGCCTTACTTGGTGGCTGCCTTTTGCCCTTGTTACGCTTTACAGCCTTATAGTTTTGTCGGTAATAGATATGAAGCTGATGATTATTCCCGACAGGTTCTCTTTGGGTTTGATAGTTGTCGGTTTGGCTTCCGCTTTTGCAAATCCGGCATTTAGCGGCGGCGTATGGGATAGACTTATTTCCTCTTTAATCGGTGGAGCGGTAGGCTTTTTTGGCCTGTGGATAACGGCTATTATCGGCCAACTTATTTTTAAGAAAGAAGCTATGGGCGGCGGCGATATAAAGCTTATGGGTGCGATAGGCGCTTTAAGCGGGTGGATAGGTGTTGTAAATGCTTTGATAGTTTCCTCTTTCGCCGGGGTTTTTTACTTCGGTATTTTAATGCTTTTAAAGAAACCCGCGGAAAACAACGCTATTCCATTCGGCCCTTTTTTAAGCGTAGGGCTTATAGTAAATATTCTTTTTCCAAATTTTACTTTGTATTAGAACGGTTTCAGGCTTTTTAAATTGATTACGGGCGGCAAGTTTTAAACTTACCGCCCGGTTCATATGTAAAGATAATTCTCGGCGTTAATAATAGTCGTATAAATTAATCTGGCCGCACATACCGTTTCCGGCGTCACTGCATTGCAGGTCGCCGCTGTCATAGTATATGGTAATCGTATACGGTTTGGGGCCGATTCTTCTTGCTACGGCTTTGCCGGTAGATTGTGTAGTACCCGATATGCTAACCTCAAAGTAATCCGTTTTAAAAGAATTTCCTTTAAAGGGAATATTGGAGGGGTGTACGTCCAAAAGCGATAAATCGGTATGATATTTGCCGTTTATCAGCATTGCTCTTTGCATAGAACCGCTGATATTCTTTAATATTGAAATCATTTCCGATGCGATATTCTGTTCGGGATTTACAGAGGGAGAAAAGGCTTTGGCGAGTTCTTCTTCAAACAGTTTTAAAATATCTTCCGAGTTTTGCAGCCTTTCAATTCTCCAATAATTTGAATATTTTTTCATACCCAAAAGCAATTTTAATTCCTTATTGCCCGCTTCCGGCACTAATAAAATAATTTCAACGGAAGCCAAATCGCTGTCTTTCCTAATAACTTTTAAAGATTTTATTTTACTTTTTGAAATACTTTCTTCGTAAGAACTTTCTGAAGTGTTTTTAATTCCGTCAAGTATGCCTTGCTTTAATGCGGAAACTATCTGCGGTTTGCTTGCGGAAACAACTCCGCCTATCATCATATCCAGCATATCGTTATTGTTTTCGATTCCGTAAATTTTTAGACTTTCCTTGAAAAATATATCAAAGGCGTCACCCAACAAAGATTCTATGTCTATATATTTTTCAATCATCATAGAGTCCTTGCTCTGCAAGGCCAACCCCACTTTGGATAAGGAATAAGAGGGGCTCTCTTTCCAATTGTTATACGCCCACCATAATCCTGCGGTGCATAATACAAACAATATCAATATTACGCTTAAGACTTTTTTCATTGAATACGCCTTAATGTATATATTTTAAATTATTTCTTAGTTACTTTTACGCCGTTTTTGGGGCAGTAAGCTGCGATTATGCATTGTTCGCATTTGGGGGCGCGTGCGTGGCATATTCCCCTGCCGTGCCAGATAAGAGCGTGGCTTATCCAATGCCAATATTTTTTATCAAGCAGTTTCATTAAATCTTTTTCTATTTTTATCGGTTCGGTATTTCTTGTAAGCCCTATTCTGTAAGATAACCTTTTGACGTGCGTATCAACCACTACGCCTTCCGATATGCCGTAAAAATCCTGCAATACCACGTTCGCCGTTTTGCGGGCCACACCGCGCAGTTTAAGCAATTCTTCCATACTTGGTGGCACTTCCCCGCCGTATTTTTCAAACAGTATTTTTGAAGTTTCGGAAATTGATTTTGCTTTCGCGTGATAAAACCCGGTGGATTTGATAATGTTTTCTATTTCTTCCAAAGAGGCTTTGCTCATTTCTTTTGCGGAAGGATATTTCGCAAATAATTTAGGCGTAACCATATTTACCCGTACGTCGGTGCACTGGGCGGAAAGTATTACCGCGCATAAAAGCTGAAAAGCACTTTCATAGTGCAAAGCGGTTTTAGTTTTGGGATAAAGTTTTTGTAAATCTTTAATCAGTGTCGGCAGTTCTTCTTTTTTTAAAAGCATAATTCCTCAGTATTACGGTTATAAATAAAATAAATATATCGGTCAAAATTATCATAGCTCCGCTCGGCATATTAAAAATAAAGGCCAAATAAATCCCGGTTATTACGCCCGTTATTGAAAACAGCGAAGCCAAAACAAGAGCCCTCTTAAAAGTTTTCGCAAGTTGTAAGGCCGCCGTCGGCGGGATTATTATCATAGCCGAAACCAGCATTATCCCGACGACTTTTAAAGCTATTACCACCGCCGCGGCGGAAATCAGCACCAAAAGTATGTTTATCCTTTCCGTATTAACCCCGGCCGTTTTGGCGAAGTTCTCGTCAAAAGTAATGGCTATTAAATCATTGTAAAATAAATATACCAGGGTAAGTATCGTTAAAGTCAGTACGGCGGCTAAAATAAGTTCAGCCGAGTTTACAGTTAAAATGCTGCCGAATAAGAAAGAAAGCAAATCCACATTGAAGCCGCCTGCCAATGCGGCTATAATAAGGCCAAAGGATATCCCGCCCGCGGCGATAATGCCGAGTGCACTGTCGGAGTGGACTTTTGCGCTTGCGCTTATTTTGTATATCCCCAAGGAACTTAACATAACCACCGGTATGGCCATAAACACAGGGCTTGTGTTTGTTATAAGGCCCAATGCTATTCCGCTTAAAGCGACGTGGCTTAAACTGTCGCCTATTAAAGAAAGCCTTTTAAGCACCAAAAACACGCCCAACACCGCCGTTATTACGGCTATAAGCGCGCCGGCTATAAGCGCTTTTTGCACAAAAGCGTAAGATAAAAATTCAATGACGCTCATATTTGTACTCCTCGGCGAAAGGACAGCAGCCTTCACTGTGCAAATGGTCCATAAGATGCGGCGTATACGGGCCGAAATAATCCGTAACTTTTTTAGAACGGCAGAAATTATGTTTGTCGCCGCTGAAAATCAATTTTTTGTCTACGATGATAAAATTATTGACGTATTTGCCGATATCGGCGATGTCGTGCGTAATAACCAAAACTGCTGTATTGGAGTTCTTGTTTATTCGGGAAATCATCTCAAAAAGACTATCCCGCGAAGATCCGTCCAAAGCCGTGGACGGTTCGTCCAAAATGATAAGCGCGGGATTATTTACAAGCGTTCTTGCCATAAGTACGCGCTGCTGCTGCCCGCCGGAAAGTTCGTTAAAAAGTTTATCTTTGTATTCAAGGCATTTTGTCGTTTCCATTACGGCAAGGGTGCGGCGGTTGTCTTCCGCGTTAAATATGCGCGGCATTTTCTTTGAACTTAAAAGCCCCAGACGCGCTACGTCAAAAGCCGTCAAAGGCATAAGCTTGGGCGGCGTGGCTTTTTGTTCCAGATATCCTATTTTTTGCCAGTCCTTAAAATGTTTTAAATCCCGTCCGAATAATTTTATGCGCCCTTCCTCCGAAGGCAGCAGGCCGAGTATCGCTTTTATAAGCGTAGTCTTGCCTCCGCCGTTCGGGCCCAGTACGCCGGTAAAATCGCCGGATTTAACGGTAAAGGAAATATCTTTTAAAGTTTCTTCCCCGTTATAGGAAAAAGATAAATTTTTAACTTCTATTATGTCCATATTTAAGCTTTGCAGTTAAGGCCCTTTGCCAGGCTCTCCATATTTTTTATCATCAACTGCCTGTAAGTGGGCTTTTGTTCAAAATCTTTTTTTGTTATGTGTTCTATTGTGTACAAATGCAAAATTTGTGCGCCGGTTTCTTTGGCTATTTGTTCGGCTATAGCCGGATTTAAGGTTTCTTCCGTAAAAATGTATTTTGCGCCGCTCTGTTTGATGTTTTTTATCATCTGAGCCATATCTTTCGGCGTCGGCTCGGCGTCGGCGTTTGCACCGGCCAAAGGCTTAAAATTAAGCCCGTATCTGCGCGCCGTATAGCCAAAGGCCAAATGCCCTATATGGTAAATGTCTTTGCTTGCACAACCTGAGAACATTTGCCCGTACATTCTTTTAAGCATATCAACTTCATTATGAAAATTTAAAATATTTTTAAGCAGTTGTTTTTCCGTATCGGGATACTGCTCGGAAATATAATAGGCCATATTTTCCGCCATTACCTGAATATTGTCAAAATCCATCCATATGTGAGGGTCTTTCGGGTCGATTTGGGGCAAATTCCTTTCAAGTGCGAAGGCCTTTTCCCCGCCAAGTTTTTTAGCCCAAGGTTCAAGCCTGTCGTTTATATAAAAAAGAAAATCGGATTTTTCTATATTGGCGATATCCTGTGGCAAAGGTTCAAAGCCGTGCGGCTGGGAACCGGGGGGGATAATCATTTTTATTTCCGCAATGTCCTTAAGCACCTGCGAAGCCAAAGTATAGCTTACATAATCGGCTTCGACGGTCTTTATGGCGAACTCCGCCTTTTGCCGGGCGGGCTCTTCTTTGGCGCAACCGACACAAAAAGCCAGCGTCAGGGCCGTAAAGGCCCCGACGCTTACTAAATGTTTTACTATGCGATTCATCAGATGATACCCAAGGCCTTTCCGCATTTTTTGAAAGCGGCGGCCGCCTTTTCAAGCTGATTGATTTCGTGCCCGGCGGTAACGATGGTTCTTAATCTTTCCTTTCCTCTCGCGACCGTAGGGAAACCTATCGCCAAAGCGAAAACGCCTTCGTCAAACAGCATTTTGCTTAAAGCGTGGGCCTTTTGGGTATCGCCGACCATAACCGGCGTTATCGGCGTTTCGGAAGATCCCGTATCAAAACCGGCTTTTTTAAGCTCTTCTTTAAAGAACTTTGTGTTATCCCAAAGTTTTTTAAGCCTTTCGGGCTCATTGTAAATTACGTCAAGGCCGGCCAGACAGGTGGCTACGACGGCTGGCGGGTGAGAGCTTGAAAATAAAAACGGCCTAGCAACGGATTGCATATATTGTTTTAAATTATGGCTGCCGGCCACATATCCGCCTATCGTGGCAAAAGCTTTTGAAAGCGTGCCTATCTGTATATCCACCTTGCCTTTAAGGTTGAAATGGGCTACCGTACCCCTGCCTTGCGGGCCGATAACGCCGCTTGCGTGTGCGTCGTCAACCATACTGATAACGTCGTACTTGTTGCACAGTTCGGCTATTTCCGGCAGTTTTGCTATGTCGCCGTCCATACTGAATACTCCGTCGGTAACAAGCAATTTTCTTCTTGCTCCGCGAACTTCCGGCGATTCCAAAATTTCTTTTAAATGCGCCATATCGTTGTGGCGGTAGATTTTCTTTTTAGCCTTGGCGAGTCTGCCTCCGTCAATTATGGAAGCGTGATTTAGCTCGTCGGAAATTAAAACGTCCTCCGGGCTGGTCATCAGGCTTTGGCAAGTAGCCGTATTGGAAGTAAAACCAGATTGTATCACTATGGAATCTTCCGTCCCCTTAAATTCGGCGAGGCGTTTTTCCAACTCTTCGTGCATAGAAGTTGTGCCGATTATCGTGCGTACGGCGGCTGTGCCTATGCCGTATTTTTCGGTCGCTTCGACGGCGGCTTTAATCACTTTCGGGTGAGTGGTAAGGCAGAGATAATTGTTTGAAGTCAAGTTGATTACTTCTTTGCCGTCTATCGTCGAAACAGGCCCCTGCGCGCTTTGCAGCACATTGGGCTGAATAAAACGGTTTTCCGCTTTAAGCTGCGCTATTTCCTGCTCTAAAAATTTCATTTTATCCATTTATAGCTCCTTATATTACGGTATAAGCAAAATTTTGCCGCATTCCTTTTTGGGATCCATAGCGATTTCAAAAGCTTTTGCAAAGTCTTTCATCTTAAAAGTATGCGTAATTACGGGCCTGGGGTCTATGGCTTTGCTCTTTAAAAGGCTTTCCATTTTGTACCAACTGCGGAAGATTTCCCTTCCGGCTATGCCTTGCAGACGCACGGCTTTAAACACTATTTTGTTCGCGTAATCTATACTGATATTTTCCTTCGGCAGGCCGAAGCAAACCATTCTTCCGGCCGGTTTTACGGCTTCCAGCGCGAGGTTTATTGCCGAAGCGTTGCCCGACATTTCAATAATAATATCTATGCCGGATTTGTCGCCGCCGGCTTCAATTATTTTTTTAAGGATGTCCGGCTCCATAGGGTTAAGCACAAGGTCGGCGCCCATTTTGGCGGCTAAATTTTGGCGGAAGGGTGAAGTTTCCAAAGATATTACCTTCGCCGCACCGCAAGCTTTGGCTATTTGCGTGGCAAAAAGCCCCTGCGGCCCGCAGCCGGAAATCACTACGGACTTGCCTACGATATCTTCCGACAGAGTCGCAAACACGGCATTGCCCAAAGGCTCCATTATTGAGCCGATGTCTTTGCAGGAATCGTCGGAATGTTTCCACGCGCAGCGCGCGGGAATGGCGGCGTATTCGGCAAAGCCGCCCTGTGTGTCTATACCTAAAATTTTAAGGTTGGAGCAAACGTGCCTTTGGTCGTTGCGGCATTGATAGCATAAACCGCAGAATATATGCGATTCCACCGAAACGAAATCACCTTTGTTAAAGCCTTTTGCTTTATCGCCTATTTCCACGACTTCACCGCAAAGTTCATGCCCGAAAATAAAAGGTATCGGCATTCTTTTTGCGGACCAAGACGTATAAGCGTATATCGGCAAGTCGCTGCCGCAGATTGAAGCGGCGTGTATTTTTATAAGCAGTTCGTCGCTTTTGATTTGCGGTACTTCGGCGTCTATAAATTCCGCGCCGGGGGCCGCTTTGGTTTTACAGATGGCTTTCATATAATGTAATCTCCTTGTCTGCTTAAAACTTGCGTAAAAATCGCGGGCAGGCACTCCGCGTTTTAAAAATTATTTTTCTTCTACGGAAGCTTCTCCGTAAAAGGTTTTTAAATCTATTTTGCTGTTCTTTTTATAATTTTCCTCAAGCTTGGGCAAATATACTTTTATATCGCCGGAAAATGAATGGGCCGAAATGCTTAAAGGATTTTTAGGTAATGCAGTCCACCTTGCGCTTAATTTACCTTGTGAAGAATAAAACATTAAATTTTCGGCCGAGCCGGTCATTTTGCTGCCGCCGCTCGTATTTAATATGTTGATATCTTCCGCCGAGCCCGTTACGGAAACATTGCCGCTTACCGTTTTTAAAGAAAGGTCTTTTCCTTTAAAATTTCTTATGGTGATTCTGTCGGTAAGGGTTTCTGCGGTAAAATTCCCGCCTATGTCGGAAGTTTCTATAACGCCTTGGCCGGTATATGCCCGCGCCGTTTTTGAATTTATCGAAAAAAATCTTATATCCCCGGTTTGGGAAGAAGCGTAAATATGTTTATTTTCCCCGGCTTGAAGCTTTACGGAGCATCTTGAACGCGGTATCATTAATATCTTTTTAAAGAGAGCTCTTTGTTTTTTCGGCTCTATTACGATTTCAACGACGTTTTCGCTCGGGCGTTTTAAAGTCATAGAGCATAAAAGGGACCGCCACGTTACGGAGCTTTCTCCTCCCACTTCCGGTACGACGGTAATATCCGCTTTTTGGGAGGAAATAAAAATATCGGTATAAGAATCCGTTTTAAAAGTTTGCACCTTTTCCTTTGCTTGCGCGGATATGACCAGCAAAAGCAGAATTGAAGGTATCAATATCAATTTTTTTATCATATAATTACCTTATAGGCGTATACAGAAAGTATATATATTTAATATCGTTTGTAAAAGCCAAAAATTTCAGGAGAGTGTATTATGAACGTGTTTTATTTTATGCTGTTGGCTTTTTTTTGGGGAACGGCGTATGTTGGCGTAAAGTATACGGTTGACGTTTTTGATCCGTATTTTTCTTCATTTTTAAGGGCGTTTATCGGTTTCATTTTCTTTACCGGCTGGTTTTTGATTACGAAACAATCTTTTTATCTGCCCAGGAAAGAAGCCTGGCGTCCTTGGCTTGC
>SAMEA3663015__coassemble_564_pt1 | contig 13978 bp, 12 predicted proteins | sample SAMEA3663015__metabat2_low_PE_015 | metagenome-assembled genome bin SAMEA3663015 (sample SAMEA3663015) | pig gut metagenome | biome: pig gut; feature: pig-associated habitat; material: faeces | place: France | collected 2012 | reverse complement strand
GGATAAAAATGCCCGCCGGTACCGCCGGCGGCTATCATAAATACGTTTTCCACTAACCTCTCCCCGCTTGTTTAGAAGCGTTTTTACTCTCAACTGCGGCCAAGTTCATTAATATGCCCATCATAGCCAGCGTAACCACCACCGAAGAACCGCCGTAAGAAAAGAAAGGCAGCGGCAAACCTTTTGTGGGGGCTATGCCCGTAGCGACGCACATATTGACGAAAGCCTGCAAAGTTATGCAAAGCGTTATCCCGGCCATTAAATAAGAATTAAAAGTATTTTTTGCGTTAACGGCAAGGCGTATGCCGTGAATCAAAAGCCACAGAAATGCGGCCAAAATCATAAACACGCCTATCATACCGACTTCCTCGCACATAATGGCGAAGATGAAATCCGTATGGGCCGCGGGCAAATATTCCAGTTTCAAATCCGAACCGCCAAATCCTTTGCCGAACCCCCCGCCCGAACCTATGGCGTAAAAAGAGTGCACAAGCTGATATCCTATCGAGCCGGCGGCCTCTTCCGGGTTTAAGAAAGAGGCTATCCTTTTAAGCCTGTACGGGTGGCGGTAAATCTCTATAAGCACAATCGGCACCGCAGCTATAAAAACGTAAATTAACTTGGAAACGGGCGCGCCCGCTATAAAAAACATCGCAAAAGCTATGGCCGTCATCAGGGCCGGAATGCCCAAATCCTTCCCCGCAACGATAAGAGCAAGCGTTATAAGCGTATAGACAAGCGGGGTTATAAGAAGCATATTATCACGCCGTTTTTCCGGCAGTTTTGCAAGATATGCCGCCAAATAAATTATCAGCACCATTTTGGCGATTTCGGAAGGCTGTATGTTAAATACGCCCAAGTTTATCCACCTGTGCACGTGTGCGGCCGCAGGCTGAAGCAAAGCCCAAATTAAAAGAACCCAAGCCGCAAACAACATCCAAACGGAGCTGAACTTCTTTTGCAAAACGGAATAATACTGCGATAAAAACAACATCGCGCAAATTCCGCACAAGTCAAAAACAATCTGCCTTTTGAAATAGGACATTGAATCAAACGCGCTGGAAGAATACGTAAATATCAGCCCGGCGATAATCATTATAGCCGTAAAAGAAAGCAGCTGCTTATCCAAAGGAAGGAAAGCGCTCTTCTTTTTTATACCGCCGCGCCTTTTGGCAAGATTTGTTTTTTCCAAAAATATTCCGGGCATAAATTACCTTATTTTGAGCGAAGCCAAAGCCAAAAGCATAAGCACTATGCCGACTATCCAAAACCGCACTATGACTTTAGGCTCAGCCACACCTTTAAGTTCGAAATGATGATGCAAAGGCGCCATCTTAAAAAACCTTTTGCCGCCGGTAATACGGAAATATCCCATTTGTATGATTACCGAAAGCGTTTCCATAACGAATATTCCCCCCGCTATGGGCAGGACAAGTTCCTGCTTTATACATATTGCCGCGGTGGCTATAACGCCGCCCAGAAAAAGCGAACTGGTATCGCCCATAAAAACCTGCGCGGGATATGCGTTATACCACAAAAAGCCCATACACGCGCCGATAAGCGCGGAAAGAAATACCGCTATTTCCCCGCTGCCGGAAACATAAATTATTTTTAAATAAGATGCAAAGCCCGTATTGCTAGCCAAATACGCAAATACGGCGTAAGCGCACGCGCAGAAAATAACGCTGCCCGCCGCCAAGCCGTCCAACCCGTCAGTCAAATTGGTTGCGTTGGAAGAGCCTATTATCATAAGCATAGCAAACACCAGATAAAACCCGCCCAAAGAAAGCATAAAAGCCCCGTTAAAATAAGGAATGGTCAAAACGTCCGGGTAAAGCGGATTTGGAGGGTACGCTCCCAAATAGCCCACCACAACAACCGCCGTAATAATCTGAACGACCAATTTAACCCAGCTCGGCGCGCCGTTTGGGTTCTTTTTGACGAGTTTGGTGTAATCGTCCAAAATGCCGACGAAGGAAAGCATTACGGAAACAAACAAAAGCAGCCAAACAAAGCGATTGTCCAAACGCGCCCACAAAAGCACGGAAGAAAGCAAGCTGATTATTATTATGATGCCGCCCATCGTCGGAGTGCCGTTTTTGGAAAGATGGCTTTGAGGGCCGTCTTTCCTTTGCACCTGCCCGATTTTATAAGAGCGAAGCTTGCTTATAATTGCCGGGGATATCAGCAAACTGATAAGAAGCCCCGTCAACACCGCCGCGCCGCAGCGGAAAGTGATGTAATTAAATACGTTAAAGGCGCTTAAACTCTCTTTTAAATGCGATAAATAGTAAAACATTGTTTCTCCTTATATCTGCTCAAACAGTTCTTCAAAATTTAAAGCGCGGGAAGCCTTCATCAAGATAAGGCCGCCCTTTTCGGCCCGTTTCCTTAAAGAAGGCAGCAAATCGTTTTTATTCTCGGCATATTCCGCTTTAATCCCAAAACTTTGCAAAGCTTCATAAGCGGCTTTCATTTCCGGCCCGGCCAAATAAATGTCTTTAAAGCCAAGTTCTTTTATTTTTTCCGCCGCCAGTTTATGATAAAACGCCGATTGTGCGCCAAGTTCCCTCATATCGCCGAGCACAACCGCCGCCGGGCCTTCCGTTTTGGAGCGTTCGGACAAAATCTCCAAAGCATTGCTTACAGAGGCGGGATTGGCATTGTAACAATCCAAAATAAAAACAGAGGCACCTTTTTTATGAATTTCCAATCTTAAAGGCATAGGGCTGTAAAGCGCCAAGCCCTGCTCTATCTGATCTTTAAAAAGGCCTAAAGCTATCGCTCCTGCGCAAGCGGCGGCGGCGTTTAACTGATTATGTTTTTCAAGAGATATGTCCGATTTAAAAATCGCGCCTTTATAGCCGAAAGAAAATTTCTCCCCGGGGATTATCCTTAAGTCGGCGTCGGCCGAAAACCCGAAACTTAAACTTCTTCCGTCATACTGTGTTTTTAAGCGGCGTAGCATAGAATCGTCATTGTTATATATAAGAGTGCCGTAAGAATTTATGGAATTTATGATTTCAGTCTTCGTTTTGTAAACCGTTTCCATATCGCCGAAAAATTCCAAATGGGCGGGCGACACATTGGTTATTATCGCTACGTCGGGGCGAACTATCGAGGCTATTTCGTCTATATCGCCTTTATGCGATGCGCCGAGTTCAAAAACGCCGTATTTGTCTTCTTCGGTAATTTCCAAGATGGAAAGCGGCACGCCTATTTGATTATTGAAGTTGCCCTTGGTGTTGCAGGTTTTGCCGGCGCGTTGGCAAACGGCCAAAAGCATTTGTTTTGTGGTGCTTTTGCCGTTGGAACCGGTTACGGCCGCTATCTTTATATTATGTTTAAGCCTGTGGTGAAGAGCCAAAGCCTGCAAAGCTTTTAAAGTGTCTTTAACTTCCAAAAGCGGTACGCCGGCGACTTTGGCTTCCTGTCCGCGGCCTTCTTCCGCTACGATTAAAGACGCTCCCTTTTCTATTGCGGCTTTTATAAATTTATGGCCGTCGTGTTTTTGGCCCTTTATCACCCAGTAAGCCTCCCCTTTTTGCAAAGTACGGCTGTCTATGCTTAGTTTTTCCAGTACGGGAAAGGGCTTTTCGGCGGTAAGTTTACCGTCAAGAATCTTAGACAAAGATTCATAAGTTATGTTAAGTTTCATCGTGTCTCCTCATCAGGCTCAACGGCGTATAAAGTTAAAAATTTAGCCGCTATTTCAGAAAATATTTTCGCGGACGTCGCGCCGAACAAAGCGCGTTCGGGTTCGTCCAAAACTACAAGTATGGTAAATCTCGGTTTGGAAGCGGGCACAAATCCGCAGAAAGAAGCTATATGCGCGCTTCTTTGATATTTGCCGTCTTGCGCCATTTTTTCGGTAGTACCGGTTTTGCCGGCGACGCTGTATCCTTTCACCTTCGCGCCTTTCCCCGTACCGTTTTCCACAACGCTAACAAGCATATCTTTAAGCTGATCGGACGTCTTTTTGCTTATGGCCTGCCTTACCTTGGACGGCTTTGATAAAACATCTTCCGTCCCGTTGGCGAATTTTATTTTATCTATCAAATGCGCCTGCATCAAAGTTCCGCCGTTGGCTATTGCGGAATAAGCCGTAACAAGCTGCACGCCGGTAACCGCAACGGTATATCCGTAACCGGATTTTGCGGTGTCAATCGGCTTCCAGCGGGTATGCTCCCTCAATATGCCGGAAGGCTCGCCCAAAAAAGACACATTGCTTTTTACGCCGAAGCCGAATTTTTTTATATATGAATACATTGTCCGCGCGCCGAGGCCGTGCGCTATTTTTGCCGCGCCGATATTGGAGGAAACCTCCAATATTTCCGTTACGTTCAAACTCGGCTTTTTTTGGTGGTCGCGTATGGTTATGCCGTCCACTTTCCATTTATTGTCTTCCATAGAAAATCTATCCGTAGGTTTTACCGCGCCGCTGTCCAAGGCCGCGGCGGTGGCTATTGTTTTAAAAGTTGAACCGGGTTCGTAAACAAACTGAAAAGGCAGGCTGCGTCCGTCCAAAGCCGGATAAGAAGCCGCCGCCAAAATATGGCCGGTTTCGGGATCCTGCACTATTGCAAAAGCGCTTTTTACCTTATATTCTTCCGCATATTTTTTAAGAGTGCTTTCCGCGTAATACTGCCCCAAAGAATCTATCGTAAGATATACGTCGGCGATATCCAAGAACTCGGTTTGCTCTTTATCGTAAATTATGCCGCCGCGGCGAGCTTTCTTGACGCGTTTTGATTTTGTGCGCTGCGCGAGTTCGTCTTCATACATAAGTTCTATACCGGAAAGCCCGCTGTTGCGGGAATTGGTTGCCCCTAAAATATCCTGAGCGATACCGTCATAAGGATAAATGCGGGTATAGTGAGGTTCTATCTCTATGCCGCGGACTCTTTCTTTATTTATAAGTTCTTCCAGTTTTTCATATTCAAGCGGAGTAACGTCCTTTTTGACGTAAAAGAAATTTCCTTTTGCATTCCAAAGTTTGTTAAGCTGGGCCTTGCTTACGGAAAGCGCTTGGCTTAAAAGGCTAAAAAGTTCGTCTTTTTTATTTACGTTTTTTTTGCTGACCGCCACAAAATAAGTGCGCAGGCTTTCCGCCAAAACCACGCCTTTATTATCCAAAATCTTCCCGCGTACGGTATCGGGGACGGTTTGGGTATAAACGCGCTTTTCCGCTTTGGTAAGCAGTTCCTCGTGCCTGAAAGTTTGCAAATAAAACAACCTGCCCGCTATGAAAACCGCCGGCAGAAAACAGGCTATCGCGCAAATTTTAATTCTTGATTTCAGCGTTTTCATCATTATCCTTCAAAACTATAACTTCCGAGGGAGCGGCTATGTGCATTCCCTCTTTTTCGGCCTCCGCCATTATTTTATGCGGAGATTTGTACTGCCCTATCTTATAACGCAAATACTGATTGCGGGCTTCTTTAAAAGTTATGTCCTCCATAACCGTAGCCACCTGATAGCCGGTCTTTTCTTTTTGGACGCGTTCCATAGCTATTAACAACAGAAACAAACCGCAAAGCAAAATTATGTAAAAAATCTTCATTTAATCCTCTCAATTACGCGGAGTTTTGCGCTTCTTGCGCGAGGGTTGGCTTTTATCTCGTTCCAAGAGGGTTCTATAACCTTTTTGTTTACAAGCTTAAAATCCCCGCCGGCGGCAAGTTCCTTAAAAGCGAATTTTATTATTCTGTCTTCGGTAGAGTGGAACGTCAAAAAGGCGGCGCGCCCGCCCGGCAGTAAAATATCCTTAAGCAAAGCCGGCGCGGATTTGACGCAGTCCAGTTCTCCGTTGACTTCTATCCTCAAAGCCTGAAAAACTTTAGTGGCCGGGTGCGTTTTACCGAAGCGCGGAACGGCGCGCTCTATTATTTTGGCAAGAGCGGAAGTTGTTTCTAAAGGGGATTCCCGGCGCGCGGCGCAGATCGCCAAAGCTATCTTTTCGGCGTTGCGCTCTTCACCGTAAAGGGCAAATATTTTACTTAACTTATCGGCCGCGTAAGAATTTATTATTTCCTTTGCGCTAAGGCCTTTGCTTTGGTCAAAACGCATATCCAAAGGCCCGTCGTTTAAAAAACTGAACCCGCGGGAAGCGTCGTCAAGCTGATAAGAACTTAAACCCAAATCGAACAAAGCCCCGTTTACGCCTTTAAGGCCCTCCGCTTTAATGGCGGAAACCGCTTCGGTATAACTTAAATTGAAGGTTTTAAGGCGGGCGTCGTTTACGTTTTCTTCAGCCATTTTTAAAGCTTGCGCGTCCTTGTCCAAACCGAGTACGCGCCCGGCTGAAGAAAGCCTTTTGATAAAAAAACCGCTGTGCCCGCCAAGGCCCAAAGTACCGTCAAGATAAACTCCGTTTTCATCAGTTATCAATAGTTCGGCTATTTCCGCGGCCAGTATAGGTATATGTTTAAAAACGCTCATTTGTTTCCTCTGTCAATTTGCTTCCTTAAATTGCTCTGCCAGGCCGATTCCAAAGCGGCCGCAGTATTTAAAGGCATACCGTAAGAGCGGAACATCGCCCGCCCCAATGGCATACCGTCTTTTAAATTTTTGCTGAACTGATAAAAATCGTCTTTTCCGTAACGCTCAAAAAGGAATTTTACCACACTGTAAGATTGGGCGTACCACATCGCTACTTCTTCCTTTTCATAGCCGAGTAAAGAAGATACTTCCGTAAAATCTTTAAAATCTATATATTCTTCCCGCGCAAACTTTAAACGAAAATTGTTAAGCCATTCGTTTTCGGCCGGGCTCTGGTAAAGGGACTGAACATACACCGCAAATCCCTCACTCAGCCAAAGCGGAGCGGAAGAAGGCTCAAAAAATCCGTCAAAGTAAATATGGGTAAGTTCGTGCATAAAATTGCTTTTGAAATTGCGGTTTTCCATTAAGTATATATACTGGGCCGATATATTGGCCGCGCCCGCACTCCAATCCGGCCGATTTGCGTATGAAGTATAACTGGATTTGTTTTTAAACAACATTAAAAGTATGCGTTTAACGTCCGTCAATACGGAAAAAGGTGTAATGTTTTTTAAAAGGCTTGAGTGCATTTTAAGCACCAAAGTTTTAAAATCGTCCGTAAGCGGAGAATATTCCCTGTACAGGACATACGGTCGCGCAGTCGCCGAAAAGAAACCTTCCGGCAGAGGCGGCAAAGCCTCTTCGTGCAGTTTGGCAAGAGTCTGTTGGACGTTTTTTATTCTTTCGTTGCGAGCCTGAAGAGAATTTTGTTCGTCTTCTTCCCCCAAATCAACAATTATTTTTTGAGCGTCTTTGCGGCGTTTTACGTTAAATTTTTTTTCTTCCTCTTTTGCCGCGCGGAATTTTTCCGTTACGCGCATATCGGGAACTTGATTGAAAAAAGAATCGTGCTCTTCCTCTTCACTCCCGCTTATTATGCGCTTTACCGCTTGGTTTATACGCGCGGAACGGAGTTCTTCGTCATCAGGCGCAACAAGCGCATTCGGCTGATTGTAGACGAACACTCCCAAAGCGGCTATAAGCACAAAAGCCAAAAGGTAAAGTTTCTTTGTTATATCCATAAATCAAATCTTTTTAAAAACCGGCAGTCTTCTTATTTTATCTTCCCCGAATAATTTATATTCTTGGCTTAAATCCCGCTCGTAAACGCAGGAGCACTTTTTTAAAATTTCTTCGGTCCATTCTCTGTTTTCCGTCTGAAAAGGAATAAAGAAAGCGCCTTTTTTTAAGTCCGCGCAACATAAAGGCAAAATGTCGTTGATTTTGCCCATTGCTCTTTCCGTCGTAAAATCAAAAGGGCCGGCTTTGCCGGAAGATGCAGCCGCCCGAATGTTAAGCGTACGCGCGCCTTTAAGGCCGAGTTTCATTATGCACCATTCCATAAACATACATCTTTTGCCCAAAGTTTCAACCAGAGTTAAATCGCAAGCTTCGCCCAAAGCTATTTTCGCGCTCAGCCCTATATAACCGCAGCCCGCACCGTAATCGGCTAAAGAGTAAGTCTTTTTGCCATCCGACAGCTTTTTTATCAAAGCTGCGGCAAACAGCCCGTCGGTAATGTGTCTGTCCCAGATTTCCTGTTCACTTTCAACGCTTGTTAAATTCAAATCTCCTTTTTTAAGCCAAACCAAAGACGCATAAGCTTGCAAAAGTTCAAGCTGTAAAGCCGAAAGATTAAGGCTTAATTTTTCCAAGAAATCAGTTCTTAACTTCATTTTTAGCTCTTCTGAATTTTTCTATATGTATGGCGATAAGCTGCAAATCCGCCGGAGTAATGCCGGGTATTCTGCCGGCCTGCCCCAATGTGGACGGCCTTATTTTAGCCAGTTTTTGGCTGGATTCTATCAATATGCCTTTTACGGCGGACACGTCAAAGCCTTCCGGGATAACTATTTTATCGGCATTGGCCAAAGCTTTGGCGTCTTTTAAGTTACGCTCCAAATAACCGGCGTATTTGCGCTGAACCGCGGCGGTATTTTTTGCCGCGCTTAAAGACCACGGGCTTAAATCGGTTTCGTCTATGGCGGCTTCCGGGTTTTTAAGCAGGTTTTCAACCGCGGCTTTATACGCGGCGAAAGGCTTTGCATATTCGGCGGGAAGCGAACCTAATTCTATAGCCAAACCGCTGAGGCGCAAGTCGGCGTTGTCCGTTCTTAAAATTATGCGGTATTCCGCGCGGCTCGTAAACATACGGTAAGGCTCGTTTACACCCTTGGTAATTAAATCGTCTATCAATACGCCGATATAGGCCTGATCGCGCCTTAAAACGAATGGAGGTCGGCCCTGCGCTTTCAATGCGGCGTTAAGCCCGGCCATAAGGCCTTGCCCGCCGGCTTCTTCATAGCCGGTTGTTCCGTTTATCTGCCCGGCAAAGAACAAACCCGGTACGGTTTTAACCTCCAAAGCCGCATTAAGGCAGGTAGGATCGGCGTAGTCGTATTCTATGGCATAACCCGCGCGGACTATTTGGGCATTTTCCAAACCGGGTACGGATTTCAAAAGCTCATACTGTACATATTCCGGCAAACTGGTGGAAAAACCTTGGATATAATATTCTTCGGTGTTTAAGCCCTCCGGCTCAAGGAAAAGCGGATGATGTTTATTCTCCGGGAATTTTACGGCTTTATCCTCAATAGAAGGGCAATAGCGCGGCCCTATGGAGTGTATGTTGCCGGAATACAAAGCCGATTCCAACATATGCTCTTTAAGCACTTCCGCCGTTTTATCGGTAGTGCGCGCTATATAACATTGCAGAAATTTTTTGTCTTCCGGCCTGTTGAATACCGACATAGGCGTATAAGGATTATCGGAAGGTTGAGGCGTAAATTTGGAAAAATCAACCGTCCTGCCGTTAATGCGCATGGGAGTGCCGGTTTTCATACGGCCTATCTTTATGCCGCATTCGGCCAAACTTTGGCTTAAGTAATTGCTGGCGACGTCGTTATAGCGCCCGCCTTCAAGCATAAGCTTGCCGATATGGACCGTGCCTTTCATAAAAGTGCCCGGCGTAACAACTACGGTTTTGGTTTTGTAGCGAGTTTGCCTTAAAGTATCCACCGCGGTTACGGCATTATCCGTCAAAACGATATTTTTGGCTTCGTCCTGGATTATATGCAAATTGGGCTGAAGTTCCAGAAAATGCTTATATGTGTATTGGTATATTTTTTTATCGCACTGTACGCGCGGGGACCATACCGCTTCCCCTTTGCCAGTGTTAAGCATATGATAATGCACGGCCGCGGCGTCGGTAACTTTGCCCATGGCGCCGCCGAGAGCGTCTATTTCCCTTACTATCTGCCCTTTGGCTATACCGCCTATAGACGGATTGCAGGACATCTGCGCAACCGTATCAAGATTTTGGGTTATCAAAAGCGTAGACGCGCCCAAACGCGCGGAAGCCAAAGCCGCCTCACAGCCGGCGTGCCCGCCGCCTATTACTATAACGTCGAAAGTTTTATCATAAACGAACATTTTTATTTACCTACGCAAAATTTAGAAAATATTTCGCCAAGTACGTCATCGGGGGTAACTTCCCCTATCAAACGACGCAGGCTTAAAAGCGCGCGGCGGATATGCTCCGCCATAAGCTCCAATTCAAAAAAACGCTCCTTGGCAAATTGCAGTTCGGCGGCGGCTTCTTTCAGAGCTTTATAGTGCGCGGCGGAAGTGATAAGGATATCGTCTTCCTGCAATGCGCTTAAGCCTATCGCCGAAGTTATTTTGTTTTTAAGTTCATCAAGCCCCGCACCCGTCTTGCAGGAAATAAAACAGTCATATTCCCCCGCTTTTGCTTCCGCAGCGAGCGGCAAATCGGTTTTATTTAACACCTTCAATACTTTTTTGCCTGTTGAAAGAGCTTCTTTCAAAATTTCTTCCTGCGCGGCGGCGTCCGCGTGTAAATCCGCCAAAAATATTATTATATCGGCAGAATGCATGGCTTTGCGGCTTCTTTCTATGCCCTCGGCTTCCGCCGCGTCGGAATGATCGACGCGTATGCCGGCGGTATCCGTCAAAACCAAGGAAAAATCATTTATTTTCAAAGCCGCGTCCACAGTGTCGCGCGTTGTGCCGCTTACCGGGGAAACTATCGCCCTGTCAAAGCCCAAAAGAGCGTTTAAAAGGCTGCTTTTGCCGCTGTTCGGCACGCCGACTATGGCGGTTTTTATTCCCTCTTTAACCAAACGGCCCGCACTGAAAGTTGCGGCTAAAGTTTCAATCTGATTTATTACGCCGTCCAAAAAGGGAAATATCTCCCCTTCGCTTAAAGCTTGCATTTCGTCGTCCGCGTCATCTATGCGGACTTCAACTTTCGCCAAAAGTTCCGTCAAAGCGGCGCGGATATTTTTGAATTTTTCCGATAATCTGCCGTCTAAAATGTTTAAAGCGGCCCTATGCGCGGATTTATTTTTAGCCGCTATGATATCGGCCACGCCCTGCGCCTGAGCCAAATCCATTTTTCCGTTAAGATAGGCGCGCATAGTAAATTCCCCCGGTTCTGCAAGGCGGGCCCCCAGGGAAAAAACAATTTCCAAAAGTCTGGCTTTTATGTATTCCCCGGCGTGGACGGTAAGTTCAAAAGAATCTTCCCCGGTATAACTTTTGGGCACTTGATAATATACGGCAACGGCCGTATCCAAAATTGATTTACCGTCGCGAACCCGAACAAAATAGGCGCGGCGCGGCTCAAATTCGATTCGTCCGGTAACGGTTTTTAATATATTTAAAGATTTAGGCCCGCTGACGCGCAATAAGGCGACGGCCCCGCTTGAGGCCGCCGTCGCATAAGCCGCAACGGTATCTTTGGCAAAAATATTCATATATATATTTTACATTTTTATTTATGCGCGTAATATAGCTAATTTGGATAACTGGGATATCCGGCGGAAAATACGTCTGGCGGCATTTCAACAAAATATAACAACGGGGCCGACTGTTAAAATCGGCCCCGTTTAAAACTCAAATATATTCCCCGGCAATCACAACAGCCGGTTTACGAATAAAAATCAATAAACCGTTTCCCAATGCCTTGTAGTAAGAGTAAACTCCACTCTTCTGTTGCAAGCCCTGGCTTCCGGGGAATCGTCCGCTTTTACCAAAGGACGGCGTTTGCCGTGGCCGTAGGTTTTAATGGAATCAGGGTACACCCCGCGGGAAGAAAGATAGCTTTTTATCGCATTTGAACGCGCACTGGAAAGCCAATCATTATACTCATCGGTGCCGACTTCGTCCGTATGGCCCTCAACTATCAGCTTCATAGAGCGGTTGGCAACCATAATCGCGGCGACTTTATCAAGCACTTCATAAGAGCTTGGCACAAGAACTATTCCGTCAAATTCAAAATCAACGCTGGGGATTTTGCGGCTTTCGCGCATTTGCTCTACGGTCTGTTTGCGCCATTTGTCTTCATTGGCGCGTTCTGGGCAAATTGCGCTTAAGGTAAATTTGTCGCTGTCTTTTTTAACGTCTTTATCCGCTTTGCGTTCGGCGGAATAACAGCCGGTCAAAAATACCGCGCAGATGGACAATAACAAAATAAATCTCATAATAGAACCTCCGTTTTAACAAAAATATTATATCAAATAGGATTATAAATTCAATAAGTTTTTTTGCTTGGGATGTTATCCACATTTATCCACACTTTGTGGATAAAAAGCGTTTTTAGGGCTTTTGTTTATTAAAAAAGGGGCTTTTTTTGCAAAAATCAAAAGCTTTTGTTTTTCCAAAGGGCGCGAGGCTGTGGATAAGTGCGCTTTTCTGTGGATAACTTTTGCCGTCCGCACAATACAGACAGCGGCAAGAGAATCGTTTTTCACGCCCGGCTCCGACGTAAAATTTACGTTTTTTATCAAAAATAACGCTTCAAGCAAAAAAGTGTAAAAAAAGCAAGCTTTTTGTGGATAAATTAATAAAAAAAGGCCGTTTATACATATAAAAAATTGTAAAAACGGCCCTAAAAAACGCAAATTTTACTTGGTTATTTTAAAAGAAACTTCAAAAGGCAAAACATCGCCCGCAAAGCCGGAAATTTTAACTTTGCCGGGCTGGGCTCCGTAAATTACGCCGAAAGAAGCGGTGTCATAATCCCAAGAAAGGAAAGGCGGCGCAATTTTAAGCGAAGACGGTATATAATTAAGCTTTAACCCCTTCTTGCCGGTAACGTCCAGCCAGAAGTTAAAGCGTTCCTCGCTTACGGAAGAAGCGCTTTTTACCGAAAACACCCCTTTCGCTTTTAAAGGTTTTAAAGAATCTTTTTCAAGCAAATAAGTTAGGTTTAAAATATCTTTCAAATCGGGCGGATTGGAACTTGCGGTTTCAACTATTTTATAGCCGAAATTATCAAAAAACTTAAGGCCGGCATCTTCCAAAGAGTTTTGCAAACGGGCCATATTGCCTTTTGAACCCAAAGCCCAAACGCGTGCCGATTTTGAAACGCCTTCAAATCCTCCGGGCATAGCCGTATTGACGTAAAAAGACAAAGCGAACCCGCCTATATAGCCGCTTAAATCGGATAGAGCGTTTATCACCGGCGCGGAATAGCCCTCCCCCGCCAAAATGATTTTGGCTTCGGAAGAACTTTCAACCTTATAATTTATTTCCATATAAGGCAGCAATTCCCTGGACATAAAGCCTTCCAAAGCTTTTGCCGAAGGAATATTGTTGAAACGAATATTAACAAAAAGGCATTTCCCGGCGTATTCCTTAGGGAAGGAAGTATATAAAGCGTCTTTGGGAAGCTCATCCTTATTTATGACGTAAACGGAACAAAAACGTGCGCCGTCGGCATTATAACCTTCGGGAAAAACCACATTTATTTTGGGAGCGTAACCCAAATATTCCGAAGGGAAAAAGACTATCGTATCTTCCCCCTCTTTATTGAATATCCGCATATCCTGCTGTATTGAGGCCGGCGTTATGCGTATCTGCGCGGAAGCCAAAACCGCTAAAACCATAAATGATAATGCAAGTTTAAGTGTTTTCATAAAAACATTTTACAATTATAAGGCTTTTAAGGCAAAAGGGCGTTTTTAAGGTGCGGCTTATGGTTTTCTGTAAAAAGCCAAGAGTTGGGCTATGACTTCAACCTCGGAGCGCGGGCGGCGGGTCGTTTTTTTATCCGCTCCTTCCAGTACGGCTTTTGAAGCTGTAAAAGAAACTTTTTTAACGCTTAGCAGACCGTCTGTTTTTACGAGAGCCAATTTCCCGTTTGAGATCTGTGCTGACGGGCAGAAAATAAGATATTCGCCTTTGCGAGCCCAAGGACAGGCGGCGGTATCGGCCACTTTTAAAGCGAAAGGCGGCTGCCCTTTTGCTTCCAGCATTACGGGCAGATATTCTTCCGGTTGGGAATAATAGGATATGTTAAAAAACTCCTCCCTGATTTCGTTAAGTACGCCTATGGGCTTGCCGGAAGGCAGATTGGAAAGCAGCTCGTAAATTTTTTTGTCGTATTGCTCTTCTTCCGCTTCTTGGGCGG